>ERZ777305.1411-NODE-1411-length-28783-cov-48.826476_pt1 | contig 28783 bp, 27 predicted proteins | sample MGYA00374965_ERZ777305 | MGnify/ENA primary metagenome ERZ777305 (study PRJEB29328, sample SAMD00013331) | mouse gut metagenome | study: EMG produced TPA metagenomics assembly of the Metagenome analysis of fecal microbiota from mouse which was promoted... | reverse complement strand
TGGGTGTTCCTGCCGAACATACAGGCAAACCACTGAATCATGATGATGTCTCTGTATTGGGTATGCACATCGGAAAATGCTTCAAACGGGATTATGTCAAGGAGGCCATTGAAAAGGCCTCTGATAAAACCGGAGGTTCTCCTGAATACGGAATATCCGACGGTGCGCATAATCTCGTAGGCGGCTTTAAGGATGCCGGCATTGCCCATCATCTTGACATAAGCCACACATTGGGCAACTGCATGAAGCATGTCTATGGAAAGGATCCTGAGTTTGTGTCTCTTACCGAAAAACTCGGAAAGATCAGACTGCAATATCATCTCACCGACAAGGCATGGCTTCTGCCTCCCAATATGAGAGCGATGGCACGGTTCATGAATCTTCGTGAATGGGTTACGTGGGGTAAGAAAATGCTTGATTGTCTTGGTTCCCTGGATGACGACATGAAGGAAGCTTATTCTTTTCTCCTTCAGTATAGAGACCTCATTGACGAACTTGGTGTCTGCGTCGAGTCCGTAACCTATCTTGAAACTCTTTGCAAGCGTGAAGGGTTCGGACTCAGAACCAACGCCCTTTGTCAGCATCATATCATCCGGAATCTAATCGGCAACGCCACCAACAGGCGGGCTTGTGTCGGTCTCAGAATGCTGGATTATTTCAAACGACAGGCTGCTGTGCTTAATGACAGCAGGCAGATACGAAACATTTCCTCGGACATAATTGAATCTGAATTCGGTATATTGAAATCAAAGGTATCTTCCAATAAACTTAACGGGTTCACTCGTATGATTTTAATGTTGCCGTTATATCCAAAAATCGTTGTTTATTCTGACGCCAAAAAACAAAATTTCAAAGTACGCTTGGCCAATGTTAAACTCAAGGATATAGATCTCTGGGCCAAGGAGAATCTATCTCCGAATCGGGTGGTTCTGCGTTCCAGGACACTCAATAATGCGAGTTAATTTTGGAACATAGAACTGAACACCCTAATTATTATTCAACGACTGTCAAATAGCCATTTGTGTCGGATTATGTAAATATTTTTAACAATTTGCCAAATATAAAAATTATAAAGCATAATTCCAAATTAAATTGAAATTATGCTTTATGTTATACAACATATTAAAAGTCAGATTATAACATATCATCAATATAAACCTCCACTCAACGCCTGTTTCAAGGCTATGTCAGAATCATACACCGTGTCTCCGTCTTTATATTTATTAAATTACATGCATAATCAGAAGAATGGTTAGAGTCTGATATGCGGAGTATTCATTCCCTCTCAAGAATAAGTACAGATCCTGCATCTCCATCTTGAAGGTATATCTTGATTTTACCCTCTTTATATTTCTCTGAAAAGTCTGTAAGAGTCAGCCTAACCGTATGACCCTTGATATTGAAGCTTCCCCAGTCGCAAGACAGTGAATGAGAATCAGACTTTATCACTTCTTCCCCTCCGCCCGTATCTACAAACAATTCCGAGAGCCAAGGGGTATAATTGGACACGGTCATAACCACCTCCCCTTTGTCTACCCTTGACTTGACATGTCGTACTTAATAATTTTTTTCAACATATACACTGATATCCTCCGGTGAAGATATCGATTCAACAGTCCATTGGAATGACGGCCAGCCACCATCCTCATCTTTCCGACAGAATGAAAACAACATCGGAAACACTAACCACATCAATACAAAATATCTATTTCTCATAATTAATCATTTAACCGATTGTAAAAATTATGCCGCCTTTATCTCAATATGTAAAATATTTTTATATTTTTCAACAAAAAATAACACTGTAAATCAAAATATCCCAAACATATGCTATATAACATATGTTATGCTGATTAAAAACATATAAATTGCAGAAAGCAGGCATAATTTTTATGCCTGCTTTCTGCAATTTATAATATCGACTATTTCAAAACACTATATTATGACATAGTCTCAAAGTATAATACGGATAATTTACTCTGCGTAGAGATAATCCTTGATTTCTTCGGGGCAGAAGTTGCCGATGAAGTCCGCATGCCTTGCAACTTCAGCTTTGCCGTAGTTCACAAACACATGGAGCGACTTGCGGAAAGAGGAATCACGCTGCGTGTCGTCGAGCATCAGATAACCCATCACGATATAGCCTGCCATCTCAACAAGGCGGCGAGCCATGAAATCCAGGAATTTGGGATCGTTGACACCGGTAACAGCCTCTACGGCGTCGACATACTGCTGTGTCATGAAATTCAGCGTAGCCTTTACTGCCTCGTCCTCGGCGGCAACCTGTTTCTCAGCCTCACCCTTGATCCAGTCGAGATATGTGCCGGTGGTGACGTGGCGGATAGCCGCCACAACCTGAAGCTGAGTGGTTCCTTCATAAATCGAGGTGATACGTGCATCGCGATAAATCTGCTCGCAGGCATAATCTTTCATGAAACCGGAACCGCCGTGGATCTGGATGCAGTCATATGCGTTCTGGTTGCAGAATTCCGATGTCATACCCTTTGCAAGCGGGGTGAAGGCATCTGCAAGACGGCTGTAGAATTTAGCCTCTTTCTTCTCTTCGACTTCAAGTTTGCGCTCTTTGGCGATATCATCGTAGATCTTATACATGTCTACGAAACGAGAGCAGGCATAAAGCAACGTGCGGCTCGCGTCGAGTTTTGCCTTCATCAGAGAGAGAATCTCTGCAACAGCGGGAAACTCTATGATTGCCTTGCCGAACTGCTTGCGTTCTTTGGCATAATCAAGAGCCTCGCGATACGCATGCTCGCTGATACCTACACTCTGGGCGGCGATGCCGAGACGGGCGCCGTTCATGAGAGCCATCACATATTTGATGAGACCGAGCTTGCGGCTGCCTACGAGTTCAGCAGGTGCGTCCTTGTAGACAAGTTCGCATGTCGGACTGCCCTTGATACCCATCTTGTTCTCGATGCGGCGAACGTTAACGCCTCCGTTTCTCTTGTCATAGATAAACATTGAGAGACCGCGACCGTCTTTCGTACCCTCCTCGCTGCGGGCAAGTACAAGGTGAATGTCACTGTCTCCGTTGGTGATGAAACGCTTCACGCCGTTGAGCACCCAAGAGCCGTCTTCCTTCTGCGAAGCCTTGAGCATTACGGACTGAAGGTCGGATCCGGCATCCGGCTCGGTAAGGTCCATCGACATTGTCTCGCCGGCACATACACGGGGAATATATTTCTCCTTCTGTGCTTCATCGGCAAACTCATAGATCGTCTCGGCACAGTCCTGAAGTCCCCAGAGGTTCTCGAAACCGGCGTCGGCACGGCTCACCATGTCGGCAGCCATGATGTAGGGAGTGATCGGGAAGTTCAGACCACCGAGACGGCGGGGCATCGACATGCCCATCAGACCTGCCTTGCGGCATGCGTCAAGATTCTTCTTCGTGCCCTCGGCATATATCACGCGGCTATTCTCCACGCGGGGACCGTTGTGATCCACATCCTCTGCGTTCTCGGCGATGATGTCGCCGCAGATCTCACCCACGATATCAAGCACGCGGTCATAGCTGTCCATAGCGTCCTCGAAATTCTGTGGTGCGTAGTCGAATTTGTCCGCATCGGCGAAGTTTCTCTCCTTGAGCTCCACAATCTTCTTCATCATCGGATGATTCAGGTGAAGTTTCAGAGCCTCGTTATCTGTATAGAAATTAGCCATCTTGTTTACTTGGAATTCTTTTTGTAATATTTGATTAATTTGGGAACGACATCCTCCATCCTGCCTGTGATCACGTAATCGGCGATCGTATTGATCGGAGCCTCGGGATCGGAGTTGATGGAAATGATGATCGAGCTGTCCTGCATTCCGGCGATATGCTGGATCTGACCGGAGATTCCGCAGGCGATATAAAGTTTGGGACGAACTGTCACACCGGTCTGTCCGATCTGACGGTCATGGTCAACCCATCCGGCATCCACTGCAGCACGGCTGGCACCGACTTCTCCGCCCAGCACATCAGCGAGTTTGGCAAGCAGCTCGAAATTCTCCTTGCTGCCCACACCGTAACCGCCGGCAACCACAACGGGAGCACCCTTGAGGTTGACTTTGGATTTCTCAATATGACGGTCAATCACCTCAACCACATAATCTTCGGGTGAAGTATATTTGTTCACGTCAAGATCTATGACCTCGCCTGTATAGTTGGAATCCTTTACTTCTTTCTTCATCACACCCTCGCGCACTGTCGCCATCTGCGGACGGCAGTCGGGATTGACGATAGTCGCCACGATGTTGCCTCCGAAAGCAGGACGAATCTGAAGGAGAAGATCCTTGTACTCGGTTCCTGTCTTGGCATCCTTGTGGTCACCGATCTCAAGCGCGGTGCAGTCCGCGGTCAGACCGCTGTGAAGAGCTGAAGAGACACGTGGACCGAGGTCACGCCCTATTGCCGTAGCACCCATAAAGGCGATACGAGGCTCAATCTCCTTAAATAAGTTTATAAGGATCGAACTATGAGGAAGCGATGTATAAGGATAAAGACGATGATCCTCCACTTTATATATGCGGTCAACGCCATAAGGGAAGACCTGTTTCTCGATATCTTTCAGTTTGTCGCCTGCCACTACAGCCTCAAGTTTGATGCCGAGCTTATCGGCAAGCGTGCGACCTTTGGTGAGGAGTTCAAGGCTGACATCAGCAACCTTACCATCCTCATATTCGCAATATACGATCAAATTATTCTTGTCTGTTGCCATAATGTTTAGCCGATAGTGTGGTTAGCGATTAATTCTTTAATGAGGCCTTCAAGTTCCTCATCATTGTTCTCAATGCGACGTGCATCCTTAGCGGTGAAAACAACGTTCTCTATACCTTTCACCTTTGTCGGAGAACCGGCAAGACCGCACTGTGCGAGATCAGCCTCGACAGTAGCTGCTGTCCATTCCCCTATCTCAAGATAAGGACGCGCTGCAACGAACGCCTTCCTCTCTTCATCATTTGCTATTTCTGAAGGCACTGCGGCATATTTATACTTCTGAACATTGCGTGCGTTGCGAGGGCGGCATTCATCGGCAGAGCCGTTGACGGTAATCACGAGAGGGAGAGGTGCCTTGACTGTCTCCACTCCACCTTCAAGGCGACGCTTCACTACAACCTTGCCGTCTTTGACCTCGATGATCTCCTCGGCGTATGTCACCTGAGGAAGTTTCAGTTTCTCCGCGATCTGCGGACCCACCTGGGCCGTATCGCCGTCGATTGCCTGACGTCCGCCGATGATGAGGTCATAATTCCCTATTTTGCGCACTGCTGCATTCAAAGCATATGATGTCGCGAGTGTGTCGGCACCGGCGAAAGCACGGTCTGAAAGCACTATGCCGCGGTCAGCACCGCGATAAAGACCTTCACGGATAACCTCCGCGGCACGCGCCGGACCCATGGTAAGCAATGTCACCGTAGTGCCGGGATACATCTCTTTCAACTTAAGGGCCTGCTCAAGAGCGTTGAGATCCTCGGGATTGAAGATCGCCGGAAGCACCGCACGGTTGATTGTGCCGTCTTCCTTCATCGCATCCTTGCCGACATTGCGGGTGTCGGGCACCTGCTTGGCCAATACAATGATGTTCAAACTCATAATTTGTATATATTTTGTCTGTTGATTATTCTAAGTTCTCGAAATTCCACATTTGGCGACAAAGTTAATAAAAAATTCTTAAAAATGCTCATTTTTATTTCAGTTGTGCACCCGTTCTTATTTATATTGCTGTTGTCTGTATGAAATAATTTGATTAATTTTGCCATTGGCTATACCGCCTTGCCGCAGACACGGAAACGGCTGCTGGTGCAGCGGAACAGCTGTATAATTCACCCAAACTGCGACATCAATGAATTGTTTTAAATATTTACCGGTCGCCTTGTTGTTTGCCGCCGGTGTGTCAACCGCTCCGGCTCAGACAGTGGAGGAATCGCTTGCCGAGGGACGCGAGGCTTTCATGAGCTATGACTTCAAAGGTGCGGCGCGTCATTATGCCGCCGCCCGAAAAAAAGCGAGAAAGAAAATCCCCGCCGAGCTGGAAGAGCAGGAAAGGGAACTGATGAAGGCGGAGAATTTCCTTGAACGAGTGGAAAAATTGGTGATTCTCGACAGTATCACCGTGCCCAAAACCGACTTCTTCAAAGTTTACAAGCTGCCGTTTTCTGCCGGTAATCTCGGCAATTCGGATGCGGTTCCTTTCGAGAATACGGATGCGGATTATGTCTTCACAAACGAAGGGAATGATTTCAAGATGTGGGCGCAGCCGGACTCGACGGGAACGTACAGAATCGTGGAATCGATCAGACTCACAGACGGCTCATGGCACGAACCCTCCGAGACTCCTGATGTACTCAACAACGGCGGCAACGCGATCTATCCCTTCATGATGTCTGACGGCGTGACTCTCTATTTCGCGTCAGACAACGAGGAATCGCTCGGCGGATATGACATATTCGTCGCCACTCGCGACGCCGCCGACGGCGAATACCTCCAGCCGCAAAACATAGGCATGCCTTACAACTCCCCTTATGATGACTATCTGCTCGCCATCGATGAACTCAACGGTGTGGGATGGTGGGCGACCGACCGCAATCAGCTCGGTGACTTGCTTACAGTGTATCTTTTCAAGGTCAATGACCTGCGCAGGAATTACAATGCCGAGGAGACAGAGAACATACCGGATTTCGCATTCATCCGCGACTACAAGGCGACATGGGGCGAGGACGACTACACCCCTCTCCTTGAAGAAATCATGGCAATAACCCCGGAGCCGATAAAAAAACAGGTGGATTTCATATTCCCGATGAAAGGTGGTGTCACATACACCACCCTCGATGACTTCCGCACTCCGGGTGGAAAGACAATGATGAAGAAATATCTCGCGGCAGAAAAGTCTTTTAACGATAAACTTGCCAGACTTGCCGAAATGCGTCGTAAGTTTTCGATAAACAAAGGAAGTTCGATGAAATCGCAGATACGCTCTCTTGAGAACGAAACTGAGAAAGACCGCGAGGCTCTGCGCAGGCTTCGCAGCGATGTCTACCGCACTGAAGAAGGCAGATAGCAGAACCGCGATATTGTCACATGACCAATTTCCGACTAACAAAGAAAAGTTATGCTTTCGTTTTCCATAGCACTCATCGTACTTATAGCAGGATACTTCACATACGGCAGATTCGTATCAAAAGTTTTCGGACAGGATCCCGCTCGCCCCACTCCGGTAAAGCAACACGCTGACGGAGTGGATTTCGTGGAACTGCCTACATGGAAGGTTTTCCTCATCCAGTTTCTGAACATAGCGGGGCTCGGTCCCATATTCGGCGCGATAATGGGTGTGATGTTCGGTCCGGCTGCTTTTCTATGGATTGTTTTCGGCACCATTTTCGCCGGTGCCGTTCACGACTATCTTTCGGGTATGCTTTCGGTGCGAGACAATGGCGCATCGCTGCCGGAAATTGTAGGAAAACAGCTTGGAAACGGAATAAAGAACACCATGCGCGGTTTCTCGCTGCTGCTTATGATTCTTGTAGGAGCGGTATTCGTGTATAACCCTGCCGACCTGCTCGCAATGCTGACACCTGAAAGCCTCGATCGCCTTTTCTGGATAATCGTGATTTTCGCATATTACATGCTTGCGACTCTCCTCCCTATCGACAAACTTATAGGGAAACTCTATCCGGTATTCGGATTCGCCCTGCTTTTCATGGCTGTGGGAATATTGGTGGCGCTTTATGCCCACTCCTCTTCCATGCCGGAGATATGGAGCGAATTTTACAACCATAAGGCAAATCCTGAGGCGAGTCCCATATTCCCGATGATGTTCGTATCTATAGCGTGCGGAGCGATCTCCGGATTTCACGCCACCCAGTCGCCGATGATGGCACGTTGTCTGAAGAACGAGAAACATGCGCGTCCCGTGTTTTACGGCGCTATGGTGACAGAGGGCATCGTTGCTCTCATATGGGCTGCCGCTGCAATCACTTTCACCGGCGGTTACGACGGTCTGCAGAGTTTCCTTGGCAACGGCAGTCCGGCAATATTGGTCAACGATGTGTCGAAATCGTGGCTCGGCACAGTCGGAGGAATACTTGCCGTGCTCGGAGTGATAGCCGCCCCGATAACATCGGGCGACACCGCCCTGCGCTCCGCAAGGCTTATCGCGGCGGATTTCATGGGTGTGAAGCAACGCAGGATAGCAAAGAGACTCTTGATATCACTGCCTATTTTCGGAGTCTGCTTCATCATAATGATGCTCCCTTACGAGGCTTTGTGGAGATATTTCGCCTGGTGCAATCAGGTGCTGGCGGTATTCACCCTCTGGGCGCTCACAGTCTATCTGGCGCGTGAGCACAAGCTGTATGTCATAACGCTCGTTCCGGCTCTATTCATGACTGCCGTGACCGTGACCTATATCTTCTTCGCACCTGAAGGCTTCGGCGCGTTGACCGACCGTCTTTTCGGAGTCCGCATAGCCTATGAGTGGGCTCTTGCAGCAGGACTGGGCGTTACTCTGCTTTTGCTTGTGCTGTTCGCACGTTTCCTTCGCCTCAATTCAGACAAGAGGCTTTCATTACCTAATAAAGTTGCCTGATAATCATGGATGTCACCGACATAACAGAATTAATCAAAAATACAGACAGATACAATTTCCACTCTCACACAGAATTTTGCGACGGCCGCGCACCCATGGCGACGATGGCGGAAGCCGCAGCCGGCGATGGCTTCGAAATCTGGGGGTTCACCCCGCATTCCCCCATTTGTCTCGACTCCCCGTGCAACATGAAGTCCGGAGACATCGGTACATATCTTGAAAAGGCCGCGGAACTTAAAGACAGATATGACGGCAGCATGAAAATACTGTCTTCTCTTGAAATAGACTATATCAGTCATGATTTCGGTCCGCATATCGACTATTTCCAGAATATGCAGCTTGACTACAGGCTTGCCTCGGTGCATTTTGTCCCTACTCAGGATGGCGTATGGCTCGATTGCGACGGCAAGTTCGAACGCTTCTCCCGATATTTGAAAGAAGATTATAAAAATGACCTGAGATACGTTGTGGAGAAATATTTTGAGAATGTTATCCGCATGATTGAAGACGGAGGATTTGAAATCCTCGGACACTTCGACAAAATCGCCGGAAATGCAGCTGTCGCCGATCCGGAAATTGAAAACGCGGCATGGTATGAGGCTCTTGTCGACGATGTGCTGAGTCACGCGTCATCTGCCGGAGTGATCGTGGAAATCAACACCAAGTCGTATGCCGACAAAAAACGTTTCTTCCCGGCATTCAGATGGTGGGACAAAATCAGAAACGCTTCCCTGCCTGTGGTGGTTAATTCCGATGCACATTATCCCGACAGGGTAAACGCCGGACGCGAGGAAGCAATGAAACTGTTGACACGATGAAACAGATATTGGTCATATGCGACGGAATGGCAGACAGCCCCATGGAGCGGCTGAACGGGAAGACCCCCTTGCAGGCAGCCGAGACTCCGGCACTTGATTTTCTCGCAGCCAACGGCAGATGCGGTTCCCTGAGGACAGTGCCGGAGGGGCATTACCCTGGCAGCGAGACCGCCATACTTACAATTCTCGGCTACGATCCCGATGAATTGCCGTCAGGGCGTGGACCTCTCGAAGCGACAGGGCTTGGCATCGATGTCTCGCCGGATGACACAGTCATGCGGTATGCAGTCTCCGACCCCTCCCTGCTCCTGAACGGCAACGCGGATTTGCGCCACACACTCGAACATAAATTTCCTGATCTGAAATTCCATTCCCTATCGGAAACATCCGGGATATGTATTATCCCCAACGGTTGCCGCCTTTCAGACATACATGCCGAAGGAATCGCTTTCTGGAGCGGAGACACACCGAGAGCATACGAGCCGTTTGTCAGCAGACATCCGCAATTCAGCCGCCCTGTCGTAATAGGAGCGGTGCCACTTCTGAAGGGGATGGCATACAGTATTCAGGCGGAATGGATCAGACCGGAAGGAGCCACAGGAGACTGCGACACGGCTTACAGAGCAAAATTCGATGCCGCCGTAGCGGCATTGAAAGACCACGACATAGTAATTCTCCACATAGAAGCCTGCGATTACGCATCCCACAAGATGGATGTAAACTCCAAGCTGAACGCAATCCGGAACATAGACAGACAGATCATCGGACCGTTGATGAAAAAACTTTGCGATGGCGAAGATTTTGCCATTGCCGTTATGTCTGATCATCCTTCGCTTTGCGAAAAAGGGTGTCATTCGGCGGATTCTGTACCTTTCCTACTCTATTATCATGGAATAGAAAAAGATGAAACAAATATGTTTTCAGAGGAGGAAGCCGCGACCGGCAACCTTGAAAGCATATCTGACATCTACAGGCAATGAGACTGACACAGACACAGCTTATGAGACACAGTATATGAGACAGAAAAAAATAATACTTGTAACCGGCGGTCAGAGATCAGGGAAAAGCGAATTCTCCGAAAAACTGGCTCTCGAACATTCCGACACTCCCGTATATCTCGCAACCGCACGCGTTGCCGATGATGAATTTCGGGAACGCGTCAGGAAACATAAGGCAAGACGCGGACCCAACTGGTCTACGATCGAAGAGGAGATTTTTCTCAGCCGACATGACCTCTCGCAGAAAACGGTATTGATAGACTGCGTGACCATGTGGGTCACAAACGTCTTTTTCGCTTCAGGTGAAGATGTCACGGCATCCCTTGAAAAGCTTAAATCCGAGTTTGACAGATTCACTGACCACGATGACGCAGTCTATATTTTCGTATCAAATGAGATAGGTTCCGGAGGTGTGTCGCCAAACGCCATGACCCGCAGGTTCACAGACCTGCAGGGTTGGTTCAACCAATATATCGCCGCCCACGCCGATGAAGTCTACCTCACCGTTTCCGGCATCCCTCTAAAAATAAAGTAGCGATCCCTCCCATCCCCATTAATCCCCATTAATCCCCATTAATCCCCATTAATCCCCCATTAATCCCCCATTCCGCCCTATTCCGCCCTATTCCGCCCTATTCCGCCCTATTCCGCCCCATTTAACCCCATTTAACCCCATTTAACCCCCAAAATATGAAAACTTTCGCAATCAAGACTCCCTCAAAAGAGATTGAAAAAGACCTCCTAACAAAAATAGATTTCCTGACCAAGCCCAAAGGCTCGCTCGGCAAACTTGAGAAACTCGCCGCCCGTATCGGGCTTATACAGCAGACGCTGTCACCGAAGCTGTCGAAACCACACAATATACTGTTTGCAGCTGACCACGGCATAATAGAGGAGGGTGTAACTGTCTCCCCCAAAGAAGTGACATGGCAGCAGCTGTCGCATTTCTCGCATGGCGGCGCCGGCATCAATTTTCTCTGTGACCAGCATGGTTTCAGACTCGTGCTTGTAGATGCCGGTGTCGATTACGACATTCCCTCCGGAAAAGGAATCATTGACTGCAAGATACGCAAATCCACACGCAATTACCTGCATGAGCCGGCGATGACACGCGAGGAGTGCGATCTTGCTGTGGAACGCGGAGCAAAAGTTGTGGAAGACGTTTTCAACGATGGCTGCAACATAGTAAGTTTCGGTGAGATGGGCAGCGGCAACACATCATCATCATCCATGTGGATGCACGCTTTCACCGGCATTCCTTTGGCTGAATGCATAGGTGCCGGCGCAGGACTCGACAAACCCGGCATCAACCGTAAACTCGACGTGCTGACCCGCGCATGGGATAATTTCATATCCGAAAAAAAACGGGATGGCGCCGGTGTTATTCCACAGCCGGGACAACCCGTACCCGACACGATGGCAGAAGAGATCATGGCTCGGTTCGGCGGATACGAGATGGTAATGGCTGTGGGTGGCATGCTTAAGGCTGCCGAACTCGGAATGATAATAATTGTAGACGGATTCATAATGACCGCATGCATACTTGCCGCGTCCAGACTGAATCCGGCAGTGCTCGATTACGCGATATTCGGACATCAGGGCGATGAATCAGGACATAAACTCTTGTTGCAGGCTCTTGGCGCCGATCCTATTCTTCACCTTGACCTGCGTCTTGGCGAAGGGAGCGGCGCGGTATGCGCATATCCTATAATAGACTCTGCAGTGCGCATGATCAACGAGATGGACAACTTCCAGTCGGTAGGTGTCACCAAATACTTCTGACAAACAGGTTATGAAAAAACTTTTTGCGGCAATAGGATTCTTCACAAGGATTCCGGTATGGAAAATTACAGACATACCGTCTGACAAATATAAACGTGTAGTGGATCTGTGGCCGGCTGCCGGATGGATAACCGGAGGCTTGACGGCATTGACATTATGGGGGGCACTTCAAGTGCTTCCCCCTTTTGCCGCCGTTGTCACAGCTTTTGCCGTAAGACTTCTTCTTACCGGTGCCTTGCATGAGGACGGACTCGCAGATTTCATCGATGGCACAGGAGGAGGCTCGACCCGCGAACGCATTCTCGAAATAATGAAAGATTCAAGAATCGGATCCTATGGAGTCATCGGTCTTGTAATTTATTTCATGCTCCTTGTGTCATGCGTGGCATCGCTGCCGCCGGCAATATCTCCTCTGGCTGTATTAGCCGCCGACCCATGGAGCAAGTTCTGCGGATCATTCATCATCAACACACTCCCCTACGCCAGAAAACAAGAGGAGGCTAAGAACAAACTCATATACGACCGCATGTCGGCTCCGGCATTCGTGATATGTCTGCTGTCAGGGTTGTTGCCGGCAATCATGCTGCCGGAAGCATACCGGCTTGCCCTTTTGCTTCCGATGGCTGTCGCAGCCGCAATGATACTTTATATGCGCTATAAAATCGGTGGTTACACAGGCGACTGCTGCGGAGCCACGGCACTGCTATGTGAACTGGCTTTCTATTTTTCATCCGCAGTCATTGCCCACGCTGTCATTAAATAAAAAACGCTCATGAAGATAACCTTTATCCGACATACAGCCGTTGACGTTGAGCCTGGTGTTTGCTATGGTCGCACCGATGTGCCTTTAAAACCGACATTCCCCGAAGAAGCCGCGAAAGTGCGTGAAACCATCAGAAAAACCATAATATCAAACGGCAAGCCGTTTGATGCGGTATACAGAAGCCCGCTCGGCAGATGCCGTCTGCTTGCGGAAGCCTGCGGATATGAAGAGGCAATTGCCGATGACAGACTGTTGGAGATGAATTTCGGAGAATGGGAGATGCAACGATACGATGACATAAAAGACCCGATATTACAGGAATGGTTTGACGACTGGCTGAACGTCACACCTACCGGCGGCGAGTCATTTCTCGACCAGAACCGGCGTGTCGCATCATTCCTTGACGACATGAAAAACTCCGGCAAGGGTGATGTCCTGGTGTTCACCCATGCCGGAGTCATGATGAATGCCATGCTGATCCTCGGAATCACTCCGTTGAATGAGCTTTTCGGCTCCCAGCCTCCATATGGAGGCATGATCACAGTCGAAGTCTGACCGTAGAGCGCGTTAAAAAACGTGCTTCTATTTGTATTTTGCCCAACGTACAAGATCCTTGATGTTGGGCTTTTTGCCATACATGAAGATGCCGATTCTATATATCTTCGCGCTCAGCCATATCATGAAAAGAACAGAGACAAACAGCAATACCGCTGAAAGCGCGATCTCCCATCCGGCAACGCCGAAGGGCATTCGTGACATCATCACCATCGGTGAAGTGAACGGTATCATCGATGTCCAGAAAGCGAGTTGCGACGTGGGGTCATTGACTACAGTGAAAGCAAGAAGCAGACCTATTATTATAGGCATTGTGGCGAATGAGGTGAGCTGGCTCGCATCCTGGATATTGTCGACAGAACTGCCGATGGCGGCATAGATGGAGGAATAGAAGAGATATCCGCCGACAAGGAAAAGAGTCATGCATCCGAAGAGTTTCATGATATATGCAGGATTACCGATTCCGAGCACCAATGAGAGCGTTGCGGAATCCATGTCGGATGCGGAACTCAGTATCGCAGGCAACCCCCACATGGTGAAGGCAAGTATGATGAACGCCCATATCAGTATCTGAGTGAGCGCGACACATCCGATGCCGAGCAGTTTTCCCATCAGCAGTGTGTAGGGCTTGACCGACGACACCACAACCTCGAGCACCCGGTTGGCTTTCTCCTCGATAATCGAGGTCATCACCATCTGCCCGTACATGAGTATGAACATATAAAGGATCATCATCATCACGATTCCTATCATATAGGATATCGCCGATGAAGTCTCTTTCTCGCCGTCATCGCCAAGCGTAAATGTCTGCATCCTCACATGCGACTGCACGGCGGCGATGATCTGGTCAAGATTCTCTATATCGTAGCGTTGAAGTCTCTTCTGCTCCACGATTCGCGACAATTCGCCGGAAATCGACTCCTCTGTGGCAAGACTCACCGCCTCGCGGGTATACAGCGAGACATCCGTGTCATCGCTGACAAGATTTTCTCCGATAACAAGAACCCCGTCATAATTATTGTCTGCCTTCGCCTCCTCTACCGACATCTCTACCAGCGCGAAAGAAAGCTCGCCATGCGCAGGCAACGCATTGCCTACGATCCCCGAGGGGTCTACTACTGCTATGGTCTTCTTCTCCGGACCGGACAATATGGAGATCACTGCCGGGAAAGCCATCATGGCTATCATTATCACCGGCATAAGGATTGTTGTGATTATAAAACTCTTGCGGCGCACCCGCTCGAAATATTCTCTCTGTATGATTAAAGACAGTTCCATATCTTATTTGTTTTCAACCGGCATTTCCGAGGAATTGCGCACGGCATTGATAAATATATTGTTTATTGAAGGCATCACAGGTTCGAAACCGACAAGATCTGTCGCCCTGTTTGCAATATCCACAAGATCGCGGCGAGTAGCCGCATCGCTGAGTTCGACTATCACGGATTCCCCCTGACCGCGGTTCTCTTCCTCATCCTCGCCGATATAGGAGACAACAGGCTTGATTGCCTCGGCAAGAGGAGACAGCTCTCCTTCGAAACGCAATCTGAAGCGGTTGCCTCCGAATGAGCGGCGCAGCTCCTCTACATTCCCGGTAAGAATGTTACGGCTGCGGTTTATCAGTGTTATATGGTCGCACAACTCTTCGACACTGCTCATATTATGTGTGGAGAAAATAACCGTGGAGCCTTCATCTCGCAAACGGAGAATCTCCCTTTTGAGGATATTCGCGTTGATAGGGTCAAATCCGGAAAACGGCTCATCGAAAATCAGAAGTTTCGGACGGTGAAGCACTGTGATGATAAACTGTACTTTCTGCGCCATTCCTTTGGAAAGTTCCTCCACTTTCTTATTCCACCAGTTGCCGATTTCCATACGCTCGAACCATTCCTTGAGACGTTTCTCGGCATCGCGTTTGTCCAGACCTTTCAGCCGGGCAAAGAATATTGCCTGCTCCCCTACTTTCATTTTTTTGTAGAGACCACGCTCTTCCGGGAGATAGCCTATATGCTTGACATCATCTGCTGTCAGCGGTCTGCCATCGAAGATAACTTCTCCTGCATCGGGAGCGGTGATATGGTTTATGATTCTTATAAGAGTGGTTTTCCCAGCACCGTTGGGACCGAGAAGGCCATACACACTCCCCTCCGGCACGTGCACAGTCACATCGTCAAGTGCCTTATGCCCGGTATAATCCTTGACTATACCGTTAGCTTCCAGTAAATAGCTCATTTTTATTATTCTTTGTTCGGATTACAAATTTAAACAATTTTTTCCGATTATACATCTTCGTTTACCACTCAGTCCAAACCAATCCATATTTTGTTATCCAACCACACACTACCACATAACAACCACTTTTATATATAAAAGTGGTTGTAAGTGCGCAGAAGGAAGCAGAGAATCAACATGAGGAGTTCGGCTTGGAGACAGACACGGAGGGAGATACGCAGGTCGGAGTCCGTGAGAAGCTTGGGGTTGGAACCGATATAGGGTTTGTAGACGGCTTCGCCGAAGTAGTCATGAGTGCCACCGAAACGACAGTCAAGGATTCCTGCCAATGCCGCCTCGGGATAACCGGAATTTGGACTGGCATGACAACGTCCATATTTCCTAACAAATCTCAAAAGAGAAAATCTAAAGATAGAGATTACCATAAGAAAAGAGGTGAGACGCGCCGGAATGTAGTTTGCCACGTCATCCATTCTTGCAGCGAAACATCCGAAATCCTTATATCGCTCGCTTTTATATCCGATCATCGAGTCCAGTGTATTCACCATCTTGTACGCCATCATTCCCGGCAATCCCAACAGCAGATACCAGAACATCGGGGCTATGACACCGTCGCTGAGATTTTCGGCAAGTGTCTCCAATGCCGCGGTCTTTATTTCCTGTTCATCAAGCGAACCAGTATCTCTGCCTACTATCCTCGCTACCTGACGACGCGCGGCATCCAGCCCTTCGCGACAGGCGGCAAACACCATCCTGACCTCTTTCGTCAGCGTGGTTCCTGCAAGACAATAGAACACACCCGCCGTTTCTATCGCAATGCGGACATACGGATATGGAGACAATAGCCATAGCAGAAGCCTCACTATTCCAAACACCGACAACACGAGCGATAACGACATCAAGGCTCCCTTCAGCCTGCGGTCAGACCCTTTGTTGAGACGGTGTTCAAAAAAGGAAATAACTTTCCCATATCCGACAACTGGATGCGGCAGACACGCCGGATCTCCGAACAGGCGGTCAAGAATCCATCCAGCCAGCAAGGGCAAGACAGCTACCGCAATGTGTAAAATCATCTCATCCATTCCTCCACAGCTTTTATCAACATATCATTTTTAGCGGAACTCTGCGCCGCAACACGGAAATATCTTTCATCCAGACCTTCGAAGTTTGAGGCATCCCTGACAAGTATGCCGTGGCTATCCACAAGATATTCCTTAAGTTCTGCAGCCGTACCCTCCGGCAGACGACATAGAATAAAATTGCAGTCTGTCGCTGAACATTCGATACCCATACCTCTGAACGCACAGGCAATACGCAAAGCTTCGGCGTGCAGTCCGCGTGCGTTGATGATATAATCGGCATCATGCCTGAGCAGGTATGCGCCCGCCTCTATGGCAAGCGTGTTCACAGCCCATGGCATCCCCTTGTCTCTGACCGCTGCCGCTATCCCCGACTCCGCTACCATATAACCTATACGCAGACCCGGAACGGCATACCGTTTCGTAAGAGAACTCAAGAGAACGACATTCCCCGTCTCCACAGCTTCCTGCGGAGCAAGCACCGGCTTGGCGGTGTAATCGGCATATGCCTGATCTACAACAACCCAAGCCCGATTGTCATTATTGGTATCCGCTTGAACTTTACCTCCTCTAAACTTATCGGAAAGATCAAGAATCAAAGATTTGTCCAGAACCTCCCCTGTCGGATTATTCGGACTGCACAGCCATGCGAGATCAGCAGATACAGGAATATCCGCAACTTCCTTCACGAAACATATCTCATGTCCGAAACTACGGCAGGCATCCTGATACTCCCTGAATGCGGGTATGCGGATCGCCGACACACATCCGCTGAAAATATGCGCGATTCGATACATCGCGTCTGTCGCTCCGTTTGTGACAACCACATTTTCCGCTCTGACACCGATTTTCCGGGCAATCTGTCTCTCCAGTGAATATGGAGCCGGTTCGGGATAACTTCCTATCTTAGACATTACCGAATGGAGATAGGAAATCAATCCCGAGTGATCCGAATCCGAGATTATATTGGTGCTGAAATTGTGCATGACCTTTGCGCCATAACGATAAAGGTCATCTCCATGCCCTTCAATCATCTTCTCTCATTATTTTATACAGCAGTTCGATGTCAAGACATTCGCGGAGTCTGGCTGACAGCGCGTCATATTGCCTTTCCTTATAACTGCGGTATGGTTCGGTTTCACTTTTCAACGGCAAACCTTTCGCCCTGGCATGTGGAGCGAGCAGACGGTCTGTCACTTCCTGATTGTCGAGTATGCCGTGAATATAACTTCCCATCACTCTGTCGCCGGCAATACACCCGTCACATGTGCCGTCACTCTTCACGACAAGCGGACTCGCATCCGCCGGGACCTCAGTCTCGCCCATATGGATTTCATAGCCAGACCCGGTTACTTCGCAATCTTTCACAGTAAACTCCACACGTTTGATGGTCTTGTTGCCCCTCAGCACGGTACTCGTCGGGAGCAGGCACAAACCTTCCGCGGCTGCTACCTCGCCTTCCACCCCATCCGGATCGGAGATTTCACGACCCATCATCTGGTATCCCCCGCAGATTCCCATGACAGAACAGCCACGTGCGGCAGCGGCGATTACGACATCATCACACCCCTTTTCCCGCATGGCACGGAGATCTCCTATCGTATTCTTACTCCCGGGAAGTATAATCACATCTCCCTTTCCAAGTTCGGACGGGTCATCCGTAAAGTAGAGGTGCACACGCGGATCTCGCGAAATGGTGTCGAAATCAGTAAAATTTGATATATGAGGCAAAGCCAAAACAGCCACATTAATCATGTTTTCCTCTGTGTGAACGGAAGATTTTTTCATCAGCGATACAGAATCCTCCTCCTCGATATGAATATCATCGAGATACGGTACAACTCCTATTACTGGCACTCCGCAGATTTCCTCCATCTGGCGGCGACCCTTTTCAAAGAGTTTTTCATCACCACGGAACTTATTGACTATGATGCCTTTTATATATCTGCGGTCTTCCTCAGTCTGAAGCATTATGGAACCGTATGCCGAGGCAAACACTCCTCCTCTGTCTATGTCGGCAACAAGTATCACTGCCGCACCCGCATATCGCGCCATCGACATATTCACTATGTCAGAGTCACGCAGATTCAGTTCCGCTATGCTGCCGGCACCTTCCATTACTATGGGATTATAGCGGGAGGAAAGACGGTCGAAGGCGGCATGCACCTCTTTTCGCAACGGTTCCTTGTTCTCTTTTCTGAAATACTCATAAGCATCCTTGTTGCCGACGGGAAGACCGTTGAGCACTACCTGCGAGGTCATGTTACCCGAGGGTTTGAGAAGCACGGGGTTCATCTCAGGCATGCATTCCACACCCGCCGCCTCAGCCTGCACCGCCTGTGCGCGCCCGATCTCCAGACCGTCAGGCGTGACATAGGAATTCAGTGCCATATTCTGCGCCTTGAACGGTGCGGGATGATAACCGTCCTGCAAAAATATGCGGCACAACCCTGCGGCAAGCACACTTTTGCCGACATCGCTCCCGGTGCCTCCGAGCATTATAGGTCTCAGTTTCTTCATTATTATTCTTCAAATAATCCTGCTTTTCCGAATCGTTTCCACCTCTCGTTATCAATCCCTTCATCGCAATTCACTTCCCGTGCCATCGCGAAGAAGAGATCTGAAAGACGGTTTACATATCTCATTACATCCCCTTCCACCTTATCCTGTTCATTCAAGCGCCACAACTGACGTTCGGCTCGACGACAAACCGTGCGTGCCTGATGCAGAAACGCCGCAGCCCGGCATCCTCCCGGAAGCACGAAATCCTGCACCATGCAACCTTTCTCCGTAATCGCATCAAGTTTCATCTCCAATGCTTCCACCGCGTCGTAGGGTAACTTACGCGGATTTATTTCACGCGATTCAGAAGGAGTGGCAACTATGCTCATCGCTGTCATCAGGTTTACCTGAATCTCTCGAAGTATATTATCCTTTTCTGCATCATCAAGAAAACTTCTCACAATCCCGATTATGCTGTTCAGTTCATCAAGAGTGCCGTTGGTTTCGATACGGATATCTGTTTTCGGCACCCTCATGTCTCCGTGTATTCCTGTCGTTCCAGAATCACCCTTACGTGTGTAAATCCTCATATAATCCGTTAATATCGTTATTTCCCCAATACATATGAGTATACCCGGCAATTGCATTCTTATAGCGATAAAGAGGAGTATCCACCTCTTTACCATTTACGTCATATTGCCGTGCCGGATATATGTAATCCTTTATCCGCGTCCCATCCTCAATAACGGAGGAATAATGAAATTCATGCCCGCAGATTGTAAAGTTTTCCGTTTTTACAGTCCTGTAACCCAAATGCAGATGAGCGTTATCCATCGTTGCCTTGATAGGCAGCAACCCGCACATCTCATATCCATCAATCGAATCACAAAGATATAGCATACCACCGCATTCGGCAAACGCGTATCCTCCGCGATCAATATAATCCTTAATCGACTCCCGCATCGAAACATTTGCCGTAAGTCTCGCGGCATAAAGTTCGGGATAACCGCCGGGTAGATAAAGGAAATCCGCATCCGGCATACGCGTATCACGTAAAGGAGAGAATTTAATTATCTCCCCTCCGAAACGAAGATTTTGCTCCAACAATCTAAGATTCTCAGTATAGACAAAATTGAATGCCTCATCATATGCTAAAGCAATCTTGCGGGAAGGACAGGAGATTAAATGACATTTATCTGCGACATGCGTGTCATCTGACTTTTCGTCTTTATCTATTTGCGTAAGGCTCAACAACAAATCCAAATCAATTCCTACCTTCACCGCGTCCGAAGCGCGATCTATAAAACTTTCTATCACGTTGTCATCTCCCAATGACAATCCCAAATGTCGCGACGGCATTGTCATATACGGATTCCTCTTCAGGCATCCCAAAAGTGTCACCCCCGCATCTTCAGCTGCAGATTTAAGAAGTCGCTGATGATTTTCAGATGCGACATTATTGAATATTACCCCGGCAATCTTTATACGCTTATCGAAATTCTTAAAACCTGAAAGCACAGCTGCCAGGGAATAGGCGGAAGAAGCTGCATTTATTACGAGCACCACCGGCAAACCCGTAAGCTCTGCGATATGAGCTGCACTACCTTTTCTCTTGTCATATCCGTCAAATAACCCCATCACTCCTTCAACAATACGCACATCGCTACCAGCGGAATATCGTTGGAAAAGACTTTTAACATGTTGCTCATCCGACATGAAAACATCAAGATTGACAGATTCCATTCCCGCCGCAACCTTATGAAATTGCGTATCTATGAAATCCGGACCTGTCTTAAAAGGCGCAACCTTAAAACCTCTGTTTTTAAAAGCCCTGAGAAGACCGTTGGTAACGGTTGTTTTTCCACTTCCAGATGAAACCGCAGCAATTACGAAACCTGACTTGTATCTCATATATTATCAGATTTAAATCTCAGTTCCTCTTTCTTCTTTAAATCAATCTTAAAGAGACCGTCTGCCTTATCGAATAAGATTCCGCGATTGTCGAAATATAGTTCCATATCTCCCGACTGTATCAACTCTTCATGAGTTCCTGTCTTGACTCCGAGTTTTTTATCCATAAGCCATATGCGATCGGAAAGTTGCATCGCCATATCAAGATCATGAGTAGACATGAAGATCGTCTTTTCCATCTTATGTGCAAAAGAATAAAGCAAAAGCATGATTTCCACTTTGCTTGGATAATCCAGGAAAGCTGTAGGTTCGTCAAGGAATATCACGGGAGTCTCCTGTGCGAATGCTTTGGCAATCATGACTTTCTGACGTTCTCCGTCACTGAGGCTCTGCACCATCCGGTATCTGAGCGGTTCTATGCCTGCCAAGGAAATGGCATTATTAACAGCATCTTTATCCCGAACGCTTAAACGTCCCCAAAATCCGGTGTAAGGTGCACGCCCCAACCCTACAAGTGTCTCCACATCCATATTGTCAAGCAGGGGCTTCTCCGTAAGCACCACACTTATTGTCCGGGCAAGATCTTTTCCCGAATAATCGGCAAGAGGTCTGCCGGCTATCTCCACAAAGCCCGACAGCGGTTTTTGAAAACCGGCAAGCGTGCGCAACAACGTAGATTTTCCGGCTCCGTTAGGTCCCAACAAGCACGTCAATTCTCCGGGATAAAGGGATGCGTCAAGACATCTGGTGACACATTTGTCCCCCTTGGAATTTCTATAACCTGTGGTGAGGTTCCTTACTTTTATCGTTTCAACCTGTTTCATCTTCTCTTTAACCTCTCTTTAAAAATCACGTACATGATAACCGGAACACCGATAAGCGGAGTCACACCATTCAATGGAAGTACTATGTTATCCGGCAAAATACATATAAGATTGCAAATCAAGCCTATCACCCCGCCCGTAAGAATGCATCCGGGAATAATCACGCGATGATCAGCAACGCGGAAAATCATCCTGACCACGTGAGGCACGGCAAGTCCGATGAACGACACCGGTCCGCAGAATGCCGTGACCACGGAGGTGAGTAATCCGGTCGTGACCAGCAGCAGATTGCGCACGGTCTGCATGCTTATGCCGAGATTGAGCGCATAGTTCTCTCCAAGCAGTATCACATTCAGAGGCTTCACCATCAGTATCGAGAGCAACAGACCAAAAACTATAGCAAGAGAAAACAACGGTATCTGACCCAAGGCAACACCGTTGAAATTACCCATACCCCACATGGCATAACCATGCACCCCCTCGGCGGTGGAAAGATAGTTCAGAAGAGTGATGACCGAGGATGTCAGATAACCTGTCATGATGCCGGCGATAAGCAGCATAAGGTCATTTTTAAGCCACATGGAAAACAGGAGCAGCAGACCCATGATCGCGATACTGCCTGCAAACGATCCTGCCAGTATAGCCGCGTATCCGCCCCAAGAATAACCTGCGGCAGAAACTGACCCTCCGAAAAAAAGAATCACAAACGCGACTCCGAGACTTGACCCGGATGTAATGCCGAGTATGGAAGGACCGGCAAGAGGATTGCGGAATGCTGTCTGAAGCATAAGTCCGGACACGGTCAGCGCCGCCCCCGCAAGGACTGCGGTAATTGCCTGCGGCAAACGGCTTCCCACCACGATAAATCGCAGCGGGCCGTCAGGATCGCCATTATTGAAAAGTATGTCGATCACCTGCGCTGGAGGAATATCGACCGAACCCACAAACAGATTCGCGAAAAACAACGCCACAAGCGACACACAAAGAATCACAAACTTCATATCTCTTCAATTATTTTCAGATTATGCACACCTAAATATTATTTACGAATCGATAAATTCCATTTTTATATGGCATTGTTTCCGAGACTTTACCGGGTTTAAACAATTTAGCACCAAAATTTATGAGGTATCCGAGTCTGTAATCTGACAGTTTTAAATAAGTGAGAAGTTGACGACATTCATTCTCCTTCATCTGCCCGACTGCTTTAACCTCAATTATAACACGATTATCCACAACGATATCCGCTTTATAAGCCTCTTCAACCACAACACCTTTATATATTGCAGGGATTAGAACCTGCCGTTTTACTTCATATCCCTTTTGAGATATTTCATAGGCAAGAGCTCCTTCATAAAATTTCTCCCTCAATCCTCTTCCAATAGAATTTCTTACTTCAAATGCCGAGGCTATTATATCATAACCTATCTGCACATACTCCTCATTTAATGGCATCTTTCCATAATTTTAGAACTTATTCAGTCTGCAAATATAATACAATCTATTTTAGCAAGTGATAGATTGTGCAATTTAACTTAGTAAATAATTGAATGAATCATGATTAATGGTATCGCGGATCCCTTAATGCCTAATGGCATCACGGGAGACATGCGGATATTTCGGATTGAACGCGGATTTATCTTTTCAAATCAATTTCCATGGGGCAGTTTAAGTCACAGCGGATTCGGCAGCCAATGTCTGCCGACGGAGAGCCGCTGATGTCAGCTGATAGTTACGGATTTTCGCGACAACATATCCGCGACTATCAGTTAAAATCCGCGACTCCCGTCATATGCCTTTAGGCATATTAATCCGCGATTCTGATTCTATATATAAATGATCCGCGATCAATCCGCTAAATCCGTATTCATCCCATCACACCGGAAGGTGAAAGGGAATCCGCGATGCCATTAATTCCAAGTTTATCCGATTAATACTGCTTTAACATTCAACATTACTCACTGCATGAGGTGGTAGTAGTGGTGGGAGGTGTGGTTGCTGAGTTCGGGATGCATGGCGGAGATCATGTCTTCGAGCAGGCGGTCGGGATGGAAAGGGGTTTCTTCATAGAAATCTATGTAGCGGGTGTTGCATCCATAGACACGTCTGTTCTTATATGCCTTGAACTGCGAATTGATAGGCGCATCATTGCCCAGCTCCCTAAGCGATTTGTCTTTCTCCTGATTATATCTCACAAACCAGACATCGGCATCATGAGCCTCTGCAAGCACTTTCTCCGGTGCCAATGGCACACTGCCGCTCTGCTCATATGATGCAAACGGGTTTATGCCGCCGGCATCCTCGATAAGCCGTCCCATAGTAGATACACCACCGGGCACATTCCATACCTGACCGTAACGCTGGTCTATTATCACCTTCGGCTTGATCGCCAATCCGTTGGCAATTTGCTTCAGCTTAAGATAATTGCTTTCAGTCTCGGCAAACATCTTGTCGGCAACATCCTGTTTTCCGAAAAGCATTCCGTAGAAGCGCACCCACTCGGCTCTGCCGAGCGGCGAGGTCTCCATATAGTCGGCACATTCGATAATCGGAATACCCAATTCTCCAACCTTCGCATATTTATCGTTGTTCTCAAACGGTGAAAGCATAATCACCTGCGGATTCAGTTTGATAATCTTCTCCAAGTCAGGACTAAGGCTGACACCGCAGTCAACAATACGCCCCGAGGCAAGACGAGCCTGTAGCTCTTTGCCGTTTACATACTTCGAATTGCAGATACCTCCAATGGCGTCCATCGCTCCGAGTTCGGTTATGAGACTGTTGTGAACGGTAGAATACACCAGCGCATTGGTCACCGGCACTTTGATTATTGTCCCTTCCGGCAGACCGGCAGGCATCGCGCTATCGCGTTCCACAAGGATATATTTCTGCAACGTTTTCAACGTGTCCCAGGGATTTCTGACCGTCACCTCCGTATAATCCGGGAACTCACGGACAGTCAGATTCTCCGCATATTTCAACGGCAAGACCTCACCCTCCTCTTCCGATAAAGCGGAAGCGTGGCTTCCCTTGCAGGACGCAAGGAAAGCCACGACTATAAACAGGGTAAGAAAGATTCGCATCTTCCTTTTTCCCTCCAATCTATATTCCACTATCATTTAGCTATTTTCTCATTGATAAATGTAACGGCGCGAGCACCGACACCACACTCAATTCTCTTCTTGAAGTTGCCGGAAGCATCGTAGATATTAGCATAGCATGGCTCTTTCGTGAAAGCTTTGTTTGAAGCAGAATCATAATAATAAGACAATACTATAATATCTCCGTTTGCAGGATTCACAAATACGCCATTGGGAGACTCTATTTCTGAGTCTTGTCCTTTAACCTGTGTCAGCATATTACCTCTTTCAGCAAATGTATTGACATCATAAATCTTGTACGTTATTTTGTCAGGAGCCAAACCAAAAGGTGCCATTGCGACATAAAGTTTATCACCGGCAACACATGCCAATGAACCTTCACAAACTTTAGTTATATCTGCTTCGGAAGCGCCGGTAACCTTAACTATTATAGGAGCCACATAGTCATCCTTATCCGGTGCTGTATAGGAACCCTGCATTATCACAAACGCATCAGTTCCATTTGAAACAGCCTCCGTCGGATGATTCCCGACGAATTTAGTATTCTTGATTTCAGTTTGAGTAAATGTAGCCAGATCAATTACAGAAATACCATTATTGGCATATTTATTTTTAGAATTCTGTCCGTCTGTATTGGCAACAACTAATTTATTCCCTGCAAGAGCAACGCCATCAGGATTGGGACCCACCTTGAGTGTGCCATCAATCTCATCAGTCTTGGCATCAATACGGACAACATAACCGGTATACATAGAGCAATATAGTTTGCCATCTTTAGCTGTAATAGCTCGAGGACTCATTGCATCGCCTTCGGGTTTGATTGAAGTGATTATCTTAAGTGTTGTAGGCTCTACAACCCAAATGAGATTTGAACGATACATAACAATGTACATCTTATCGTTATAGACAAGAGCCTGCTGGGCACCTTCGCCAAGAGCTATCTCATTGGCTGCGAAGAATGCGTCTTCAAGAGCCTTTGTGGCAGTTCCTGTCGCGTAATCATACGCAGTAATGGATGCCGGAATTTTACCTGACATATTGCCTCCGTTAATAGTGTAGAAACCGCTGACGGTTTCGGTTGCTTCACCTTTGTTGTCATCATCGCTGCAGGCAGTGAAACCGACAGCCATGAATGCTGCAAAAAGCATTAATGCAAATTTCTTCATTTTGTATGTTTTAATTGTTATTAGATTGTTTCTCAATTATATTTATAGGTCACTGTGAATTTCCATGCACGTCCCGGCATCGGATAATTACCTACAATCTCGTATTGTGTATCCAGGATATTTGTCATGTCGAAACGAAGGTCAATTGTGTTCCGTTTTATCTTGAAAGAGCGAATCAACGCTGCCCCCATCTCCATGTATCCTTTGATTCTTGTTATCGGGAGATTGGAACTTGTCCCGTAACGGTCGCTCGCACCGGTGGTGTGAACAACAACATCTACCCAAGGATTCTCCCAGCTAAGAGATGCAGCTCCGGAATGAATCGGAGTGTAAGCTACCTGCTTGTTATAGTCCGGATCAGTAGGAGACGTACGCGGTTGCACTCGCTGCCAACTATAATTTCCGGCAAACACAAGACTCTGCCTACGGGCAATATTGAACGTTGCACTTGCCGTTACATCCACACCGAATGCCCTCGCTTTATCCATGTTGGTCATTGTCCATATGAACATATTGGTAGGCAAAGCAACAATCTTGTCTTTCACATTATTGTAATATACATCGCCTGTCAGGACAAGCGCATTCAGCCAATTAGTCGAATTATACTGCCATGTCAATCCGAAATTGAACTGATCGGTGTCTTCCGGTTTCAAGGAGGTGCTGCCCATACGGAAATAATAGGTCTCATTGAATGTAGGCATACGGAATATATTCTTGTATGAAGCCCGTATAAAGAGGAGACGGTTGCGCATCGGCTGCACAGACACACTCAGTGAGGGAGACAGCTTGTTCTCATCTTTCGAGCTTATACCTTCTTTCACTCCATTATCGTAGACCGACCAGAGTAGACGGGCGGTGGCAAGCAGCCAGCTGTTCTGGAATTTTCCGGTGAACGATTGCAATACGGAGTGACGCCAAGGACCGACAACCTCCATCTGATTTGTGGTCAGATTATTGTAAAAATAATCGGCGGAGTAATTGAACGCAAGCTTGTCGGTGGGCACATAAAGTGCCGATCCCGACACATATACTTCGCGCTGGAAATAATCCTCATCAAGGATACCGCCGGGATATTTCCCGTCTTCATCATGATATAGAGATGCGTCCCAGTTGAACTTGGCGAGGCCCTGAAATGAGAATTTAGATAGAGATAAGTTTTTGTAAGTCAGCTGTCCGAAAAAATTGCGGTCACGTAATTTTTCGTGGCAAACAGGATTGTATAAGATAACCGGTCCTGGCAACTGCCGGTTGTTGTCGTAATAATACACCTTTGCATCAAGCATTGATGCAGGTGTCAACCTCCAGCGCGTATTGATTTCGCCGTGCCATGAATTCATCATGCTGTTGTTGCGACGCTCGCGCGTCACAAGCTTACCATTCTCCAATGTGAATGGGTAATCGTTTTTCGCATGAGTGTACTCTCCAATTACCGAGAACGAGAATTTAGGCGTCAAGCTTTTCCCAACCTTAAAATAAGGGTTATAAGTGCCAAACGAGCCTACTCGCATCTGTCCTGTAACATGCCACAATGAATCCATAGGACCGGGCACAGACATAGAAGAAATAATGATTGATGCAGCAGAAGCCGAAGCCTTTGCGGGCACAAAGATATCACTATTATCGCCCACTATCAAAGATAGGCTACCGACATTATCTAATGAATATCTCGACAAGTCTATCTTGCCGCTCTGGCAGTCGCTGAGGACAATGCCGTCGTAGATAACACCTGTATGGGTTGTGCCAAAGCCGCGCACCGATACGGTCTTCATGCCTCCCGCTCCACCATAGTCCCGGATGTTGATACCGGGCAGACGGTGAAGGGCATCGGAAATGTCGGTCACACCCATCGTCTTCATACGCTCGTTGGTCAGATTGAACAACGGCGCGGTACTCGTCACCTCTTTGCGGACCCGCTCCGAGACCACCTCGAATTCCTGCAGATTCCTGCCGGTGGTGTCCGCCGCCTCATATGCATCGCCCCTTTCGGGAACAGACACACCGAATGCCGGGATGCATCCTAACACCTCGGCAAAAACCATAACAACGGCTTTCTTTAATGATTTCTTTGACTCAATAATACCTTTCATATGTTCTCTTTTCCTCGAAAGAGTGACCAACATATCCAGAAACCAAACCGGCTCTATGCCGGATGACTCCTCAAAAACGGCAGGTCTTCGGACTTGTCTCAACTTCGGCGCGCCTTCCCGACCCTGAGGTCAGTGGCAGAGACACTCTTATATTGCTGTCTCTGTGTGATTTTTGCCGAAGTCTATATGGAGACTTACCGCAGCGGGACTGTCCGGGACTCTCACCCGGTTCCCTTTTGATGGCAAACTGCCAACCGTTTTCAGCCGCAAAGTTAATACAATTTTCTCTAACTCCAAAAATATTTTCCACATCATCCAATCTTCGTTCACGGCTCTTTCATTTAAAAAAGTCTTGTGCTTCCGAAAAGCCTGTTATTTTA
>ERZ777305.1410-NODE-1410-length-28815-cov-4.318255_pt1 | contig 28815 bp, 25 predicted proteins | sample MGYA00374965_ERZ777305 | MGnify/ENA primary metagenome ERZ777305 (study PRJEB29328, sample SAMD00013331) | mouse gut metagenome | study: EMG produced TPA metagenomics assembly of the Metagenome analysis of fecal microbiota from mouse which was promoted... | reverse complement strand
TTACTCACATGGTGTGGCAGGACTAAACTGTTACCGCTAAAGTATATAAAAATACGGAAAGTCTTGACGAAGAGCGGTTTCAATGATAAACTTAAGGTATGGTTTTGACGTGTAATATTAAATAAATTTAATAAAATTTATTTAATTAAAAAAATAATACGAGGAAGACGGCATATGGAAAATATAAAAGAAGAAACAGAGGTTAATCAGGTCAGGGCGGAGCTGGTTAAGAAAAATTTAATACTGGAGCAGCTTGACACATTCCTTGTAGAGTATAATTTTAAGACAAACGAGCTTTACATAGACCCTGTTAAGGAGAAGTTCATAAAAATCCCTTGGAGCATAGACAGTATTGTTGATAAAGAAGAAATGGAAAAGATAGTATTCCGTCCGGATATATCCGCAGTAAGGGAGTTTCTTGATTTTGGAAATGTAAAGCCCGAGACAAAAAAGAGAAATATAACCGTAAGACTGTTTACAGAGTCCCATCAGTATCAATGGTTCAGAATAAGTCAGATTTGTTTTTTTAATGAGAAAAAAGAGCTTGAAAGAGTAGTTATATCCTTTACAAATACAGACGAGAGCACAGAAATTGAGCAGAGCTTAAAGTTTCATTCGGAAAAGGACCCCTTAACGCATCTTCCAAATATAAATGCATTTTCAAGAACAGTCACAGAGATGACCCAGAAGGACCCGGCGGGAAAGTTCAGTATTATCCGCATGGACATAGAACGTTTCAGGGTTATAAACGACATGTTCGGAGAAAATGAGGGCGACAGGCTTCTTACATATATTGGCGTAAGAATACAGGAGTGTCTTGACGAGGATTCTAATGTTGCATATTGCCGAAATGCTTCGGATGTATTTATTATGTGTGTTTCCGCAAAGGAATACTCGGTTGCAAGCACCATAGAATATTTAAGGAGGGCGGTTGCATCTTATCCGTGTATGTATGACGTGCAGCTTGCATTCGGCGTATACGAAATTACAAGGGAGGATATTGACAGGCTTACGCCTATAAATACATATATTGACAGGGCTACAGCTGCGCAGGCTACCATTAAGGGCAATTACTTAAATCATGTAGCCTACTATAATGAAGGTTTGGCCCAGCAGGAGAAGCGGGAGAAGATGATTGTGGCTGACATGCAGACGGCCTTATCGGAGGAGCAGTTCGAGGTATATATCCAGCCAAAGGTAGATATGAACACAAAAAAAATAATCGGCTCTGAGGCTCTTACACGCTGGAAGCATCCTGTCAAGGGCATGATATCGCCGGGAGAGTTCGTTCCCGTGTTTGAGAAAAACGGATTTGTTGTGGAGCTTGACGAGTATATTATAAAGCAGACATGCAAGCTTATAAGAAAGTGGATAGACAACGGGATACCCGTATATCCCGTATCTGTAAACCTGTCGAGAACAAATCTTTATAATCCCCAGCTTGTAACCCACATAGAGGAATATATAGAGGAATATGACGTACCAAGGGATAAGATAGAATTTGAGCTTACCGAAAGCGGATTTGCCACCGATAACAATCACCTGTCAGCGTTGTCAAAGAAGCTGCAAAGCAGAGGCTTTAAGGTTTATATGGATGATTTTGGCAGCGGATATTCTTCGCTTAATGCACTTAGGGAAATATCAGTAGACGTACTTAAAATAGATTTAAGGTTTCTGCCTACGGAGAAAAATGATATTAAGGCAAACACAATACTAAAGCATGTAGTGTGGATGGCGCAGGATTTAAATATGGAGATAGTAGTGGAGGGAGTTGAAAAGAAAGACCAGGAGGAATTTCTTGTCAATCTTGGCTGCAAGATTGCGCAAGGTTTTTATTACTACAGACCAATGACAGTTGAGCAATATGAGAGAGAAGTTATGGAGGTTTAGTTTATGAACGAAAAAATATTATTGGTTGATGATGCTAAGTTTGCCAGAAAAGTAGCAATAAAGTCATTACAAAACGGAGGCTTTGACAATGTGATTCAGGCGGCTACGGCAGCGGAGACTATGGAGCTGTTTGAGAAGGAGAAACCGGATTTGGTGCTTCTTGACATTACATTGCCTGACAATTCCGATTTAACACTGCTTGAAAATCTTTTAAAGAAAAAGCCTGACGCAAAGATTATTATGACATCTGCCATTGGTCAGGATTTGATTATTGAGGATTCAATAAAGGCAGGGGCAAAGGCATTTGTAACAAAGCCATATCTGGAAAAGGAATTTTTGGAAGTGATATATAAGGTCCTTGAAGAAAAAGAAGTCTGAGAGGAGGAAAAAATTTGAACATATTTAATGAGGAAGGATTAATAGATTCTGATGCACAGGATATCTTGTATGAGCTTGGAAATGTGGGCTTGGGAAGCGCAAGCATTACAATAGGCAGAATAATGGGACTCAGGCTTCATATAGGAGTTCCTAAAATTGCTCCCATGGATGAAAAGCTGGCGGAGGAAATGGTGAATTTCAACGGGAAGTTTGGAGTAATGATGAAGTTTCAAAAGACTCTTAATGGCTCTATGCTTATCAGCATGAAGGAGGAATTTGTTGATATAGTTATAGAAAAAATGGCTGAGGATAAGGAGCTTATCTGTGACGCTTCAGAGAGAATGTCGCTTCTTCAGGAGTTTGCAAATATTATATGCGCCGCTTATTTAAAGGCTGTAGGTCAATATACGGATATGCGTATATATGTTAAGCCGGCAGGATTAGAAGAAATAACCATAGATAATATTATGATTAAATATAATAAAGCTATATGCATAGATACGGGATTTACGGTAGTGTATGAAAACGGGGAATTTTTAGATAATGTAGGGCGTGTAATTATGCTTCCTGATGAGGAATCGGCAGGAAAGCTTATAGAGCCTTTATGCGATTAAAAATATATTTGATAAATAAAGACGGGGTGCTGCCATAGGGTGGCACTTTGTTTTTAAAACAGAAGGAAAGGTTAAATAAAAATGAAGAAGCTGTTTAGTTACATGAAACCATACAGATTTTTGGCATTTATATCGCCATTGCTGATGATAGGAGAGGTGGCGGCTGATTTGATGCTTCCGTATCTTATGTCATTTATTGTAAATTACGGAATTACGGGAATAGATATAAACGACAGCGAAAAAGGCTCGGAAATTGCAGCGGCTATAATGGAGTTTTTTCACGGAAATGACTATGAAGCTATGGATATTATTATTACCTTCGGGATATTAATGCTTGCAGTGACCCTTGTGGGAGGCTTTTTCGGAGTGTTTTGCGCATACACGGCAGCAAGGGCAGCTCAGGGCTTTGGCAATGACTTAAGATGCGATGCTTTTAAAAAGGTAATGTCCTTATCGATTCAGCAGACAGATAAGTTTACTACAGGCTCTCTTGTTACAAGAATGACAAATGATATAACCATGGTAACGGATTTTATGGAAATGCTTATGAGAATGTTTGTGCGTTCGCCTATGTTTTTAATAGGAGGAACCGTTATGCTTGTGGCGCTTGATTTACAGTTTGGAGCCATACTTTTGTGCGCCGTGCCTGTGCTTGCTGTTGTGCTTGCTATTGTCCTTGCAAAGGCAATGCCTATGTATGGGCTTGTACAGAAAAGGCTTGACAGGGTTAATTCTGTTGTGCAGGAAAACGTAAGCGGAGCAAGAGTGGTAAAGGCGTGTGTAAAGGAGGATTATGAGTATAACAGATTTAAAAATGCAAACGGAGAGCTTAAGAATACAAATTATTCCGTATTGAAGCTTATGGCGGTTATAACACCTGTTCTTACGGTTATACAGAATTTTGCAGTAATAGCTATTATCTACATAGGAGGATTAAATATAAGCATAGAGAAAAGCGGCATGGACACGGGAACAGTCATGGCGGCGGTAACATATATTTCACAGGTTATAATGTCCGTTATGATGACTACAAATATGTTCCAGTCTATTTCAAGAGCGACGGCGTCAGGAAAGAGAATACGTGAAATTATAGATACGGAGCCTGTCATAAGAGATGGAGACGGAAATTATGGAGAAAATACAGACACAGACGTTATGGTGGAAATGAAAAACGTCAGCTTTATGTATCCTGAGACAGTGGGAAGGCCTGTGCTTAAAAATATAAGCCTTAAAATAAAAAAGGGAGAAACCTTTGCAGTAATAGGCGCTACAGGCTGCGGAAAAACCTCGCTGGTATCCCTTATCCCAAGATTTTATGACACCACTGGAGGAGAGGTGTATGTTGACGGTATAAATGTAAAGGAATATAAGCTTTCAGAGCTTAGGGAAAAGATGGGCTATGTTATGCAGAAAAGCGAGCTTTTTTCAGACACCATAGAAGGTAATATAAGATGGGGAAAACCGGAGGCTTCTGAGGCTGAGATAAGAGAGGCGGCGGAGGCGGCGCAGGCAGCCTCATTTATAGAGGAATTTGGCGACGGATATAACACCTTTATAGCAGAAAAGGGAGCGTCTCTTTCAGGAGGACAAAAGCAGAGAATGTCCATAGCGAGAGCCCTTCTCAGAAAGCCGGAGATTCTTATTTTAGACGATTCCACATCAGCCCTTGATTTGGTTACAGAGGCAAGGCTTAGAGCCTCATTTAAGCAGGCTGCGGCGGGTACTACCGTTATTTTAATAGCCCAGCGTATAGCAAGCGTTATGGAGGCTGACAGGATAGCCGTAATAGAGAGCGATGGAAGTATAGTAAGCATAGGTACCCATGAGGAGCTTATGAAAAGCAGCGATACATACAGGGATATATATGCCTCTCAGAATAAAACCAATGGCAGTGACGGAAAGGCAGGTGTATAATAATGGCGGAAAATAAACAAAGGCAGGAGGTTAATATGCCACGTCTGGGCCCCGGAGGAAGACCGGGAGGTCCGGGAGGCCCCATGGGCGCAAGGATGAACAGGGAGAAGCCAAAGAATACTAAAGGCACGCTTTTTAGAATATTAAAGTATATCGGCAAAAATAAGCTTATACTTATAATGCTTGTTGTCCTGATGGCTGTGATTACCGCAATAGACGTATTAGGGCCTATGTTCCAGCAGAAGGCCATAGACACCATTTCCTTTTATGACGGAAGGCTTCATGTAGATTTAGATAGTATGAGATTTTATCTGTTTATTATGATATGCATATTTGCATGCAGCGGGGCAATGACCTTCTTTCAGGGAATACTTTCGGCAAAGCTTTCACAGGCGACGGTATATGAAATGAGAAATGATTTGTTTAAGAAAATTTCAAGGCTGCCTGTAAAATATACGGATACTCACAGTCACGGTGATATAATGAGCAGAATGACTAATGACGTGGAAAATGTGTCAAACGCCATAGCCCAGTCTGTGACAAGTCTTTTTTCAGCGCTTCTGACATTGGCAGGGGTTACGGTTATGATGCTTTATTATAGCCGGATAATGACTGTAATTGCCGTTGTCACTATACCTGTCACAATACTTGTATCGTCAAAGCTTGCAAAGTTTATGAGAAAGTATTTTGTGAGACAGCAAAGGCTTTTAGGCCAGATAAACGGCCATGTTGAGGAGATGATTTCAAGCTATAAGACTGTGGCAGCCTACGGCAAGGAGGAGGAAGCGGTAGAAAAATTTTGGCAGATTTCAAGCGAGCTTAAAAAATGCAGCATAAGCGCAAGGGTATGGGGCTCCATAATGGGGCCTATAATGAACTTTCTGGGAAACTTCCAGTATGTTATACTGGCGTCCTTAGGAGGCTTTATGATGATAAAGGGCTATGGGGGAATGACCGTAGGAAGAATACAGGCGATGCTCCAGTATTCCAAGAATTTCAGCAGGCCTGTAAATATGATTGCGGCACAGTACTCGTCTATTTTGACGGCCCTTGCAGGAGCAGAGCGTATATTTGACATAATGGACAGTGACGACGAGATAGACGAGGGAAGGGATAATATAGATATAGCTTCATTAAACGGCGATATAGAATTTACCGATATGCATTTTGGATACGTTGAAAACGAGCCTGTGCTTAAGGGACTTAATCTTTCAGTAAAGGCGGGACAGAAGATAGCCATAGTAGGAGCCACCGGCTCAGGAAAAACAACTATAGTAAATCTGCTTACGAGATTTTATGAGCTTGATTCAGGCAGTATAACCATAGACGGAAAAGATATTACGGACATACCAAAGGAGAACTTAAGGAAGGCTATAGCCATAGTACTTCAGGATACGGTTTTGTTTAATGATACCATAAGGGCAAATATTAAGTATGGAAATACGGAGGCGGATGATAAGGCAGTAAAGGTGGCTGCGGCGACGGCAATGGCGGATAGATTTATAGAAAGACTTCCTGACGGCTATGAGACGGTGCTGGCAGAGGCAGGCTCAAACCTGTCCCAGGGACAGAGGCAGCTTTTGTCAATAGCAAGAGCAGTGCTGGCAGAGCCTAAGATACTTATACTTGACGAGGCAACGTCATCGGTTGACACGCGGACAGAGATGCATATACAGCAGGCTATGATTAATCTTATGAAGGGAAGAACCTCGCTTATTATAGCTCACAGGCTTTCCACCATCAGAGATGCAGATATGATAGTGGTGGTAAATGACGGCGTAATAGCGGAGGCAGGAAGCCATGACGAGCTGATTAAAAGGGAGGGGGAATATTACAAGCTTTACAGCAAACAGTTTGCGGGGCAGACTATATAAAAGTGCCGCACGGCAGCGGCACTTATAAATTCGGCTCTGCCGAATTTTCGGTGGTTTGACGATACGTTGTCGCTTTGGAAATGTCTTGATAGTTAAAAGGTGACAAGAGTTATAACAAGAGTTTAAACTCTTTTGGAGGCGGCACTTATAAATTCGTTTTTTGAATTTTATTCGGCGCTGCCGAATTTTCGGTGGTTTGACGATATGTTGTCGCTTTGGAAATTTTATTCAGGTTAAAAGGAGGAAGACGGAGTGAAAAAGCACAGAGAGCTGATAATGTTTTTGGTTTTGGCGGTTATTTTTATAGGAATAGTAGTATTTAACCGTATAAACGGCGCAGATGAAGGCGAAGGTGACAAGGATGGACAGAAGGTCACAGAGGAGGGGAATAAGGAGCCTGTCACGGAGGGTAAAAAGGAAGAAACCTTAGAGGATATATTTAATAAGAAATATGAAAAGGATGTGACCGTAAAATCAGGAAATCTGGAAAAGGTTACATATACAAGGCAGGCAGAATATCTTGACAGGGGGCTTGTAGCAGTAAGCACAGAGGAGGGAGTATTCCTAAGCTGGAGATTTCTTGGCACAGACGATGAAAATACAGCCTTTAACGTATACAGGGACGGAAAGCTTATAACAGATAAGCCTGTTGCGGATAAGACAAATTATGTGGATAAGGAAGGTATACAGGGAAGTAAGTACTATGTGGAGGCAGTTCTTACTGATGATAAAGGAAATATAACGCAGTCAGGGGCAGATATTTCTAAGGAGGTAAGTCCTCTTGAACAAAATTATTTTGACATACCGCTCTCAAAGCCTGCGTCGCTTACAATGCCGGATAAAAGCACATGTACATATACGCCAAACGATGCAAGCGTAGGCGATTTAGACGGAGACGGACAATATGAAATTATATTGAAATGGGAGCCGTCAAACGCGCAGGATAATTCAAAGGACGGCTATACGGGAAACGTTTATATTGACGCCTATAAAATGGACGGCACATTTTTATGGAGAATAGATTTGGGAGTAAATATACGGGCCGGGGCCCATTATACACAATTTATGGTGTATGACTTTGACGGAGACGGCAGGGCAGAGCTTGTATGCAAGACGGCAGACGGTACCGTAGACGGAAAGGGCAGCGTCATAGGCGACGGCGCGGCGGATTACCGTTCGGCGGCAGGACGTATACTGGAGGGGCCGGAATATCTGACGCTTTTTGACGGACTTACGGGAGAGGCCCTTGATACCATAGATTACGAGCCTGCAAGGGGAAACGTAAGAGACTGGGGCGACGACTACGGCAACAGGGTAGACAGATTTTTGGCGGCAGTTGCTTATCTTGACGGAAAAAAGCCAAGCGTTATTATGTGCAGAGGATATTATACAAGAGCCGTGCTTGCGGCCTATGATGTATCAGATAAAAAGCTTGTACACAGATGGACCTTTGACAGCAATGAAAAGGGAAATGATAAATATGCGGGACAGGGCAATCACAATCTTGCGGTGGCAGACGTGGACTGGGACGGCTATGACGAGATAGTATACGGACAATGTATTATAAATGAGGATGGCACAGGCTTAGTTTCCACGGGAATGGGACATGGTGATGCCATACACGTAGGTGATTTTCTGCCAGAGAGAGAGGGTCTTGAGGTGTGGGGCTGTCTTGAGGCTTCCGGAGGAGCCATGCTGTGGGACGGCTCTACAGGGGAATGTATATTAAGAATTATTGCGTCAGGGGACACAGGCAGAGCAGTGGCAGGAAATTTTATACCGGGAAACAACGGCTCGGAATTTGTGTCATCGGCAAACGACAATGTATATGACGCACACGGCAATATACTTACAAGCTGGTCGTCTATCACAAAGTGGTCACAGAATTATGCTATTTACTGGGACGGAGATTTAGAGCAGGAAATTCTTGACAGAAATATGATAGATAAATATAAGGAAGGAAGGCTGTTTAATGCGCCGGGAGTAAGCTATAACAACGGAACAAAGGCAAATACCTCACTTACGGCAGATATTCTTGGAGACTGGAGGGAGGAAATGATATTTCCAACCACCGACGGCAGCTCTCTCAGAGTGTTTACAACCACCTATGAGACAGACTATCGTATATTTACACTTATGCATGACACACAGTACCGGTGTCAGGCAGCGGCGCAAAACGTCGCATATAATCAGGGAGCTTATACAAGCTTTTTCTTAGGCACAGGCTATGACCTGCCGGGTATGCCTGATATAGAGACGGTAAGGGCGGAATAATTTTGGAGGAATATGAATTGAATATATATTTTGCGCCCCTGGAGGGAATTACAGGCTATATATACAGAAATGCCTACAGTGACATTATATGCAGGGACAGGGGAAAGGAGCTTATAAGTAAATTTTTTTCCCCCTTTATATCTCCCGGTGTAAACCAGCGCTTATCAAGGAAGGAGCTTAGGGATATTCTTCCGGAAAACAACAGGGGAATAAGGCTTATTCCACAGCTTCTTGGATGCCGCGGGGAGGATATTCTTCTTGGAATAGAGGATATAAAGGCCTTGGGATATACAGAGGTAAATCTAAATTTAGGCTGTCCTTCGGGAACGGTGGTTGCAAAGAAAAAGGGAGCAGGCCTTTTGGCATATACTGACGCATTAGACGAGTTTTTATACAAGATATATGAAAAGGCAGATATAAAGGTTTCCGTTAAGACGCGTATAGGAAAAAACAGTCCGGAGGAATTTTTTGAGATATTGGATATATACAATAAATATCCTATGGAGGAGCTTATTATCCATCCCCGTATACAGACAGATTTCTATAAAAATAAGCCTGATATGGAGATGTTTCAATATGCGGTAAGTCATAGTAAAAACAGGCTGTGCTATAACGGAGACATTACGTCAGCGGAGGAATACAGTCAAATAATAGAAAAGTATGGCAATGGGGAGAATTATGACAGCTTAGGGAAGAATGAAAATAAAAAATCATGCGACTGTGAGGGAGGAGATAAAAGCTTTACAGACGCAGTAATGATAGGGAGAGGATTTTTAAAAAATCCCATGCTTATACATAAAATTTCTGGGTATATAGAAAATGGGAAGAATAAAAATGAGGGGGAGGGAGCTTACGGAAACAGTTATATAAATGATAACGTATCTACGGAAACACAGGATATTGACACAATAAAAGAGTTTCATGGAAGACTACTTGAGGAGTATAAAAAGGAAATGTCAGGAGAAAGACCTGTGCTGTTTAAAATGAAGGAGCTTTGGGCATATATGGGAGATATGTTTCCCGGCAGCGGAAAGCTCCTGAAAAAGCTTAGAAAGGCAGTGAGCCTTAAGGAATACAAAATGCTGGCAGAAGAAATAATAAATACAGGTTATACAAAGTCCATAAATTCCGAAAGACTGCCCTGCTCCAAAACCTCTCTTGACACATAAAGGGTATAGTCGCTTTTAGTAGACAATGTCCATTTTACAAGAAAAATATTTTCTCCGATTATTTCGATACATGTTATACACCGCGGATGAACGCAGCTTCCTGTATTGAAATAAGGAGAATCGGCGCTGCCCATCATAGGGCGGTGAGTGTGTCCGGTCATAAGAATCCGGTGATTGCTCTCCGCCCAGTAGGACAGCCTTTTTTCTGTTTTATTTTTTGCGGTATTGTTTTTTGCCGCGCTGGTTGGGTCTAAAACTCCAAAACGCTCAAGGGGCGCCCATATATATCTTACCAGAAATCTGGACAGCTTCCATAAGGTGGAATTTAATAAGCTTGCCTGATGACCATGTGTAAGATAAAGAGTCGGAAGCCGGCTGTTGGAGGAGCCGCCGCAGCTTAAGCCTTTAAGGATTATTCCCTCATAGAAGGGTGAGCTTTTAAACAGCTCCTCCCTGCATTTTGTGGAGGTACAGTAATAAGAGGAGCCGTGGTTTTTAACATAGTTTTGATTTTTTTTAACCATGTCATGGTTTCCATATATCATATAAAGCCGCTTTTCCCGCAAAAACAGGGATAACAGCCAAAATACATTTTCATGGATTTCAATTATCTGTTCCATTTTTCTGTTTTCCCACAGCTCGTCACCGTCTCCAAGCTCTATATAGGTAAAACCGTTTTTGTAATAATACTTAAGAGCGGCAAAATATAGGTTTTGGTTTTTAAGAAAATTGTCTCCCCATGTGCCAATGCCCCGGTGGCAGTCGCTTATCATTACATATCTTGAGCTTTTGCACAGTGTAAGCACAGGCGCAGATTGAAAAGCGTTGCTTATTCTATGATAATATCCCATGAAAACCTCCTTATTAACCCTATGGGAAATCCTTTTAACCTAAACTCTTAGCGAAATTTCCTTTTACAATTTTTTCTGCATTTTTTTTGTTTTGGTATTCTGTGAAGCCGGAGGGTTTTTCTGAATATAAACGGCAAATAGTAGTACAGGTACAAAATTTTGTCGCCGCTTCTTTTAAACGGTCTTGTTACAAAACAGAAAATCAGGCAGAATATTCTGCACCATATAAGGGCCCATGCTCTTACAATCCGCTTCCACAAAGAATACCTGTTGCAGCATTTTGTAAAGGTAAAGTGAATAGTGTGTCCGTGTACGGTTACAACAGTATCCGGCATACATTCAAAAAGCGAATTTTTAAATGCATTTAACATGTGACAGTCAGGAAATGTGACAGATACTTCCATAGACAGCTGCTTTGGTTTTGAAAACATGCCCATATCAAATATGGTAAGCCACCAGTGAGGCTTTTTGAGAGAGCCAAGACATCTGTCTTTTTTTGTTAAGGTTACTGAAAGAGGAAGCATCTCCTCGTCAGATGCGGCGTCAAATAAGGTTTTGTTGTAGTCCTTAGGAGGTATAATATTATCGGCATGATAAATTCCAACCTCACAGCCGGTATTGATTCCGTACTGACCTTTCCAAAGCTCTATCAGCCATGTTTTTTTGTTATAATCAAAATAAACAGTCTGATAATCAAACACCATATTAAAATAAGCTGCGCCTACGTCATATGCGTGTGTATATCCGAAATTTTTCTGCCATGCATCGACGGTAGAAGAAAATATATCCTGCTCAGGAATATAGCAATACCCGAAGGGATATGAAATGTCATTCAGGATACAGCATTTTTCCTCAAAGGACATACATTTGATTTTCTTTATAATACCTCTCTTTTTAAAGTGAAAGATAATTATAAAAATAAGCGCAAGTATTAAAAATATAATTGGAATAACGTACATAAATAAGCTCCTTCCTTTGTTCCTTAATATATTTTATGACGGGTAGGGTAAAAGGTGCGGCGTAAGAGTAAGATATAATAGTCCCGGCAAAGCCGAGCCTATTATGTGCAGAAAGCGGCACGGAAATAAGGTATAATAGTCTCAGCAAAGCTAGAATAAAAGCCGCCCGTATGCCATATATTACTATGAACAAATATGCAGGTGGAATATGGACATTTATGTAGTAGAAAAGGGAGATACGGTAGACAGTATAGCAGCCGGATACGGCATTGTGGCGGAAAGACTTATAGCCGTAAATCAGCTTGAATATCCCTACAGGCTGGCAGTTGGGCAGGCGCTTCTTATATTGACAGAGGAGGAGGCAAACGTCGAATCAGATAAAAGAGAAATATCGGTAAACGGTTACGCATATCCGTTTATAAGAAACTGGATACTCAGACAGACATTACCGTATCTTACGGATTTGTCTGTTTTTTCTTACGGCTTCACATTTGAGGGAGAGTTGATATATCCCTTAGTCAGTGATGACTGGATGTTAAGCTTAAGCGGTGAATTTGGAACAAGACCAATACTTACGCTTACTCCCTTCGGCCCTGACGGAAATTTTAACAATCAGCTTATTCACAGTGTGGTAAGAAATCCGGAATATTCATCAAGGCTTATAGGCAATCTTCTTGAGGTAATGCGTGAAAAGGGGTATGTGGGAGTTGATATTGATTTTGAATATATTCTTGCGGAGGACAGAGATTATTTTACTGATTTTGTAAGGAATGTTACGGAGACGATGAATGACAATGGATATACGGCGTCGGCAGCGCTGGCGCCAAAAACCTCAGCCACCCAGCAGGGGCTTTTGTATGAGGGGAAGGATTATAAAGCATTGGGGGAGGCGGCAAATTCAGTGCTGCTTATGACGTATGAGTGGGGGTATACATACGGCCCACCAATGGCAGTCGCCCCATTAAACATGGTAAGAAGAGTAATAGAGTACGCAGTTACCGAAATAGATAACAGGAAAATTGATATGGGAATACCGAATTACGGCTATGATTGGCCGCTGCCATACACGAGAGGACAAACAAAAGCTACAACTATAGGAAACATAGAGGCCGTTCAAATAGCCATAAACAATAATGCCGTTATTATGTTTGACGAGACGGCGCAGTCGCCGTATTTTAGATATAATGTAAACGGAACGGAGCATGAGGTATGGTTTGAGGATGTAAGAAGCATTAATGCCAAATTTAATCTTTTGGAGGAATTTAATTTAAGAGGCGCAGGCTATTGGACCATAATGCAGTGGTTCAAACCAAATTGGGAGCTGTTAAATTACAGATTTAAAATTAAAGGACAATAGCCTGTGTATAAGGTATTTCCTATATAATATTACATCAATGGTTATTTTTCTTTTATTCGTGCTTTTTAAGCGTATTACGGATAAAGAAAAAAAGAAGAATTACCCATATGCGCCGTCAATATTTTTAGCAGTATGTACCAGCCTGTTATATTAAAAATACAGAAGAAAGAAGGGATAAAAATGATTGAACATATTTATGTAGAAGAAAGATGTAAAACAGAAGATAAGGATTTAATACATGTAAAATTTATGACAGAGGAGCAGCTTCTTGCCTCAGACATATTCGGGGGAACCAATGTGTTTTGCAAGGGCAAGATATGATTACCTGAAGCATGGCAATGAGAAAATATACCGGTGGCTGATGAGGTACGGATATATGTATGAGGAGTGCAGGAGGGCGAAGCTTTTTATCAGATAGAAATTTCACGATATAAGTGAAGGATATGTTTTGAAAAATCCAAATAATTATAATGCTCAAATATATACAGAAAATCTTAAACTTAATATAGAAGCAGATTCATATGCAAGAGAGATAGTAAATGCAGATTATGTATGCTCGGATAATCTTTATTATTACATGAGAGATTTGGATTTTGATGAAGAGTAGTAAATAATAATAGTAAAAAAACAATAGTAGTAAATAAATAATAACAGGGCATAGAGGGTATAAGGTGAAGCCGGGAAGACTGGAGTTTGAAGTTTGCTTTCCTAAGTTTGCTTTATATTATACCCTTTATTTTTTATGAAAATATGCTATAATTAATATGTGGATTACAAAAAACTGAATTAGTTCTCTTATATATATATTGCTTGCTGTTATTTGTAATAATATGGATAAATATGCAGAATTTAGTAAAAAAGCAAGCTATTCATTTTGGTTAATAAATCTTTCGTCTTTATATGTAGATATTATCTTATAATTTAGTTACAGTAACCATAATTCCCCAATAAATTTATAAAAGCTAAAGAAAGGAAAAATTATTCATAAGCGGAATTATGGAAAGAACTAACCCGGAAATAATAAATGCTGCAGAACATTTATTATATATTATCCACATGGGGCAAAATAAGAAAATACGCAATCTGTGTACGCAAAATATTTTATGGAAATATAATCATGACTGCAGTCAGGGAATACTGAACGATAAGATTTTGATAAACGTAAATACATTAATAAAACCATCGGAAATAAAAAGAATAAAATATATCAGCCATATGATAAACAGGCAGTTTGAAAATTATATAATGGTAACGGGAGTATACTGCATTTACAAATCTATAGACAAAAACACCAAAGAATATTATTTTGACTACACAATTAATTTTGTTGGAGGACTGGTATGTTACGTGAATATAAGCTTAATTGGAAACAACAATACTCCTGCAAAAATATACAGTATAACATCCGTAAAGGAAGCTATTTATAATCTGGAGGAAGAAGAAATATTGTATATTGAGGCAATTGGAGGACATACAATATGGCATTGTACTGCCAAAACAATAGAGACAGTGGTCTCAATGAAAGATGTGGAGGAAAAGCTGTCAGACAGATTTATAAAAGTACATAGGAGCTATATTGTAAACAGAATAAAGGTAAAAGAAATAAAACGTTGCAGTGCGGTTATGGAAAATGGTGATGAAATACCCATACCGTATAAAAAGTTTGTAAGCATAAGGGCTATGCTTAGAATAAATTAATTAAAGTGGTTAAAATATACTAAAGAGATGTGTAAACCTTCAAACGAAAAACTTATGTGGAATATTATTTAGTTTGGAGGTTTACACAAAACATAAAATAATCATAAAATCAACGAATTGAGGTAATTAGTTTTATAATAACAAATGTAAATAAGCCATTAAAAGTAACTTACATAAGTATATACCATACGTGTTTAAGGCATTGATTATAGATGACATACAGAAACTGGGGGATAGCATTATATATCCGATACATTAAAAAGCCTAGCGGAAATAAAAGGAATATTAAGAATAATTGCTCTTGAGTTATTGACTTTTCCCTTAAAACAAATTAATATTTAAGGGAAAGGATGGTAGATAAGGGAATGAGAATATTCAATTATTCAGCTATTAAGAAGCAAAAATGGGATTCGGATATTGTAGGACTTATTGCGGCAATATATAAATATGCCGGCAAGCAGGAGCTTTACCTTAAACAAAAGCCACATGAGCTTGAAAAACTTGTGGAAATAGCAAAAGTACAAAGCACCGAGGCGTCAAACGCAATAGAAGGTATCGTGACTACCAACACGAGAATTAAGCAGCTGGTAAAGGAAAAGACTACCCCTAGAAACCGCAATGAACAGGAAATTGCAGGATATCGCGATGTGTTAAATGTTATCCATGAGAGCTTTGATACAATTCTTATCACAAGGAATTATATTCTTCAGCTTCACAAGATGCTTTACAGCCACATGAACAATCCTATTGCAGGACATACCAAGACTGTACAGAATTATATAAGCGCAACTTATCCTGACGGACATACTGAGGTGCTTTTCACACCGCTGGCGCCATATGAAACTCCAGAGGCGCTTGACAGGATATGTGAAGAATATAATTGTGTTACAGGCAATTTTGAGGTAGAGCCCCTTATTGCAATCCCCATATTTATCCATGATTTTCTTTGTATACATCCGTTCAATGACGGCAATGGCAGAATGAGCAGGCTTCTCACAACTTTGCTTTTATACCGCAGCGGATTTTATGTGGGCAAATATATTTCATTGGAGGCAAAAATAGCAAAAAACAAGGACTTGTATTATGATGTCCTTGGACAGTCGCAGGACGGCTGGCATGAAGGTACTGAGGACACTGTGCCGTTTATCAAATATCTGTTAGGCATTATACTTGCAGCGTATAAAGAATTTGAGGACAGGTTTTTGATTGTAGAAGAAAAACTGCCCTCTATTGACATTGTTAGAAAAGCGATATTGAATAAGATTGGAAAATTTACGAAACAGGATATAAGAGAACTTTGTCCGTCACTTAGTGTAAGCTCTGTCGAAGGAGCGCTTCGCAAGCTGGTAAAATCAGGTGAATTGAAAAAAGAGGGGGCAGGAAAAGGAACATACTATGTTCGTTTGAAGTGATTTGCCTGATATAAAATGTTTTCCGTTAAATATGGTGAGAAGGGTAATAGAATATGCAGTTACCGAAGAGGACAAACAAAAGCTGCAACCATAGGAAACATAGAGGCCGTTCAAATAGCCATAAACAATAATGCCGTTATTATGTTTAATGAGATAGCGCAGGCTATTGGACCATAATGCAGTGGTTCAGACCAAATTGGGAGCTGTTAAATTACAGATTTAAAATTAAAGGACAATAACGTATGTATAAGACATATTTTATTTGGATATTCTAACCTTGAAAGGATGGTGTATAATGAATCTTGATGAAATTGTATGTAACTGTACAGGTGTTACAAAGGGAATGATTAAGGAGGCTGTTGAGGCAGGAGCTTCCACCTTGGAAGACGTTCAGGAGGCAACGGGAGCAGGCACTGTCTGCGGCGCATGCCTTGAGGATGTAAAGAATCTTGTTGAAGCCTTGGTAAAGGAGCAAAGCAGATAATGTTTTGCTCCTGTTTTTTATGCACAGGGGCACGTAAGGAAATGTTAAATATGAGCAATCCGCTATAAATTATAAACTTGACAAATTGTATTGTTTGTATTATGATTAATAATACAAACAATACAGAGTAGGTGATACATATGATACTGACTTTGGATTTTACAAGCGATATTCCCATATATATCCAGATTCGAAACCAAATGGTGCAGGCTATGGCGGACGGAAGGCTTAAAAACGGTGAAAGGCTTCCTACGGTGCGGGCGTTGGCAGGGGAGGCAGGCATAAATTCCATGACCGTAAATAAAGCCTATCAGATGCTTAAGCAGGAGGGGTATATAATTACAGACAGAAGAAACGGAGCGGCAGTATGCTTTGGCAGCAGTGAAAATTCCGATGTAAAAAACAAAATAAGGGAAAAGCTCGAAATTATTATAGCCGAGGGGAAAACAAAGGGAATGAGCGAGGAGGAAATAGTTGATATGTGCCGTGAGATATACAGAGGCGATAAAAGCAAAGAGAGCTTACGGTAAGAAATCAAGCATGAATTAAAATCATAATAAAAGGAGTGAAAAATATGGCAATGAAAATCCTGATGGGAGTTATATGCTTTCTTCCCATAATGTGCGTTATGTATGGCGTATTATATTTTGAGGGAAAAAGAAAAGGGAAAATCCTGTTTGGCGTAACCTTGTGGAAGGAGGATTTTGACGAGGAAGGGAATAACAGACTGGAAAGGCTTAAGAAGAAATATAACAGAAATCTTATGCTTGCAAATCTTATAGTTATCGCAGGATATATATTATGCTGTATACCCAAAAGAAGCTCAATCTATATGTCAGGCTTTATGCTGCTTATTATGGTAACGATAATTATATATTTTATTCCCTTTGCAAGGGCCAATAAAAAGCTTAAGGATATAAAAAACAGAGAAATATATATGGATAAGGAAAAAACAGACAGATGTGTCGTGGAGGTTGATATAAAAGCTGCGGCATACAGAGAGCCGGCTTTTTTTCTTAAGACAGGAGCCGCCGGACTGCTTGCAGGAGCTGTTCCCTTTATACTTGAATGTTTTATTCCTAAAAGCGGTGATATGAAGGGAATAAATCTTTTGATAATCGGCGTAAGCAGTCTGACAGGCGTATTAGCCTATGTGCTTATTCTTTATTTTGGAAGGCTTAGGACAGAGGTAGTAAGCCGTGACAGCTCTGTAAATATGCAGATAGCCAGAGTAAAGAATTATCAGTGGAGCAGGGCCTTTACGATTTTTATATGGTTAAATGCCGCATTTACATTTTATATTTGGTTTAGAATGGGAGACATTGATACAGGCTGGCTTGAGGTTGTTATAGTATCCTTTATATACTCCGTTATTTTGCTGACGGTAATGCTTCTGGCAGAGATAAAGGTTATTAAGGTGCAGGACAAATATGCCGCACAAGCCTTTGACGGCGAGGATGATGACAGACACTGGCTTTGGGGAATAGTATATTACAATAAAAACGATAAAAGGTTTATGGTAAGCAAGCGCACAGGCATCGGAACAACTATTAATATGGCAAAGCCTGCCGGAAAGATTACCATGGCAATAATAGGAATTATACTAATAGTCTCTACCGTGGGGGCAAGTATATGGATGCTTTTAATAGATTATACGCCCATAAAGCTTGAACTTACGGACAAATATATTATATCAGGCCAGTTAAGCGAGGAGTATAAGATATCCTTAAACACCGTGACAAAGGTGGAGCTTTTAGAGGAGCTTCCCGATTTGAGCAAGCGAGTCGGTACGGGAATGGAAACCATTTATAAGGGAAGCTTTGCGGAGAAAGAGGGAGAAAGGAAGAAATGTGATGTCTGTGTAAGAATTAAGACAGGACCTTACATACGCCTTGAGGCAGGAGCGGAGGTATATTACTTAAATGACGAGGAACCGGAGGAAACTATCAGAATTTATGAGGAGCTTTTATTGCTGCATGAAGGTAGGCAGAAGTAATCAAAAGGGACTGTGGCAAACCCAAGAAAAAATATATTATTTTTGAAAGGCAGGAGTGTTATATGATAACCATAAGAAATGTAACTAAAATTTACGGAGGAACAAAAAAGGCGGTAGACAATCTGAATCTTACGATAGAGGACGGACAGATTTTAGCTTATATCGGGCCAAACGGCGCGGGAAAATCAACTACCTTAAAAATGATGACAGGGATTATATCAGCTACGGAGGGAGTAATAACAATAAACGGCTTTGATATAGCAAAGGAGCCATTAGAGGCAAAGAAACAGTTTGGCTTTGTTCCGGACAACCCTGACATGTTTTTAAGGCTTAAGGGAATAGAATATTTGAACTTTATGGCGGATATATATGATGTTCCCGAAAATATAAGAAATGAAAGAATAAACAGATATGCAGAAAAATTTGAAATGACCCGGGCCCTTGGGGATAAGATATTAAGCTATTCCCATGGAATGAGGCAAAAAATAGTGCTTATGGGAGCGTTGGTGCACAATCCGTCAGTTTGGATACTTGACGAGCCCTTAACAGGACTTGACCCTAAGTCATCCTACGCTCTTAAGGAAATGATGAAGGAGCATGCGGCGGCAGGAAATACTGTTATTTTTTCCACCCATGTCCTTGAGGTGGCGGAAAAGCTGTGTGATAAGGTCGCTATAATTAATCAGGGAGCCCTTGTGTTTAACGGCAGCTTAGAGGAGCTAAAGCAGAGCAACGAAGGCTCTCTTGAGGAGATTTTCCTTAGGCTTACAGGAGGGATGGATTAATGAAAAAATTTTTTATATTAACAAAGGTACTCCTTAAGTCCGGTTTTGGAAACATGACCTATGATGACGGAAACGGGAGAAAGAAAGGAAGAATTAAAAAATCGCTTATATATATATTTCTTGGAATATGTATGATACCCTTTGCAGGAATGCTTGGCTATATGGGCTATTCAGGCTATCGTATGCTTGAGGGCTTAAATACGGATATTATTATAGGAATGGCATGTATCGCGGGAGTTTTTATGTCATTTTTCAGCGGAATGACTATGTGCGTAGGCATTTTCTTTAATTCAAGCGATACGGAATTTCTGCTGCCTATGCCTCTTAAGGCTGAGCACATAGTAGGAGCGAAGTTTACAACCATGTATTTTTATACCTTTTTAACGGATTTGCTGTTTGTTATGCCAATACTTACAGGCTACGGCATAGCCGGAGGCTGCGGCGTATTATACTGGATTATGGCGGTTCTTGTCACAGTTATTCTTCCGGTTACGCCTCTTATATATGGAAGCCTTATTTCAATGGTGCTTATAAGAGTATTTAAGCGAGCGAGAAATAAGGATTTTCTTACGGTTATATCCACTATATTTGCCCTTATAATGGTGATTGTCATTAATGTATTTACCCAGTCCTTCGGCAATTCAGATGATGTTGAAATTGCAAAAATGCTTATGACAAAGGGTAAATCTCTTTTGCGTATAATGAGTACCGTTTTTCCGAATACTTTGCTGGCAGAAAGGGCAGTCTCTGAAAGGAGTCCCCTTATGCTTATATTGTTTTTAGCATCTGCGGCGGCATTTGTGGTATTATTCATATTTGTTGCAAGAGGCGTATATATAAAATCAGTAGTTGAAATGTCCCAGACAAAATCAAAAAGCAGAAGCCTTAGCAGCGTGGAAATGGAAAGGGCAGTAAGAAAAAATTCCAAACTAAAGGCGTATGTAGTTAAGGAGCTTAAGCTGGCCTTCAGAACGCCTATATATTTTATGAACTGCATTATGCTGTCTGCCCTGTGGCCGGTAATTTTTCTTATTCCTATGATAGCGGGAGCCTTTAATGATAATGGTGAGACAGGGGTGTCAGAGGGAGAGATGAGCTTTTCACAGCTTATAGAGGCTTACCCGGAGCTGCTTGCGGGCTTATGTATGATGGTTGTATTTGGTCTGACGGTGCTTGCGGTATCCTTCAGCATGTTAAATAATACCGCTATTTCAAGAGAGGGAAAAAATGTTTTCTTTATGAAATATATACCTATGAGCTATGAAAAGCAGCTTTTGGCAAAGATATTGCCAGGAATAATATTGACGCTTGTAACGGGAACCTTATATTCCATAATAGGAATGGCAGCAGCTATACTGGCGTTTGATTTTGAAATACCTTTAGGAGCTGCGGCAATGTCGGTTATTATAAGCGTATGCGCCTGCATATCATTTAATTTCCTTCAAATAATGACTGACATTATAAAACCAAAGCTTGACTGGCAGACGGAGCAGGCGGCAGTTAAGCAGAATATAGTGGCTATCGTGCCTATGTTTGTTATCCTTATATCAGGGGTGCTTATATGTTTGGGAGGCTTTAAGCTTTGCACGTCTGCGGGGCTTTCTGTCTATGCTGTGGGAGGTATTGTCATAGGACTTTTGGCGTTGCTTGGGACAATTTTTTATAAAATAGATTTATGTCTGGCAAAAAAATATTTTCCAAAATATTAATGCTATTAAAACCCTTAAATGCATTTATAACAGTAAAATTAAAGCCTCTCTAACAGAGTGATAAGCTCCCGTGGCGATTTTATTTCATAGTCAGGCATAAGGTCAGGCTCGCTTATTTCGTGAAAGTATCTTGGAGACCAGTTCATCCATACAGAGGTTATGCCAAAATTATTTGCGCCTTTTATATCGCGGCGAAGATTATTTCCTACCATCAGGATGTTATCCTTGCTGCGATATTCCTTTGGGATAAGGCTGAAGGCAGCCTCAAACATGGCAGGATGAGGCTTAAGAAATCCAATATTTTCAGATACGACAAATCCGTCAAATTTATCAAGAAAGTTAATCTTATTAAAAATATTCCTAAAGGACTTGTCCCTGCCGTCGGCTACAAGTATAACAATATAGCCAAGTTCCTTAAGCTTAAATAAAACCTCAGGGGCATTATCATAAAATTCCACATCTATAACATTTTCATATTCGTCAAAAACCTGGGTGGCTTCATCAACTAATGTGTCTCCGCAGTCTATAAAAATTACTTTTTTCATATGGCGTCCTCCATAAAAAATAATTATAAGCAGAATAAACAATGCAAAATAAAAGTATTTGTAAAATAACGATTTACTTATGGACTTTCCTATTGCGTTGGTTTATAATAAAAATATGTTATGTGACAGTGTAGCATAAAAACCACAGATATTCAATAATTAGGAGGTAGTTTATTTTTATGAGAAAAAGAAAAAATGCAATTATAGCTATGGCCCTGTGCGTGGCTATGATAACGGCAACAGGCTGCAACGGCTCATCCGACGATGATAAGGATAAAACAACGCAGGCTACAACGGAGCAGGCAAAGTCAGACAATGTTACCCCAAAGCCTGACGGCGCCGGAGATGATAAAGAGGATGCAAAGGTATATGGAGAGGCAGGAAAAATATCAGCCTATGATACCGGAAAAACAAACTATACTCTTACAATAGACGCAAATAATCAGGTTCACGACATAAGCGACCTGCTGTTTGGAATATTTATAGAGGATATTAACTTTGCCGCCGACGGAGGCTTATACGCCGAGATGGTAAAGAATCGTTCCTTTGAATTTACAAGCCTTGCAGTAAACAATGAAAAGCATGGCTGGAAGGACGTAGGAGGCGTAAATGCGTCTGTAGTAAAGAATGACGAGGCAGGATGGCTTAATGAAAACAATACAAACTATATGGTTATTGAAAACACCTCCGACAGTCAGGGAGGCATTGCAAATACAGGCTTTCTTGACGGAATGAGCATTACGGAGGGAGGAGTTTACAAATTTTCAGTATACTTAAGAGGTATTGACGGCTTTACGGGAGCAGTCACCGTAGATATTATGAACGGGGCAAATTCAGCAGCGTCAGGAAAGATAGAAGGCGTGACCGGCGAATGGAAAAAATATGAGCTTACGCTTACATCAAATGCGGCGGCAAGCAAAAATGTTACACTGCAGCTTACAATCGGCAAGGGAAAGATAGCAGTCGACATGGTTTCTCTGTTTCCTGAGGATACATACAAGGGCAGGGCAAACGGCATAAGAAAAGACCTTGCCGAAAAGCTGGAGGAGCTTAAGCCAACCTTTTTAAGATTTCCGGGAGGCTGCGTAATAGAGGGAAATAATGATACAAACGCGTATGACTGGAAGGATTCAATAGCGACAGGCAAGGATGGACTTCCTCTTTTATTTAACGGTACATATGGAGATGTTGCCGCAAGAAAACAGGGTATAAACATATGGTCAAACCTTAATACAAGCAATGACCCTTATCCTTCATATATGACATACGGACTTGGATTTTTTGAATATTTCCAGCTTGCAGAGGATTTAGGAGCCATAGGCGTACCAGTTGTAAACTGCGGTCTTTTCTGTCAGGTAAGAGGAGGAAAGCCGGTAAATACAAAGAGTGAGGAGTTTCAGCAGTACATACAGGACGCTCTTGATTTGGTAGAATTTTGCCGCGGTGACGAGACAACCACATGGGGAAAGGTAAGAGCCGCCCTTGGACATCCGGAGCCGTTTCAGCTTAAATATATCGGTATAGGAAATGAAAACTGGGGCTCTGATTATTTCACAAGATATGAATTATTTGTAGAAGCCTTTGAAAAGGCAAGAAATGAAAATCCTGCCCTGTATGAGGGAATAGAGATAATGTATTCTGCAGGCGTAGACGACGGCGACAGCGGTCCGGACTACATAAAGGCATATGAAAATGCAGCTAAATGGCTTAAGGCTAATCCGGGAAAAACCATTAATGATTATGCCGGAGCTATAGACCATCATTACTACAATGCTCCTTCATGGTTTTTAAATAATGCGGATTATTATGATGAGGAAAATTACAGCAGAGATACGGATAAGATGACCACAACAAGATTTGGCGGAGGAATAAATGTATTTCTCGGCGAGTATGCGGCCCAGTCAAACAAGCTGGAGGCAGCCCTTGCAGAGGCGGCGTATATGACAGGACTTGAGAGAAACGGAGATATAATCAGGATGGCGGCATACGCGCCACTGTTTGGAAACCTTACTGCTACCCATTGGTCGCCGGACCTTATCTGGTTTAATAATCACACGGTGACATGCTCTACTAATTATTATGTACAGAAGATTTTTTCAACAAACGCAGGAACAAAGCTTTTGTCGTCAGAGCTTAAGGGAGAAGCCTCGGAGGCACAGACCTTTAAGGGCAAGGTAGGCGTCGGAACATGGAATACGGCGGCAAAGTTTGACAATGTAAAGGTTGTTGACAATGATACAGGAGAGGTACTTGGCTCAGAGGATTTCTCTGAAAGCTCAGCCATGAGCAACTGGACAAGGGTATCAGACGGAAGCTGGAGCGTAAAAGACGGTATGCTTGTACAGTCAAGCGCATCTACAGATACAAACAAATACGGAAACACAGGCTCGGCAGTATATTACGGAAATAAGAGCTGGAAAAATTATACCTTTACGGTAGACGCAGTAAAGACCTCAGGCGACGAGGGCTTCCTTATAGCATTTTCCGTAGGCGACAAGGATAATAATTTTTTCTGGAATATAGGAGGCTGGGGCAACACAGTATCATGTCTGCAGCAGGTATCAGGAGGTGGAAAATCCGACCAGTTGTCAGGAACAGTAAAGAATTGTATGCTTTTAGACGGAAAGACATATAAGCTTAAGGTAGTTGTTACGGATAATAACGTAAAATGCTACATGAATGACGAGCTTTTTGTGGATTATGATATGGGGGAGAGCGCCAAGTCTGACTGCTATCACGTTGTAAGTACGGATGAGACAGGCGACGTTATCGTTAAGCTTGTAAATGTGGCAGGAAGTCCAAAGACCTTTGCCATAGATATAGCAGGAGCGGAAACAATAGGCGACGGAGCTGCAGTAGAGGTAGTTGCAGGACAGAGTCTTGCAGACGACAATATTCTTGGACAAAAGGAAGCGGTGACTCTGGAGAGCGGTGAAATAACAGGAGTTACCAAGCAGTTTAACTACACTGTGCCAAAGTATTCTGTTACTGTTTTAAGGATAAAGACGAAATAAGAAATAATCAGATAGCTTTTAGTGATTGGAGCTGTCCCAATAAGTTTTAGTCATGCAAAATATGGTATTGATACGCAGTTATATTAAACAATATTTTGTATATGATTTTCTTATTGGGACAGCTCCTTATTATTTTTTATATAACAGGAAGTTTTTGCACCAACTGCAAATTAAGCTTTATACAATACATTTGCTCAGCAGCGAAAGGGCGTGTGGAATTTTTTCAGGCTCTATGCCGGAATAGTTTATTACAAGCGTGTGACTTGGATAATCTGTTATTGCGGCGGCAGCTTCTGGCGGGCTGTTAAAATAAAAATCTGATAAAAACCCTATCCGTATTCCCATCCTTTCTGCCTGCTCCCTGATTTTGCTTTCAGAAAGCGTAGTATTTACAGTCATAAGAAAATGCAGTCCCGAATCCTGCTCCTTTATGGTGCATAAATTATTTAAAGGACTTGATTTAATTGAAGCAAGAATAAGATTTCTTTGGTTTTTATAAAAGTTTCTCATTCTGTTAATATGCTTTTCAAAATATCCTCCAGACATAAACTTGTAAAGGGTAAGCTGCTCAAAGGCAGACACTGTACATGAATAAAAGCCAAGCTTTTCATAAAATTTATTTATAAGGCCTGCGGGCAGAACCATATAGCTTATACGGATAGTGGAGGCGAGACTTTTTGTAAATGTATTCATATATATAACCTTGCCGTAATTATCAATGCTCTGGAGGGTAGGTATAGGCTTTCCCACCATACGGAATTCGCAGTCGTAGTCATCCTCTATAATATACCGTTCCCTGCTTTTACATGCCCATTCCAAAAGCTCGTGGCGTCTTGTAACAGGGGTGACAAGACCTGTGGGATAGTGGTGGGACGGCGAAATATGTAATATATCAGCCTTGCTTTCCAGTAGTAAATCTATAGAAACGCCATTATTGTCAAGAGGTATATATTGACATTTTACATTATTGCTTAAATAAACCTGGGATATTTTTTTATATCCGGGATTTTCCATGGCAAATATTTTATCTCGCCCAAGAAGCTGAATAATTAGTCCGTAAAGATATTCTGTACCTGCGCCTACGATAATCTGCTCCGGCGATACCCTCATACCGCGAAACTGATACAGATGCTCAGCGATAGCCTGTCTTAAAAGCATAATTCCTCCGGGCGGGGGATTATTCAGCAAAAGCTCGCTTTGTTCCGCCATAACCTCTCTTAAAAGCTTCGACCATACAGTAAAAGGAAAATTTCCGTTGAGGTTTTTTCCGCTTATAAAATCGGCATATATAGGCGTGTTTTTATGAAAACCTGTCTTATCAGAGAGAAGTAAAGAGGAAGCCTCTTTATAATCGTAATTATTTGAAGAAGAATTTACAATGGACTTGTCGTTGTAAGCGTTGCGGAATGTATATTGCAGGGAATTGCCGGCAGATAAAAGCCTTGCCACAAAATATCCGCTTTTTGGCTTTGAAAAAATGTATCCCTCTGCCATAAGCTGGCTGTATGCATTTTCTATAGTGATGGTGCTGACATTAAGGTTTTTTGCAAAGGCTCTTTTTGATGGCAGCTTTGTTCCGGCGCATAAAGCTCCGGCAATAATATCGGTTTTTATGCATTTATACAGGTATTCGTATAAGCTTAAGCCGTTTGTATTTTCTAATGAATATGTAAGCATAATAATCTCCATGCCGCCCTGGCGGCTCAAATATTAATGAAAAGCGCTGCTTTTTGCGTTTTTCCGGTGTGAAATTTAATAATCCGGTAAGTAAAAATTCAGGTATTGCTAAACCTTAAATTTATACTATACATTAAATATACTATATCTTAAATTTAAAAGTACCAGACTTTAAATTAAAAATAATTTTAAAGCCCAAATTACCATTTGTAAAGTAAAAAGTGCCAAGAGTTTTAACACAAAAAACTTAAGTTTTTTGTGAAGCCGTCACTTGCAAATTCGTTTTTGAATTTTATTCGGCAGAGATAAAATTGCAGCTTGCATGACGAAAATTTCTATTATATAAAAAATGATAAATAAAGCTTTTTTACATTGAAAAAAGAGGCAATGTAAATTAAAATTAAGAAAAACCATATAACAATAGCACAGAAAAAATGGAGGTATTATTATGAATCCTGTATTAAAAGGCTTATATGCAGACCCGGATATTATAAAGGATGGAGACACCTATTATATATATCCTACATCAGACGGCTACGAGGGCTGGGGAGGCTGGCAGTTTTATGTGTTTGCTTCAAAGGACCTTATAAATTGGGAAAATAAAGGGAAAATACTTGACTTTCATCAGGGCGATGTGCCTTGGGCAAAGGAATGCGCGTGGGCGCCGTGCACATTGTCAAGAAATGGAAAATTTTACTTTTTCTTTTGCGGAAAGGGGGATGACGGAGTATCAAGCATAGGAGTGGCGGAGGCAGACAGTCCTGCCGGCCCCTTCAAGGCAAAGAATACTCCCGTTGTCACTATTGATATGGTAAGGGCGAGAGGAATAGAAAATTTCTGGCAGGCTATAGACCCGTCGGTTTATACTGAGGGAGACAAGTCATATCTTCTCTTTGGAAACGGCGCTCCTGTTATAGCAGAGCTAAATGAGGACTGTACCTCAATAAATGAAGATACCATGAGAAAAATAGAGGGCGCAGAGGATTTTCGCGAAGCCATAACCGTGTTAAAGAGAGGAGAGCTTTATCATTTTACATGGTCATGCGATGATACAGGCTCAGAAAATTATCATATAAATTACGGCACATCAAAATCACTGTTTGGACCTATAGAGTATAAGTATCCTGTTTTAGAGAAAAATAAGGAGCTTAATATACTTGGCACAGGCCATCACTCTATTCTTAAAGATAATGAAAATTACTATATAGCATATCACCGGTTTGGAACGCCTCTTGAGAAATATCCTGAAGGCAAAGGCTTTCACAGAGAAACCTGTATAGATAAGCTTACCTTTGGCGTTGACGGATATATGGAAAAGGTATCTGTTACTAATTAATATAGGAGATTTATACATGGGCGAGTTTTTTCTTGAGCTTTTTGCAGAAATAATAGGTGAAGCATTTTTAGAATCCTCAATAGATTTATCAAGGTCAAAGTATGTTCCAAAATGGCTAAGAATTATTGTAATAACTATAGCTGCAGGTGTATTTGGAGGTTTTCTCCTTCTGATAATATGGGCGGTAATTGGCAAAGGAGTCCTGCTGTTAGTAATTGGAATAATTATAGCTGTCATATGGCTGTTCATGGTTATTAAGGCATTGACAATTAAAACAAAAAGGTATGAATACGTTCCCCTAGATGATAATAATACTTTCAAGGGAAAACGTACATATTTAGGTCTTGTTACAGGAACCCTTAAGCCTGAAAATATATCTTCTAGACTTGGTGAAAACAGAGAGATAAAGGTAAGCTTTTCCCGCACTGTTGAGTTTCCCGAAAAGGAGCAGTTTGCAGTAATAGAGGAGCAGGAAATGCAGCTTCTTAAGGAGCTTTACTTTATGCAGGAGGAAACCTATAATCTGCTTATTAACAGGGCAAGAAATGAGCTGGTAAAAAAGCTTGGAAATAAGGATAATTGTTATAGCAATGGAAAAGGTATTGCGCTTAAGAAGGTTTCTTATGTGAAAAGCCCGGAGGAGTATATGATTTTTTATTACTTTAGGGATGAAAAGACAGGGAAGAAAGTGAAAGTGAAAGATAAAAGGAGTTTGATGTAGAGTAAATATTAATTTGTATGTTTGAAATATGTTTTTTCTTCGCATGTAGTCCGGGTATGTCCCATTAAAAGGCTCTAGGAGGCGGAATGGTGGGAGGGCTTAAAGGGAGGCAGGCAGCTAAATATAATTTTTTAAAGCTTCGGAACATGGAAGAAATT
>ERZ777305.1405-NODE-1405-length-28845-cov-4.762869_pt1 | contig 28845 bp, 26 predicted proteins | sample MGYA00374965_ERZ777305 | MGnify/ENA primary metagenome ERZ777305 (study PRJEB29328, sample SAMD00013331) | mouse gut metagenome | study: EMG produced TPA metagenomics assembly of the Metagenome analysis of fecal microbiota from mouse which was promoted... | reverse complement strand
TTTAGAAATTAACGAAAGGATGTGTTACCGTGAGTTTTTGGGATTATCTTTTTTACATCATATGCGGAGGCAGATAAGGAAATTTCTCGAAAGACAATTCTACACAGCAAAGAACTTGCTTTCCTATCGCACAAGAGTTGAAAGCAGTTAAAGTATTATGTTTTTAGAAATTAACGAAAGGATGTGTTACCGTGAGTTTTTGGGATTATCTTTTTTATATCATATGCGGAGGCAGATAATGGAATTTCTCGAAAGACAATTCTACACAGCAAAGAACTTGCTCTCCTATCGCACAAGAGTTGAAAGCAGCGATCTTAATAATTTGCTTTGTTATGTGAAAAACAGTTTGGATGTACTTGATTTGAAAGTTAATGGCAAAATTATTCTAAGTTTTTCAGAGAAGATCACCGAAAAAAACAAGCAGATATATGGCGTTGAGATACTTATTCCGGTTGACAGGGAGTTTGAGAGCACCGGGCAATATGTATTCAAGCCGACTTTTAAACTCGTAAACGCCATATCATATCGCTTTTACGGCAACTGCAACTGCTTTGCCGAAGCAGAGGCCAAGCTCTTCAACTATATAAAAGCTCATGATATGAACGCGGTAACCGGATTGTATTATATCCTGCAAAGCAAGGAAACCGTTCATAATGATGTGCAGTATTGGGACACGTACGTTGCCGTAAATGAAAATATTGTCTGATATCTTAGGAAAATCGCTGTCGTTTTTAACGGCAGCGATTTTGCAGTCCGGCGTACTTGTGAACAAACTTCCTCTTATGCGATTTTTAACACCTGTTATTAAATATCTATTGATTTTGTGTCGTTTGTTGAGTAAAATAAATAACAGATATATTTTTGGATCGATTTCTGGTTTCTTAAAGAGGTCTTATGAGGAAAAAGATATGTATTGCAGTGAAGATATGTTGTTGAGAGCTTCTTAACTTGTGGGCACAACTACTGCAAATTTTGTGAAGATTAACGAAATTGAAGAGAGCTTATAATAAGAAAAAAGAGGACTGACGACTTTGGTTAAGTTTGCGGTATGCGATGATGAACGGACGATAGTGGATAACATTTCAGACAAGTTGCGGGAATACTATCCCGGTGAATGCGAAATAAAAAAGTATGTGGATGGAGAAAGCTTGCTTGCGGATAGATGCCAAGAAGCTTTCGATGCTTTCTTTTTAGATATTGGTATGTTGGGATTAGATGGGCTAGAACTCGCCAAAAGAATTCGCGAGAATGATCGGAATGTGAAGATTGTTTTTGTAACAAATAAAGAGGACCTCGCGCATATAGGATACATATACGGTGCTTTCCGATATGTAAGGAAAAGTAAACTGGAACAGGAATTGCGTGAAACAGCAGAGAGCTTAAAGGAATATTTTGATTCATTCAGTGAATATTTAATCTTTAAAACCCCGATAGGAGAAGTTACCAGATTTATAAAGAACATTAAATATTTCGAGGCACACGGACATGTCGTAACGTTGGTGTGTAACGAAAATGAAGATCATGTATGCGGCACCATGAAAGAGTACGAAAATAGATTAAGAAACAGCGGATTCATTAGAATACATAAGAGCTACCTCGTGAATTACAGGTATATCTATTCCATTGAGATCAATGATGTAAGACTAACGTGCGGAAAAATTTTGCCGTTAAGCCGCAACAGAGTTGACGAAGTCAAGAAAAAGCTGCGCGAATGTCTGATAAATATAAAGTAATAAAAATATCAAAAAATGTTGATTAGCACGAGCGCATAAAATATAATATATTCAATGATTTGAAAGCAGCTAAAGTACATTTAATACAATAAGTAGCTCAGCGCCGGCTCATGTCCTCGTTGGTAGTTATTGAGCATAAGGACTTTGAAAATTTGATCAAGGATTATGATCCCCTAAGGCTCTGCTTTACTGCGAACAGCCGTATCATGCAACCGAGAAGTATTACGGCGTGCGATTCATGGAAGCGGACCACATCCGACTGCGCGATACCATATCGGATATCAAGGGCAAATTCCTGCTGCCTTATAATGATGATGAATTTATCCGCAACAGGTATAAAGATTTTAAAACAGAGGCTGTGGAACGCCAGAATAACATTTCGGGAGGGCGTTTTTTAAAGAGCTGATTATCACCAATTATTGATTGCGATTTTTTTACGAAGTGAATAATGGATTTTGTTGCACGACGCAAACAAAATTTTATGATCGTCATACCCCTGCGCTCCCCATTGGAGTGCAGGGGTATGACGCAGTCAGAGCTTGCAAAGCACACGGGAATATGTCCGTCCACTATTTCTGATATCTGCAATAATAACGAGGATTTTATTAAAATAAAAGGACGGTAAAGAGATAAATGACGTGAGCCGAAATATGCTGTTGCCGTCCAAGGTCGAGCATATCCTCCCGATTATTCTTTGTGTTCCGATTATAAATCTCGCAATCGGTTTTCTGACACGCGGGTGTTGGTTCTGCGTTGTCGGTATGAAAGAGGTGTGATTCTATCGGCAGGTAGCAGAACTTTAAGATATCTGGAGTGGTCAGCATCTAATAAAGCTGCTGACCTAATGACTGCGTAACACAATCTAATAAAAACACCATTTTCAGCATTTTATCATAAAATAATCTGTATGGTATTACACCGTACAAACCAATACAAGGAGAAATTATTATGTTGGAATTAACTGATTATCCGAACACTGGACAGGTTCGGATTTATGATATTGAGGCAATTTCATTGCCTATCGTATATAATAAATTTGTGGATCACGATCCCAACGGATTGATGTATGTGCTAAAGATTCGGGGCGCATACAGAGAAAAGCGAGGGAGCTTTTTGATCTTCCCGTACCGCAGCCTTATAAAGAGGTGCAGCCTTTGGTTATTCGGGCTAATGTGGGTGACACTGTTCAGATAAACTTTGAAAACAAGCTGAACCGCCGCGCCTCCATTCATGTACAGGGACTTTCCTACGACGTTCTTACCTCTGACGGAGCTAACGTTGGGTATAATCCTGATACCACGACTAATGGGTTTATACGTTACATCTGGCATGCTGATAAGGAGGGTGTTTACCTATTCGCGGACTTGGCAGATCCGCGAAGCAACGAACAAGGCTCAAATATCCACGGCTTGTTCGGCGCAATAATAGTGGAAGCGTCGGGCTCAATATGGCTCGATCCGATAACGGGTGAGCCGATAGACAGCGGACTTTTCGCCGATATTTACAATCCCGCAAAACCGGCGTTTCGGGAATATGCCGTTTTTTTTCATGACGAGCTTGAGATCAACACAAAAGACGGCGGACAGCCCGTTGATCCGCATACGGGGTTGCCCGGCGGCACGACCGCAATAAGCTATCGTTCCGAGCAGATGCGCAACCGCTTACCGCTTGAACATCACGCCGACCCCGCTGATACAGATGAGGATATTTCTATGAGCTCATGGGCTTACGGAGATCCCGCCCCGCCCATACTCAAAGCCTATGTCGGCGATCCGTCAAAAATACGTTTGATTCACGGAGGAGTTAAGGAAACTCACGTTTTCCACCTTCACAATCATCAGTGGAGATTGGAGCCGGATGACCCTAAGTCCACGATAATTGATTCTATTTCGATTAGCCCTCAAGAATGTCACACACTTGATATTCTGTATGGCGCGGGCAGCTTCAACGGAATGATTGGGGACGCTATTTTTCATTGTCATCTGTACCCCCATTTCCACGAGGGAATGTGGACGCTGTGGCGCGTATTCGACCGCTTGCAGGACGGTACGGGAACGTATCCCGACGGAACTCCCATTGACGCACTTATACCGCTTAAAGACCGTCCGCTGCCGCCCGCAAAGGACGATATGCACCCGGGTTACCCCAATTTCATTAACGGAACGTTCGGCGAGCCGCCGCTTCAGCCGCCGCTCGGAATTCTTACGGAGGACGGCAATAATAAAATAGACCCCACCCCTTTGGAGGAAGAGAATTTTGTGGAGAATTTTGCACCGGGCGCTTTGTATACGGACACTTGCCCCTGTTGTACGGATGAGAACATTAAAGTGTTTGAAATCGCGGCGGTGCAGGCAGATATTGTTTATAACCGTTACGGCTGGCACGACCCTCAAGGGCGTTTCTTTGTTCTGAAAGAGGACATTGAAAAAGAGGGAACGCTGGAAAATTATATTGCAAAGGTAGAATGCGGCGAGATACGTCCCGAACCGCTGATTATCCGGGTAAACACGGGTGACTGTATTGAAATTCGGTTTACCAACCTTTTGCCGGAATATATTGAGGCAAGCCCTTTTCAGTTAAAAACATTGACGGACATTGTCGGCTATCATATTCATTTGGTAAAGTTTGACACCATCGTGTCCGACGGCTCGGCAAACGGTTGGAACAATATTGCGGGCGCGAGAAAATACGAAACGCTGATCGAGCGTTTTTTTGCCAACGAGGAGCTTAATACCTTATTCTTCCACGACCATCTGTTTGCCAATGTTCACCAGCAGCACGGCTTGTTCGGCGCTTTGATTGTAGAGCCTGCCGGGGCGGTTTTCCTTGACCCGAAAACGGGCGAAGAGCTTAAAAGCGGCACAAAGGCGGTTATTCGTACCGCCGACGGAAAATCCTTCAGGGAATTTGCGCTGTTTTTTCATGATTTCGCCCTGCTGTTCGATAAGAACGGCGAGCCGCTTAATCCTCCCGAACACCCCGGCTCTGACGACGATCCCGGCGTTATGGGTGTAAATTACCGCTGTGAGCCTATGCGTGAGCGGCTTAAAATTAAAAATGATCCCGCACATATTTTCAGCTCGTTCATATACGGCGACCCCGATACCCCCGTTCTTGAGACTTACCCGGGTGAGCCTATACGCATTCGGCTGTTGGACGGCGCACATGAGGAACAGCATGTGCTAAACATTATGGGACTGCCATGGAGAAAGGAAATCGCGGACGTAAAATCTCCGCTTGTGCAGTCGCAGACGATAGGCATCTCCGAGGCGTTCAATATTCATATCGACGAGCCTTACGCCGCAGGCGATTATCTGTATTACTCCGGCGGGATAGACGATCTGTGGCTGGGCTTATGGGGCATAATCAGAGCGTATGCCGTGCCGCACAAATATCTGCTGCCGCTGTGTGGTATGCGCCCGGTCGCTCCCGTAAAAACACCGCCAAAAGGCACGGTCGTCAGAAAATTCGAGATAGCCGCCATTCAGAAAGAGCTTGTTTATAATCGTTTCGGCGACCATGACCCCGAGGGACTGATCTTTGTTCCGATGAAACAGGCGCGGGATATAATGTGCGGCAAAAAAGAGCCGGTGCCGCTTGTTCTTCGGGCAAACGCGGGCGACTGGATAGAGGTAACGCTGCACAATTTATTCGACCCGAAAAAGCCGATAAAATATCACGATTACCCCTCCGTGCCGTTGGAGTTCCCACATGAGCCGGGCAATCGTGTATCGCTGAGCCCACAGTTTTTAAAATACGATCCGATATGCTCTTCGGGGATAAATGTAGGATATAACGCAGCGGAGCAAACCGCTGGTCCGGGAGAATGCATAAGGTATCTCTGGCACGCCGACCGCGAATACGGAACGGTTCTGCTGAACTCCTTTGGAGACTTGCGCAATCACCGTTATCACGGATTATTCGGGGCAATTATCATTGAACCCACGGGAGCGTTATATTATAATGGAATTCGTCAAACCGATGAAAACTATAACGAAAATGCCGTTATTACTGCGCCCGGAGTTGAGACCTTCAGAGAATTTGTTTTATTCGCTCACAACGGGATTCGGCTTCTTGACAAAAATAACGAGCTTATCAAAACAACGGAGCAAGACCTTACGGGCGAGGAAGCGGGACACGAGGCTCCCGATCACGAGGACACGGGCGAAAAAGGGTACAATTACCGTTCGGAGCGTTTTCTTAATCGTTTAAAAAGGATTCCCGCAATATCGAAAATATTTGATTCCAAGGTGCATGGCGATCCGGCAACGCCGCTTCTTAAATCCTATGTGGGAGAGCGCGTTATTATCCGCTTGCTTATGCCCGCGGATAAACCGAGAAATATCAGCTTTTTGCTGCACGGTCATCGCTGGAGAGCTCAGCCGAACGATCCTTTGAGCCGCATAATTCCCGTTCAGGGCGCAGTAAGCGTGGGCAACGTATTTAACATTGAGCCCGAGCCTACAAAGTGTAAGGGCGATTATCTGTATCGTTCGGGTTCTTTGAGATGGGACGTAGAATCGGGAATGTGGGGTATCTTCCGTGTTATGAACCGCAATATCCGCTGTCATTGTGAAAATGTCTGCCGTCGTGTAAAGAAATGGTGGAAAAAGGGTAAAAACAAGAAGTAAAAACGTTTGGATTTGTCCGAAACAATACTAACCGAATCCCGTTGATGTTTTAAATCCTGTGATTTTTTCATCGACGGGGTTTTTGTTAGGTACACAAGTCGTGCAATGCGCATATTATATTTTGGTTAAAAAACATCTTATAACGGAGGTTACTATTATGAATACAAACAACTATGTTGAAAAGTCCTTAGAGCTTCATATGTTTTTCGGACGAATAATGAAGGAGCATTCCTTTTTCCTTAAAGCGGGATTTACTCCCGCAAACAAGGATTTTTCGGAAAAGGCGGAATATTTCAAAGACGAATTTGATAAGCTGCTGTGTGAGGCGGTAATGCTCGGAAACGGTATAATAAATCAGCAGGTGCTGTGCTCACAGGAGCTGGTTACACAATTTACGTCACTCGCCGAAAAACAGACCGAGTGTTTGACTGGAATATCAATTAACAAAGAAATAACAGACAAGGAGCTTCATCTGAAAAGCGGCTGCGGAAAATGCGGCGACAATCCCGAAAGGCGCGGTAAAGTACATAAGCTCAATCAGATGGCGCTTAAGCTGTTGGACGGTCTTATCTCATTTAAGGAAACGATTCTCAAAAAGGTTTTGTGCGGAGAAATGTTTACAGCAAACTATCCGCTTCTGATCGAACATATAATCAGAGAGGCAAAGCTATACAGGGAATATATAGAGTGTCTTGAGAAAAACGGTCATTTGGACAATCAATCAATGAAGGAAGTTGAGTGCTTCTGGAATAGAATAATGATGGAGCACGCGATGTTTATACGCGGGCTGCTTGACCCGTCGGAAAATGAACTGTTTGATTCGGCGGATAAGTTTGCCGACGAGTACTGCGAGCTGTTAAATAAATGCTGCGATGCACAAAATAACACAATGAAGTCTGCTTTTCTTGAATTAACGCAAAAATTAAGGGATTTCAAAACGGCGGGTGTTCGCGGAATAGAGCAATGCGAGATACGCTCGATAATTTTGCCGCTTCTTGCAGATCATGTGCTGCGTGAGGCTAATCACTATATCAGATTGTTGAAAAACTAATTAAAACATCTGTCGAATTCTTCCTCACACAATTTGGACATCGACAAGTGATTCTATTCACTTTTTTGCATATCATGACGAGGTTCGGAAGATAGTATTTACAACAAATTTTATCGAATGTTTGAACCGTTAATTTCGCAAGATCACGAAGAACAAGCCATTATTTACCAACGAAGACAGTATGCGGAGAATTTTGTATCTTGCGACAAAAAATATTGTTGCAGTGTGACTGCTTTGATACGCTTTTTGCAGTCACCTTGCAGCATCGTGTTACGCATTGGAGCGCACCCTGTCGAAATAGGGGCTTGGTGTCCGACCTACTTTTGATAATGTTCGCGGATAGGGGAACCTCGTAATTGATCTCCTCTCTTAATATTTTTTCGAGGTCAGTTTGCTATTAAGAAGAAATCCCGATCCGTGACTAATTTGCAATCCGCACTTTGCCTGACCGTATCTGCTATAACTTTTTCAAGCCAAGAATTTCCAAAATTCTTTCCCACAGCATACCGATTTTCGTAGAAATAACGAAATAATTCTTGCTGTGGACATCGTTGTAAATTAGATCATTCGGTTCTATGGAATTGATTTTTTCAAGGTCGTATTCTAGCTCGCGAATTTTGTTGTCAAATCTCATTGACTGAAATCCCGTATAAAAATCTCCGTCAAAGGCGTGTGTTATGTAATTATTCTAGCATACCCGAAAAGAATCCTGCTTGAAAACGGTTTTATCATTATCGCAAATACCAATATTACAAGGTTCGGGGTAAATCGATTTTATTTGATCAACAATTTTCCACAAACCGAAATGAGTCAAACCCGTTTTCGATACCTTGAATAAAACTAATTTTAGCAAGCCGTTCCGCATATTGAATGCAAATCGAGTTTTTCATCGTTATTAAGCTCGGAAAGTCTCTCCAACGACATCTTGTTCAGTTTCGCCCTGTCGTTTATTACTGTAATATCAAGGTTGCTCAAAAGAGTTGTCCTTTCGTTATGCTGCTCCCCATATGACCATTATACCACTTTATTCGATCTCTTAGTGGCATTTTTGATCTTATTTTATACTTCCTGCAAATTTCAATCAGACTCTCTTTACCCGATTTTTCGAGCGACTCATATTTCGATACTATTTCCTGCAGCGACAACAGCTTTATCCCGTATTCTTTTGCTATCTGCTCATATGTCATTCTCCGCTCTTGTACTTTAACGCCGCTTCCTGTCGCTGCATATATGTTAATTTCATAAAAAACACCCCCATAGTTCAGACCTTTTGTTTTTTCAACTGTCTGTTCTATGGGGATTATATTAAAAAACCTCTCGGGCGCTCTTTTTATGAAATTTCAATATCATGCAATTGAATTTCGCAACGGTAAGCAGAAAAAAACACATTTTGATATTTTTAACGCTTTTTGCTATCGCTTTATTATGTACTTGTCAAGCAGTCTGGCAACAGTGTTGACATCAATAGGCTTGGAGGTATGTGCGTTCATTCCTGCGTCAAGACACTTTTTCACGTCCTCCGAAAATGCGTCCGCAGTCATCGCGATAATCGGAATGTTCTTGTCGGGACGGTCGCTCGCTCGTATCGCTTCGGCAGCCTCGTAGCCCGACATGACTGGCATTCTGATATCCATAAGTATCGCTTTGTAATAGCCTGCTGCGCTGTTTTCAAACATCTCAACGCATATCTTTCCGTTCTCGGCGTGATCGATATCAAGCCCAAGCTCGGACAGCAACTCGTTTGCGATTTCCCAGTTAAGCTCGTTATCCTCTGCAAGAAGTATCTTCAAATTGTCAAATGTTATTTCATCAACGTGACGGTCAACAACATTATCCGCGTCGGCGGCGGACGGCATTTCACTGCCCGTGAACTGTTTCAGCCCGTAATACAGTGTCGACTTGAACAGCGGTTTCGAGATAAATCCCGAAATGCCCGCCGCGCGCGCGTCACACTCAATATCCGACCAGTCATATGCCGAGATCAGAAGGATAGGTATATCGTCTCCGAGTGTATTACGGATCTGCCGAGCGGTCTCAACGCCATCAATACCGGGAAGTTTCCAGTCAAGCAGGATAATATGGTATGGGTCAGGGCTCTTCTGCTTTTGAGCAACCATTTTCACAGCGCTTTCGCCATCGAGCGTCCATTCCGCTTCAATACCGATATTTTTCAGAGATTCCGCGGCGCTGCGGCAGATCAGCTCATCATCGTCAACGACCAGCATATGCCAGCTCGGAAGTATCATTTCCTCCTCGCGCAGCTCCGCCTTTTCGAGGTCGAGTGTAACAAAGAAGTGCGTACCCTTTCCCGGAGCGGTCTCAAGGTTTATCGTACCGCCCATAGCATCAATGATGTATTTCGTTATCGCCATTCCGAGACCCGTACCCTCGGTTTTTTGAACGCGCTTGGAGTCCTCACGTGAGAACGCCTCAAACACGTTCTTTTTGAATTCCTCGGTCATACCGATACCCGAGTCCCGCACCTCAATGTTTACCTGTATGTATTCATCGCCCTTTTCAGACGGTCTTTGGTACATTTTTACCTCAATAGTACCGCCTTCGGGAGTAAATTTTACGGCATTTGACAAGAGGTTGATTATTATCTGATTCAGACGTACGCTGTCGCAGTAAACGTTCTCCGTCTCGATATCGTAGATGAACACGTCAAACTTCTGTTTCTTCGAGCGCACCTGCGGCTGAACAATGCTGACGATCGCCTCCATGACCTCCCTAAGCGAGATCTCGGACATTGAAAGCGTCATTTTTCCGCTCTCGATCTTCGACATATCTAGTACATCATTAATAAGTCCCAGCAGATGTTTGCTAGATAGCGCGATCTTACCCAGACAGTTTTCAATCTGCTGTTTGTTGTCAATATTCGCCGTCGCAATGGCTGTCATACCGACGATGGCGTTCATAGGTGTTCTTATGTCGTGCGACATATTAGACAGAAATTCGCTTTTCGCCTTATTGGCGTGCTCCGCGTCCTGTCTTGCCTCAACCAGCAGCTGCATCTGTTTACGATTATTCCTGAAATACAAAAAGAAAATAATACCTATCACTGCCAGATTGATTGCCATACACACCGCGAAGAGCATTGTGCGGTCACGGTCGAGAGCGTTTATCGTACTGTCCAACTCACCATAAGGCATGACCGTCACGAGATACCACTCCGAATGAGCCAGCGGAGTACAGTAAACATGACTGCGCTCGTTAAGGACAGGCATTACGGACGAAAAGTCCCTGTGCTTCTCCATTGCGTCGCGCAACCCGTCGATAAACTCGTCCGCGCCATTGTCTCCATGCTCTGCAAATGTGGCGCGTATCCTGTCAAAGTAGTTATTCATTTCCAGATCTATGTTCTTTATTACAAAGCTTCCGTCGCGGCGTATGATATGCGAATATGTAAGCGCATTATTAGTGTCCAGCGACAATACCTCGTTTATATACGAAGAAGAAATTCCCGCAACAAGCGCAATACTTTTCTCTCCGTTTTCCATCGGATAAGCAACGGGAATACCCATCATTACGATCTTTTCCTCGGTGCGGGAATGCCCCACGGCGATCTTTTTATTTCCGTTGCGCAACGACCCTAGGAACGACGAGGTATCCTCCAGTTCTACCTCGTCACCGTATATCATATGAAACTTACCGTTCCAATCAAAAAAGGCGAGATACTCATAGTTGCGGATAGTGCCTTCATATGTGAGCTCATTAATCAGCTCACGGTCGTATTCCGTGTCCTCGGGCGGCATATTTATGACCATGGTTTCAAGCGGATTCATGCGAAGACTTATAGTGGTCTCAAAGTGCATGGCGATTTTTTCGCTCATGCCTTGCATATAGATAGTTCCGACACTGTTGATAACCTGCTGGCTTTCGCGTTCCATAGTTAGAACGAAAAATGAAAGCGAGCCTACAATCACAACAACAAGCAGAGCCAGACTGGTAAGCAGAAATCCTGTAGTTTTCTTTTTATTGGACGCTGTCAATTTGAACTCACCTCTGTAATAGTCACTCATCAAGCTGTGCCAAAGCGGTAATCGTCATATTGTAGTCGGCGCGAACCTGCCCCATCAGCTCCGCGGCATTGTCCGCAACGCCATTACGCAGCGCCTCGGTAAGCTCGGAGGATGATTTCTGGAGCTTGTCAAGACCCAGATTCGCGCAAAGCCCCTTAAGCGTATGCGCCATTCTGAACGCAGTGGAATAATCTTCGCTGTCAAACGATGCGTTCAGCTCGCTCATTGTCTTGTCGCCGGTGAACTTTCTTACAAATTTCCCCAACATTTTCTCGGAATTGCCCATTCTCATAAGAGCGGCGCTGTAATTCGATCCGATCTCGTTATAAAAGGCTTCTAAAGTCATTATTGTCCGTTCCTTTCATAAGTCCGTAAGCGTTCCCCGTAGGAACAAGTTTTCCGATAACGCCCGTATATCTCTGCGGCTCTTCAAGCGTCCATGTAGTACGGCATACCAGTTTATAGGTATTGCAGTGAGTATCCGCGGGATAGCGGCGGTGTTCCTCGGCAGTGTCTGTTATTCTCAGTGTTTTCACGGGCATCTCCTTGCCGGGCTTTACAGTGATGAGCTGATGTACGTAGAATTGTACGATAGGCTGCTCTGCCGACAAAGACCTGAACTTTGCGGATAATTCGGCAAGAGTTTTATGCCCGAACACATTTATCAATGTATCGTTATGGACGGGATCAATGATAGTCTCCTCGGTGCCAATGACCTCCGCGCCTTTAACAGACAGAGTAAGCATATCCGAAACAGCGTTGTATTCAAATGAATATCCGCCCGTAATGCCCTCAAAGAAACGGTTCTTCATCTTCTCGTACTCAAGCAGATGCAGCAGTCTGTCGGAGGAATACATAGCGTCGTTCTTCAGCAGCTCGTGAGCGAATTCTTTGATCTCGTCTTCACCGCGGATATTCGTGCCGTTGCCCTCTTTGACAAGACGCATTTCCTCAGCACAGTTGTTCATACAGGTGAGCAGCAGCGGATTGAACTGTCCGCACTCGCCCTTGGAGATCATCTCGATAGCGGTATCATGCGAAAATGCCTTCTTGTAAACACGCTCCGCTGTGAGCGCGTCGTAAACGTCCGCAAGCGATACGGCCTGTGCCGCGATCGGGATATCATCGCCGGCCAGACCGTCGGGATAGCCGCGTCCGTCCCAACGCTCGTGATGCCAGCGCGCAATTGAATACGCAAGCTTGACGATAGGTTCGTCACGGTAGAACGGCAGCTCGGACAGCATCTGCGAACCCACGGCGGAGTGCGACTTCATTATCGCGAACTCCTCATTGGTTAGCCGGCCAGGCTTGTTCAGTATCTCGTCGGGGATAGAGATTTTCCCGATATCGTGAAGCGCGGAAACGGTGGAAATAAGCGAAATATCCGCCTCTGTAAGTTTATACCGATCGGTTATCTTGATAAGCTCTCTGAGTAGTATTTCGGTATAGCTCTGCACGTTGATGACGTGCATACCGCATTCGCCGTTTCTGAACTCGACAGTATGCGCCAATATCTCGATCATGACGCGCGAATTCTTTTCCTTCTCGTAAAACTGGTCCGCGACAAGTCCTGCGAGCTTTTTCTGCTTTGCGTACAGCGAGGTGATGTTGCGGCAGCGTTTCTGTACGATCAGCGAATCGAACGGGCGGCGTATAAACTCGGTAACGCCAAGCTCGTATGCCTTGTGGATAGCCTCCGCCGAATCCTCGGAGCTTATCATAATTACGGGAAGATCGGATAGCCAGCCGTTCTTGTTCATGATATCAAGAACTTCCAGCCCATTCATTACGGGCATGACCATATCCAGCAGCACAAGAGAAATTTCGGTACTGTGTTCATTAAGAAGAGTTATAGCCTCATTTCCGTTCGCCGCCTCAAATATTTCATACTCATCGGCAAGCATATCGGTAAGAATTTCACGATTCATCTCGGAATCGTCAACAATAAGTATTTTTTCCATAAAGTGAATAACAGCGGATCGCTTACAGTTATTTACATTTTCGCAAACGGCAAAAGCCCGATCCCGCTCTCTTACTGCCCCCCTTCGGTTTCTTTGCACTTACTGTCATTATAACATATTTTTGAAAATTTGTCAACTGCAAAATATATATTAGACTTGTTTCAATTAACCAAGCCCGCTGGCAGTTTATCGAGCGTTATAACACGCGGATCGTTATACACCCCGCTCAACGTATCATTATTGTTTGCCATAAGGTATTGGGTGTGCCATGTCATGAACCACGCCCATACAGCGCCGTCGCGTACAAAATCGCCGACTGGAGGAACGTTTCCGCATTCGTGGAACGCCATAGGCTTGCCGGTCAGCTTTTTAAGCAGCTCCCAACCCGCCTTGTGAGTGCTGTTGTCGTAGGTATCCGAGCCTATGATGTCACAATATTCGTCCCCGGGATACCACCCGTCCTTGACGAAATCCGCATAACCGAGCACCCAGATCAGGTTATCAAGCTTGTACTCATTTTTGAATTTGTCGTACATCAGTTTCCAAAGGCGCTTAAAATTCTCCGAGCCGCCCTTGCCCCACCAGAACCATTGACCGTCGAACTCGTGGAACGGTCTCCAAAGTACGGTAACGTTTGCTCTGCGCAGATCTTGGAGCGCTCTTGCCGCCCTGTCCCAGCTTGACATAAGGGTAGTGTTCTCCGCTGTGCCCTCCGTGAACAGCCGCTCAAAATCGGGATCATCCTCCTTGGACTCGGGATAATCGCTTATAGCAACACCCGTGTGCCAACAGATAGTCACGAGACCGCCGCGCTTCGTCCACTCTATCGAGCGCATCACAACGCCGTCAAAATCGTTCGCTTTGAAGTCCAGCCCTCTCATAGCGGGAAGCTTTCCTGTGACCTTCAATATATGGTCCATCTCATACTCGGGCGAGCCCGCCCATATGCTCTCCTGCTGAGCCGCGATAATATTGGTGCCGAAATTATCGCAAATGTACTCGAATATTCTTCGGGTTCTCTCGTTTGAGCCAGGATTTGACAATGTATACTTGTTGTTTCCGTTCATGATATTTTACCTTTCAATTTTTCGCCCGTGCCGAGCGCTTTATGTTATTATAATTCGGCGAAACGGTTTTGTCAATCCCGATTTTCCTTTTTTGTCAAATATTCACAATACAAACAAAATAACCGCCGCCGAAACGACTTCGGCGGCGAAGCTTTTTCAATTACAGAAGCTTTTTGTAAAGCTCGGTAATCTCCTCAACGGAGGTATCTCTCGGGTTGCCGGGACGGCAGGCGTCGTCAAACGCGGATTGCGCGAGGAACGGGATGTCCTCGGACTTTACGATGTCCTTCAGATTGTCGGGAATACCAACGTCTTTGGACAGCTGCTTTACAGCCTCGACAGCCGCCTTTCTGTATTCCTCCTGCGACATATTCTCCGTGCCCTTAACCCCCATAGCCTTGGCGATATCGCGGTATTTCTCGCCCGTTTCGGGAGCGTTGTATTCCATAACGGTTGGCAGGATTATCGCGTTCGCAATGCCGTGCGGCGTATCATAGAGCGCTCCGAGAGGGTGCGCCATGGAGTGGACGATACCAAGACCGACGTTCGAGAAACCCATTCCCGCAACATACTGACCGAGAGCCATACCCTCGCGTCCCTCGGGATCATTGTTTACCGCACCGCGCAGCGAGTTAGAGATAATCTCTATTGCCTTGAGGTGGAACATATCCGAAAGCGCCCAAGCGCCCTTGGTGATGTAACCCTCAATTGCGTGAGTGAGCGCGTCCATACCCGTCGCGGCGGTGAGACCCTTGGGCATAGTGCTCATCATGTCGGGGTCAACAACGGCAACCAGCGGGATATCGTGCGGATCAACGCACACCATTTTTCTATTCTTTTCGGTATCGGTGATAACATAGTTTATCGTGACCTCGGCCGCCGTGCCCGCGGTAGTCGGAACGGCGATTATCGGCACACAAGCCTTTTTCGTGGGGGCAACGCCCTCGAGACTTCTAACGTCCGCAAATTCGGGATTGTTGATGATTATGCCGACAGCCTTAGCCGTGTCGATAGACGAGCCGCCGCCGATAGCGATGATATAGTCCGCGCCGCATTCTTTAAAAGCCGCAACGCCTGCCTGTACGTCCTGAATGGTGGGATTGGGCTTTATTTGCGAGAATACGGTGTACGCAAGCCCCTCATTGTCGAGAATATCCGTGACCTTTTTCGTGACCTCAAACTTGATAAGATCTGGGTCGGAGCAGACCAGAGCCTTTTTAAAGCCCCTGCTTTTTGCCTCGTCGGCAATAGCTGCAACAGCGCCCTTTCCGTGATACGAGGTCTCATTGAGAATAAAACGGTTCATAACAAACATTCCTTTCGTTATATATTTTATATTTTCCACACAAATGCGGATACGGTTTACTTTATCTTTGAGATAAGCGCGTTTGCATCCTCCAGCATATAACGAAGCTTCTCGATCACAGCGTTGTTTTGTTCGATAGCGGAGTGAACGCCGTTTATCTGCTCATGAATATTCGTCATGGATTTTTTGATACCATTGAGTGTTTTCTCAATCTCGGCGGTCTGCTTTGTGTTCTTGTCGGAGAGCGAGCGCACCTCCTGCGCGATAACGTTAAAGCCCTGACCTGCCGCGCCCGCGCGCTTTGCCTCGATTGACGCGTTAAAACCTATCAGTGTGAGCTGTGTAGAAGCGTTTTCAATGGTCTTGATGATATTGTCGGTGCTCGCGACAGCCCTTGCTGCTGCGGCAACGGTATCCTCGATATTTTTAAAGCTGTCTGTAAGGCTCTTTATCGCGTTTACGGACTCGTCTGTCTGCGCGTTGATATCGGTGAACTGAACCTGTATCTCCGATACGACAGAGGCGTCACGGTTTGCCTGCTCCTGCGCGAGAACACGCTGATATCCCACATCGGACAGCGCGTTAGCCATCTGATACAACAGATTAGCGGCGGCGTCGATCTGCTCCTTGGGAACGATCTTGACCTTATGTACTGCGCTAACATAACGATCGGGGTCTACTCCGATCTCGGCGGCGATCCTGCGGAATTTCGCGTCGTCGGGCTCCTGCGTCAGCACCTGACCGCCGATGAGCGATCCGATATGCCTACCGTTGACGATGATAGGCGCGGCAAAGTCCACCAGTCCGCCGTGGCAGTAGTAAACGGACGGACGTCCTGTGCGCGATGAATCCGCTCCGCCCTGTAAATCGCACTTGTTGCAGCGCTCACAGCCTATCGAAGATTTGCGCGTAAGGCTCATACAGAATTCGGTCGGGTTGCTCAGGCGCGTTACCGAGCCCGTGTCATCGGTCGCGAGCGCCGCCATTCCCGTAGCCTCGGCGAAAGCGTCTTGCAGCGACTGCAATGTCTGACGGTCGATCACGTCCAACAGAGTGATGTTGTCTATGTTCATAATTCCAGCTCCTTTGGATTGAATTAAAAGCTTTATAACCTTATTATACAATATTTTCAATAATAAATCAAGCAAAATATGTGTATAAACAAATATTCATATTACAAAAATAAATGTTAAATTTGGTTATTTTGCACAAAGGACGTATTAAAGCAAAACGTAATCTTCAACTGTTGTAAACCGTTATATATCGTCGTTTTTGTTATTGCGGTCCACTATGCTGCATATCCCGAGCACAGCTGCGAACAGCACGCCCGCCACGGGGAACACCACCCACGAATTCGACTCGTGTTTGTTCCCGTCAATAAACAGCAGCCACGCCAGATAGACCGCCACGACAATGCTCCAGTATATCGGTGAGATCTTTGCCGCCAATCGTGCCCTGCGCTTGTATTTAGGGGAATAGTCGCCCTCTCCGAGCAGCTTGCGCATACTTGCCTCGCGCACCCCCGCGGTAATAAAGAACACCACCCCAACGCCCGCGATAAGCATTGTTGTCGCCAGAAGCAGCACACGAGTGAAATCTTTCGTCATAAGCGCTCCGGCAAATACCGGCACGGGCGAAATCACGCACAAACACGCTCCTATTATGTTGTTCGTCACATAGGTATTGCGGAACGCTTTTTGCTGCTCCTTGACCATTCCGACAACGCCGTATTCCGTTTCAAATTCCTCTTTTTCGAGGAACTCAAAATGCTTGCTCTGAGCGCCCGTATACAGATAAATTCCAACCGCGATAGCCGCCATTACCAGCAGCAACGCCATTCCGAGCACAGCGGCGGCGTTCTCTGGGAACGGCGGCTCGGACAGCGTCGTCGTGCCGCCGAATATAATAAGCTGCGTAACCGCGGCGATATTGAGGAACGTCGCCAGAGCAATACGCCACGAAGCCTTTTTCCGCAGCTCAAGGAACTCGTTCGCTTCGGCGAGCGTTATCTTTCGATTGCACTCGGACGTGTCCTTTCCGACAAATTCCTCGTCCTCTATCTCGTCTTTTAATAAGTAATCGGTCGTCACGCCGAACAGCTCGCCGAGCCGCAATATTTTTTCCAGATCGGGAACGCTCTGCGCGCTCTCCCACTTCGACACCGACTGCCGTGAAACGTTCATTCTCTCGGCAAGCTCCTCCTGCGACATTCCGCTCTTTTTTCTGAGCCTTACCAGTTTGTCCGCAAAAATCATAAAATCACCTCTTATATTATTTCGGAAACCGTTGCTTCCGATACGTTAATTTTAGCATTTTCTGCGGTTGCGGACTACCAACCGCCGCTTTTCAATTCGCCAACCCGCGGTTGCATTTGCGATAATAATGCGGAAAACAGCCCATTTTAGTGTTACAAGTAAGATAATATATCATCAATTCGTTCGACAATTATATCGGGCTTATTTTTTCAAGCTGACATCACTATTTTAAATAAACCCTGTTTTACCCATATACTCGACATTTCCTTTTTTTGGCGGGGACGATATCGTTATCTAATCTGTCGCCAATCATACAAGCTTCTCTGGGAGAACATTCCGCTTTGTTCAGCGTGATCTCAAAAATTTTCTGATCGGGTTTGTACACATCCTCCTCGCCAGAAGAAATGATAATGTCAAAAAACTGACGGTTTCCGTATCCGATAAGGCGTTCCTCCGTCCCATGTCCATGATTTGCGATTATCTCCGGGTTATACTTGGATTACAGTTTTTCAAGCACATTTGAAACGCATATGTAAATTTTCTCCAGATCATGCCGCCATTTTGTCGTTTTAAGTCCGAATCACTTGGCGTGTCCTTGTATGGCAAACGGTTTTGTGACGCATATTCTTTCATGCGTCGCTCCGGAATCTCACGGCTTGGTGCATTGCTTTGTTTAAGCAACTCCTATATACGGTATTCGACACACTTGCTTTCGTCTATCAAGGTATAACCCAGACCGAAAAACAGCCGTTTGATATCCCGCATTGCTCACCTCACGCTTTCAAAAAATCAGCCCGAAAACCTAGGTCTTCGGGCTGCGCTTATTCAATTAACCCTGCTGAGCCTTCTTCTTAGCCTCAATATCCGCAAGAGCGTCCTTGCGGGAGAGGTTGATTCTGCCCTGCTGATCGATCTCCATTACCTTTACGATGATCTCGTCGCCGATTGAAACAACGTCCTCGACCTTTTCAACTCGGTGATTTTCGAGCTTGGAGATATGAACCATTCCGTCCTTGCCGGGAGCGATCTCAACAAACGCGCCGAAGTTCATAATGCGAACGACCTTGCCCTTGTATATAGCACCGATCTCCGGTGGATTTACGATCGTATGGATAACCTGAACGCACGCGTTCGCCTTTTCCATATCCAGACCGCAGATGAATACGTTTCCGTCCTCGTCCACGTCGATCTTGACCTCGAAGTCCGCGCAGAGCTTCTGGATAACCTTTCCGCCCTTGCCGATAACGTCGCTGATTTTGTCCACGGGAACCTTTGTCGCCAGCATCTTGGGTGCGTACTTGCCGACCTCCTTGCGCGGCTCGGGAATAGCCTTGAGCATAACCTCGTCAAGGATATAGTCGCGTGCCTTGTGGGTCTTTTCAAACGCGCTCTTGATGATCTCGGGGGTAAGACCGTCAATCTTCAGATCCATCTGGATTGCGGTGATGCCGTCGTGAGTACCCGCAACCTTGAAGTCCATATCGCCGAAGAAGTCCTCAACGCCCTGAATGTCGACCATCGTCATCCAGCGGTCACCCTCGGTGATAAGTCCGCAGGAGATACCCGCAACGGGCTTCTTTATCGGAACGCCCGCGTCCATAAGTGCCAGAGTGGAGCCACAGACGGAGCCCTGTGAGGTCGATCCGTTGGATGAAAGAACCTCGGAAACCAGTCTTATCGCGTAAGGGAAATCCTCTACCGACGGAATTACGGGAACGAGCGCTCTTTCCGCAAGCGCACCGTGACCGATCTCACGTCTGCCCGGACCGCGCGACGCCTTAGTCTCGCCGACCGAGTAAGCGGGGAAGTTGTAGTGGTGCATATAGCGCTTTCCCTCCTCGTCGTCAAGACCCTCCAGCTTCTGAGAATCGGAAACGGGACCGAGCGTGCATATCGTCATTACTTGAGTCTGACCGCGTGTGAATATACCCGAGCCGTGAACTCTCGGTAATACGGCAACCTCGGCAGCGAGCGGTCTCATCTGATCAAGCGCACGTCCGTCAACGCGCTTGCCGTCATCGAGCAGCCAGCGGCGCACCACAAACTTCTGAAGCTTGTACATACACTCGTCGATCATAGCGATCTTCTCGGGGTACTGCTCGTCAAACTTCTCGTGAACCTCCGCGTATACGGGCTGCAGGCGCTCTTCGCGGATATTCTTGTCGTCGGTGTCCATTGCGTAGCGAACCTTTTCGATAGCGAAATCGGAGATCGCGTCGAACATATCGTGATCGACCTCCATGCTCTCGAACGAGAACTTCGGTTTGCCGATCTGCGCCTGCATATCCTTAATAAACGGGATAAGGCTCTTTACTATCTCGTCGTGACCCGCCATGATAGCGTTGAACATAACATCGTCGGGGACTTCGTTCGCACCCGCCTCTATCATAACTACCTTCTTCTCGGAGCTTGCTACCGTCAGATTAAGGTCGGACTTCGCTCTCTGATCCTGATCGGGCATAAGCACGATCTCGCCGTCGACCAAGCCGACCGAGATACCTCCGATAGGACCGTTCCATGGAACGTCGGAGATAGAGACCGCGATAGACGCGCCAATCATTCCGAGTATCTCGGGAGAGCAGTCGGGGTCAACGGCAAGAACCGTCATAGTGATCGCTACGTCGTTTCTCATATCCTTCGGGAACAGAGGGCGCATGGGGCGGTCAACAACGCGGGAGGTCAGAATAGCCTTTTCGCTGGGTCTGCCCTCGCGTTTCAGGAAACCGCCGGGAATCTTTCCTACGGAGTAGAGCTTCTCCTCATAGTCTACCGCAAGCGGGAAGAAATCCACTCCGTCGCGGGGCTTGGGGGAAGCGGTAACGTTTACCATGACTACGGTTTCGCCGTATCTTACCCAGCATGAGCCGTTGGCCAGTCCGCAGACCTTGCCGGTTTCAACGGTGAGCTCTCTGCCTGCGAACATTGTTTTGAATACTTTGTAATTTTCAAACATTGTCTGTATTTTCCTTTCATGTTTTTTGTGATCCGTGAAGGCACAGACATTCTGCAAAAAAGTCAGCCGCCGCCTGTTGCCCTCTGTTGCGCAACATCGTGTTGCGCTTTTGGACAACCGCACAAACGTCATGTTTGCGCGCCGCCTTAAGCGGTGCAGAAGCTCAGTTTTATGCAGCTCTGCGCCCTCTTTTTGCTGCGTAATAAAAGTGAAAAAGGGCAGAAAAACGCTCTCCTGCCCCTAGTTCTCAATTACTTACGCAAGCCGAGCTTTGCTACAATCGCACGATAACGCTCAATGTCCTTCTTCTGGAGGTAGTTGAGCAGGTTTCTTCTGCGACCTACCATTTTCAGAAGTCCGCGGGTGGAGTGGTGATCCTTCTTGTGAACCTTGATGTGTTCGGTGAGGTCGTTGATCCTCTTGGTGAGGATGGCGATCTGTACCTCGGGAGAGCCTGTGTCGTTCTCGTGCTTGCGGTTAGCTTCAATAACCGCCGTTTTTTCTTCTTTTCTTAACATAGTACACCTCTTAAATTTTCTCCGGCGTCACAGTATAGGGACATGGTGTTTCTCCTTTGGAGCGAGATCCGCTACCCGTGAGACCGACGTTTTTCTTGTGCGAAATTGCACAACACAGATATTATATCATATTTTTTTTGATTTGTAAAGGGGTTTTAAAAACTTTTTTAATGTGCTGCGGATATGTTAATAAAACGTTGAAAAGCGGGTATATGTTGCGGCATTGCAGCGGACGGCATGTCCGAACAAAAGAATATTTTGTTTTTTGCCGCTGATCGGGACTTTTGAGCATAATAACTTGACAAATTTGATAAAAAATGGTATGATATAAAAGTAATGCTTGGAGTAATGCCGACAGCGCGGACGATCGTCGCGCGCCAGACCATCATAGAGAGGTGAATGTATGCCTATTCAGATGCAGTGCTGCGGCTTGGTTTTAATGGCGATACTGCTGTATTTCTACAAAAGCCAGAAAACGATTAAGCTGAATACTGGCAGAGCCTTCCTTAATGCGTTTTGTATGACTTTTGTCTGCATAATGTTCGATATCTTTTCCTGCATAGTGATAAGCAGGCGTGATGTTTTTCCGGCCATTATAGTTGAGATCGTCAGCAAGACATACCTTGCCACGCTGGTGGGTGTGGCATTCTTTGCTCTTATGTACATTTGCACGGAGATATATACCGTAAAAACCGAATACGACAGAATAATGCTTCGCTACGGCTTTTTCGTTGCCGGCGCCGTGGTACTGATATACGCGCTTCCGATACAGTTTTACTCGGACGGGACGACGGGCGTTCTGTATTCGACGGGACCGAGCGCCTACGCTACATACGGCTTTGCGCTCGCGACGGTCGTTATCGTCACGGTGCGCCTTGTCAAGGATAAGGCGAAGATCAGCCGAAACAGGCGCACTGCCGTAATGACGTGGCTCGGAGTATGGATTCTCGCGGCACTGATACAATTCTTTAACCCTAAGCTGCTTTTAGTCGGCTTCGCAAGCTCGGTCGGTATGCTGGTGCTCTATCTGAGATTGGAAAACCCGGGCTTCAACATTGACAGACAAACCGGACTGTTTAATCATGAGGCTTTCGTACAGTATACGAGTGAATTGTACGGTATGAACGAGAAGTTCTTGGCACTCGCGATTATAATCACTCCCGGCTCGTTCAGGGCACTGCGCTCGGATGTCGAGGGCGAGATAATAGCCGAGGCTGTAAGATATCTTGCCACGATGACGGACATGACAGTATTCCGTAACTCGAGCAATGAGATACTGCTGCTCTACCACGACAAAGATACCGCCGAAAACAGTATTAAAATTATACGCAAGCGCTTTCAAAAGGGCTGGGGCAAAAGCGGTGGAATTCTTGTTTCGCCGAATTGGGTGTATGTGCCCGACTCAACAGTTGCCGATAATACGGAGGAACTGTTGTATCTTATGCGTTATGTCGGTCACGACAGCAGCGAGCTGCCCGAAAATCGTTTATACGAGGTAACGTCCGAGCTGGCTGCACAGCTTCGGCTCGAAAAGGATACCGAGCAGCTTATCGTGGATGCGATAACGAACGACCGCGTGGAGGTCTGGTTTCAGCCGATATTCTCCACGGAGGATCACCGTTTTACATCTGCAGAGGCGCTTGTCCGTATACGCAGAGAGAATGGAGAGCTTGTTCCGCCCGGGCTGTTTATAGAGATTGCCGAGCATAACGGAATGATCTTACAGCTCGGAGAGATCGTGTTCAGAAAGGTGTGCCGTTTTATAAGCGATACGCAGATACAGCGGTACGGCGTAAAGTATATCGAGGTCAATCTTTCGGTGGTGCAGTGCGCTTACAACGAGCTTGCAAAGGACTACATACGGATAATGGAGGAGAACGGGGTCGCTTCGGAGCTTATCAACTTGGAGATTACCGAATCCGCTTCGATGAACGCGCGAAAAACTCTGCTCGACAATATGAAGCGGCTTATGGATTACGGTGTGACCTTCTCACTGGACGATTTCGGCACGGGGCAGTCAAACCTTAACTACATTATTGATATGCCCGTTGAGATCGTAAAGTTCGACAAGGGGATGACGAACGCCTATTTCGAGAACGGCAAGGCTAAGTACATCATGGACGCGGCGATGAATATGATCCGCGGACTTGACCTTAAAATCGTTTCCGAAGGCGTTGAGACCGCCGAACAGTTTTACACCATGGAAAACCTCGGGATAAACTACATTCAGGGCTACTATTTTTCAAAACCCCTGCCTGCCGATGAGTTCCTGGAATTCATTAAAAAGTCCAACAAAACAGGATACTGATTAATCATCCCTCGGTTATGGGGGATGATTTTTTTGAGCGGCTTTTCCGTGATTTTTTAGAAAAATGTAGAAAAACTGTAAGATTTCTTATTTTTCAGCGCATAGATAGATGAATCGAGCTTGATAACTTTAATCGGGGAGGTGATGATGTGCGGGACGCGGAATTGCTGGACTTGCTCCGCGGTGATCCGGAAAAAGGATTAAAGGCGCTTATGTCGCAGTACGGCGGATTGGTTTATGCCGTGGCAAGGCGAAATCTACCTAGGGTGGCATTTTGTGATGCCGACGCGGAGGCGTGTACCGCGGATGCGTTCGGCGATTTTTACCTCGAGTTGGACAAGTACGACCCGTCAAAGGGAAGTATTCGGTCGTGGCTGTGCGTTATCGCAAGGCATAATGCCGTGGACATGGCGCGGAGGAGCAAGCCCGTTTTGCCGTTGGACGAGGAATTGAACGAGAATTCCGACGGGACTTCATTGGAGAGCGAGCTGGAGGGTCGGGAGCTGCGCAGAGCGGTTCTGGCAGAAGTTCAAAGTTTGGGCGATCCCGATCGTGAGATACTTCTGCGGAAGTTTTACTTAGGAGAGCCATCGAAAACAATAGCCGCGTGCTTGGGTATGTCGGTGTCAAACGTTGACACAAGAACGAGCCGTGCCATAGAAAAGCTGCGGAAAAATCTTAAGGAATGGAGGAAATGACTGTGAAAAATACATTAGAAGAAATACTTGGCGGTCTGGAGCCGAATGAGCTTGATGAGCTTTTCCCGAACGAGCTTGGGGTGAAATTGCCGAAGGGTGCTGCTCGGCGTATTGAGAAAATGGCTCTGCAGAAGGCGGGGTTGAAAAATAAAAGGCGTATGCGCTTTAATTATCGAGTATGGGCGCCTGTCGCCGCTTGTCTGGTGCTGGCGGTAAGTCTTACGGGGGTCGCCGCTGCCGCGGAGGTGCGGGAATACAACGCCGCGGTGGATTTCTTCGCGGAAAACGGTCTGTCCGCGGAGGGACTCAGCCGCGAGGATATCAAGGCGGTGTACCGCGATATCTCAACGAACCGATTTACCAATGACAAGACCGCCGAGGTCATAAGGCGCTCTGTACAAGGAGTGGAGATACTTCAGCAGGAGCCTACCGCGGAGGAGCTTGCGGCTTTCTGGAACGGCAATTTCGTAAACAGCGGGAAAGGCATTGAGTATTGCATAGACTGCGAATATAAGCTTGACAATACTCTAGGATTTGATATTTTCTACAAGAGTATCGTGGAATGCTGTCATGACGGTAGCCCTATCTGGAAAAAGGAGTTCTCGTCATTTTATGTTGACGACTGCGCTTCGGTAGCGGACGGTACAGCTGCGTGGGGGTATACGAGCACATGGTCGAGCGAACAGCCGTCGCCCGCTTGGCTTGCAAGGCTTGATGACAGCGGAAAAGTGCTTTGGGAACGTCGGCTCGATCACGGGTTTGAAAATGAATATATCTGCGCGGTGCTGGATAACGGTGACGGCACGTGGGCGGTAATCAGCCGCGGAGACCTTGAGTATCTGTGCCTCAGTCAATACGATATTAACGGGAACGAGCTGAGTTTCAACAAAACGCAGATCGGAAACAAGGGCATATGGAACGCCGCGCGGCTGGGGGACGGCTATCTGGTGCAGCTCGGAGATTATACGGGCGGTAATTACGCTCACCTCGCGAAAATCGACAGGGACGGGAATATCACCGATAATTTCGTCTACGAGGGAGACGACTGTGACTATCATATTACGGATATGGCGGAGTTTGAGGGTAGGGTATATTTATCCGCATATTCCGTACCTAAGCAGACTGATGGAGGCGGAAGACACGAGATCGCCGATATTCTGGACTATGTGTTCGACAAGGGCAATTACGAGATAAGCAGCGATGAGCTTACTCCGCTGGTGCGGGATAATTATACGGCTGTACTGCTGCTGTGCGACCCCGAGGGCGGCGAGCCTGAGACCTTCTATTCCGTTAAGGGCTCGCTGGGCGGCAAACTGACCGTGGAGGACGAGCGGCTGCAATGGGACGCGGAGAGCATTGTCTCGACCTTTTTCTCGCCATATACAAGCTCATTCAGCATAGGCGGTACTTGTAGGGTATATCGGTATTCCTTTGATGGCTTGGGCGAGCTTGCGGAGTGCAACGATACGGGAGAGACAACCCGTTATAACAGATAAAACAGAATAGAGCGGAAAAGACTGCGCTTTTTTGGCACAGTCTTTTTTGATCGTTTTTATTGAGTAAGGCTAAGCAGTTTGACCGTTATCCTCCAAGGAAATTCTCAACCAAGTCAAACGCGTGAATTTCCGATGCGCCGAACAGGTTAAGCTTCTCCACAAAGGTTTCTATTTCATTCTCGCGGAGCGAAACATCGTTGACCACGGTATCACCGCAGCATATGCCGTAGGTCTCGAGCGCCTTGCCGTTTTCGGCTGCTATCGGTATTTTTGTAATTGACCACATGGTACACCTCCGATCAGCGCAGCAGGATTTTCCTGCTCTGATTAAATTATAGCACATCTGTGGTTAAAAATGTGCAAAGCACAGCAAAAATTCTTCTCAATCGCCCAAAAATTGTGTAATAACAATAAAATAATCAATGTTTTTTGTGGATAAACACAATAGAAAAAAGAGAAAAATAGGGGTTGACTTTTGGGCTTTATTATGCTAAAATAGAATATAAAAGAAATCGGGGGATTATCCCAGAAATTTGGAGGTAGCATTATGAGAAAATCCGATGAAAATCTGGAGTTGCTTTACAAGGCGGTGCTGACACTGAAAAATGAGAAGGAGTGCGCGGCTTTTTTCGAGGATTTGTGTACGCCGCAGGAGCTCAGCGCCATCGCGCAGCGGCTTCATGTCGCGAGTATGCTGACTGACGGCAACGTTTACAACAGTATTGTTGATGTAACGGGCGCTTCAACGGCGACGATCTCCCGCGTCAACAAAACGTTGACCTACCAGACCGCGGGCGGATACAAAATGGTATTTGACCGCATGAAGGGCAAGAAATAATGGGCAATGGCTACGGCGAATTCGCGGAGGTTTACGACCTGCTGACGTTTAACGTGCCGTATGACGGACTTGCCGACTACTATTCCGAAATACTTACGCGCTTTGGCGCGGACGGCGCGCGAGTGTTGGATATGGGCTGCGGAACGGGCAGCCTTACGGTGCGGCTTTCCGAACGCGGATTTGATATGATCGGGCAGGACGCATCGTCTGAGATGCTGACGATCGCGGCGGATAAATCCTCCAAGATTATGTGGATATGCCAAGATATGGAAAAAACGGAACTCGGCGGAACTGTCGGCGCGGTGATATCGACGCTTGACAGCATAAACCACCTTGGAAGTCCCGACGCTATTCTTGAATGTTTTCGGCGCGCGGCGGAGTGTCTTAACAGTGGAGGATTGTTTGCGTTTGATGTGAATACAATCTTTAAGCACCGTGAAATACTCGGCAATAATACGTTTGTATATGATGTGGACGGGGTTTACTGCGTGTGGCAGAACGCCTTTGACGAGTGTGATAATGGTGTTGACATCGAGCTTGATTTGTTTTTAGAGAATGAGGACGGGTCATATTCGCGCGGCGGTGAGAGCTTTCGCGAGATCGCGCTTACGACTGACGCATACTGTAAATTACTGGAAAACTCAGGGTTTGAGGTCGGGAACGTCTGGGAGTATCAGACATTTGGTGCGCCGTCGGAAAACAGTGAAAAGCTACTGATTTTGGCGAAAAAGCGCTGAATATTACAAAGCGTAATGCGGCTGCGGCAAAACATTGCTGCACATTGTAAGGCGGCTTAGCATATTATATAATGTATATAGCAGCATTGCTTGCAACGAATTGTGATAAAATTTTATAAAATTACCGAAAGGCAAAGAAGATGGGAAAAATTGTAAGAGCCTTATCTGCGGAGGGCGGGGTGCTCTGCTCGGCTATTGATTCTACGGATATGGTCAAGGAAATGGCGAAACTTCACATGGCGACGCCCGTTGTGACGGCGGCGCTCGGAAGAATGACAACAGCGGTCTCAATCATGGGGGCGATGTTGAAATACGAGGGCGATACGCTGACATTGAGAATAAACGGCGGAGGACCGTGTGGTACGTTGACGGCAGTCTCCGACTATCGCGGCAATGTGAAGTGCTGCGCGGGAGACCCGAGCGCGAATGTGCCGCTGACTGAGGACGGAGCGCTCGATGTACCGAGCGTGATAGGTTCGGACGGCTCGCTGACCGTTGTCAAGGATATGGGGCTGAAGGAACCGTATGTTGGGCAGATACCGCTCGTTTCGGGCAATATAGCGGAGGATATCACCGCGTATTATTCCGTCAGCGAGCAGCTTCCTACTGTGTGCGCGCTTGGCATTCTGTTCGACAAGAGCGGTGTGGTGCAGTCGGCGGGCGGCTATATGGTACAGGTTGTTCCGCCTATATCGGACGAGTCGGTGAAGGTGTTAGACGAGAATCTCGCAAAAATGGATTCGGTTCAGCAGATGCTCGAGATGCAACTTGACCCGTCGGAGATAGCATTGAACGCGCTTGAGGGACTTGGCGGCGAGATACTGGACAGCTGGGAGGCGTGCTATCATTGTGATTGTTCACGTGAGAGAACGGAGCGTGTGCTGATATCGCTTGGCAAAAAGGAGCTTGCGCGGCTTGCCGAGGAGCAGAAGGAAACAGAGGTTTGTTGTCACTTTTGCAATAAAAAGTATAAATTTACCGCCGACGAAATGTTGAAATTGCTGAAAGAGTAATTTTTTTTAAAAAGTGCTTGACATTTTGAATCGAAACGTGTATAATATAATAGTCGCTTGAAACAGCGGCAGTCGGAAGTTTAGCTCAGCTGGGAGAGCATCTGCCTTACAAGCAGAGGGTCATAGGTTCGAGCCCTATAACTTCCACCATGATCGGCACATTGTATGGTGTGCCGAATTCGGCCCGGTAGTTCAGTTGGTTAGAACGCCGCCCTGTCACGGCGGAGGTCGTGAGTTCGAGTCTCATCCGGGTCGCCA
>ERZ777305.1404-NODE-1404-length-28853-cov-3.248142_pt1 | contig 28853 bp, 30 predicted proteins | sample MGYA00374965_ERZ777305 | MGnify/ENA primary metagenome ERZ777305 (study PRJEB29328, sample SAMD00013331) | mouse gut metagenome | study: EMG produced TPA metagenomics assembly of the Metagenome analysis of fecal microbiota from mouse which was promoted... | reverse complement strand
ATCTCTGATACAAGGCAAGATTTTCCTCATTTAAAATTGCATAATAGGGAATCTCCCCCTCTGCCCCCGTATAGGCAAAGGGATATTCCTTCACAATCGTAGTTCCTTCCGCCTTCTGTCCGGTAAGATGCTTAAACTCTGTAATCCTGGTAAATTCCTCACTCACCGTATAGTTGACAACACTGTGTCCCTGATAATCAGGAATCCTGTAGTGTTCGAAGTCAAACCGGAGGGAACGGTAAGGCAGCCGCCCGTACCGGCAGCCGAAAAGTTCATCCGCAGCCCCCGTGTAAATCACGGCGCCGTGAAACTCCCGGCCTTCCAGGCAAACCTTTCCTTCCTCCTCCCGAAGCTCCAGAATCTCCCGGGCATCCGTACCGGTGCGCACCTCAATCCCGGGATGGGCAAGAATCTTTTCAAACATAGGCGTGTAGCCGTCCCTGGGCATTCCCTGGTATTTGTCCCCGAAGTACCGGTTGTCATAAGAAATCACCACCGGAACACGGCCCGTCACCGCCGGATCGATTTCCTCCGGCTTCTGTCCCCACTGCTTCATGGTATATTTAAGGAAAATATTTTCGTAGACGAAATCCGCAATGGCCTGAATCTCCGGATCCGTCTGCTCCCGCAGCTTCAAGATGGGAACACGGGCTCCTGCTCCGAAGGTATCCGTAAGCTTTCCGGCCAGGCTCTCTCCTTTTTCTTCCCCATATACCATCTTCAGGGTATTCAGGTTAAAGGGAACAGGAATCAGACGTTCTCCCACCCGGGCCACCACCTCATGGCCAAATTCATACCAGTCCGTAAAGCGGGAAAGCCAGGCATAGACCTCCTCGTCGCCCGTATGGAAAATATGCGGGCCGTACTGGTGAATCAAGATTCCGTATTCATCTTCCCGGTCATAACAGTTGCCTCCTATGTGAGGCCGCCTCTCCAGAACCAGAACCTGCTTTCCCTGTTCTTCCGCCAGAACCCTGGCTGCCGCTGCTCCTGCTATACCGGAGCCGATTACCACCGCATCGTACATCTTCTCTCTCCTTTAAAACCGGTGCCTGAAATATTCCGTATATGCTGCAAACGCCGCCGGTATGGAATACCGGCGCTCCATTTCTTCCTTTTCCACAAAAAACATGCTCTTTGGATCCCCTTCCGGCTCTTCCACTTTCACCGCATACCCTTCCATATGCCACTCAATATGGCTGAACACATGCTTCGCCCGCGGCAGCTCCTGGATCCGCACAGGCGACAGGCCCAGCTCCCGGACATATGCAAGAACCTCTTCCCGTTCCAAATGGCCTTCCAGGTTCGGCAGCTCGTAAAGACCTGCCAGAAGCCCTTTTCCCGGCCGTTTCCGAAGGGCCGCCCGGTTGTCCGAGAGAAGCACCAGTACGGTCCTGTCCTCGATTCTGCGGCTCTTGGGAGGCGTCTTCTTGGGCAGCTCCTCCTCCACACCCGCCCCATGTGCCCGGCACAGCATTTTCAGCGGGCATTCCCCGCACTTGGGCGCACCATTCGGCACGCAGACAATGGCTCCCAGCTCAATCAGGCTCTGGTTGAAGTCCCCGGCCCGATCGCAAGGAATCACCGCTTCCACCCGCTCTTCCATCTTCCGCCGGACTGCCTGCTTCATAATATCCTCGTAGCTTTTCGTTACCCGGGACAGGACGCGCAGCACGTTGCCGTCCACTGCAGGCTTGGGAATACCGAAGGCAAAGGAAGCAATCGCCCCCGCCGTATAGCTGCCGATTCCGGGAAGTTCCCGGATCCGGTCAAAATCCGCCGGCATTTCTCCCTGGTATTCCTCCACGATCCTGCAGGCAGCCTTCTGCATATTGCGGACCCGGTTATAGTAGCCCAGCCCTTCCCACAGCTTCATAAGACGCTCCTCCGGCACCTCCGCCAGATGGCGGATGGTGGGGAGTTCTTTCAGGAATCTTTCAAAATAGGGCTTTACCGCCTCCACCCGCGTCTGCTGAAGCATAATCTCGGAGACCCATACCCGGTAAGGCTCCGGGTTATCCCGCCAGGGTAGCTTTCTGGCATGTCCGTCATACCAGGCCAGCAAGGGCTCTGCAATTTCTCTCAGTTCTTCCATCTATAGGCAAACCTCTGTCTTTTGATCCATTTCTATGGTATCCGGCTTTACAATACAGTCATAAGCCAATATATGAACCCCTTCCGCAGCCGCTCTGCGCAGCGCCTCTCCAAAGGCGGGATGGGTCTTATCGTTGGGTTCCAGAAAGGAGATTCCCTTCATCTGAATCACAAAGAAGAGATAGGCCTCATACCCTTCCTTCCGGCAGGCGGCAAGCTCCTGTACATGCTTAACTCCCCGCTCCGTCGGCGCATCCGGGAAACGGGCCACCCCGTTCTCCTCCAGGGTCACTCCCTTGACCTCCATAAAAATGCGCCGCTCTCCCGCTTCCACATAAAAGTCAAACCGGGAATTTCCAAACCTGCACTCGGTGCGGATACGGGCATCGGCTCCGAAGAGATTTCCCTTTCTCAGCCATTCCTCCACCACCCGGTTGGGAATCTGGGAGTCCATATTGATAAGCTTTTCTCCCTTTTTTACGGCAATCAGGTCAAGAGGCGTCTTTCTGGCCGGATTCTCCTGTCTCTGTACGTAGATTTCACAGCCCGGCAGCAGAAGCTCCCTGCACCGCCCCGTATTCTTTACATGGCAGATCTGCCGCTTTCCCGCCTGCTCCACATAGGCTATGAAGCGGTTCGGCCGCTCCAGGAAAACGGCAGGTTCTATATTTTCATATTTCATAGTGTCTCACCGCAACATCTATATTTTACTTTAAATTTATTAACATCCGGCTGGATTTTTATTAAGATTTTCTTTCTTAATTTTACTATTTCAGCCTGCAAAGCGCAAGAATGTTTTTCTTCCGCTTCCGGACACCCTCAATACTTGCTGCTCAGCAAAAAATCCGACAAATGTACGATTTTTACGCCATTGAAATTTCCTGCGGCCAATTCGTCCAACGTGACCACATATTTGGGGTAGTGATCTTTGATTTCAAGGAGATTGGCAACCTCCCGATCCGACTCCTCCGGCAGCCTGCGGCATACCTGAACATAGATACGCTCATCCCGCTGCACCGCCACAAAATCAATCTCTTTCGTCTCGTTTTTTCCGATATAGACCTCATAGCCCCGCCGCCGCAGCTCAAAATACACGACGTTCTCCAGCATAGCAGCAAGCGACTTCGGATTGAATCCCATGATGAAGTATTTTAGGGAAGCATCAGCCAGATAGAATTTTTCCTGCGTTTTGAGCACGGATTTCCCCTGCAAATCATATCGTTGGCAGCGATAGACAACAAACGCCTTTTCCAGCCAATTCAGATAGTTGTAAACCGCTTCCACAGACAAGGAGCGTCCTTCGCTTTTCAAAAACTTCGCAATGGCATTCGCGGAAAAGGTCTTTCCCACATTTTCCACGATATATTTGACAATGCGGTTGAACAGCTCAAAGTTCATAATATTGTGCCGCTTTGTAATATCGTTCGCAATTACAGAGTTATAAATTCCTTCCACAATCTGATAAGCAGAACGTTCATCAAAATTGCCAAACGCCACAAGCGGGAATCCGCCCAACCGCAGGTACTCGTTTAATAATTCCTTGGGGGAACGGGAATCTGATTTTTTAAATTCCAGGTATTCGGAGAAGGACAAGGTATAAACCGGAATGGAGATATAGCGCCCCGTTAGATATGTGGAGATCTCACTCGACATCAGCTTGGAGTTAGAACCTGTCACATAAATATCGGTATTCGCGTTTTCCAGCAGACTATTGACAGCCTTTTCCCAACCGTCAATCTCTTGTACCTCATCCAGCAAAAGATAATAACGCCCATCGTCTGCCATCAAATTTTTGATGCCGTTATACATATCCTTGTGGGTCATCCCATCGTCAAAATCTTCCCATGTATAGCGCATATGGATAATGTGATCTGCGGCAATTCCGCTTTGCAGCAAGTCCTCTTGAAGCATATCCAAAATCGTAGACATACCTTCTTGGACATTGATAGTCCAAGAAGTTTACCTTAACGGACAGCCGCAGCACTTGTCATACGGTTAACTGACCTTCCTTTTCAGCCAAAATTTCTTATGAATCAGGAGTTTTGCGACCCCGTAAAAAATATCTTCTACGGCATCTTATATTTCGTCTTCTACCGATACTCCTCCATCAGTTTCCGAAAGGCCGGCATGGCATTTATAATAGTCTTTTCCGCCACGCAGTAAGCGATTCTCACATAACCCGGACAGCCGAAATCGTCACTGGGAACAAGAAGCAGATCATAATTCTTGGCCTTCTCGCAGAACGCATATGCGTCCGGTTCCAGAGCTTTCATAAAGAGGTAAAAAGCCCCCTTGGGCGCAATACAGCTATACCCGATTTCCGAAAGGCCTTTCACCAGAAGATCCCGGTTCCTTTTATACGCCAAGATATCTCCCGTATCCTCCGCACACATGGCCGCTACCTGCTGGAACAGTGCCGGCGCACAGACAAAGCCCAGCGCGCGGGCGGCCCCTGCAATGGCCGGAGATACCTTCCCATACTCGGCCAGACGCCCGGGAATTACAATATATCCAATGCGCTCCCCGGGAAGGGACAGGGACTTGCTGTAGGAATAGCATACCAAAGTATCCCTGTAATAACGGGTCAGATAGGGCACTTCTGTCCCATCATACACGATTTCCCGGTAGGGTTCGTCTGCAATCAGGTATATGGGCTCGCCGTATTCCCCGGATTTCTCCCTCAGCAGCCTCTGAATATCCTCCGGCGGATACACCACGCCGGAAGGATTGTTGGGACTGTTCACAATGACTGCCTTGGTTCTGGGATTCAGAAGCCCTTCCAGAGCATCAAAATCTATCTGGAAATCCGGAAGCCGGGGCTGCACCACCTGAAGCTTTGCCCCGGCCGCCTCCGCCCAGCATCGGTATTCCGGAAAAAAGGGAGCAAATACAATTACTTCATCTCCGGGATTGACAAGGGCCTTGATGCAGATATTCAGGGACGCCGCCGCTCCGCAGGTCATGAAAATATGCTCTGCCGTAAAGTTCTCTCCAAATCTGCGATTTAGGGAACCGGCAATCACAGCCCGCACTTTGGGATCCCCGGCTGCGGGAGAATAAGCATGCAGCTCCTCTGCCGGCCGTTCCATAAGCTCCAGAACCGCTTGTTTCACCGAATCGGGAGCCGGAATGCTGGGATTCCCCAGGCTGAAATCGTAGACACGATCCGCTCCTATCTCCTCTTTCCGCTTTAATCCAAAAGCAAAAATCTCCCGAATCACGGAACTTTTGCTGCCAAGCTCATAACACGCCTCTGAGATCATAATTCTATGCCTCCTCTGTTCTCCAATTTTTTTCTATTTTACTATTTCACGCGGGAAAGCGCAAGAATGTTTTCCCCTGTTTCCGGGAACGAAAAAGGGACCGTCCGTTCGGACCGTCCCTTTCGGTTTCTTATTCTTATACAAGCTCCAGAAGAACTTCCATGGCCGCATCACCTTTGCGCTGGCCAATCTTTACGATTCTGGTATAGCCGCCGTTGCGGTTTACATACTTGGGAGCAATCTCGTCAAAGAGTTTTGCCACCATGTCCACATCCTTGGTATTTCTCTTTCTTCCGGCTGCTTTCTCCGGAACATCCTTTACGGGATAGAGAACCTTGAGCATCTGGCGTCTTGCATGCAGTCTGGACGCCTGATCCTTCTTGATGGTCTTCTCCACCTCGTCAAATACGGTAACTTTCTTGCCGTCTACAACCTCTTTCACACGCTTGCCGTCTTTGTCCTTGCGCGGAACCTTCGCGGTTACGGTTACAGTGTCATAGTTGTCTTTCTCTTTTACTGCAAGGGCAATGAGACCTTCGGCAATCTTGCGTACTTCTTTTGCCTTTGCCTCTGTGGTAACAATCTTTCCATGGTTCAGAAGGGCTGTCACCTGATTTCTCAGAAGCGCCTTTCTCTGGCTGGAAGTCCTGCTCAGTTTTCTATACTTTGCCATTTTTCTTTCCTCCATTTGTGGAACCACATCCCCACGCTTCTTCGGTCTTACTGGGGAGGGTTTTTATCCATAAATTAATCACTTGCCGCTTGGAACAGCGGTACCTTCCCGAAGCAAGTTCGGGAAGTAGCACCCAAGCTCCTCGTTTCACTCGTCGCTCAGAACATCGGTACCTTCCCGAAGCAAGTTCGGGAAGTAGCACCCAAGCTCCTCGTTTCACTCGTCGCTTGGGTTTAACTGTAGTCCAAGCTCTTTGAGTTTTGCAAGTACTTCTTCCAGGGATTTGCGGCCCAGGTTGCGGACCTTCATCATATCCTCGGAAGTCCGGTTGCAAAGCTCTTCTACCGTATTGATGCCCGCTCTCTTGAGACAGTTGAAGGAACGAACGGAAAGCTCCAGCTCGTCAATGCTCATCTCAAGAACCTTTTCCTTCTCATTGTCTTCCTTCTCCACCATGACTTCTGCAGTCTTCGCGTTCTCAGACAAATCGATAAACAGGCACAAATGCTCGCTCAATACCTTCGCTGCCAGGCTGACAGCCTCATCGGGAACTAAGGTACCATTTGTATATACATCCAACGTCAGCTTATCAAAATCAGTCACCTGGCCGACACGCGTATCCTGAACGGTCATATTGACACGTTCTACAGGAGTATAGATAGAATCAATCGCAATCACTCCGATAGGAAGATCCGGATTTTTATTCTTCTCTGCGCTCACATAACCTCTGCCTTTTGTAATGGTAAGTTCCATGTACAGTTTGCTGTCTGCACCGCCGTTCAAATGTGCGATGACCAGATCGGGATTCAGAATCTCAATATCCGGATCCGCCTGGATATCTGCCGCCGTCACAATGCCCTCGCCGTCAAACTCAATATAGGCGATTTTGGGTTCGCTGCTGTCGCTCGTATTGCGGATGGCAAGATTTTTAATGTTCATAATGATCTCAGTCACATCTTCCTTTACGCCCGGAATCGAACTGAACTCATGCAGAACACCTTCAATCTTGACCTGGCTGACTGCTGCACCCGGTAAGGAAGAGAGCATGATTCTTCTCAGTGAATTGCCAAGTGTCGTCCCGTAACCTCTCTCCAGCGGCTCAACAACAAATTTTCCATACTTTTTGTCATTTGAAATCTCTGCAATTTCAATTTTCGGTTTGTTAAAATCGAACACTACAAGGCCCCTCCTTCTTGTTTGGTTGGGTGGCGTTATGCTACGTGTTATACTCCGGTTTACTTAGAATACAACTCGACGATAAGCATCTCATCTACCGGTACATCAATAGCATCTCTGGAAGGAAGCTCCTTTACGGTTCCTCTTAATGCCTCTAAATCAGACTCCAGCCACTCCGGAACCAGTCTTCCGCCGGTAGCCTCCGCGATATCTTTGTACCTCTGAGATCCTTTGCACTTTTCCTTGATTTCGATTACATCTCCGGCCTTTACCAGATAAGAGGGGATATTCACCTGCTTGCCGTTCACCAGCACGTGCTTGTGATCCACAATCTGCCTTGCCTCTCTTCTGGTTCTCGCAAATGCAAGACGGAATACTACGTTGTCCAATCTGCTCTCCAGCATCACCATCAGGTTCTCACCGGTCATGCCCTTCATCCGGTCCGCTTTCTCATAGTAATTGCGGAAAGGTTTCTCCAGAACACCGTAGATAAACTTCGCTTTCTGCTTCTCCCGAAGCTGCAGTCCGTACTCGGACATCTTTCTGTTTGCTCTCTTTAACTCTCTTGTAGATTTTTTATCAATTCCTAAAACTGTCGGCTCCAGACCAAGGGAACGACATCTTTTCAGAACCGGTACACGATTGACTGCCATGATTTTACTCCTCCTATATCTGCTGTTTCCACTAGACTCTTCTGCGTTTGGGCGGGCGGCATCCGTTGTGCGGTACCGGAGTTACGTCGCGGATACTAGTTACCTCCAGGCCGCATGCCTGAAGTGCACGGATAGCTGCCTCACGGCCGGAACCCGGTCCCTTTACCATAACGTCTACTGTCTTAAGTCCATGTACTAACGCTGCCTTGGTTGCTGTCTCAGCTGCCATCTGTGCAGCATACGGAGTAGATTTCCTTGAACCTCTAAATCCCAGACCACCGGCACTCGCCCATGACAATGCGTTTCCCTCGGCGTCCGTCAGGGTAACGATCGTGTTGTTAAAAGAGGACTGAATGTGTGCCTGTCCGCGTTCAACGTTTTTCTTTACGCGCTTTTTTGTCACTTTCTTTGTAACTTTCGCCATTTTAAACTAACCTACTTTCTTCGTTTCTTTCAAATAAGGTAACACCACGGTCACTAAATACTCAATGCTTATTTTTTCTTATTCGCTACTGTTCTCTTCGGACCTTTTCTTGTTCTTGCGTTCGTCTTGGTCTTCTGACCGCGCACCGGCAGTCCTTTACGATGCCGGATTCCACGGTAGCATCCAATCTCCTGCAGACGCTTGATGTTCAGGGCAATCTCTCGTCTCAGTTCACCCTCTACCTGGTAATCGGCGTCGATCACTGCGCTGATTCTCTTCACTTCGTCATCCGTCAGATCCCTGACACGGGTATCCGGGTTTACTTTCGCAGCTTCCAGAATCTTATTGGCGCTGGCACGGCCAATTCCGTACACATACGTCAAACCGATTTCCACGCGTTTTTCCCTCGGTAAGTCTACACCAGAAATACGAGCCATTTGATTATTCCTCCATAAAATAAAATTGGGTTCGGGCGTTTTTTAATAGGTGCCCGCTGACACTTTCCTAAATGGGACGGCGCTTCGACCGTCCAGCCGGATAAATACCCGGCCTTTCAGATACTCTGCATACGCATTTCTCCGTTTTAAGCAATATCATTGTGAATAATCCTGGTCAAATATATTGTAATCATTGAACACTGCTGAAAAGAACCTGAGGTAACACCATGGTCACTAAACTCATTCTCTCACTTCGTTCGGAATTCGTTAAGTGTCCAGGTGTGCTTTCACACTAACCTCAAAGACACGCAAGCGTGTCTTTTCGCTAAGTGTTCAATGCAGCCGCACAATTTTGACAAGAAACTCACAGTTTGCAAAATTATCCCTGGCGCTGTTTGTGCTTCGGATTCTCGCAAATTACTCTGATACTACCTTTTCTCTTGATGATTTTGCATTTTTCGCAAATGGGTTTTACAGATGATCTAACCTTCATCGTAAAAATCCTCCTTTCACATCTTCCGTCTCCCCGGCTTTTGAAAACTTTCTGGGTCAGGAAAGCCTCAAAGGCCCGGAAAACAAGGCATTTCTTGTTCCCGGTCTCTCAAGAGAGCGTCAAAAAACAGGCGCAAAAACCCCTTAGAGACCATGCGTTTAACATTATAGCACCTAACATTTGGAAATGCAAGCATTTTTTTAGATTTCCGGATACAACTTCACACTCTATTTTCATTCAAAAAGGATGCACACCAGAACTCTTTCTATCTGCGCATCCTCTGCTTATATCCCTGTATTCGGAATTACTGTAAATTTACAGTTCCTTTCAAGCCTTACCTCAAATCCCCATTGCTAACCAGATTCCGCAGGGGAAGGGTGGCCGCTCCCACCACTGCCGCCTCCTCTCCCATAGTGGAAAGCTTTACCTCCACGGGCATTTTCCCATAATACAGGCTGCGCGTCTCATTAATCTGCCGTTTTACCCGCTCTACCAGATATTCATTGTCTTTTACCACACAGCCGGTTAAGACAATCCGCTCACAGTCAATCAGGCAAATCAGATTCCCAAGCCCAATCGCAAGACTGTCAATGGCATTGTCTGCAATCCGCTGCGCCAGAGGATCCCCCTTTGCCGCCGCTTCAAACACAATATCCGAATCGATTTTCGCTTTATCCCCGTTCACCATTTCCAGCATAGTGGATTTCTTGCCTATATCTACAAGCTGCCTGGCCTGATTGGCAATCGCATTCCCTGAGGCCAGCGTTTCCAGGCATCCCCGTTTCCCGCATTTGCAGAGAGGCCCGTTTGGATCTATGACCATATGCCCCACCTCTCCGCTCATATTATAAAAGCCTTTGTATATCTCTCCATTCATAATCAGGGCCGCGCCGATTCCGCGCCCCACAGTGACAAGAGCAAAGTTGTCACTGTCATCGCCGTTGCCAAACCATTTCTCTCCAATCGCCATGACCTTTGAAGAATTTTCCACATATACAGGCATATGAAAATGTTTCTGCAAAGGGGTCCGGACATCTACATTTTTCCAGTTATAGTCAATGGATGTGATAACCCGTCCTTCATAGGTTTCCACCAAGCCCGGAACTCCGATTCCAATTCCGCTCAGCTTCCCTTGATCAATTCCTGCTTCTTGAAGCGTAGCTTCTATAAAATCAATGATTGCTTCTATTATATCTGTTATTTCCCCAAGCTCATTTTTTACACAAACACGGCGGTACACAACACTGCCCCGCAAATCCATAATAATGCACTTAAACATGGCGCCGCTGATATCCATGCCGATAAACAAACGGGCCTGGGGGATCAACTCCAGCAGCATTGGAGGCTTTCCCCCGCTGGAAACACCTTTCCCAACATCCTCTATCAGGCCATTGCTAATAAATTCATCCGTAATCTTCATAATCGTCGGCATACTTAGGCCTGTCATCCGCGCAAGCTCAGCTCTGTACATTGACTTGTTCTTGCGCATGATTTCCATCACTTCGCTTCTATTGTAGGTTCGTATCAAATCCTTATGCTGCATAGTCGTTCCATTCCTTTAGTGCTTCCGTGTTTACACTACCATATATTACCATAGTTTCACCCAAAATGCTACAGCCTTAGACACACTCAAACACAAATACTGTTTTTTTCCCAATAGTCCCTTTGCGGTCCAAAAACCGCAGACGGAAAACGGCTCTGATTTGGCGGATCCGGAAAATACTCTGTCTCCAGGCAAAGCCCTCCATGCCTTTTATAAAGTGAACCGATTTTTCCCTGCACAGAGTTAAGCATGTTTCCTGTATATACCTGGACCCCCGGCTGAGTTGTAAATCCCTTCATAAGCCTTCCGGTAAAAGGTTCATACACTTCGGCAAACAGGCGAAGGCTTCCCTCCTCCCCATCAATCACAAAGCAATGATCATAACCACCAGATCCGTTTTCCAGTAAAGACTGAATATCCCTTCCCAATGCTTTCCGTTCTCTGAAATCCAGAGGCGTATGCTCTACAAAAAGGAGCTTCCCGGTAGGAATCAGTGATTCATCAATCTCTACATAAGAAGAGCTGTTAAGCTTAAGTTCCGTGGAAAGGACGTCCCTCCCGCTCCGTATAGGCCTCCGCCTTCCCATCCAAGGAAAATTTTGCGCCGCTGATCCGATTGGCGAAACGTCCCACTGTCACTCCGAAAAAACTGGCATTATTCACATACCCGCCGAAAGAACTGTAGCCCAAAAGCAAATCATCCGTCCCCTGCCTTTTGGACGGCGCCATAAGAGAAGTCCATGCGGCTCCAAGTGTAGAAAGAGACAGGGTGAGATCTCCAGCTTCCAGTGTATACAAATACACACTCCTTCCATCTGACAACGTACCAAAGACATTTTTCGAAATTTTCATACCTTCATCTCCAACTCCTATAGCAATAGAAGGCAGCCTCATTTGCCACACTGAATGGCACAATCTGACAGCTGCCTTCCAATACCGGATTTTATTTTATGATGTCGCCTGATTTTTCTGGGGCTTGCATGGAAGCCCATTGCCCGCAGCCACATAAAGGGCATACCACTCATCTCTGGTAAGCATAATTTCCGCTGCTTTGATGCAGTCCTTCAGTCTTTCAATCCGCATGGTGCCTGTGATCGGCTGCATTCTTGCCGGATGCCTAAGAATCCATGCCATTGCAATGGTCGTCGGCGTCACAGAATACTTATCCGCGATCTCATGAAGCACCCGGTTGAGCTCCGGAAAATCCGGATGATCCAGAAATACTCCATTCATATATCCAAACTGGAAGGGAGACCACGTCTGAATGGTAATATCCTTCAATCTGCAGAAATCAAGAATACTGCCGTCCCTGTCTATCGCCCCGTCAAGCTCCATATTGGTATAGATTCCCTGGGAAATCATACTGCAGTGGGCGATGCTCAGCTGAAGCTGATTTGCCACCAAAGGCTGCTTTACATAGCGCTGCAGCAGCTGGATCTGCATCGGATTCATATTGGAGACGCCAAAAGCCCGTACCTTTCCTGTCTGCTGAAGAATACCAAAGGCTTCCGCCACCTCTTCCGGCTCTGCAAGCGCATCCATCCTATGAATCAAAAGAACATCTATGTAATCCGTCTTCAATCTTTTCAAGCTTCCATCTACAGAAGAAAGAATATAATCCTTGGAAAGATCAAAGGCATTCATTGCCGGCCGGATACCGCATTTTGTCTGAATATACATCTTTTCACGTATAGACGGATTCATATCCACAGCTTCTGCAAAAGTCGCGTCGCTCTTCATTCCGCCATAGAGATCCGCATGATCAAAATAGTTCGCTCCCAGCTCCATGGATGTGCGGATGAAACGCTCTGCTTCTGATTTCTCCAGATTATTCATCCTTCTGCATCCAACCGCAATCGTTGGAACCTTCACATCTCCCAAATTAACTGTTCTCATTATTTTATCCTTCCTTTCCGCTGCCTACCCTATTCCTTTAACTCTCCCCGGTAGAAATGAATATTACATTTCTCACAGCCGTTTCCAATGGCGGAGCCCAGATGAAGCTTAAATCCGTTTGTATCTCCAACGCCTCTGTCTCCATCCATGGTAATATCACAAAGAAGGGCGATTGTCTCATCGTCAAATCCCATCTTCTGCCACGCCGCGACTAAGGGACAGTAATTCAAATACGCGTTCGCGTTGTCCTTGTCGGAAGTAACCGGCTTCATCTCAAATACCCTCTGCATCAGCGGATTAAAAGAAAACTTCTCCAAATCCTGTCCGTCCAAAGGCCGCCCCTCCACTGTATTTTTCGCTCTTACTCCATGTATCTCACGGCCGCAGCGCCGGATAGCCTTCCTTGTTATGCCTTCTGCGTCCACACCAGCCTTTCTCATCTCATCAAAGATAAGGCCCATCCAGGTTGCACGGAATTCGATTGCGCTGCGCACTGCCTCCACAAGCTCATCCCCCAGGGTTGCAAGATTCTTAATGTCTGACATTGTTTTTTCCTCCTTTTTATTACATTGTTATTTGGTTTCATTCATTGGATAACTGTGGGCTGCCTCAACTGCGATCCGAATCTTTTCATTGCTAATCGTTTCCCCCTGAATCGTACAGTCTGCCCCCAGCATATAACCATGGAGGGTATCCACGGAAGCCAAAACCTCTTTCACTTCCTTTTGAATGGATTCCCCGCTGCCGCTCAGAATATTTCCACGATTGTTCATCCCTCCAAGCACTGGTTTTCCTCCAAAAAGCGCTCTTCCGTCTTTCAGGGATAAACCTGTATCTTTCACTGACCAGTTGACAATGGCAAAGGGATAGGAGACATACCATTCCGGCTGGGAACGGTACGCATAATCTGGTTCCCCGCAGATATGAAGAATATTTTTAGCCCCATTTTCTTCTGCCGCCTTCAACACCATCAAATCCCCGGCCATAGCCAGCTTTTCAAATTCCTCTCTTGTAAAACGCCCGGGTTCACTGAACTGCCCGGAATAAAAGATTCCATCCACTCCCGCCTGAATAAAACCTGCTGCCCATTCTTCCTGCGCTTCGGCAATTCGGAGAACTGCGTCAGCCAGTGCTCCCGGCGCTTCCTTGGCATGTGCCATAACCAAATCATAGCCGTAGTTCTGCACAGCTGTTTTCAGCGGGCCGAACATGGTCTGGAAAATCATTGCATCATGCCCTGTGGCGTCCAGTATTCTTTTTACGACCTCCAGCAAATTCTGATATACCGGTGAAGAACAGCCTGGAAATTTCACCCTCTTCCAGTCATCCGGTGTTTTCACATCTACATCTATGATCTGATAGTAATCCTGCATCAGTTTATAGACATCTACACCCGTCTCCCGAAAAGTTTTCACATGCTCCTGGGCCATCTGCGCAGGATCCAAACTGCTGTCATAGTGATACCAAAAGCCGGCAGGAATTTTATCCGGCCTCTTCCCCTGCAATACAGCCTCTACTCGTTCAATCTTGTTCATATCGCATCTCCTTGCCTTTCCTCTCTTTACATATCTTTACATATAAAGTGTGCAAGCCACCTTTCTTCCATTTTCAATCTCAACCAGGGGAATCTCCTGCTCTGTACATTTTGCCGTGGCATACTTGCACCTGGGCGCAAAGCGGCAGCCCGGCTTGGGATTAATTGGGTTGGAGACCTCCCCGGTAAGCACGATCTTTTCTCTGTTCTGCCTTAATTCCGGCAATGGTATGGCAGAAAGCAGCGCCTGTGAATAGGGATGCAGCTGTTTCTCAAATAGCTGCTCTTTCGACGCATATTCTACTACCCTTCCCATATACATCACCATAATATTGCTGCTGATATGCTTCACCACACAAAGATTGTGGGTGATAAACATATATGCCAGTCCATTCCTCTCCTGAAGATCCATAATCAGATTCAGTATCTGCGCCTGAATGGATACATCCAATGCGGAAACCGGTTCATCACAGACAATGAATTTGGGATCCAGAGCAAGCGCCCGGGCAATGCCAACCCGTTGCCGTCTGCCGCCGTCCAGTTCATGAGGATAGGTATTCACATATCTCTCCGACAACCCTACCAGATCCATCAATTCAAGCACTTTATTTTTAATCTCTGTCTTATCTGTGATTGTCTTTCTCACTATGATGGGCTCTGCAATCAAATCCTGGATGGAAAGCCTGGGATTCAAGGAAGAAAAGGGATCCTGAAAAATCATCTGCATCTCATTGAAAATAAAATCCTTTTTTCTTCCTTTTACATCAAAAATGCTCTCCCCATTGTACAGCACATCACCCTCTGTCGCCGGCAAAAGACCCAGCAAAACTCTGCCCAGTGTAGACTTCCCACAGCCGGATTCCCCTACAACGCCAAGCGTCTCTACCGGATTGATGGAAAGGTTAACGTCATCCACCGCGTGGAGCAGCCCCTGAGGGACACTAAAATACTTTTTCAATCCCCTTGTTTCAATAATTGGTGCAGCCATCTTCTTCTCCCCATCCGTCTTCAAATTTATAACATTTGATTCCATGTGATCCTTTCATATAAAAACCTGGTTCTTCCCCGGCACACTTTTCCGTCCTGTACCCGCACCTGTCATAAAATTTGCATCCTTTCGGAAGATTTTCCGGATCCGCCATATTTCCCTGGATCGGTGTCAGCCTCGGCGCATTTGTTTTTAAATCCGGAATACATTTAAAAAGCCCTTCTGTATAAGGATGATTAAATTTTCTTGTATACACGTCCTCCACGGTTCCGGACTCGATAATCTGCCCGCTGTAGATCACCGCCACCTTTGTACAGATCTCCACAACAATTCCCAAATCATGGGTAATCAAAATCATGGATGTACTCAACTCTTCCTGAAGCTGACGCATAAGCTCCAAGATCTGAGCCTGAATGGTCACATCTAACGCCGTCGTAGGCTCGTCTGCAATCAAAAGATCCGGCTCCGCTATCAGAGCCATTGCAATACCGATGCGCTGCTTCATTCCGCCGGAAAACTGGAAGGGGTATTCATTCTGTCTCTCCGGCGGTATCCCAACCAGACGGAACATCCTGTCAACCTTTTCCTTTTTTTCCTTTTTGCTCATTTTACGAAAGTGCAGATCGAGAACCTCCCGCAGCTGCTTCCCCACCGTTTTTGTGGGATTCAGGCTGCTCATGGGATCTTGAAAGATCATGGCGATCTTATCCCCCCGGATATCCCGTATCTCCTTCTTTCCGCACTCCAGAATATTTTTCCCCTCAAATTTAATACTGCCAGACTTGATATCTCCCACCATCTCGGGCAGCAGACGGATAATGCTCAATGCAAGGGTGGTCTTTCCCGCGCCGGTTTCCCCCACCAGACCCAGGCTTTCACCTTTTTCCAGAGACAAATTCAATCCGTTCACCGCATGTACCAAGCCCTCGTCCGTCTGATAATCCACATATAAATCTTTTATTTCCAGCAACTTGGACATCTTTGCATCCCTCCTCTTACTTCTTCATTTTGGGATCCAGCGCATCCCGAAGTCCGTCTCCAATGAAATTAACACACATCACTGTCAGGATAATCGCAATGCCCGGAAGGATTCCCAGATACGGATAATACCTGATATAGAAACGATTGTCCGCAAGCAGTGTCCCCCATTCCGGCGTAGGCGGCGAGATTCCAAGTCCCAGAAAGCCCAGAGAAGATATGCTGAGTATGGCAACTCCCAGGGATATCGTGGCAGTGACAATCACCGGTCCAATTCCATTTGGAATGATGTGCTTCATGATAATCCGAAAATTGCTTGCCCCATAACATTTGGCGGCTTCCACATACTCCATATTGCGCAATGTCATGGTAGATGAACGGACAATCCGGGAATAACTCGGAATATTGCATACCACAAACGCAATTACAATATTGACCACTCCCTCCCCAAGCGCCGTGACAATCGCCATCGCCAGAAAGATAGTTGGGACAGCCATAAAGATATCCACAAAACGCATCAGAACCTGATCAACCCTGCCGCCAAAAAATCCGGCTATCGATCCAATCAAAACTCCAAAAATAAAAGAAAAGAAGATAATAAACAAACCTGCAAACAGAGAAATGCGTCCCCCATATATCACTCTGGCAAGCAAATCTCTTCCATAAAGATCCGTTCCAAAAGGATGCTCCCAGCTGGGCCCCTGAAACCGGATGGAAATATCCTGCAAAATAGCCTTATCATAATCCAGATAAAGGGGCGCTGCCAAAATCGCTATGGCTATAAAGCAAAGGCAGAATACAGAAAAGACGGCCAGTTTATTCTTTTTAAAGCGAAACAGAATCAACCCAAGCTGAGAATCATTTTTATGTTTGTTTTCTTTTGTCCTATTTTTCATAATCAATCCCTTCGCTCTATGAAACATATCCAAGCTTCACCCTTGGATCAATGAAGGCATAAATAATATCAATCAACAGATTAATCACCGCAACAATAATTGCAACAATGATAACCGTTCCCATAACCACCGGGACATCCCTCACTTTGACAGCATTGATCAGCAAAGAAGAAATACCTGGTATCGAAAATACAGTCTCCGAAATAATCGTACCGCCAAAAGCAGTGGCAAACGTCAAGCCCCAGTTTGTTACAACCGGCATCAGAGCATTCCGGATCACGTGGCGCAAAACCACCCGAAATTCTCCCGCCCCTTTCGAGCGGGCTGTTCTCACATAATTCATGTTGATGACGTCCAGGATGCTGGAGCGGGTCATCCGGACCTGATTGGCCATCGTTCCAAGGCTCAGGGCAAAGGCCGGCAAAACCAGATGCTTCACTGTCCCCACCCCCATGGCCGGAAACCAGTTTAGCTTCAGGGCAAACAAGAGCTGCATCATAAGACCAAACCAGAAGGTAGGCATACTGGCGAACAGCAATGCCAGTATCAATGTGATGCCGTCAATGGGCCTGTTCTGCCTGACCGCCGCAATCGTCCCGAAAGAAAGGCCAAACATAATTGTGATCGCTAATGCGCTAAACGCCAGCGCCAGCGTATTGGGAAAACGCTGCAGAAACTCCTCCAGAACCGGCTGGGAATTGATCCACGAATTGCCCAGATCCCCTTTTACAGCAGACGTCATATAATTGATATACCGGACAAAGACATTCTGATCCAATCCCAATTCGCTTCTTACCTGGGCAACCTGCTCCGGCGTCGCGTCCGTTCCCAAAATCATGGAAACCGGATCTCCAGGCGCCAGATCCAGCAGCAGATAAATAAAAAGCGTAATGCCTATCACCACCGGAATAATCAGAAGTATTCGTTTTATAATGTATTTAAACATATCGCAACCTCATTACAAACCAATATCACTCTGCCCCAGGCAGCGGGCGGGCGTTATCCCCGCCCTTGCTTCCCGGGAAACATATCAGTATGTATAATCGAAGAAACGGTTTACAGGAACCGCCCTGTCAGCTGACACATTCTTCAAATCCTTGCGGTACAGGGCTGTATTAATTTCCTGATATACAGGAATGGATATTGCTTCCTTATTGATGTAATTAACCAGCTGTGTATAGATCTCGATTCGCTTTTCCGGATCCGGCTCCAGTCTTCCTGCCTCCAGCAAATCGCTCATCTCCTGCCCATTGGGCAGCACCTGATTCTCATTAAAATACTGCGGATACATGCTGAACATAAAATGATTATATCCATCCATATCCAGAGAAGACGCTCCCAGACAGTGCATACAGGCATCCCAGTCTCCTGTGCTCCTTACCATATCCCAGAAGGAGGCTCTGTCTACTGCAACCACCTTCATATTAATTCCAATTTCCTGAAGGCTGGCCTGCATCACCTGCGCCGCCTTGTCCAAGTTGGTATTTGCCCAGGTAATTACCCGGAATTCACGTCCGTCATAATCAGAGGCCTCCAGGAATTCCTTTGCTTTCTCCGGATCATAGGTATAGGATTCGTACGTCCCCTCTGCAGGACGGCCTGTCCACGTCTCATCACCCAGGATATCCGGTGTGTTGGTCTGCCCGTAGAAAATTGCCTCGTTAACCGCATCCTTGTTGATTCCCCATTGAACGGCTTTCCGGAAATTCGTATCATTTCCGGCCCAGCTGTCAGGAAGGAAATTATACTGCAGATATCCGAACTCAAAGCTGATGTCTGAATTCCATTCTACATCGGGATTGTTTACATTGATCAGGCTGTCAAGAGGAAGATTCAAGGCTACATCGGCATCGCCGCTCTCTACCGCCAAAACTGCTGTATTATTATCTGAAACCGTTTTTACAATGCAGCGCTCAAACGCCGCAGTTCCATTCCAGTAGTTGTCATTTCTCTCCATGACCACTTCATCGCCGGAAAGTGCGCTGACAAATTTGTAGGGGCCGGTTCCAACCGGGTTTGCATTGTATCCCTCAAAACCCCCAACCTCATCCCAATATGATTTGCAGGAAATGTAATTCAGCCTGCTGCATAGGGCATTCATAATCGCTCCATAGGGAGCCTTCATATGAAAAATCAGATTCAAATCATCCACAATCTCCACACTGTCCCAGTTAATCAGAAGAGCTGTGCCTAATGTACGCGTAAACATCTCATCAAAGGTAAACTTTACATCCTCTGAGGTCAGCTTTGTACCATTGTGAAAATAAACGTTATCCCGGAGCTTCACCTGGATTTCCAGTCCATCCGCGCTCATCTCATAGCTCTCCGCCAGATATCCCTTCACCGCTCCGCCGTCACTCCAATCCTTATAAAAAAGCGGATCGTATATCTGGCTGTACACCAGGGTATCCGGGAGATTCGTCATACTCGGACAAAGATTGTTAAAATACACCGGCTCTGTGGACGTGACAACTACCAATTCGCTTTTTCCCCCTGACACCCCATCCCCAGAAGCCTCTCCCTGAACTGTTTCTCCCGGGGGCGTTTCTCCCTGATTCTGCTTGGAGCCGCAGCCCGCAATCCCCACGGTCATTGCGGCAACCATAAGCAACGCAATTACTTTTTTCATGTGTAAATCCTCCTTTGTTATATAGTTTTTATCCTCAGGCCCATTTCTTGGCCCTCTGATCCTGGTTCCCCATCCTCATAAATTCTGTTTATGCAAAAGCCTATAAAGCATCACATGCAAGGCGCGTTCCAATATGTACATTTACCTTCCACGGCTGATCGTCCGGATTGATCGCCCTCGGCCCGCAATAAGAACCTCTGTGCCAGTGTCCGCCGGCCGCAAAAGCGGAAAAACTGTCTGTCTTCCACCCATATATCTGTCCCATCTCCGCTCCAAGCTGATCATAATACGTCCAGACCCCCTCTCCTGCATCATGGCGGTTCGTATATTCGGACAGCCACTCCCAGAGATTTCCGGTTGTATCCACCACATTTCTGGCACTGATCGCATATGGCTTCTCCCCGCCTGCCCCATCATAAGCGCCTGTATCCAGGTTCACACAGCATCCTGTTCTGGCTCTTACCATATTCGTCACATCGCACCATCCATAACGGTTGCTGTGATCTTCTCCCTGAGGCGCCCCATAAGCCGCGGCCAGCCACTCTGTATAATTTAGAAGCCTCATTCCTGCCCGGTGGGCCAGCTCTACAAAATTAAACTGGCAAAGCCCGTCGATTCCGCTGACTGGCAGCTGTCCATACCGACTCTGCAAAACGCCTTCGGCCACATGAACCAGATTCTCTCCGCTCATAAAGGTAAAATCCGATCTTTTGCTTGCCTGATAGATAGAAACCCAGATATTTCCCACCTTAACCAGCCCTCCGAATAAAACTTTGGGGCGGTTTTTCAGATCCCATACCGAATTTGGTATGATTCCCAGCGTTACATTTTCCTGCCACCGGATGCCTGTGCTTCCGAATTTATTTCCATTGGAATCAATGGGAACCCAAAGTCCGTCGTCACTGACTTTTCTGATGCTTCCAAAATGAAAACCGCCTATCTTTCTGGAATTCTCAGCCGTAAATCCAACGGGAAAAGTCCCATTTTTAGAGACAACAATCTGAGGCTTCCGTGCCGGCATACAAAGGAAAATGGAATAATCTTCCCCAGGCTCAAGCTCCTTTCCTTCATCCAGGACATCCTTCGGTGCAAAGACAAAATCCTCTTTGTTCACCAGCCGGATCCCTTCTTCCCCGTCATTCAAATCCACCATGCAGCCTTTTTTGATTCTCAGCCGGTTTTCCTCATAGGAAAAAGGCTTTACCTTCTGAATAAAACAATCTCCGGGACACAGAAACTCCCCGATGCCAGTCCAGTTTCCCCGGCCCAAATCCAATCCTTCTATTCGCTGAAACATCATCGCAGCCCTCCTATCAAACGGTCAAGCTCCTCCTCTGTAAAACCCAGGCGCCTCATTTCACAGCACGGATCCGGCACCGGCTCATAATCCTCCTGATGCTGCTTCTCCGCCGGCTTGCTTTTTGCCGACTCCTTCAACCCCATCCTGGTTGTACTTGCCTTCATCCGTTCCAGTCTGGCCAACAGGATCGTCCTGTCCTCAGAGTTCTCCTTCACACACGCGGCGGCATGGATATAGTCCTGCTTTGTGCGCAAATCTTTTGGAAATCCTTTCATCTTCTCACCTCTTAACCCACGGTAACCCACTGGTGTGTTTCTGCCGACTCCATAACCTTCGTAATCAATTTCTGTGCTTTCAGTCCGTCTGTCAGATTTGCCGCCATTCCGTCGCCGCACTCGTTGAGGATATCAAAAAATGACTGCATCTGTTCTGCTGTATACTCTGCCGGTATGTCTAAATGTGTAAAGTTGTAGCTCTCCGTATAAGGATTGCCAATGCACACCTCAATGGTATCTTGAAGATCCTTATCCTTCAGGGTATAGATCACTGCGCCTTTACTGCCGTAAATCTGGATTCTCTGATAATTCTTTCTGCCGATACAGCATTTGCTGATTGTAAAGACGCCGGAAGCACCGGAAGTAAACTTTGTGAGCATATGGCAGTAATCATCTGTCGTTACTTCTCTTGGAACATTGGTCTCCGGATCCGGACGGGTTTTAATTACATTCTCCGTGGTGGCGCACAGGCTTTCATATTCCAATCCTGTCATAAAAGTCACCAGATCCATTACATGGCATCCCAGGTCAAAAACCACACCTCCTCCGGCAACATTTTTCTGAAAACGCCAGAAGGTGGGGAGAGAATAGGGACGGAGATCATAGTCCTGGATATATTCCGTATATACGTGATACACTTCTCCAATCGCGCCGCTCTCAATGATATGCTTGGCATAGCGGGCTGCCGCCTTGAAACGGTAGGTAAAACAAACCATATTTTTAAGGCCGCTCTTTATCACCTCATCGTATAACCCCTGAACCTCCTCATCGTTCACTCCTACCGGCTTCTCAATCGCAAAGGGGATATTTCTTTTCAATGCCTCCAACGCAATTTTTACATGGGTGTTATTGGGAGTGCAGATGCTGACCGCATCGATCAATCCGCTGTCAAACATCGCCAGAAAGTCCGTAAATCTGTGCTCCGCAGGGATATGTAAAAGATCGGCCTTTTCATTCAGGGCTTTTTCATTCATATCACAGATCGCCGCCAGTTCCCCGTCCGGGCTTGCCTGAATGCCATTGTAATGGCGGTTAAAAATCAGGCCTGTCCCAATAATTCCCATCCGAATTTTTTTCTTGTCCATTTTTTTCTCCTTTCATTTTCCACACATGATTTTTAAAATTGTTTCATCGGTTTCCCGCATGCCCTGCTTTGCAAGACGGCCTACATTGGCAATGGTATTTTCCACGCCCTTTGCCACGATTCCGTCTCCATCCCGGAACTGCTGATCGTGGACATACATGTGGTAGCCCAAAATTCCGGCTTCTACAGCTTCCGCTATCTTGGCTGCACAAGACGGCTTTGCTCCGTCGCATATGGTCCCTGACAGAATTGCCACTGCATTTACTATGGTATGGGCGATGGTTTTATAATCTCCGCCCTCCAGATAGGCAATGCCGGCGCCTGCTCCGCATCCCGCGCTCACTGCGCCGCAATAGGCTGACAGCCTTCCTATGCCCGTCTTCTGGTGGATGGTGATTAGATCGGATACCAAAAGAGCCCGGTACAGCTGTTCTTCGCTGGCTCCCATATGTTTCGCATATCGAACAACCGGCAAAGATGCAGTAATTCCCTGATTTCCACTGCCTGTGACAATAACTACCGGCAGTTCACAGCCGCTCATGCGCGCATCGGATGCCGCTGCCGCATATGCCTTGGCTTCTGTTTTAATGTCTCCGCCAAAATCTGCAAGCAAAACCTTTCCTATATTAGCCCCCCATTCTCCTTTCAGTCCTTCCTCCGCAATCGCAGAATTGTACTTGATCTGGTTTTCCAAAAGCGGCCGGATTCTCTGTAAATCCACGGTATTTGCAAATTCAATGATATCCTCCACATTCAATACGCTTTTATCCTGAAGATTGTCTTCATCCGAATCCACCAGAGGATGCTCCTTGAACACCTTTCCGTTTTTTTCTTCATATACGATATTGGAGTGATTGTTTGCAATATGTACAACCGCCCTGTCCTCCCCCGCATAGCCGGTAATTCGAATATCCAGCATCCTCTGGGTATCCGTACAGTGAACCTCCACTGGCGTCTGCTCCATGTACGTCCGGATTTCTTCAAACTGCTTTTCATCCACAGAAGAAATAACCTGGAGCACCTTATGTGCATTGCCTGCCACAACGCCCGCGGCCACTGCCGCGCTGATTCCCTTTAATCCTCCTGTATTTGGAACTATGACACTCTTTACATTCTTCAGTATATTGCCGCTTACCTCCGCCTCAATGCGCTCCGGGCTCTGTCCCAATACGTCCCGCAGTCTTGACGCACAGTAGGCTATGGCTATCGGCTCTGTACACCCGGTTGCCAGGAGCAGTTCTTCCTTCAATATGGCAATATAAGCATCTGCTTTTGTACTATCTAGCATTTCCCTTCCTTTTCTCCCATCTGCAAACTAGCCCATACCTATTTTTTCCTTATAACTTTTTTAACTTACTTAAGTTAATGTAAAGAATACTATATAACTTTCTATTTGTCAACACTTTTTTGATCATTTTGCCTAATTTTAATATATATTGTATAAAGTTATTGGTGAATAGGTTTTCATAGAGACGGATGCCTTGCTAGAAATCTAGGCAAAATAAATAAAGGTTGACAAACCCGTTTCTAAAACGTATGATGATGATAAGAGTAACTTATTTAATCTACTTAAGTTAAAAATAGTAAAATACCATTAGAAAAGGAGTTTCTCTATGCAGAATTTCATGTACTACGCACCTACAAAAGTTGTTTTTGGAAAAAAGAGTGAAGAACAGCTGGGAAAATTGATAAAGGAAGAAGGCGCCCGCAAGGTTCTGATACACTATGGAGGAAACAGTGCAAAAAAATCCGGTCTGTTGGATCGCATCTGCTCCATTCTGTCTTCTGCCGGCATCGAATATGTAATGCTAGGAGGGGTACAGCCCAATCCCCGGCTCTCCAAGGTATATGAGGGCATAAAATTAGCGAAAGAATCCGGCGCGGACTTTCTGCTTGCCATTGGAGGCGGAAGTGTCATCGATTCCTGCAAGGCCATTGCGGCCGGCTTAAAATATGACGGGGACGTATGGGATCTCTACACGGAAAAAGCAATCTGCCGGGGAAGTGCGCCTGTCGGCGCGGTTTTGACCATTGCGGCCGCCGGAAGCGAGATGAGCAATGGCTCTGTAATCACCAATGACGCCAATATGCTGAAACGTTCTTTTGACAGCGACTACTGCCAATGCAAATTTGCAGTGATGAATCCTGAATTTACTTATTCTCTCCCTGCTTATCAGACTGCCAGCGGATGTGTGGATATTATTATGCACACCCTGGAGCGGTATTTTTCCGCCGACAGTATGAGCTTTATTGATTCCATGGCCGAAACCCTTGTGCGTCAGGTAATAGAAAACAGCCGGATCGCTCTGAAGACTCCCTCTGACTATGATGCGCGCGCCAATATTATGTGGGCCGGAAGCCTTTCACACAACGGGCTCACTGGCTGCGGTTCTGTGGGAGACTGGGCTCCCCACATGATTGAGCACGAACTTGGAGGGATGTTTGATGTGGCCCACGGCGCCGGCCTTGCCGCCATCTGGGGAAGCTGGGCCCGCTATGTGAAGCATGTAAAACCTGCACGTTTCGCACAGTTTGCAGTAAATATGATGGGGATCTCCCAAGAAACCGGCTCAGAAGAGGAGCTGGCGGATAAAGGGATCTCCGCACTGGAAGACTATTTCCGCGAAATCCACATGCCCACCAGCCTCCGCGAACTGGGCTGCGAGCCTTCCGACGCACAGATCACAGAACTTGCCGAAAACTGCTGCGACGGAGGTTCCCACACTGTGGGACATTTCCTGGCTCTGACTTCCCGGGATATTGCTCAGATCCTTTCCGATGCAAAATAAAACAAAATAAAAAACAGACAGGGCCCGCACTGTTCGGGAACTCCCTGTCTGTTTTACTTTTATCGCGGTCTATTTATCTCTCCAGATAATCCTTCCCTTGGACAGATCATAGGGCGACATCTCAATGGTCACCTTATCCCCCGGAAGAATCCGGATAAAATTCATGCGGAGCTTTCCGCTGATATGGGCAAGCACCTGATGGCCGTTTTCCAGCTCCACCTGAAACATGGCGTTAGGCAGCTTCTCCACTACGGTTCCTTCAATTTCAATAACATCTGCTTTTGACATTTCTTTCCTCCACTTTGATCAGATTTCTGGCTGTGCGGGCTGCGCAAGATATTGCCGGATTGCCCGCTTGATATCGTCGTCATTTACCGTTTCCGGCTCCCAGTTTTCCCAGATCCGGCAGATCACCTGAATATGCTTCTGTTTCTTTTTCTTTGGCTTCGCCAGGGTTCTCCTGGCACCGTCCACCAGATACACATATTCTCCTTCTGTTTTTTCTATGAGATACAGGCGTCCCTTATCATGCCCCGCCTTGGATCTGGCAAACATGCCCGCTTCCGTTCTTTCCATAAGCACCTCACAGCGACAATGTCAGAATCTCCGGCTCGCCTCCGGTGATCAGAATTGTATTCTCATAATGTGCGGACAGGGATCCGTCCTCCGTAACCACCGTCCAGTCATCATCCAGCCAGACGACCTCCCAGCCTCCGGCGTTAATCATAGGCTCTACAGCCAGGGTCATCCCCGGCATCAGCTTGACTCCTCTTCTGCGCTGGCGGAAATTAGGAATCTGCGGATCCTCATGGAGGCGCTCTCCTATGCCGTGGCCCACCAGATCCTGGACCACCCCGTAGCCGTACTCGTCAATATAATCGTTCACGGCGTTGGAAATCTCGTGAAGATGATGCCCGGCCCTGGCAAACTTGATCCCTTCAAAAAAACTCTGTCTGGTGGCGTCTATCAGCTGACGGGCTTCCGGGCTGATCTCCCCCACTGCATGGGTTCTTGCCGCATCGGAATGATAACCCTTGTAAATCAGGCCTGCATCCAGGCTGACAATATCGCCCTCCTGCAGAATCCGGTCTTCCCTGGGAATTCCATGAACGACTTCATCGTTTACGGAAACACAGATAGAAGCCGGATATCCATTGTAATTCAGGAAATTCGGAATACATCCCCGCTCCCGTATGAGGCGCTCCCCATAGCGGTCGATATCCAGCGTGGAAATCCCCGGTTTCACAAAGGCTGCAAGCTCATTGTGAACCTCTTCCAGCAATTTTCCAGCCGTCCTCATCAAATCAATTTCTCTGGCAGATTTAATTGATACTGACATAACTTATGCTCCTAATATCCTGACAATGGCTTCAAACACATCCTCCATGGGGGCTGTGCCGTCCACCTCAGCCAGTTTGCCCTGGCCCGTATAGTACTCAATAAGAGGCTGTGTCTGGCTGTGATATACGTCCAGGCGTTTCTGTACGGTCTCCGGCTTATCGTCATCTCTCAGGACAAGCTTTTCCCCGCAGCGGTCACAGATTCCCTCTGCTTTTGTGGGAATATGTACGATATGGTAGGTAGCCCCGCAGGCAAGGCAGGCTCTTCTCCCTGACATGCGGCTGATAATATTCTCATCCGGAACCTCCACATTGACCGCATAGTCAATACTGTCCCCATTTGCCTCCAGAGCACGCGTCAGCGCTTCTGCCTGGGGGATGGTCCTTGGAAAACCGTCCAGCACATAACCGGCTGCGCAGTCCGGCTCCCGGAACCGGTCCATAATCAGTTCCAAAGTCAGATCATCCGGCACAAGAAGCCCCTGATCCATATATGCCTTTGCTTTCTTTCCCAGCTCTGTCCCGTTCTTTATATTCGCACGGAAAATATCGCCTGTGGAAATATGCGGAATCCCATATTTGTCGGCTATTTTCTTCGCCTGGGTTCCTTTTCCGGCCCCCGGCGCTCCTAACATAATGATCTTCATTTGCTCCTCCTGTTAGTAATTTCCACCTTTACCAGAATTATGCAGTCCGATCCTGCATATTCTCAAAAACAAGGTAAGTCTCTGATAGCCTGTGCGGAAGAATTTTCCACACAGGCTAAAAGAATCACTGTCTAATCGTTCAAAAAACCTTTGTAATAGCGAACCGCCATCTGCGACTCAATCTGCTTCAAAGTCTCCAGCACAACGCCTACCACGATGATAATCGATGTTCCTCCGAAGGAAACGTTGGCGCCGAACACTCCGTTGAAGAAGATGGGTACTACACAGACGATAATGAGGCCGATCGCTCCGACAAAAATAATGTAGTTGAGAATCTTTGTCAAATATTCGGTTGTAGGCCGTCCCGGACGGATACCCGGAACAAAACCGCCCTGCTTCTTCATGTTATCTGCAATCTCCATCGGATTGAAGGTGATGGAGGTATAGAAATAAGCGAAGAAAACTACCAGCAGGATATAGAGCAGCAGTCCAAGACTGTACACCGGCTCTTTGGGATTGCACCAGCTCCCGGAACTCAAGCCCCGGAGAATCTTGCTCCAAATTCCCGTTCCGCCGCCATTTCCAATCAAAGCTGCTATAATACCCGGAAATGACATCAGGGAGGAGGCAAAGATAACCGGAATTACGCCGGCCGTATTGACCTTCATAGGAATGTGCGTACTCTGTCCGCCCACAACCTTTCTTCCCTGAAGCTTTTTGCTGTACTGTACGGGGATCCTTCTCTCGCCGTCCTGCAGAATAATAACAAAGACAACTGTTACCAGAATCACCGCCAGAATAATCACCGCCGCCAGTGCTCCTTTGGCTACACTTTTGTTCTTCATAAACATCTCATAGAGCCTGACAAAATCGTCCGGCATCCGGGATACGATGTTGATCAAAAGCACAATGGAGATTCCGTTTCCCACGCCGTTCTGGGTGATTCTCTCACCAATCCACATGAGAAACGCGCTTCCTGCGGTGAGCGCCGCTACTACCACGGCCATGTTATACCAAGTTGCATTTTCCAGAAGTCCCTGCCCGCCGAAGCCGATGGTCATAGCCGAACCCTCAACCAAGGCCAGCACAACTGTCACATAACGGGTAATCGTCTGGATTTTTTTTCTTCCGTCCTCACCATCCTTCTGCATTTCTTCCAGCTTGGGAATGGCAATGGTCAGAAGCTGCATAATGATGGAAGATGTGATATACGGGTTGATACCTAACGCAAATAAGGACATGCTGGCAAGCGAACCGCCGGTAAACGCATCAATGAGATTGAATGCGTCCCCGGTCTGATTGGCCAGCCACTCTGCCAGAAAAGTTCTGTTCACTCCCGGTACCGGGAGGATAGAGCCAAAGCGGATCACAATCAGCATCAGAAAGGTGTAAAACAGCTTCTGACGGATTTCCTTGATTTTAAATGCGTTCTGTAATGTTTTAAACATTAAATCACCTCTGCTTTTCCACCAAGAGCCTCGATTTTGGCCTTTGCACCCTCAGAGAAAGCATTCGCCTGAACAGTCAGCTTCTTCGTAAGTTCTCCGTTTCCAAGAATCTTCACTCCGTCCCGCGGATTCTTCACGATGCCCTGCTCCAGCAGTGTCTCCACAGAGACAACCGCGTCATTTTCAAATACTTCCAGAGCGCTTACATTGATTCCAACGATAACCTTGGAATTTCTGTTTGTAAAGCCTCTCTTCGGAAGTCTTCTGTATAACGGCATCTGACCGCCTTCAAA
>ERZ777305.1403-NODE-1403-length-28877-cov-13.542329_pt1 | contig 28877 bp, 30 predicted proteins | sample MGYA00374965_ERZ777305 | MGnify/ENA primary metagenome ERZ777305 (study PRJEB29328, sample SAMD00013331) | mouse gut metagenome | study: EMG produced TPA metagenomics assembly of the Metagenome analysis of fecal microbiota from mouse which was promoted... | reverse complement strand
TGTAAGAATAGGAGATATCCATCCAGTAAGAAAATGATGCGTATGCGTATTCAAAGAAAGGAGCTGGTACACCGTTTCTCCAGTCTCTCTCATAAATTTCAATCAAAAACTGATAGATTTTTTCGCAATCTGCTAATAAACGAAATGGTCTCTGGGTAATCATCTTCATATTTTTATGTGCATCCAAAGTTTAAACCTCTTTCCTGTTGGGTAATGAATCGGAAATCTGTTACAATATAAATAATGCCTGTTCATAATCTTTGACATAATACTTTATATTTGTCTTGCCCTTTTGAACTATGGTATGACCCTCTTTTTCAAGCATTTCTTTTTGAGCTTCCATTCCACCTGGATATTTGGGGTTTAGCTCCCCATTCGCTTTAAGAGTTCTCCAATAAGGTGTTTGGTTATTTGTCCTTTGATAACTCGCCCATGCCACGATTGACACAAATATCCCTGCAGTAATTGGTTCTGTGAAATCCGCTCCATTTTTCTTTGCGAAGTACTCTCTTATTGTTCCTATTGTAAGTAATTTTCCAAAAGGCACAAGCCGCATTACTTTGTCATAATCAATGGGTGGAGCGAAATACATTCTGTCTCCGCCATATTTTTCGATGCTCTTTACATCTGAAATAATTTGGAATTTTGGCATATCCTTGCTGTCATGAAGCATTGCGTTAAAATCTTTTTTATCTTCGTTTGCCATCTTTGCCCCCTCGCCTGATTTTGCTGTTTAATTTCAGCGTTTCAATACGACTATTTCCGCATCAGCTCCAAAGCCGCTGTACTCAGACACCATGAGATATTTTTCATCAGCGATAATCCCATAACATCTGTCGCTGTCCTTTTTATGCAGCTGATTCCCCAGATAAATCCTGTTATCATCTCAAAACTTTACGGTCTGGCCGTTTGGAAGGGTATATTCAATGTTGGCAAAGGAACCTTTCAGCGCATTCAGCTCTGTTACTTCTTCCATATCCGGAATTTGCAGCTCATTGAAGGCCGCAATCAGTTTTTCTTTCAATTCATTTAACGCTGTTTTGCCTTTTTTACAGCACTGTGCAACAAGGCATTCTGCCCCAAAAGGCTGTCCTTCTGTTGCTGCACACCCGTTACAGGTGCTGCTTAATTCACAGTTAATACAATCAATTCCGCAGATAGATTTCATTCTGTTTTCCTCCTCAAATCTCTTTTTTACAGCTTCCTTATGGGAAAAAACATATATCCCTTCCCGGTCTTTGGACAGGTAAAATCATGGACGGCGCCCGCCAGAGCAATACCATTGTCCTTCAGATATTGGATTACTTCTGAAAAGGTATTATCATTTTCACGTTCCACGTAAATATACTCATAGCCGGGTATCACCCATTTTGTCCAGCCATCGGGGGCCTGGGCATCCTCATTACACTCCACCCCTGCAAGGTAAAGTCCTTCCTGAAAGCCCTCCCAGGGCCGGAAGGAACGGGAAAAGTCAGACATCGCGCCCCATATTCCGCTGATGTTTCCATCTTCATCTTTCTTTGCCAGATGCGCTACTTCTCCAAAATGGGAATTCGCTTCATCCCATAACTTCTGAATAAAGCCGGCCCCGTCCATTGTCGCCCCTTCTTTTCCGATTACAACAAAGGATTCTTTTTTGCATTTTTCGATTTTCATTGGTTGTTGCTCCCTTCCCTTTATGTTTCATTTCATTTTAAAGGCTTTCTCTTTTTCTCGTTTTGGATATATTTATCATAGCGGCACTGCTCAATAACTGTGTGCCCCAGTAATGTAATTGCCCTTGCCGGACAGGAACTGATGCACCGGTAACACATGGTACAGTGTTTTCCGGCAGCCGCTTTTTCATTTTTCAGGGTAAGGTTGTCTGCCGGGCAGAGCCGGGTACAAAGCCCGCAGCCTGTACAGGCATTACTGATTTTCAATCTGTCCGAGTAACTTTTGGTTCTGCTGTAGTACCACAAACGCTGGAAGAGTAATCCGGCGATCCGGTTATAAAGATGCAGGCCGTCTTTGGGATACCTGCCTTTCCTGATTTCCTCTGCGCATTTCTCCATCTTTCTGTCTGCTTTCCGGATGATTTCCCGGTTCTCCTGAAAGGATTTTTTCAGCAGCTTTACATCACAGACAGAATCAGGCATACGGATATGGAAACCGCCAACGATTTCTGCGCCATACTTTTTGAGCAGCCGTGCCGAGCAGCCCGCGCCATCTCCGCTGAACAATCCCATCGTGGCAACGCAAAGTATTTTTTTACCCTTCCAAAGATCCGGATGGCTTTTGATAAAATCTTTTACCATGACGGGAACGTTTGAAAACTGAACAGGATATGCGAAAACGATAAAGTCATGCTGTGATAATAAATGTACCGCTTCTTTCTTCTCCATAGGAACCGCCTGTGCGGATTCATCCAGTAAACGGACAAGCTTTCGGACACAATGTTCTGTATTCCCGGTTCCGCTTAAATAAACACCAATCATACAAAAAGACACCAGTACACACCAAATTTATCAATGGATGTAAACTGGATACATTCCCCTCCTTAGTCATAGTTTTTTGGATTTCTCCTTCTGGTTATTTTACCGCCATTGACCGATTTCGGGAAGACCCGAAAACAAACCCCTTCTCAAAATCGGTCTATGAAAAAACAATAAACAAGTTCATTTTTTCTTAAGATGATTTAGAGGTTTTTTAGAGACTACTCTGATAGAATGGATAAAAAATTCGCAGAAATACTGGATAAACTGTGGATTTATATTTTATCAGAGAGGAGAACAACATGAAAAAGAAAACAAGGAAAATGGTCTTATTGACAGGGGTATTGTGTATTTTGAGCCTTGCCGTGTGCGCCTGTGGAAAGACGGAGGATGCGCAGGATGCGGCGGAACCGCAGGTGGTCCAGGGAGAACCGATCCCAGAGGATGATACAAAAGAAGAGGATGCTGCTCCGGAACCGTCTGCGAAAACAGAGGGCACAGAAGGCGAAGACAAGCAGGAAAGCCCAGGAACAGAAACGGTGCCGGAATCCGAGGGAAACGACAATCAGGGAACAGACAGTACACAGAAAGAACAGCCGGAGGCGCAGAGTACATCCGGCACATCGGAGCAATGGGTTGACAGCACACCGAATCTGGAGGGGGATGCCAAAGACCTGAAAGACGGGCAGTTGACCGTGGTTGAGTCTGTTACGGAAAAAGCGGATAACGGCGGGGATATCATAGTATCGCCTGGCAGCGGGGATGATTCGGAGTTTAACAAGGTTACCGTTACATATGATGAAAACACGCTGTTTGCCATCCAGACAATTTATGACGGAGGGGCCAGGGCTGAAATGTCGGCAGCGACAGCGGCAGACCTGGCAGCCGGACAGCACATCCAGGTATGGGGGAGTTCTTCAGGCAGCGGTCTGAAAGCAACCCAGATCTGTATCGTAAAAGTGGCATAAATGATTTCTGTCCTCTTTTGAAAGGATGATACCCTATCAGGAGAGGGCAGTTTTCTTTTATAAGAAATTCAGGAAGCCTCCATTTCTTTCACAAAAAACGGGCATGTCTGAAAAAATATTCTGAAAAGGTCACCTTTCGTATCTCCAGTGCGTGTCATAAGTATAACAGCATCCAACCGAAGAATACCCGGAAAGATTTTCGGGCACGGATGTAGTCCGCAGGGACATCTTCTTGCCCGTCTTATGCCGGACAAGAAGCATCGGGCGGACGGTAACGGGAATTCTTCCAGGTCCGGGGTATTGTGACAGATGGATGCAGAGATGGAAAGATATGGACCTGGAAGCGGCAGTAAAACAATACAGCAGGATGCTGTACCGGATCTGCATTGTGATACTTGGCAGTGAGGAGGACACCCAGGATGCCGTTCAGGATACCTTCTGCAAATACCTGGAGAAAAAGCCGGAATTTGCAGACGCAGAACACGAAAAGGCATGGCTGATTAAAGTGGCCACCAACCACTGCCGGGATATACAGAGATTCCGGTTCCGGCACCCCAGGGTGCCCATCGAAGAACTTGCCGGTACGCTGGTATCCCAGCAGGAAGACCGGGAAGCCATCCGGGAGCTTCTCCACATGCCCCCAAAGCAGAGGGCCGTGATGGTTCTCCATTATGTAGAAGGGTATCAGGTAAAAGAGATTGCTGTTATCCTGGGGATTACGGAGCATGCGGTCAAAAAAAGGCTGCAGCGGGGAAGGGAGCAGTTTCGGACGATCTGGAAGGAGGAATATTGCAGATGAGCACGGTGAATGGCAGTCAGTTGAAACATGCGATGAATCAGGTACACATGAAAGAAAATTTTGAGGAGGAAATGATCATGAATGTAAGAACACAGATGGCAGACGGAACCTACAGACGGAACAGTTTTAAGAGGAATATGGCATCGGCGGCAGCCTGCCTGCTGGTAATCGGGACGGTGTCCATTCCGGCCTATGCAGGGTATCTGGGACTCCGGAGTGCGATTACCAGCGACAAAGTAATGGCAAGGATGCAGGAGGTCCCCGAAGCAGAGGTGCAGGATATTTATAACATGGTCCAGTATGAGCAGCGCAGCTTCCATGCCGACCAGTTCAGCAGGGAATACACAAAGGAGGAAGAAAGCCGTAAGGAAGCGCTGAAAAAGGAGTATGAGAACGGCAGATTCCCGGAGGGTACGCTGACACTGGTGGAAAATGCAGGGCAGGCTGTGGATTCTGATCAGCTGGTTTATGCCAGAGACACCGGCTGCTTCTATCTGCCGGAAAGGGCACTGACAGACGAAGAACTTCTGCAGATCCTGGATTTTAATTCCAAAAGAGACTTTGCTCTTGAACAGAATCCGGACGTGCAGCAGCAGAGGCAGGAGGCATGGGAAGAGGCAAACGATTCCGATACGCTTCGTTAGAAACAGGGGAAAAGGTGGCTTTTCGTAAACGCACTAACGCGGAAAGAAAATACAGGATTGATACTGTCTGAAAGCAGGCAGGTACAGGGCATCAGGATTGAACAGGTCATGATGCCCTGTAAGAGCGAAACGGAATCAGCCCGTATACATGGAGGAAAAGAGAAAATATGAGAACAGGAAAATACAGGCTTTTGGGTACGCTGTTATTGGCAGGGGCTTTGTGTCTAACTGGCTGCGGCAGCACGGAATCGAATGCAGACGTTATGGCGGCGGATGTACAGCAGACGGGCTTGCTGGAGGATTCCGCAGATTCCGGTTCCGGTGGGGATTCTGGCATTACCCCGCAGGAAAGCGGCCAGAGTTCCGTACTGCCGCCGTTATCTACAGAAGCGCAGACCATAGATTATAAGGGGAGTGTGCCTGTAGACTGGCTTACGGCGTCTTCGGATGCCATTTATTTATTGAGCAGGGATCAGGACGGGGGCTCCGGAATCCTGAAGATGAAGCCAGGGGAGGCTGACGGGGAGGCCCTGCAGGTGACGGCGCCGGATGGGATGACTTTTTCCGTCATGACCACGGATGAGCAGGGGAACCTGTATGTGGTGGCGGAGGATAAGGATATTGAGGAAACGATGAGGGATGATGAGGTTGTCTGCCCTACAGAACACTGTGAAGTATGGAGGGTCAGCCCGTCCGGTGAGGTGACGGCAAAACTGGACGGACGAGACGGCCATATAGGGGATGCCACTTCTTTTATGCTCCGCAGTGATGGCAGTTTCTATTCAAATGTATGCCCGGGGAGGGATTGTGACCTTGTGATTTTCGGCGGAGAAGGAATCCTTGGATATGACCTGGGGAGCGCCAATATCAAATGGAAGGTTCCCGCAGGTAAACTGCCTTTCAGCACGGAAGGTTTTTATCCGATGGCAGCACTGGCAGACGGCAGGATACTGTTTTTGGATAGCAATAAACTCCATTATGTTCCAGCGGCACAGCAGTAGACAGTATTTTTCCGCTGCCGGAATATATGGAATCATACCATAATTATGCCAGGTGAGCATGTCAGGGTCCGTGAAACAGAGGCTTTGACATGCTTAATTGGCTGTTTTTTGTAAATCCCAGAAAGAGACAGATGCAGGAGCGGATATGGAGCAAAGGAGAAGACAGCCGGTCTGGAAGGCAGAGAGCCGGAGAAAAAGAGAAAAGAGAAAAGAGGATTGCCAGACTACGGCGGAGGATTATAGCCTATACAGTCCGGGGAATCGTGGCGGCTGTCCTGGCAGTCATGCTTCTTCTGATGGTCTGCGGCTGTCTGTATATCCGGGATTTTTTTCGCAAAGATCATAAGGATTCTGCTCTTAAGGCAGATTCCGTTCGGGAAGCCGTACCCGGCGTGGAAGAAAATAAACCGGACACGGAATTTCCAGAGCAGGAAAAATATACGGTAGTCCTGGATGCCGGACACGGCGGGGAGGACGGAGGAACCGTGGAGCAGACGGCCACGGAAAAGGAAATCAACCTGGCTGTTGTGTTGAAAATGAGAGAGCTGTTGGAGAACCAGGGCATCTGTGTGGTCCTTACAAGGGAGCAGGATATATTTATAAAGCTGGAGGAAAGGGTACGGGTTGCAAACGGAGAAAAAGCGGATCTTTTTGTCAGTATCCACTGCAACTATTATGAGAAAGACAGTTCGATCTACGGCCTGGAATGCTATTACTGCAAAGGGGCGGAGGACGGGAAATATTATGCCGAAAGGATTTTGGATACCATAGAAAAGAGTGGGGAGATTGTTTCGAGGAATGCAAAGCCTTCCGGCTACTATATTTTGAAAAATACAACGGTTCCTGCCGTATTGGTGGAAACAGGATACCTTTCCAATTATAATGAGAGGAATCAACTGATATCAGGGGAATACCAGGGAAAGCTGGCCCAGGAGCTGGTGGAGGGGATTGTAGAAGGGCTGGAAGGAAAAGCGGGGTAGTGTTGCTTATTTCAGGGCTTCCCAGAATCGGTCAATAGAGTAATAATAAAAGAAACCATCAGAAAGGAAAACATTGGTGAAAACAGAAAAAGTACTTTGGAGGAAGAAATATATAACAGTTTTGATACTCTCTCTGCTTATTCTGGCGGCGGTTTTGTATGGAATACGAAATGGCAGAAGAAATGACAAAGGTGGAAATATCCTTGCCGGGGCAAGCCCGGACACAAGCGCTTTCCAGATGTATTATTTTGACGGGGAAACGGTTGCGGTCAGGACGCTGTATGACAGCGGTGCGGAGAAGGAAGTGATTAAAAAAATTAATGGTATCCCCCTCCAGGCGGCAGAGGAAGATGCCCTCTCCCAGATGGAGCCTCCCTTTTACGGGTTCTGGGTCAGCAGTCAGGATGGCTTTGACATTTCCGTGGCGGCCTCCGGCGGTGTCTGGCTTAAGAATGACGGGGCGGTTTATTATGGGGATACGGATTTGTCTGGTTTATGGGAACAGATGGAAGGCAAGGATGAGGATACCAGGAATGCCCTGAATTTTCCCAATGCGGGGCGTTTATCGGCATACCATACGATCTTCCTTCTGAAAGCGGATGAGCAGACGGCAGAAGTCCCGGAGGGTCTGACTTTGACGGTGGAGGACATAGGGACAAGCGAGATTACGGTACGGATTACCAATAACAGCGGGGAGGAATTTTCCTACGGGGAATACTTTTCTATCCAGAAGCAGATAGACGGCCAGTGGTATACGGTACCGGTAAGGGCGGATAACGTGGGATTCCAGGATATCGCCCATATCCTTCCGAACGGGGAGAGCGCCAGCGAGACCTATAATCTGAATATTTACGGTACGCTGGAACCGGGAACGTACAGGCTTGTGGTGGAAACACTGAGCGCTGAGTTTCTGGTGGGGCATGGGAGGATGGCGGGAATAGAGGGGGAGTAAATGCTGTTAAAAACAGCATGGAGAAGGGATGTAACAGAAAATGGAAAGTCCTTAAATGAGGGACATTCGACATAGGATATATGTTGGATGTCCTGTTTTGATGAATAATTTCAACAATAAATATGAGAAAATATCTCATATATTGTTTTCAAAATTTTAAAAATGAGTATAATAGATATTGAAAGACACATAAACTGGAGGGAAAAAGAGATGCTGTGCCAATTTACAGTGAAAAATTATAAAAGCATTCGGGATGAAATGACCTTTGATATGCAGGCAGCTGCTATTTCTGAACATGAAAATAATATAATTCGTGATAAAGATGGAGAATTGTTTTTGCCGATTTCTGCAATATATGGGCCAAATGGAGGTGGAAAGTCAAACGTATTGGAGGCAATGCATACGTTGGCTTCAAAAGTACTTCGTCCATTATATGCAACTGGTGATAAGGAGGAACGTATATTTCTTCAGAAAAGGCTGCTCATCGAACCTTTTGCATTCTCAAAAAAAACGAAAAGCCAGCCAACAGAGTTTGAAATTTTTTTCCGTACAGAAATTGCGGAGTATCGGTATAAACTCCATATCATGAAGGATGTTGTAAATTATGAAAGTTTGGACCGTGTAAAATTGGACACGGGACGACGTTCAGCGCTTTTCGAACGGGATACGGAAGAAATTTCTTTAAAAGGTGTATTTTCCAAACTGAAAGCCAGTGAGGACTTGTCCGCGACATTACCGTTGCTGTCTTATCTTGGGATCACTTATAAAAAAAATGAGGTAGTAAAAGATGTTCTGGATTGGTTTGAATACGGAATTGATTTTTTAAACTATGGTAATCCGATTGAAGAACTTCGTATGGCAGTATCAAATTCAGAGGATGTGAAGCAGCTTATGCTTGACATGATACAGGAAATGGATCTGGATATCGTGGATTTTCGTGTAGTTGAGGATGAAAATGACAGAATCGATGTGTATACAAAGCATTTGGTGGATGGCTATGAGACGGAGTTAAACTTACTGGAAGAATCCAGCGGGACAAGGAAATTATTTGGTTTAATGCCATTTATTGCTGGATGTTTACTTACGGGAACCGTTTTGGTTATTGATGAACTGGATGCAAAGATACATCCTGTTTTGCTGCGTCATATTATTATGATGTTTAATGATATGAGTATTAATAAAAAGAAAGCACAATTAATCTTCACATCCCATGATCTGTCTACAATGAACAATGAAGTGTTTCGAAGGGATGAAATCTGGTTCGTGGCAAAAGGGAATGCTCAAAACTCTAAATTGTATTCATTGGTGGAATTTAAGAACGAAAAAGGCGAATCTGTTCGTAAGGATGCCAAATTCGATAAGCAATATCTGGAAGGAAAATATGGCGCTGATCCGTATCTCAAAAGAATTATAGATTGGGGGAAGGTCAATGCCTAAAAAAGCCGGAATGGAGAAGTGGAAAAAGAAGCGCCGTCAGGAGTATCTGGAAATGAAGCAGTACAGATACTATATCTTCTGCGAGGGGCAGCAGACAGAACCTCTGTATTTTATGGGATTCAAAAAGCTGATTGAAGATAATCCGATTTATAAGGATATGGTTCTAATTGAAATAGAACCCTGTCAGGCAGAAACGATGCGAGTAATCGGAATGGCGGAAAGATATGTAAAGAAGAACAAAATCCAAAAGGGCCAGATTTGGTGCGTTTATGATAAAGACAGCTTTCCGGCAGATGATTTTAATGGTGTTGTCAATCGGGCAGAGAACTTAAATAAAGAAAGTTCTCAACTTCAATATCATACAGCATGGAGTAATGAATGTATTGAGTTCTGGTTTCTTTTGCATTTTGCATATTATACAGCGAATAATCACCGGGGGGAATACATAGCATTTCTGAATGATCAATTCAGGGAATTGGGGATTGGAAAATATCAGAAAAATATGAAAGATATTTTTGATATTTTGACGGAAAAAGGAAATCCAAAGCTGGCAATTCGATATGCCAAACGTATCATAAACGATGGTAAAAGTAAGACACCAGCAGAAATTGCGCCGGGAACGAAGGTGTATGAGTTGGTGGAAGAACTGGTTAAGTATTTGCCGGAGCATGTTGCACAGAGATTTAAGGAAGCTTGCAATTAAAGGGGGAGAGTATTTGGATACATCAGTAAAAAACAAAAAACTACGAACTTTGCCTTGGTATGCTTTACATGATATTGCAGTAAAAAAGGGAATAGAAGAAAAAGAAGTTAACGGAAAGGAAAAGAATACAATAATAGATAAGATATTATCTTATGGGATCCTTTCGGATGAGGAAATAGAGCAATATGTAAATGATTATATTTATGGTGACCGAGTAACGTTTACGTTATGGACATTTCAATCATCGTTGAAAGATTCAGATTATGGTATTGTTAATTCCCTGGAAAATGTGGAGGAGGAATATCTTTCTGTTTCTGGATATAGAAAATTAAAAATTTTATCTGTAAAAGAATATGAGGACCGTACAGAAGTTTTATATGTTTATTGCAAAGAATATACTTATGTTAATGAGGATGGGCAAAATGCCAGTGTATGGGAACAACATAGAGGATGCTTATGGATTGGAAAGGCATCAACATATCTTGCCTGCATTAGTAAACATGAGAAAATGACGGCTTTTATGACAAAATACATTGCTGATTTATTTAAAAACCCGGTAACACAAATAAAGCCCCCAAAATCAGCAATTGACAAATGCACAAATTCTAAGGCCATAAGCAGAATTGTGTTGCAGGGAAAAGGTGGAGAGAAAACAATTGTGTCAAGAGCTGGGGGAATTACGCCTGATCAAGAAGAAGAGATTAGCAGAATTCGTTCTGAGAGAATTGATACATCTGGGAGTTTTATCTCGGCAATTACCGAGAATATTGATGCTACGATTAAATATAATGTTAGAAACGGCAGTATTGGAATTTATAAACATTTGCCAGCTTCTGTTCTGTTTGAGTGGTCTGAAAATTCGATTAAAATTATTTTGGAGGAAATTGAAAAATTAAAAGGGAAGCCAGCTGAAGAAATTTTTAAAGAAGTAGGACAGGAAATAAAATGGACAGGGGCAAGCGGAATTGAAATTACGCAACTGAATTGGTATTTGACACAAATTATAGCTTCTCTGGATAGAGACGAGTATGAGTTCCAGATTCCGGTAGATAAATTATCGGTATTGGATAATAGTAAATGGTTTATCAAGTTTCCGAGAATATATTGCAAAACTTGTGATTCTTATGAGACTCCATATTGCACTGAATGTGGAACAGAGTTGAAGATGGGAAGGGGGATAATAAAAGAATGTGAGTGTGGGGCACCCTTAAAAATTAAATGTGCGGATGGTCATGATACTTGTGAGATTGTAAATTGGTATGTTCCAAGATCTATATTGGTAAGTATGATCAATAAAAATATTCAGAAAATATTTAAAGACTATTCTTTAGAATATAATATCTGCATTGTAGGCGATATGGGATATATTGTTAATGGAACAGAGAATTTGCAAACAGAAGTTGAAATTCCATTTGCAGCAATAGAATGCTTTAAACATGATTCAGTGGCCCTTACACATAGAGTGAAAGCTTATGCGGTAAATATGAATGAGAAATGTGGTTCTGGAACCTGTTCATATGCAAAAATTGAAAAATGTACTGAAAATGATGGAATGGCATGTTTACCTAAAGTTTTTTATACCATTTTACCAGGCTATCGTCCACAACCTCACAAAGGCATGGAGTATGGGGATGTTGCTGCGGAAGTGAAAATTGGAAATAAAGCATATGATTTAAAGGGTATCATAAAAAAGAATAGTGAAAACCGACCTAGAAAATCTGTTAATGATGATGAAAAAATAAGAAAACCACTATTATCAACATCAGGAGAAGGGCAGGAGATAATTCGTCAGTTTGTGGAGCAGGGAATGATAGATGCTCGTTGTCAAATAATAGCAGTAGTCATTCCGCAATATATTGATGCAGGATTTAAAGGAACTTTGAGACACTTGGCAAGGTTGTCTGGAAAGAAAGTAACATTTATTGAATTGGACGAGTTATCCGAGCTGATTTCAATTAACAAAAAAATATTGGTATCATAATGCAATAGGAACCTTTGGAAAAATCCAGAGGTTCTTATTGTTACTATACGCTATTAAAGATTTGACGGAGGACTCGAAAATAAAGAAGTGGGAATGAAGTTTGTCTGTTCTGAAAAGGGCAAAAAAGGTCGAGTACATTTTCCGGCATGCTGTTATACTACTAAGACCAGGCCAAAGGCCAGAAAGGAGAACATCATGCCAGATCAGAATCATATCGTTATTCAGGGCTTATGCCAGAACAATCTGAAAAATATTTCCTTAAAGATACCAAAACAAAAGCTCGTTGTATTCACCGGGGTCTCCGGCTCCGGGAAATCCAGCATCGTGTTTGACACCATTGCGGCAGAGAGCCAGCGCCAGATGAACGAGACCTACAGCGCTTATGTCCGGGGCAGGCTCCCGAAGTATGAGAAACCAAAGGCGGAAAGAATCGAAAACCTTTCCCCCTCGGTCATCATTGACCAGAACCCCCTTGGGGGCAACGCCCGTTCCACGGTGGGGACCATCAGCGACATGTATTCCGCCCTGCGGCTGCTCTACTCCCGGATCGGGGAACCCCATGTGGGAACACCCTCCTGCTTTTCCTTCAACAATCCGGGGGGCATGTGTCCGGAGTGTTCCGGATTGGGGAAGGTGATGACGCTGGACGTCCTTCCTCTTATAAAGGAAGATAAAAGCTGGAATGAGGGGATGGTGGAGCTGCCCACGTTCCGTGTGGGGAACTGGTACTGGAAGCAGTATACAGACAGCGGCCTGTTTGACCTGGATAAAAAATGGCAGGACTATTCCGAAAGGGAACGGAACCTTCTGCTGTACGGTTCGGAGGAACCGGGCGGGAAGCGGGTGTCGAAGCAGGTGGAGGGCATCCACAACATGATGAGCCGGCTGCTGTTAAAAAGGGACAGCTCCGAACTTGGGGAAACTTCCGCAGGCCGGCTGGCAAAATATGTCCGGGAATCCGACTGTCCCCTCTGCCATGGGAAACGCCTAAACGGGGCGGCCCTGTCCTGTAAGATTGCCGGGTATGATATCAGTGAGATGTGTGAGATGGAGTTGACAGAACTGAAACGGGTTCTGGGGACAGTCACAGACCCAAGGGGCAGGTCGGTGGCGGAGAGCCTGGTTATGACCCTGACCCGCATGATCGAGATCGGCCTCCCTTACCTTTCCCTGAACCGGGAAGCGGCTACCTTGTCCGGCGGGGAGGCACAGCGCCTGAAGCTGGTGCGCTACATGGGGAGCGCCCTCACGGGCATGCTCTATATTTTCGATGAGCCAAGCACCGGGATGCACCCACGGGATGTACACCGCATGACCAGGCTGCTGCGTGCCCTCCGGGATAAGGGGAATACGGTCCTGGTGGTGGAGCATGATAAGGATGTAATCTCTATTGCGGATGAAGTGATCGATGTGGGGCCGCTGGCAGGAAAAAACGGCGGGGAGGTTCTCTATCAGGGCAGCTATCAGGGGATCCTTGGCTCCGGCACATTAACCGGGAAGGCCATGGAGATGGAGATACCCTTTAAGGCGGAGCCAAGGAAGCCCCAAGGGTTCCTGCCTGTCAAACATGCCAGCCTGCACAATCTGAAACAGGTTTCCGTTGATATCCCCCTGCGTGTGTTGACTGCGGTGACCGGTGTGGCAGGCTCCGGGAAAAGCTCCCTGATCCGGGACGTGTTTGCCGGGCAGTATCCGGAACAGGTCATCCTGGTGGACCAGTCCCCGGTGACAGCCACCGGGTGTTCAACCCCGGCCACCTTCCTGGGGTTTTTCGATGATATCCGAAAACAGATGGCGAAAGAAAACAACGTGAGCGCCGCCCTATTTTCCTTTAATAGCAAAGGCGCCTGCCCGGTCTGCAAAGGACGGGGGGCTGTCACCACCGAGCTGGTCTTCATGGACCCGGTGACGACCACCTGCGAGGCTTGCGGCGGGAGCCGTTACAGCAACGAGGCGCTTTCCTATTTATACAAAGGGAAAAATATTGTGGAGATTCTGGATATGAGCGCAGAGGAAGCCGAAGGCTTCTTTTCCGGCCGTCCGAAAATCTGCAGGGCGCTGCACGCCATGGTGGAGGTGGGGCTTCCCTACCTTTCCCTTGGACAGCCCTTATCCACTCTGTCAGGGGGCGAGCGGCAGCGGGTAAAGCTGGCAAAATACCTGGGACAGAAGGGGAACATCTATGTGCTGGATGAACCCACCACCGGGCTCCATGCTTCCGATGTGAAGACAATTATGAAACTTCTGGACGGCTTTGTGGAGCAGGGGAACACGGTGGTTGTGATCGAACATAACATGGATGTGGTAAAGCTGGCGGATTACGTGATTGACATGGGGCCGGACGGGGGGACGATGGGAGGCGAGGTAGTCTTTATCGGAACCCCGCAGGAGCTGGCGGAATATGGACAGACCATTACGGCTGATTATCTAAGGAAATGCTGATTAAATCAGCGTTTCCCTAAAAAACCCGAAAACAGCAAAAAAGTCGAGACAAAAAGCGGGGATCATTATAAAATAGTAACTCCAAGAAGGAGGTGGTTTATTTTGAAAGAACAGACAGCGGCGGTCCAGAGGATGCAGGATTATATCGAAACCCATCTGGAAGCGGATATCACACTGGCACAGCTGTCAGCCGTCTCCCTGTTTTCCCCCTGGCATTCCTACCGGCTGTTTAAGGAGTTTTTGGGGGTGACGCCGGCAGAATATATCCGCAGGCTCCGGCTTTCCCGTTCCGCCATGCGGCTGAAGGAGGAACAGTGCCTTGTGACGGAGGCGGCCTTTGACTGCGGGTTTGGCAGTGTGGACGGGTATACCCGTGCCTTTTACCGGGAATTCGGCTGCAGGCCGGGGGAATATCTGAAGGACCCGGTGCCCATTGCCCTGTTTATCCCATATGGCGTAAAATTCAGAGAACTGAGGGAGGATGTTTTGGATATGGAAATGAAGAATCTGCAGAGCGTATTTGTCCAGGTAATCCGGAAACCGGAGAGAAAAGTCATCATCAAACGGGGGATAAAAGCGGAAGATTATTTTGCGTACTGTGAAGAAGTGAGCTGCGAGGTCTGGGGGATATTAAAAAGCATGGATTCTCTCTGTGGGGAGCCGGTCTGCCTGTGGCTGCCGGATGCCTATAAAAAGCCCGGCACCTCCACCTATGTACAGGGCGTGGAGGCAGAGGCGGATTACGAAGGGGAAATCCCGGAGGGATTTGATGTCATTTCCCTGCCTGCCGCCGAGTATCTGGCAGTCCAGGGGGAGCCTTTCCGGGAGGAGGATTATTCCCAGGCGATTCTTGCCGTACAGTATGCCATCGACCACTATGACCCGACTGTAATCGGATACGAGTGGGACGAGGACAATCCCCGTATCCAGTTGGAACCCAGAGGGGAGAGGGGATATATCGAGCTTCGGGCAATCAGAAAACAGCAGGTGTAACGGTGCGTACCGTTATCTGAAAAAGGAGGATAAGATGAGCGAAACCATAAAAAAGATAGAAGAAGCCGTCCTGACAAAGGGCCTGACCAAAAGCTATCAGGGAAGAACCGTGCTGAAAGATCTGAATCTATCGGTTAAGGCCGGCACAATCTTTGGCCTGCTGGGGGCAAACGGCGCCGGAAAAAGTACCACTATCGAATGCATCCTGGGAACGAAACAGGCGGATGGCGGAGCCGCCCTGGTATTGGGGCGGGATGCAAAAAAGGACCGGCGCACCGTATTTCAGAAAGTGGGCGTCCAGTTTCAGGAAGGGGATTACCAGCCGGAAATCAGGGTATCCGAGCTTTGCGGGGAAACCGCCTGCCTGTATGAGAGGCCGGCAGACTGGCGGAAGCTGTGTGAACGTTTCGGAATCGGGGATAAGATAAACCATGCCGTGAAAAGTCTTTCCGGCGGGGAGCGCCAGCGGCTGTTTATTGTCCTGGCGTTGATACCGAACCCGGAGCTTGTGTTCCTGGACGAGCTGACTACCGGGCTGGACGCGAGGGCACGCCGGACGGTGTGGAAGATTCTTGAGGATTTGAAGGGCGAAGGGCTGACCATCTTCCTCACTTCCCATTTCATGGATGAGGTGGAAGCCCTCTGCGACCAGATCTGTATCCTGAGAAAAGGGGAGGCTGTGTTTTACGGCACCGTGGAGCAGGCAAAGGCCCAGAGTGGCTGTGAACGTCTGGAGGATGCCTATTTGAAATTTGCGGACGAGGAGGTTGTGGCATGAGAACATTTTTCAGTCTTTTAAAAACAGAACTGAAGCTAAATATCCGGAATATGAACATGGTGATTTTTGCCGTCATTATGCCGGTTGTGGTACTGGTCATCCTTGGTTTTATTTACCAGACAAAGCCCGCTTTTCCGGGGGCGGAGTATACGTTCCTGGAGCAGTCCATGAGCGCGGTCTGTACCATCTCCATCTGCGCCGGGGGCCTGATGGGACTGCCTCTGGTGGTAGCAGGGTACCGGGAACGGAAAATCCTCAAACGGTTCCGGGTGACGCCCGTCAGCCCGGTTATGCTGCTGGGGGTGGAATTTACCATCTATGTGCTGTATGCTGCGGTTTCCATGGCTTTGGTTTTTCCGATGGCGGCTGTATTCTGGGGCGTAAGGCTTCCCATCAGCCCGGCGGCATTCCTTGGGAGCTGGCTCCTTACCCTGGTTTCCACCTTAAGCATCGGGATGATGGTGGGCGGCATTGCGAAAAATGAAAAAATGGCCAGTGTAATCGCCTGCCTTTTGTACTTTCCCATGCTGATCTTTTCCGGGGCCACGCTGCCCTTTGAGGTGATGCCGGAGATGATGCAGAAAATCGTAGCCCTTTTCCCGCTGACACAGGGGATACAGCTTATGAAGGCGGCTTTCCTGGGAATACATATGGAATCTGTCTGGACACCGGCAGCGGTTATGGGGATTGTTACTATTCTGTGCGCAGGCGCAGCGGTGAAATTTTTTAAATGGGAGTGAGTTCTTTCGGGCTATCAATTCGTATCGTTCAAATGAGAGGTTTTTTGTGAGATAATAGGCTATACTTAAAACAGCAGGGGGGAATGCGATGGACTGGATAAAACGGTTGAACCAGGCGATTGATTTTATAGAAGAGAACCTGGATGGGGAACTGGACTATGAGGATGTAGCCGGGATTGCGGGCTGCCCTTCCTACTATTTCCAACAGATGTTTTTATATATGACAGACATGACACTGCGGGAATACATACGGCGGCGCAGGCTGTCTATGTCCGCCGTGGAACTGCAAAAGGGAAATGGGAAAGTAACGGATATTGCCATGAAGTATGGTTATGAATCCCCCACCGCGTTTACCAGGGCTTTTAAGAATTTTCATGGAATCACGCCCTCTGCTGTAAAAACGGAACCTGTATCCTTTCAGGCATATCCCCCCATTTCTTTTTCTATGGCAATCCACGGAGGGGCGCCGCTGCAATTCAGGATAGAGGAAAAAGAAGCGTTCCGGATACTGGGACTGTCCTGTCCCCTGTCGAAAGAACTGACGGAGAATTTTGAAAGGATACCAACGGTATGGGATGCCGCGCTGGCAGACGGAACACTTGCCAGATTACTTTCCATGGCAGAGGGAAAGCCGGAGGGACTTCTCGGGGTCAGTATCCATCATACGGAAGACTGGAAATATCTGATTGCTGTCCGTTCCGATCAGAAGCAGGGGGAATACGAAGCGTATCAGATTCCGGCATGCAAATGGGCGGTTTTTGAAGGAAAAGGAACGAACCGTACCCTTCAGGAGCTGGAAAGGCGTGTCATTACCCAATGGCTCCCTACGTCCGGCTACACCTATGCAGAGATACCGGATATTGAGGTGTATCTCCGTGCAGATCCGGAAGACGCAGTCTATGAATACTGGCTTCCTGTACGATAAGAAGGGCGTGGAACCGGAAGGAGGATACTGATGGATTGTCAGGAGATAATAAAAGAGCTTAGGGCGCAGGCTTCTGAGAACTACAGGGAAAATATGATTCGGATGGGGATACCGGCCGAAAACAGTATTGGTGTGGCAACGTCCGTAGTAAGGGGCCTTGCCAAGAAAGCCGGGAAATCGCAGGAGCTGGCATCTGAACTGTGGAATACAAAATACCACGAGGTAAGGATGCTGGCGGTCTTGTTGATGAACCCGAAGGCGACAACAGATGCTGAGGCGGAAAGGCTGCTCCTTGATGTGGTTTCCTGGGATTTATGCGACCACCTGTGTAAAAACTTATTTTTGAAGATGAAGAGCAGGGATATTTTTATTGCAAAGTGGATACAGGAACCACAGTTATATAAAAAAAGGGCGGCATTTGTGCTGATTGCGGCTTCTGTGATACATGACAGGAAGCTGACGGATGAAACGGTGGACGGCTATCTGGAGCTGGTTACGAAGTATGCGGATGATGGGCGGGAGCAGGTAAAAAAGGCGGTTTCCACTGCTTTGAGAGAAATCGGGAAAAAGAATTTTCATTATAACGAAAAGGCGCTTTTGCTGGCGCATGAATGGATAGAGGGAGAAAGCAAGGCATTGAGGTGGATTGGAAAGGATGCGGCGAAGGAACTGGAAACCATGGTAAAGGCAGAAGGACGGGGACGTCTGATTTCCGCAAATACCAGGATGGGAAAGGAATCAGGAGGTTCGGGATGAACGGGAAGTTTTTTGCGCTACCGCAGGAAAGGCAGGAGCAGATCATAAATGCGGCATATGGTGTGTTTTCCAGGAACAGCTATAAAAATGCGTCCATGTCCAGGCTTGCGGATGCCGGCGGCGTATCCAAATCATTATAAGACAGCCTATCTTCACGGAACAGAATATATACGGGGGCCGGCAGATATGGATCTGTTCCGGCCGGGGATTGATACGCGGCTGCTGTTAGAAGAGATTAACGGTTATCTTCTCAGCTGTTACTGGAAGATGTTTTCAACCGGGGAGCTGAACCCGGATTCTCTGGAAAAGGACTTCCTGAAAAGAGTTGGACAGTGGAAAAGGGTATACCTGAAAGAAAGGAATCATTAAGATGGCAGTTTCAAATATAAGAGCAGACTTTCACGCAGAACTGCAAAAGGTTTGGGAGATTGTGACTTCTCTGGAGGATACGGCGTGGCGCAGCGATCTGAGCAGGGTTGAGATTATAGATGATAAGCAGTTCGTGGAATATACAACATCCGGCTACCAGACCGCCTTCACCGTTACAGTGAGGGAAGAATGCCGGCGTTTAGAATTTGATATGGAGAATGATAATATGCATGGGCATTGGACAGGGATTTTCTCCAGCAAAGGCAACGTAACAACGGTTGATTTCACGGAGGATGTTACAGCAAAAAAATGGTTTATGAAACCGTTTATCGGAGCGTATCTGAAAAAGCAGCAGGCTTTATATATAACGGATTTAAGAAAAGCTTTGGAGCATACCTCATAAGTAAAGCGGGAGGAATTATCTTTTCTATTGACTTTTTACAAAAAGGAGAATAGAATGATAGCAAGCACTTGCTTAGGGGTGGGAAGAATGGACGAAACAAGCCAAAAAATTATTGACGCAACCATGTCTCTGATTCGTGATAAAGGGTATGTTGCCACAACGACAAAAGATATCGCACGTTTAGCCGGCGTAAATGAGTGTACGCTGTTCCGTAAATTTCAAAATAAAAAAGATATTGTACTCCATGGGGTATCTCAGGAAAAATGGAGAGCGCATGTTACGCCGGAGCTTTTTCAAAATGTGCAATGGGAGTTAGAGCCGGATTTAGAGATGTTTATGAACGCATATATGGATAAAATCACTCCGGATTTTGTAAATCTGTCCATTGGCTTAAGAGCGCCGCAGCTTTATGAAGAAACTGCCTCTATGATCATGAAAGTACCACAGGCATTTATTTCTTCTCTGACAGAATACTTCAGGAAAATGGAGGAACTGGGGAAAATTCCTCATTATGATTTTGAAAGTCTGGCAATGACTGTTTTTTCTTCCACGTTTGGTTATACCTTTTTAAATGCGTCTTTTGGCCAGAACCTTACGGATGTGGGCAGAGAAGAATTTATCAAAAACAGTGTGAAGATATTTGTAAATGGGATTGTACAGAAGTAAAAATGGCAGTAACAGTTCAGATAGGTCTGCGCGTTTACCGCGCTGACCGTACGATAACGCAATGGCCGCGGGCATACAGCCCATCGCCGCAGGCGATTTTAAATGGCTGTATGTCGTAACAGTTCAAGGGGTATCCGAACTGTTATAAATGGTACTGTATATTCAGTGCCATTTTATCACACCTAAAAGCAAGCAAGTACACGCATACAAGGAGGCAATGATGATGATTACAGGCGCGGAATTATTTGTGAAAGCTCTCAAGGCGGAGCAGGTAGATACCCTGTTTGCCTACCCGGGCGGACAGGCAATCGACCTGTTTAATGCCCTTTATGGCGAGCAGGATATTGATGTTATTTTGCCGCGGCATGAGCAGGGATTAGTCCATGCGGCGGACGGATACGCACGCTCCACGGGAAAAGTCGGGGTCTGTCTGGTTACAAGCGGACCGGGAGCTACCAATTTAGTGACAGGGATAGCGACAGCGAATTATGACAGTGTTCCACTGGTATGCTTCACCGGGCAGGTACCTACTGGGCTGATTGGCAATGACGCCTTTCAGGAGGTTGATATTGTGGGTATCACAAGAAGTATCTGCAAATACGCCGTAACGGTTCGCAAACGTGAGGAATTGGCGGCGGTCATCAGGAAAGCTTTTCTTATTTCCCGGACAGGGAAACCGGGCGTTGTTGTTGTCGATTTACCGAAGGATATACAGAGGGAATATGGCAGTGACGACTACCCGGAAGAAATCGAAATCAGAGGATATAAGCCGAAGCTTTCCGTTCATCCGGGACAGTTAAAGAAAGCACTGGAAACATTGAATTACGCAAAGAAGCCCGTCTTTTTGGTCGGCGGCGGCGTGAACATCAGCCATGCACATTCGGAAATGCTAAAGCTAGCAGAAATGACAGGGGTTCCCGTTGTTACTACCATCATGGGAAAAGGGGCAATTCCCACAACCCATGACTTGTATATCGGGAATCTGGGAATCCATGGAAGCTATGCAGCCAATACAGCTATCAGTCATTGTGACGTCCTCTTTTCTATCGGGACAAGGTTTAATGACCGCATAACAGGAAAAACAGGACACTTTGCCACCCATGCGGCAATCATTCATATAGATATAGACCCCGCTTCGATTTCCAGAAATATAGAGGTGGATATTCCCATTGTTGTGGACGCAAAAACGGCTCTTTTGGCATTGCTTGAAAAAGCGCAGAAATTAGATACGGAGGAATGGCTGGAGCAGATCAGGCAGTGGAAAAGCCAGTATCCCCTTTCCATGAAAACAGAAGGGCTGACCCCGGAAAAAGTGATAAGGGCAATCAACCATACGTTTGACAACGCGATCATTGCCACAGATGTGGGGCAGAACCAGTTATGGGCGACACAGTTCCTGGAATTAAGCGAAAAGAAGCAGATGCTGACTTCCGGGGGCTTAGGAACTATGGGCTATGGCTTTCCGGCTGCTATTGGAGCCCAAATCGGAAATCCGTTAAAGGATGTTATCGTTATTTCCGGGGACGGCGGCATGCAGATGAACATTCAGGAAATGGCGACCGCAATCTGCTATGAACTTCCAATCACCATCTGCATACTGAACAACGGTTATTTGGGAAATGTACGGCAATGGCAGGAAATGTTTTTTGACAGGCGTTATTCCAGCACCTGTATGCGGTACAGGAAAAGCTGCCCCGGCAGCTGCAATGCCCCGACAGAGCGCTGCCCGGAATATACGCCGGATTTTATGAAACTGGCGGAAAGCTACGGAGCAAACAGTATTCGCGTAACAAAAGAAAATGAGATTGCCGCCGCCTTTGAAAACGCAAAACACACCTTAAAAGTACCTACTGTCATTGAATTTATCATTGAGCCGGAGGCAAATGTTATGCCGATTGTTCCGCCCGGCAATGCTTTGGACGACATGATACTGGAAAGCGGGGATAAGGGAATATGAAAAAGAGATGGATTTGTTTATTTGTTGAAAATGATGTAGGGGTTCTTGCCAGAATATCGGGACTGTTTTCCGGGAAGTCCTATAACCTGGCCAGCCTGACCGTGGGGCCAACCGAGGACAGAACGGTTTCCCGTATGACAATTAGCTTAACCAGTGATGACAGAACATTTGAACAGGTAAAAAAACAGCTGGGCCGGTGTGTTGAGGTAATTAAGGTAGTTGATTACACAGACATTGCGATCCATATGAAAGAGCTGATGTTTGTAAGAATCAATAACTGCTCGGATCGGGATATTGACGGGATATTCAAGATTTCGCAAGTATTTCAGGTATCGGTTATTGATTATTCCCCGGAGACCGTGCTGATTGAAAGTGTACATACAGAAAACTGTAATAATGATCTGATTGCATTACTGGAGAAATGCTATGCAAACCGAATTGAAATTGTCCGGGGAGGCAGTGTTGCTGTTGAAACATTAAGCATAGCTGAACGATAAAGAGGAATGGGGCTTCTCAAAATTGGTCAATGGGGTGATAATATAGAAAGCGAATCAGAGAGGGCAGGTTATTATCTTATATTTTTACGCCGCAGTGCGCCGGAAAGAGCTTCTGATTTATTTGGAGGCTCTTATTTTTTACATAAAGTCCGGCCCGTAGTGTCATCAGGAGAACTGCTATGGATGCAATATAAGAATGATACCTGTATTTTGTGACCATAATGGTTATATTGACATTAGCAGCATTGCCGTTACCTGGAATAAAATCAGTAAACATATTGAAAGAAACGGAGTTACGAAAGGAGATTTCTAATGCTTCATATTGAACATTATTCGAAAATGTATCCCGGCGGGAAGAAGGCGGTGGATGACCTGACCTTACATGTTGGGCCAGGTGAGATCTATGGATTCATCGGCCACAACGGAGCAGGTAAAACCACTACCCTTCGGGCTGTGGCCGGGGTGATGGACTTTACGGAAGGCACCATCACCATTGACGGCCACGATATTAAGAAGGATCCTGTGCAGGCGAAACGTGTCACCGCTTTTCTGCCGGACAACCCGGACATCTATGCGTTTATGAAAGGGATTGATTACCTTAATTTCATTGCCGATCTGTATGACATTCCTGCAGATCGGCGTACCGCAGACATTGGCAAATATTCCGATGCTTTTGAACTCACGGACAATCTGGGTTCCCCCATTGGCAGCTACTCCCATGGGATGCGGCAGAAGCTGGCTTTGATTTCTGCTTTTATCCGGCGGCCCAGGCTGCTGATTCTGGATGAACCATTTGTAGGTCTGGACCCTTCGGCTGCACATATAATGAAAGGTTATCTGTCAGAATTATGCCAAAGCGGGTCAGCGGTATTTTTTTCCACTCATGTACTGGAGGTGGCGGAAAAGCTATGCGACCAGATTGCCATTATCAAAAACGGGAAACTGGTGCAAAGCGGCCCCACGGCAGAGCTGGTGGGGGATTCCTCCCTGGAAAGCGTATTTTTAGAACTGGAGGGAGAGCGATGAATAAATTTTTTGTCCTGTTGAACGTCAGCCTCCGGTCTATGCTTCTTTCCTCAACCAATTCCAGGGGACGCAGTAAGAGAAAAGCGGCTACCGGGCTGGGCGCAGTCTTTCTCATTGCCTTTCTGGGTCTGTATCTGTCCGGGCTTTACAGTTATATGCTGATGAAGGCGCTGGCGCCATCCAATATGGAAGTGTTGGTATTTGTATTCATGGGCATGGTGGCACTGGTGGGCGGGCTTTTGTTTACCACCTTTGCGGTGAAGGGCGTGGTATTTGGCGGAAAGGACAATGACCTGCTGCTGAGTATGCCGGTGCCCACAACCATGCTGATGGCCAGTCGGGTAACTGCCATTTATCTGGAAAACCTGCTGTTCGCCGTTTTCGTACTGGTTCCCGCCGGGGTAATCTGTACGTTTCTGACACAAAACGGTGTGGGTCTTAGTCTGCTGTTCTGGATGCGGCTGGGGATCGCGGTGCTGGCCCTTCCGCTGCTGGATACGGCGCTGTCTGTATTGTTGGGGGTGCTGGTGGCCTTTCTGTCTGTCCGGGTGTCCCGCAGAGCGTTGGGGCAGAATATTGTGATGGGAATATTCATGGCGGCAGTGTTCTATTTCTCGTTTCACCTAAACGGTATGATTAACAGCCTTGCTGAGAATGCCGCCGGAGTGAAAAACTCCCTTACCTGGGCGGCACCCATGCTGTGGATGGGGGAAGGCATTATGGGAGACTGGAAAATGCTGTTGGCCTTTGTCCTGTGCTGCGTGTTCCCGTTTGCCCTGGTGGTAATGGGCCTTGGCCGGGGATACCGTCAGGCCGTGACTGCTTTTGCCACACGGTCCGTACAGAGCAATTACAAACTCACAGCACAGACTGTCTCCGGACCGAAGAAGGCTTTGCTGAAAAAGGAAATGCAGCGTTTTTTTGGTACGCCCATGTACTTCTGGAATGCCGGTATTGGTCTGCTTATGCTGCTGGCCGCAGGGGCAGCCTCCCTGGTTATGAGAGAGAAACTGTTGGCTTATGTGGAAATGGCAGGGTATCCTTTCCCGTTGCTTCCCATGGCGGCAGCCGTGATTGGTTTCTGCCTCTGCACCTGCCCCATCACTGCGCCTTCCATCAGCCTGGAGGGAAAATACCTGTGGATTTTGCGGGAATCCCCCATAGAGGAAAGCTCCCTGCTCTGGGTTAAGGTTGGCTTTCAGCTTCTGCTGACCCTGCCCTGTACGGTAATTGCCGGGCTGTGTATTTCGATTGCTTTTGGTTTTTCTTTGCGGCAGGGGGCGGTGCTGCTCATTGCCACACTGCTTTTCGCCATAGGGCATGCCGCCTTTGGAATGCTTATGAGCCTGTGCTTTCCGAAGCTTGACGCAGTGAATGAAACGGTCGTTATCAAGCAGTCTATGGCCACGGTGCTGGCAATGTTCGCTTCCATGGCGGTACTTGGGGTGGCAGCGGGATTCTATTATCTGGGCAGTAAAACAGCTCCATGGACCGCGCTGGCGCTGCCCATAGGGGCATTCGCTCTGTTTGCAACGGTATGTATCGTAATCCTTACCAGACAGGGACCAGCACTGCTGAAAAAACTATAGACAAAAAACAGATACAGGGGGGTTCGATGAACGGGAAATTTTTTACGCTGCCGGAAGAAAAGCAGAAACGGATCATCAATGCCGCTTATGTGGTATTTGCTGGCAGCAGTTACCAAAAAGCATCCATGTCCCGGATTGCAGCTGCCGGCGGGATATCAAAGTCTCTGCTGTTCCATTATTTCCAGAATAAGAAGGAGCTGTATTTATACCTTTGGGAGAATATCAACAGGATATCCTGTGAAATAGAATTGAAGTATTACAAGGAAACAACGGATTTCTTTGAGATCATGACCCGGAAGATTCTGGCAAGATGTGAGTTTATGAGAACGGCCCCTGACGAATATTTATTTTCCATACGGGCCCTTTTTGCGGAGCCCTTGGAAATCCGGGAGGCAACCGGGAAGTCATATAAAGAAGTATATGAAGACGCAGCGGGTGAGCTGCTGGGGTTCGTGGACCTTTCCGTATTCCGCCCGGGTATTGACGTGGGAATGCTGCTGGAGGAGATTGACAGCTACCTGTTTCACAGTCTCTGGCAGATGCTATCTGCCGGGAAGCTGGACCCGGACGGCCTGGAAAGGGATTTTTTGAAACGAGTCGGGCAGTGGAGAATTGCTTATTTGAAGTAGGCTGCATTGTGGGGAGAAAAACAATGGATATCATTTTATTTGTGGGCATAATCATCTATCTTATTATAACGGCATATACAGGGTATGCGGCGATAGAAAAATTAAAAGGGAATGAGCTGTCAGAAGAAAAACGGATACAAAGATACCGGTTTTCCTTTCTGTGGAATGTAGTTTCCGGGGGTGTTGTCATGTTACTTATTGTTATGGGACCGGCTACCCTGGAGGAAACAGGCTTCCGGCCGCTCCGCTTTTTGCAGGGAAGCCATAGGTATCTGATGTTTGGAACATGGATTCTATGCGGCCTGCTGAGTGCGGTATTTATTTTTCAAATAGCTGCGTTTTTGATAAATCCGTCCTACAGGGGCTCTGTTTCGAAACAGATAAAGGAAAAAACACATTCAGGGAAAGTCTATGACCGTGTTGTAAACGGGCTTATTCCAAGAACCAGGCGGGAGAAGGGGTATTTTACTGTAACGGCGCTGGCAGCAGGTGTCTGCGAAGAGATTGTATTCAGGGGATTTTTGTTGTATGTTTTGATAAGAATTTTCCCGGAACTATCGCCGTTTCTCCTGGCTGCTCTGGCAGGTGCCTGCTTTGGGGCAGCCCATTTTTATCAAGGTATCAAAGGCGTGATAAAAACAGGGCTTCTGGGTATATTGTTCGGATTCCTGTATATCAGCACAGGTTCCTTGTATTTGTGCATGGCAGTTCATTTCCTGTTTGATATTTCAGCCGCATTTTTATGTGAGGAGGACAAATATGAGGTTTGAAGCCGTAATTTTTGACCTGGATGGTACACTGCTTGATTCGATGGATGTCTGGGAGAAGATTGATATTTGTTTTCTACAGAAGCGTGGACTGCCGGTTCCGGCGGATTATGTGACTGAAATCTGTGCCCGCAGCTTTGAGGAAGCGGCGCAGAGGTTAGGGGCGACCCCACAACGCTGTCTGGTTTTCGAGGATGTTCTGCCGGCTGTCAAAAGCGCGAAGCAGGCCGGAATGCTGGTATGCGCTGTATATGACAAATATTCTGCCCGGTACAGGGTGCAGATGGAGCAGGCGGCGGATCTTTACATAGCAGATTTCAGGGATGCCCCTTTACCAGATACAGATTTCGAGGATGAAAAGGAGTAAAAAGAAATTGAACAAAGCAGGGGTTAAATTCGGGATAATCATAATTATGACAGTCATGTGTCTGGCGGGATGCTCGAAAGAGAAAGCGTTTGTTGACAGCTGTGATTCGGAAATAGCGGAGCAGGTAACCAGTATTATGCAGGAATTCCAGAAGGGACGTTATAACCTGGAGAACTGTGAGGTCTTTGTCACGGAAGAGAGTAAAAAGGATGGATATGTGGTTCGGAGAATGACATTCCAGGCAGACTGGAAGCGGGTCAGGGAACCGATCGATGACCCGTTGATCCAGGGGATGCTGCAGGCCAGGGATGAACTGGAATCGCCTGGGGAGAAGGAGGCTGCAGGGAAAATCATCAATGGATATCTAGTGGAAATGAACAGTGAGCCGGAATCGGAAAGGATAGAAACAAAATTCGTTGCACAAATTTCTCCGGGAAACGAAACATGGGAACTGTTTTATCCCTTTGTACAGGAGGGAAAGGAAACGCTGGTTCCATTCCAGGAATATGCGGAAGAGAACTGGTCTGAAGATGCCGAAAAGCAGATGCAGGAGGGACGCCAGCAACGTGGAAGAGATTTTAATGCCATGCATGTTTGAGGACATATATCCAATATACACAGATGAACCTTTTAAGACAGAGGGCGGGTTGATACCGGCAGAAATATATGAACGTATTATGACGACCTGTTTTCCGGTATCCGTAGAACAGTTGAGGGAGCATTGCGGCTACCGCGCTGATGTGGACAGCTATGAATATGAAATGATATTTGCGAGGCAGTTTCCGCCCTTTGGGGAAGTGGTAGATTACAAACAGGGTGCGGATGGGACAATCACACTTTATGTGGACGGAGTCTGGATCGATTACAATTCAGATTACGCTTTCACAAATCAGATTGTAGTCCAGCCATTCCCGGATGGAACATTCCGGTATCTGTCGAACACAATCGAACAAAAGGAACTGGAACTGCCGCGGGTAGAAAAATGAAGGGCTGGGCTATCAATACCGGATGACCTGAACTATACTATATATAGGGTATTGACAGGAATAAGGAACAGAAACATATATGGAAGCGATTAGGGAGCAGACTATGAATAAAGATTTGGGTAAAGAAAGTAAAATCGGGATTATGTGTGCAACGGCCAGGGAACTTGCCCAATACCTGTCCGTTATGCAGATCAGGGAAACGGATGAATGTGCAATGCATTCGTTTCATAACGGTACAATAAAGGATGTATGTACAACGGCAGTTTATTCTGGCTGTGGAAAGATTAACGCATCCATTACGGCACAGCTTTTAATCGACAGATATGATGTGGATGCAATTATTTTTTCAGGAATAGCGGGCGGGATGAAAAAGGAGGTACAGGTCTTTGATACGGTAGTATGTACCGCATCTGCATTCCATGATACGGATAATGAGATATATACAGATTTTCCGGTGATGAAAGAGCCGGTATTTTATTCAGATGACAGATTGACTGCACTGGCAAAGGAAGCAGCCGGAAGGATAGGGCGGAAAATACATTTTGGGGTCGCAACAACAGGAGACAGATATATGGAACCGATTCATCCGGATGCACTGTGCATTGATATGGAAACTGCAGCCGTGGCCCATGCCTGTTATCTGAACAGGATTCCTTTTATTGCAGTCCGTTCCATTTCCGATAATGATAAAGAGGCCGGGCAGGAGGCAATCAACAGAAATTATGATAAGGCAGTACAGCGGTCTTATCAATTTGTTTCAGAGATGCTTGAAGGAATCAGGTAGGAGAACACCGCACGGCAGAGATGAGCGTTTTCCCAAAATGGTTATAAGGAAGCCCCTATGTCAAAAATCGCAGATGCCGGAGGAATATCAAAATCGTTATTGCTCCATTACTTCTCAAAAGGAAAACTAAAAATTGATTTGCTATCTTCTTTGAATCGGTCAACGGGTTTATACTGTTATTAAGCCGTAATAGGCGGTTAAAGTGAAAGATACAATCCTCTGTTTGTGGAACTGACTGTGACAAATATAATAGGGCAGAAAAGA
>ERZ777305.1402-NODE-1402-length-28882-cov-3.713602_pt1 | contig 28882 bp, 24 predicted proteins | sample MGYA00374965_ERZ777305 | MGnify/ENA primary metagenome ERZ777305 (study PRJEB29328, sample SAMD00013331) | mouse gut metagenome | study: EMG produced TPA metagenomics assembly of the Metagenome analysis of fecal microbiota from mouse which was promoted... | reverse complement strand
CGGCCCGGCGAGGGCGAGTTCCCCTTTGAGGCCAGGGAGATTTTCAAGGAGGATTTCCGTCAGAACCCCGAAGGGATGTTGGCCGACGCCAGCCCCATCAACTATATCGAGAGGGCAGAAAAACTGCCGGCGTTTCTGTTCCTTCAGGGTGAGGAGGACCCTATCCTCCCTATGCGGCAGGGACTGCGCTTCTGTGAGAAAGTGCGGGAGCATGGTGGCCGGGCCGAGTTTGTGAAAGTTTGCGGCGCGGGCCACGGCACCGGCTGCTGGACAAAAGAGGTTATGGAGATGGTGGGGCAATTCCTTAGGGCATACTGAATCCTTTAGTAGCGCGCCCATAAGCACGCTGTCATTAACTGCCATTAGCTAAGGTCCCCGGGATTTTTGGAGATTCCGGGGGCCTCTGTTTCTCTATCTTTTCGCAAGGGAAAAAAACTGGAAAAAGTGCTTGACTTTTCTTTTTCGATGATGTATACTGACGAAGGTTAGTTGGCGCTAACCTTTTGTTTTCCGAGTACGTTAGTTGCAACTAACGTACTGTGAATTGCCAGGCATCCGCGGTAATCCCTGGCAGCTCCGCACCAAAAATCTATGAAAGAGGTACAAATATGAGTTTGAGAAAGCTATCCACATCCGCTGCCGCGCTTATTTTGGCGCTGTCCCTTGCCGCTTGCGGCTCACCCAGCCAAAACAGCTCAGAACCAAACTCCGATGCAGTTTCCAGTACGGTAGAATCCAGCAGTGCTCTCCCCTCTGAACAGGAAACGGCGGGCCAGGAATTGGCAGGCGACGCAATGGTCTTTGGAACAGCCACCCTGACCTATGCCGAATTTTACTCGGGCGATGTGTCCAGCACTGATAACTTCGATGCAGTCACCTCTGCCACCACCTCCAAGTATGAAATCATGGCAAATATGTCCACAGATTTTGTTGATGAAACTGCCAACGCGGAGGGCTACCATATTACCGGCGTTAAAAACGTGAATGTCGCTGTTACGGCAAGTGAGCTGGAGGCCTATCAGACTGTTAACGACAGTTTCGCACCCATTGAGGGTGAAGCTCCAACCCAGTACAAAACTGTCAAAATGGAAGGTAACAAGGCGGTCTACTCGGCTACCCAGTTCAATATTGCCGACACCGTTACCGATGCCACCGCCGAGCTGCAAACCGGCACTAGCTGGGGGGATTATCAGATCAATGTAACTGATGGCGCCAAGGTCCACCTGCGAAACACCAGAGAGGACGAGGGCTTTGATATTGGCGGCGAGATCCAGGGTATCATCCTGGAAACCGACAGTGGTTTCCATGTGGGAATGGAACACCTGCAAAGTATTTGGGTGCAGCCCTATGAGGTATCCTTCAACGTGCTTGCCGACAACACCCATAACACACATATCAGTGGCTTTGACAATCTTCCGGAGCTTTCCAAGCTGGTGGGTGAAACGGTCACAAAGATCACCTACATTATGCCGGACAGCGCTTATGTTTATGAATTTGACGGAATATATATCAAGCCACTCTATGAAGGGACAATAACCGCTACCGTTTCAGATTCCTATGATAGCGTAACCCTCTCTACCAGTGATTTCTCCGCATTTGAAAAGGGCAAGCTGACTGTTACCTACACCCTGGGCAGCGGGCGCAGCCGGGAGGTCACAACGCTGCTGGAAACCGAGCTGGTCGACGGCACGGCTGATTATGTTTTGGAGGTCTCCGCTATTGACGGACTGGAGGCAGGCGGCACATATGGCGCGGTAATTTCCTCCGACACCTATGCGGATATCACGGTCGCGCTTCCCATATCTTCCGGGCAGGAGGCAGCCCTGGAAACATTGATTGCCTCAGCCAAGGAAAAGCTGGCTGTTGAACCGGATAACGCCACGCTCCAGGAGCATCTCCGGGAAGCCGAGGAACTGCTGGCAAACACTTCTGCTGCCTCCGACGAGGCGGGTTCGCTGATTAGCGAACTCACCCAGCTTACCAGCAATGAAGCAGGCCGCGGCGAAAGAGGCGGACATTAAGTATAACTTTCCATCATTCTCTGCCGCCGAGCCGCCCTTGCGGTTTTGCGGCAGTTGTTTTAGGAGAACACAATGGTATTTTTACTTTCGTTGGGGATTTCTATATTATTTGTAATCTTGTTGAGCAAAGTTCTTCGGGCACACCCAATACCATTTTATGTGGGGGCGGCAGCTATCGCGTTGGCGGTGGTCACAGTAACATGGTATGGCGTGGCGTTGCCTTCCGGGTTTAAGGCATATATTTGGCCTATGTTTGCCCGGGGCGGATTAGCGGGAGCGTTGTTTGTTATTGTCATGTTCACCGGGGCGTTTCCCAATGGCTCCGCACCCATCAAAAAGCTTATGCCCCTCCGGGGGCAGCTGTCTATCCTGGCCTCCATACTGACTCTTGGGCATAACGCCGCATATGGCCGGGTGTATTTTGCCCGGCTGTTCACCGACCCGGCCAGCCTGCCCACTGGCCAGCTGCTGGCGGCAATCTGCTCTGTGATGATGATGCTTATCATGCTGCCGCTGTTTATCACATCGTTTATGGCGGTGCGCCGGAAAATGCAGCCCAAGAAATGGAAGGCCCTCCAGCGCTTGGCCTATGGCTTTTACGGGCTGCTCTGCTGTCATATCCTGCTGTTGACAGTACCTGAAGCGGTACATGGAGAGAGCACGTACCAGCTGACTGTCTTCGTCTACGTCACCGTGTTTTTAAGTTATCTGTCCTGCCGGATAAGCAAAGCGTTGGCGAAAAGGAAAAACACCTCTTGTCTTCTGGCGAGGCGGCAGGCAGTGGCGGTAATATGCTGTACGGCTCTGAGTGCGAGCGTGGTGCTTTTTCTGGGGAGGAGCAACTCGAATTCTGTAGAATCTGCCCCGCCAGTTGAATCTGTCACGGAAAGCCACAGCGGCTATCGAGAGGGCACATATACCGGCAGCGCCATGGGAATGAACGCCCCGATCGAGGTGAGTGTGACCGTGGAGGGAGGACATATCACAGATATTTCTATTATTTCCAGCCGGGATGACGAGCCGTATTTCAGCGACGCCCTGTATGTGATAGACGATATCCTGGCAGCGAACCACACCCAGGTGGATACCGTAACCGGGGCGACTTACTCCTCCGGCGGCATTATCGACGCGGTGGAGGCTGCGCTGGAAAGTGCAGGTGAATGAAGTGAAACGGAGGTTACTTTCGTGTGTTTTAATGGCTCTATTGTCTGGTTGCGGACAGCAGACGGAGCCGCATTCCGCCACTTTCTTTGCAATGGATACGGTGATGGAGCTGGCAGTATACGGTAGCGAAAGTCTGCTGGCCGAGGGAGAAGAACTGATACTGGACATAGAGCAGCGCTTATCAGTAACCGACAGCAGCAGTGAGATTGCCGAACTAAACCGTAATGGTAAAGCCGCCGTCACCTCAGAAACAGAATCGCTGCTTGAGAAGGCGCTTGCTCTGTGCGAAAGGACAGATGGCGCATTGGATATTACCGTTTATCCGGTAGTGCGGGCCTGGGGCTTTACTACAGGAGAGTATCAGGTACCAGCGGAAATTGATTTGATAGATGCGCTTGCGTTGGTCGATTACCGCAAGGTCAAGCTGGACAGTGGATCAGCGTCACTGTCACCCGGAATGCAAATCGACCTGGGCAGCGTGGCAAAAGGATGGGCTGGGGACAAAGTTATGGAGATGTTCCGGCAAAGGGGAGTAGAAAGTGCATTGTTAAATCTGGGCGGCAACGTGCAGGCTTTGGGCTCCAAGCCAGATGGTTCCTCCTGGCGGGTGGGAGTTCGCAGCCCCTCCGGAGATGGCTATGCCGGGGCAGTGGAGATATCCGATAAAGCCGTTATCACCTCCGGAGGATATCAGCGTTTCTTTGAAGAAAACGGCAACCGATACCACCACATTATTGACCCAAAAACAGGCTGGCCAGCCTCAAACGGGCTGCTCTCAGTAACAGTGATCGGCGACAGCGGTATAGCCTGCGACGGACTGTCCACAGCGCTGTTTGTCATGGGCCCGGAACGTGCCTTGACGTTTTGGGAAACGCAGGGTGGCTTCGAGGCGATTCTCATCATGGAGGACAAGGTTGTTATTACTGACGGCCTAGCGGATTCCTTTGAGCCACTGGGAAAGTATGCGGATATGAAGGTGGAGGTGCAGTATCGTGATAAAGACTAAAACATGGGTCGCAGCTTTGGGAACGGTGCTGGTGCTGTCTATCGGAGGGCTGCTGGCTCCAAAGCCTCAGGGAACGATGGCGAAAGTGTATCAGGACGGCTCCTGCCTTCACTCGGTGGATTTGTCCCAGGTGACGGAACCGTATGATCTGCCAATAAAAAGCGGAGATAAAAACAACACCCTTCGTGTGGAGGCGGGACGCCTCCGCATGGTTTCTGCCAACTGCCCGGATCAGACCTGTGTACACATGGGGTGGAGCACCGGGCAGCCTATCATCTGCCTGCCGCACAAATTGGTGATTGAATTTACTGACGCCGGCACAGATGCTCTGGCTGGTTAGGAGACTGACATGAAGGCAAAGCGTATTTCTTTAGATGCCCTGCTCACTGCCCTCGCCCTGACGATTTTTACGGTTGAGCTGCAAATACCGTCTATTGTTCCTATACCCGGCGTCAAGCTGGGGCTGGCAAATATCATAACTATTTTTGCAATTTTCCTGTTGGGGCCGGTAGATGCGGCATATATCCTGCTGGCCCGCATTTTTCTGGGCGGCCTCCTCTCCGGCAGAGTAGCCGCGTTGATCTACAGCTTTTCGGGTGGGGTGCTGTGTTATGCTGTAATGCAAATTTTGCACAGGATAGTAACAAAAAAGCAGATATGGGTGTGCAGTGTAATCGGCGCGATTGCCCACAACACCGGGCAGATTGCAGCAGCAATTTTTGTGACAGGTACCTGGACTGTGGTTTCTTACTTGCCGGTATTGATGGTATCAGGTATTTGCGCCGGAGCCTGTACCGGGCTGGCAGCGCAGCTTGTGGTAAGAAGGAGCAGGAACCTATTAGCGCGAAGATAGCAAGGGGGCCCCTTCACTTAGATCGCAAAAAAGCATGGCAGTTGTTTTCTTTAAGAAAATACTGCCGTGCCTTTTTGCTTGTATATCCCCTCCTCGCAGAAAAATCGTATGGAAACTATTTTTCTCTCATACTCCCAGGAATTATGAAGATGCCTGTGAAATCAAATATACCAAAGGGCCCTTTTACAATTTAAAATGTAAAAGACTCCTTAAGTTAATGACATTGCCTTCTTTCGCGATTTTTACGCTTTCACTAGGACACGCGCCCGGCGGGTCGCTCTCCAATAGCTTCATCAGCCGTTCCCGGCTTTTTACGGTGTTGTGCCGCGTATTCCCACGGTGGCGGTTCTGCTTTACGGTAAGCTCACAGACCGTCATTTTGCGGCTGTACGGGTCTTTCCGAATTTCCTTTTCCCATAGGGAGAGGATAAATATACTTATCCCTTAAAAATCCCCTGTTATAGACTGATTACAAAAGCTAAAGGGAAACACCCCCCTTACGAAGCGTCTCCCTTTTAGTACCGCCGGAAATTACCCCTTGGCGTCAATTTTAGATTTCGTGATATCGGCTTGCCCGATGTTTGCATGATACGCGGCCACTACCTGGGTGAAGCCCGGGCCAGGGTTCCGATGGGCGTTGGCCCTAGCCCTTTTGACCTTCTTCTCCTCGCGGCTCTCCACATGGACAGCGGGCCTTTCTTCAGTGGGCTTCTCCTTGCGCTTCTCTGCGGGCTTCAAAGGCTCCTCCCTTTCGGGGACCTTGGGCCTTTGAGCCTCCCTGGCCTCCTGGGCATCCTTATCCGCCTTGGTCTCCTCGGCCTCTGTGGGCAGCCTGTCATAGTCCCCGCGGCGCACGAACTCCCGGGAGCTCTCCTCTATCCTGTCACACCTCTGCTTTTCCTGCATGAATATCTCCAGCTTCTTCTGCTGGGGGATAGCGGAGTTGTGCTCAACGCTTTTTAAAGTTACCAGGGAGCTGTTGATATAGGTCATCTTGAGCCTTTGCGCCTCCTCCTTTGTGCGACACTGCCGGAGCCGCTGTTCAAAGGCCTTCTGCTCCTGCTCCGAGGCCTTGAGCTTTTGGTATGCCTCCGGGTCCTTCGCTTGGAGGTACTTGCGCTCCTCGGCGGTGAGCTTGCCGCCCTGGAGCAGCTTGTTTTTGATGCCTGAAAGCTTTTCGCGGTCCTTATCGTTCTCGTGGCCGGGCAGGTCTTTCGCGTTGGTTATGTTGATGTAGTCCTCAAGTGACTTGTGACTGCCCAGCTCCCCTCGGTCCTGCTTTATCTGGAACTGGGTCTGCAATTTCAGGTTCTTCATATACGTGCCCATGGAGCCCATCATGGTTATCATAGCCGTACCCCCTCTGCAATTTCTTATATATCTTATTAATCGGCACAGGATAAAGGTAAAATAAGGGCGAACAAAAAAGTTTTGCGGGCATAATATGGGGCGAAAGGAAGTGAGGGCTTTGCCGAAGGTTTTGGCAACCGGGATAGACATTTCTGAATTTAACGGTAATGTAGATATTGCCGCCATGAAGGGGAAGGTAGACTTTGTAATTATCCGCTGCGGCTACGGCGGGGATTATGAGAGCCAGGACGACGCCCAGTACCGCACTAACGTGCAAAAGTGCCAACAGGCCGGGATGCCCTTTGGGGTATACCTGTATTCCTACGCCCGCAACAGAAGCATGGCTTTAAGCGAGGCCCAGCATACCCTGCGGCTTATAAAGGGGCTTACCCCTCTATATGGCGTGTGGTACGACGTGGAGGACCGCACCCTGCCCACGGGCGAGACCATTATAGACAACTGCCTTACCTATTGTGACGAGCTTCGCAAGGCAGGGTACTACTGCGGGCTGTATTCCAGCGTGTCCTGGATGCAGGGGCGGCTGTCAAGCCCGAGGCTCGCCCATATCGACCGCTGGGTGGCCCAGTGGAACGCGGAGCTCCAGTATACCGGGGCGGGCATGTGGCAGTACACCGATAAGGGCGTGATAAACGGCAGATATTTCGACATGGACAGGGCGTACCGGGATTACCCGGCCATAATAAGAGGGGAGGACTGGACAGACATGACAAAGGAACAGGTGCAGGAGCTGGCGCGGCAGGAGGCTCAGGCCGTGTATAACAGCAACGAGGCAAGGTATAAGACCTTCAAGGAGGTGCCCTCCTGGGCCAGGGAATCGGCGGAGGATGTCTATGAGCGGCTGGGGCTCACGGGCACGGGCACAGAGGACGAGGTGAAGCTGAACGCCAGCGCCACCTATGTGCGGGTGCTGTATGTGCTGGATAAGCTTTTGGAGCTGATAGACAAGGAGCTGGGGGAGGATTAGGAACAGGGCGCCTCTTGAAAATAAAAACTACCATTTTTCACCATGATGTGATATAATAAAAGCAATGTAAAAAAGAAACTTTCCTGTTATTTAAAGGAGGACGTAAATATGTGCGGATTTGTTGGCTTCACCGGCGACCCTGACCAGGGCGTGCTGCGCTCCATGACCACGGCTATAGCCCACAGGGGGCCGGACGACGCCGATTACTACGAGTCCCCGGGCATATCACTGGGCTTTAGGCGGCTGTCCATCATCGACCTTGAGGGGGGCCGCCAGCCCCTCTTGAACGAGGACGAGTCAAAGGCCCTGGTCTTTAACGGCGAGATATACAACTACCGGGATATAAGGCGGCAGCTCATAGAGGCCGGGCACAAGTTCAGGACGGAGGCCGACTCCGAGGTTATTTTGCACGGCTATGAGGAGTACGGCCCGGGGATTCTGGACCGGGTACGGGGGATGTTCGCCTTTGCCCTCTGGGACCGGGAGCGGGGCGAGCTCTTCGGGGCCAGGGACTTCTTCGGCATTAAGCCGCTGTACTACGCAAAGATGGGCGGGACCTTCATGTTCGGCTCGGAGATAAAGAGTTTCCTGCCCCATCCGGCCTTTAAGAAGGAGCTCAACCGCCGGGCGCTGGAGAGCTATCTCAGCTTCCAGTATTCCCCGGGGCCGGAGACCTTCTTTGAAAATGTGTACAAGCTGCCCCCCGCCCACTATTTCACCTATAGGGACGGCAAAATGAATATAACCCGCTATTGGCTCCCGGAGTTCCACGCCGAGGAGGACAAGAGCCTGGACTACTGGGTGGACGAGATAGAGCGGGTCTTTGACGACAGCGTGCAGGCCCATAAGGTCAGCGACGTGGAGGTGGGTTCTTTCCTGAGCTCCGGCGTGGACTCAAGCTATGTGGCCTGCTCGGCCAATGTGGACAAGACCTTCACCGTGGGCTTTGACAACGGCGAAAAATATAACGAGACCAGCTACGCAAAGGAGCTCTCCGAGCTGATACCTGTCAAGAACATCAGCAAGGTAATAAGCCCCCAGGAGTTTTGGGGGAACTTCCCGAAGATACAGTACCATATGGACGAGCCCCTGGCGGACCCCTCCGCCGTGGCCCTGTACTTTGTGTGCAATACGGCCAGTAAGTATGTGAAGGTGGTGCTCTCCGGCGAGGGCGCGGACGAGATTTTCGGCGGCTATAACATCTATAAGGAGCCGCTGGAATGGGCCTGGTACGACAATATCCCTATGCCTATACGCAGGCTGATAGGCAAGGCGGCGGGCCTTCTTCCGGCCCATAGGGGGCTCAACTTCCTTGTGAGAAGGGGCAAGACCCTGGAGGAGCGTTTTATCGGAAACGCCTATATGTTTACGGAAAAGGAGCGCCGGGAGATACTGAAAAGCCCCCTGGGCGTGCCGGATCCCAGTGAGCTTGTAAAGCCCTATTACGACATGGTGAAGGACAAGGACCCAGTGACCCGGATGCAGTTTGTGGACCTTAATATGTGGATGGTGGGGGATATACTCCTAAAGGCTGACAAAATGAGCATGGCGAACTCCCTTGAGCTTCGGGTGCCGTTTTTGGACAAGGAGATAATGAAGCTTGCCGGGCGCATACCCACGAAGTACAGGGTGAACAGCGAGAACACCAAGTTCGCCATGAGAAGGGCCGCGCTTAGAAGGATGCCCGAGAAGTGGGCGAAGAAGAAGAAGCTGGGCTTCCCGGTACCCACAAGGGTCTGGCTTAAGGAGGACGAGTATTATAACAGGGTGAAAAGGGAGTTCACCGGGGAGACAGCCCGGGAGTTTTTTAACACTGATAAGCTCCTGGCTCTGCTGGACGAGCATAAGGCCGGGAAGAAGGACAACAGCAGGCGGGTCTGGACGGTTTATACGTTCCTTGTCTGGTATAAAGAGTTTTTTATAAATCGGTAAAAGAGAGGACAGCTCTGTTTCACAGCTTGCCGGCGCCACAACTTTTTGCACTTTTCCTGAGCGGCGTATATTCCTCCCGGGCGGCGTCCATGATAATACCAGCTTATCAACCGCTTTCAGAAGGGAGGATCCATTATGAAAACTGCAAAGCCGCAGGAATATGCGAAGGCTGTAAAGGCCGCTTCGCCGCCTTCGCCGGTAGTAAAGGACTGCGTCCTTGCGTTTCTCTCCGGCGGACTTATCTGTACCATAGGTCAGGCGCTGTGTAATTTATACCAAAGCCTTGGCCTGGAGCTGCCGCAGGCCCGCATGGCCGTATCTGTCAGTCTGATACTGATATCCGCTACTTTAACCGCCCTGGGCTGGTATGACGACCTCTCCAAGCACGCCGGAGCAGGGATGCTGGTGCCTATCACGGGCTTTGCCAACTCAATGGTGTCCCCGGCAATGGAGTTTAAGAGCGAGGGCTTCATCACCGGCCTTGGAGCAAAGCTCTTCACTGTGGCCGGGCCGGTGCTGGTCTTCGGCGTAACGGCCAGCGTGGTGTATGGACTGATCATTTTCATTTTTCACATTTAGCCGGAAAAGACGGCCCGCCCCTGTGGGCGGGCCGTCTTTTCCATATCTTCTTTGAGAGGACCGGCGCGCTACTGCCGGCCGGCTTCCTGCCTCCTTCTGCCTACGGCCCGGTTCAAGAGCTCTGTCATCACCAGCATCAGCCCGGCAAAGAGCAGCAGGTAAAACGGGTACAGCCCCACATTGATATGCTGGGCTATAAGCCCAAACAGCGGCGGCATTAAAGTTGACCCGGTATACGCGCTTGCCATCTGTATGCCCACCAGAGCCTGGGAATTCTCTGTGCCGAAATTATAGGGGGTGGCGTGGATTATGCAGGGGTATACCGGCGCGGCCCCCAGCCCCACCACAACAAGCCCGGCCAGGGCCACTGTGTTTATGGGCACAAGCACCCTCCCTATGCCCGCCAAAATGAGGACAAGGCCCACGCGTATCATGTTCCTGTCGCCAAAACGATCGGCAACAAAGCCGTTGGCCACCCGGCCCACTGTCTCGCCCATATAAAACAGCGCGGTGAACTTAGCGGCGGTCTCGGCGTCAACTCCTCTTGCGCCCACAAGGTAGCTGCTGGCCCAGAGCCCGGCGGTGGTCTCCAGGGCGCAGAAGCCCAGGAAGGCCAGGATCACAAAGGGCACGCCGGGGATTTTCACCGCCTTTGAGAGGGGCACGTCGGCGGCCGCTCCGTCTGAAGCCCCGCCGGAGCGTCTCCAGAGGGGGAGGGCGGCGAACAGTATGACCGTCAAAACGATCTGTAGGAGGGAAACCCGGCGATACCCCGTCTGCCAGCCCAGGCCGCCGGTAAGGCAGCTGCTCATGATATACGGGCTGATGGTGACCCCAACGCCCCAGAAGGCATGGAGCCAGCTCATCTGTCGGGAGGAGTAGTGTACGGCTACATAGTTATTAAGCGCCGCGTCCACCGCGCCCGCGCCCAGCTCCAGGCGCATGACCGGCCATCCGGAGCCCAGAAGAGAATCGGGCAGGCCAAGGCTGAGGAAAGCCATATAGATGATTGCCAATAGTAGTGATACCATAACGGTTTCCTCCCGCGAGAAAGAGTCCTTGACTGAGAAAGGCTCATGGATATAATTATACTACACCTATTCAAAAAATCCATAACAATGTTCCGCAATACTATAACAATCCTTTGGGGGAGGGGATTTTAGAAACTAAAAGCTTGAAAAACTGAGTGGCAGCAGGTATAATGTTAACATATGAAAATCCCGTGTCTGAGAGGAGATACCAGGTGATGAACTACCGCAACCCGATTATTCCAGGGTTCTACTCCGACCCGAGCCTATGCAGGGTGGGAGACGATTTCTATCTTGTAACCAGCTCCTTCGAGTTTTTTCCCGGGGTGCCCCTCTTCCATAGCAGGGACCTTGTCAACTGGGAGCAGCTGGGCCACGTGCTGGACAGGCAGAGCCAGCTGCCTATTGGGGAGTGCGGCACTTCCGGCGGAGTGTTCGCCCCCACCATACGGGAGCATAACGGCCGGTTCTACATGATAACCACCAGCGTGGGCGGTTCCCGCCAGCGCCCTTTGGACAACTTCCTTGTCTGGACGGACGACATTAACGGCCCCTGGTCCGAGCCCATACATATTGACCATATGGGCATTGACCCCTCCCTTTTCTGGGACACGGACGGCAGGGCGTACTATACCGGCACCCATACCGACAGTGAGGGACGCTCCTGCATCGGCCAGTTTGAGATAGACCTTTCCACCGGGGCAAAGCTCTCTGAAACCAAGATAATCTGGTACGGAACCGGCGGCCGCTGCCCGGAGGGGCCCCATATGTATTATATCGACGGGAAATACTACCTGATGAATGCCGAGGGCGGCACCGAATACGGCCATATGGTGACCCTTGCCAAAGGGGACTCGGTATGGGGGCCCTTCGTCTCCTGTCCCCATAACCCTATCCTAAGCCACAGGGACGTGGTGGACGGCTTTGGGCAGGAGGGCGGTCCGGGCTCCTTCCAGGCCCTGGGCCACGGGGACCTGACCTGCGACAGCAGCGGGCAGTGGTGGATGGTCTTCCACGGCATACGCCCCACCCAGGGGCAGCTGCATCACATAGGCCGGGAAACCATGCTGGCTCCTGTCGGCTGGAACGGCGAGGGCTGGCCCGTGGTCAACGGCGGCAAGCCCATAACGGCAGCGATGCCCTTACCCGGCCGCCCGGGGGAGGGCTTTGCAGAGCAGAGGAGCTTTGACCTATTTGCCGATTTTACAAAGGGCGGGCCACTGTCCCCGCGCTGGGTGTATTTGCGCAATCCCTACGAGGAGAACTACCGCTTTGATGGCGGGCTGGCGCTTACAGCCGGGGAAAAGTCCCTGGACGACCTGGGGTCCCCAACCTTTATCGGCCTCCGGCAGCAGCACCTCTTTATGGTGGCCACAACCAGAATGGACTGTACGCCTTCGGAAAAGCAGCAGGCGGGGCTCACCGTCTTTCACACCAACGAGCAGCACTACGATCTGGCCGTTACCCGCCGGGAGGGTCGGCGCTGCGCCGTGCTCCGGCGGCGGGTGGGCGATATGACCGTAGAGTCCGCGCCGGTCTTTTTGGGCGAAGACGGGCCGGTTTTCCTGGAGGTGGAATCGGACAAGCTTGAATACCGCTTCTTCGCGGAGAGCGCCGGGGCCAGGACCTTGGTGGGTGTCGGACGCACACAGCTGCTCTCTACAGAGTGCACCAGGGGCACCTTTACCGGCTGCTTTGTGGGCCTGTTCTGTCAGGGAGAGGGCAGAGCCAGGTTTGAGGAGTTCCAGTACCGGCAGCTTCCCCGCTGAATCGGAAACTGAAAAGGTCCTTGCTTTTTTATGCGATATAGCTATAATGAATCCAATGCCCTTAATTTGACTTTTTATATGGAGGATCTGACTATGGATAAAAAATTTGCCCGCCTGACCCTTGACCCGGATTTTCAGATAAGCCGCATCGACAAGCGCGTGTACGGCTCCTTTGTGGAGCACCTGGGCCGTGCGGTGTACGGCGGCGTGTATCAACCCGGGCATGGCTCTGCCGATGAGGAGGGCTTCAGAAGGGACGTGCTGGACCTGGTGCGGGAGCTTCAGGTGCCCATTGTGCGCTATCCCGGTGGCAACTTCGTCTCAAACTTCTACTGGGAGGACAGCGTGGGCCCGGTTTCGGAGCGCCCCCGCCGCCTGGAGCTGGCATGGCGCAGCACCGAGACCAACGAGGTGGGTGTGAACGAGTTTGCCCGCTGGGCAAAGAAGGCCGGCACGGAGCTGATGATGGCGGTGAATCTGGGCACCCGGGGCATCGACGCAGCCTGCGGCCTTCTGGAATACTGCAATCACCCCTCGGGCACCAAGTACAGCGACCTGCGCATAGCCCACGGGGTGAAGGAGCCCCACAATATCAAAACCTGGTGCCTGGGCAACGAGATGGACGGCCCCTGGCAGGTGGGTCATAAGACCGCCCGGGAGTACGGCCGTCTGGCCGACGAGACCGCCAAGGCCCTTCGGCAGATAGACCCCACGGTGGAACTGGTAGTCTGCGGCAGCTCCAATACCGGCATGGCCACCTACCCCCAGTGGGAGGCCACGGTGCTGGAGGAGGCCTATAACAGCGTGGACTATATCTCCCTGCACACCTACTACGGCAACAGGCTTAACGACACCGCCAACTTCCTGGCCTACTCTGACGATATGGACCATTTTATCAGGACAGTTATCTCCACCTGCGACTTTGTTAAAGCAAAGAAGCGGGGCAAAAAGGATATCATGCTCAGCTTCGACGAGTGGAACGTCTGGTTCCACAGCGACGCGGCGGACAGCGACACCATGGGCAACCGCCCCTGGTCCGTGGCCCCGCATCTGCTGGAGGACCAGTACAACTTCGAGGACGCGCTCTTAGTAGGTCTTATGCTCATAACCCTCATCAAGCACAGCGACCGTGTGCGCATGGCCTGCCTTGCCCAGCTGGTGAACGTGATAGCCCCCATCATGACCGAGGAGGACGGCCCCGCCTGGCGGCAGACCATCTACTACCCCTATCTGCACGCGTCAAAATATGGCCGTGGCGTGGCTCTGAACACCGCCCTTCGCTCCTCAAGGCACGACACCAGGGAGTTCACCGACGTGACGGACGTGGAGGCCGCCGCCGTGTGGAACGACGAGGCGGAGGAGCTAACCGTTTTCGCCGTGAACCGGGATTTAGAGGACAGCATAACCCTTGAGACCGACCTGCGAGGCTTTGCGGGCTATGAGCTTACAGAGCATATCGTCCTTGAGCATGGAGATTTCAAGGCCGTGAACTCGGCGGCGGCAGAGACGGTGGCTCCACACACTGTCACTGACCGGGACGAGTTGGACAGCGGCCTGCTCAAATCCAGGCTTGCGCCTGCCTCCTGGAACGTGATACGCCTGAAGAAAAGAAAGTAAGCCCGGAAAAAATTTTCCGCTCACCCCTTGACTCTTCCGTTAGGTAAGCGTGTACAATAAATTCAAAACCACGGAAAGGGTGTTAAAAATGACAGACTTAGTAAAAATCAGGGAGGTCACGGAGCGGTACAATATCCCCGCGCGCACACTGCGGTACTATGAGGACATGGGGCTTATCGAGAGCGCCCGGGTGGCGGATTACGCCTACCGGCTGTACGACCAGCGGGCGCTTAAACGGCTGGAGCAGATATTGATCCTCAGAAAGCTGAACATCAGCATCAAGGATATCCAGCTGATCTTCCAGGCCGCCGGGTCGGACACTGTCCTGGACGTGCTGGGAAGGAAGGTAGAGGACATCAACCACGAGGTAGCCCTGCTCCGGGACCTGCGGGACATAATCCTGGAGTTCATCGAGCAGATAAGAAAGATGGATTTCAGCAGCGACTCCGATGTGAAGCTGCTCTATGAGCGGGCCGCCACGGTGGAGACCCGCATAGAGAAGATCCCCTACGAGGGCAACGCCTCCAAGGTGAACCGGCTGTTTGACATCTCTGAGAAGCTCAAAAAGGCCCCGGAGGTGCGCCTTGTACAGATAAACCCCTTCAAGGCCTTTACCTCCGGCGCGGATACCATCGAAAACGTGATGGGCCACTTTCAGGAGTGGCAGGAGGCACACAACCATCTGGTGAAGAAGATGATATACGGCGCGCCGGATTTCCTCTGGTTCGAGGAGGACAGGGCCACCTGGATATGGGCGGTGGAGGACGGTGTCACGGCAGAGGAGGTGGCCCCCTATGAGCTCATCGAGTTCGAGGGCGGGCTCTATGCCGCGGCCATGTCGGTGGACGGTGACGACGACATCGGCAACCGGGTCCACGCAGGCCTCCTCAAGTGGATAGAGGACAGCGGCTTTGAGCTGGACGAGCGGCCGGGGCACAGGACCATGGGGCATATGCTGAACCCCACGGAGGAGATCAAAAGGGCGCTGGGGTATGACCAGATGGACCTGTACGTGCCGGTAAAGGTCCGGGAAAAAGGGAACGGCACGGCAGACTGAGACATATAATAAGAAAAAGGGACAGTCCATGGGTGGACTGTCCCTTTTCTTTTGCCTGGGGTGGGCTCTATCTAATAAAATAGACGGTATCAAGCCATTTTAATAATTTAGAAAGGAGCTATGCCCATGAAAACCTATGGATATATCCGTGTGTCCAGCACCGACCAGAACGAGGACCGCCAGCGCGTCGCCCTCGGCCAAAAGGATATACTGCCGCGCAACATCTATACGGACAAGCAGTCCGGCAAGGACTTCGAAAGGCCCCGGTACCGTGAGCTGGTGAAAAGGCTGAGACCAGGCGACCTGGTCTATATTCTGAGCATCGACCGGCTGGGACGCAACTACAAGGAGATACAGGAGCAGTGGCGGATCCTTACCAAAATCAAGGACGTTGACATCTGCGTGATAGATATGCCCCTGCTGGACACCAGAACCGCCAAAGACCTGATGGGGACGTTCATCGCCGACCTGGTGCTGCAAATACTCTCCTTCGTGGCGGAAAATGAGCGGGTAAACATCAAAAAGCGTCAGGAACAGGGTATCGCGGCGGCAAAGGCAAAGGGCGTGCGCTTTGGCAGGCCGGAGAAGCCGGTGCCCGAGGATTTTTCAGAGATTGTGCTCCGGTGGGAGCGGCAGGAGCTGAACATCAAGGACGTTCTCCTGCTGTGCGGCATGAGCAACGCCACGTTCTACCGCCGTCTGCGGGAGCTGCGCCTAGGAAACATCCCCAAATAATCAAGGCAGTCTCTATCAAATTGTGTACTTTTTGACAGCTGCCGCTCTCTTGGTTATTCTACCACAAGCCTGCGCGGATTTCAATAGCATTTTATAATTTGTGCTTCAATTTTCGCGCCAAATTCCAAAAAAATACATAGTTGCCATTAACTATCAAAAAGTACACTTTATTAAAAAACTGGAGGTGATAGGAAACGGCAGTCACCACAAGGGGACCATTGGGCCGCGGCGCGCTGGCCTGGCCCTGCTCCGCTCTGAGCGGGAAACGCTCGTCCCCCCAAAAAAACACAGCGCATAAATATTTAAGGAGGTTAATTTATGAGTAAAAAGTTTTTGTCAGCGCTGCTGGCGGTGCTTATGGTGGTTTCCATGGTGCCCATGGCGGCGGTGGCGGCAACAGATTCGACCGAGGTTACAGCAGAAAATGCTGGCGCCCTGACAGCTGGCTCCTATAAGATTACCCAAGAACTTACCGCTGACCTGGTTGTCAAAAGCGGCGAAGTAAATCTGCAAGTTGATGGTAAGCTGACGAATAGCAGCGGCAATACCATTACCGTAGAGAAGGGTGCTACGCTGACTATTACAGGTAAGGGCACCATAGACAACAAAACCCACCAGAAGGCTGCCCTCCAGAATAACGGCACAGCTATCCTGAGCGGGTGCACATTCAGCCGCAGCCAGGAAAAGGGTACAAGCGGCAATGCTAATGGCAACAGCTGGTACACTATCGATAATGCCGGCACGATGACTATCAACGCTGGCACTACAGTCATCCCGGCTGGCACGGTTGAAAGTCCTGCAGGCAGCTATTCCAGCCTGATCAGGAGCTTCGGCGATGAAAGCGCCGCGACACTGACCATCAAGGGCGGCAAGTTCAATGGTGGCGTGAATACCGTAAAGAACGACAACAACTCTGTGTTGTTTGTCGAGGGCGGCGAGCTCAAGAACACTGCCCGGTACGTTATCATGAACTGGAATGAAGCCACTATCTCCGGCGGCACTTTCTCGACCAGCTCTGACGCGACATGCGGTGCTGTGCAGAATGTGAAGAATCCCACTAATGGCGAAAAATCCAAGGGCAAGCTGGTCATCAGCAACGGCGATTTTAGCGCTCCGTCTGGAACACCTGTTATTCAGAGCACTACGAACGCAACCTATAAATCCACTGACATTACCATCACCGGCGGCACCTTCTCAAGCGACCCCTTCGCTGCCGACTCCGGCATCACCTCTACTACCTACGTATCCGAGCTGGTAAACGGCAAATACGTCGTTAAGCCCGACACTACGAAGGAGGAGCTGATAACAAAAATCGAGGAAGCGATAAACACAAACGGCGCGGCCCCCCTCAACGACACACGGACTGGCGCGGATAAGGTCGAGGTTTTGGTCAAGGATGGGACCTATAAGGTCACCGCTGCCAAAAATGAACCCGCCGCTGGTGCGGAAGACCCGGCAGACATCAATGTGACTGTAGAAGCCGAGGAGCTTGTAGGCCACCAGAACGCCGCTTCCCCTAAGTCCATGGGCTACTGGGTCGGCGTGAAGTTCCCGGTTGTGGACGGCTGGACCATATCTGCTTACAAGAGGGATGGACAGCAGTCCTCAGCGAGTATTGACGCCTCGGACTTTACGACCGAGGGCGATGTGACTACTCTTAACGGCTACTACAATGTGGGCGATACCAGCGAGGAGGTGACAAACTCGCGTGTGCGTCCTGTTTGGGTGACCTATAAGAAGGGTGAACAAACTGTAGATGTCAAGTTCAATGTTGACCTGACCGGCGTGGAGATCGTGGTGCCCGCGAAGGAGCCCGAAGAAGATGGCACACTGAGCGAGGAGACCAAAAAGGACCTCACCGATGCTATCACCGCTGCGGCTACCGGTAGCAGCAAGAACGACGAGGAGACCGGCGAAGCAAGTAAAGACGTTCCCACCGTCAGCGTCGGGACCATCGCCAATGGCACCGTTACTATCGACAAGACAATCGTTGGGGCGCTTAAGGAGGCAGCTGACGACGGTGATAAAAACGATGTCGACCTGAAGATCGTCGGCCAGGGCGGCGCGGAGGCTACGATTCCCGCGACTACGGCAAAGGCTCTTGATGCTGCGAAGGATCTGAAGCCCACCGTTAAGGCCGAGACTACCTCGGACGCAAATGTTGACACCGAGAACCTAACAGCTGATGAGGCCACTAAAGCTATTGTAACCCAGGCTCTCGAATCCCTGGGCACTGATGGCAAGTACGTTGTGACCGTCACCATGGAGCAGGAGAGCAAGCTGTTTACAGACCCTGCTAGTTGCGAAATTATCGTGAAGGTGCCGGTTCCCAGCTCCGACTACGATACCGTTATCCACATCGGCGACGACGGCAAAGTAACAAAGGAGCCTGCCGAAAAGGGCGGCGATGCGGAGAACGGCTACTTCCTGACAGTCACGCTGAATCATCTGTCCCAGGTATTTGGCGCTAAGAGCAGTGAAGTGAGTGATATTCCTGTCGACCCGGGCGAGCTGGGCGCGGTCGCGATGCCAAAGGTCACATACACCAAACTCGCCGATATGACCGGAGCAGTTACCGGCATTAATGGTATTATCAATAAGGCGGACGTTTATAATGAGTCCGGCGTGCTGGTGGTCAAGAACACAAGCGAGGCAACACAGAGATATATTATTTCTGTCGGCCCGAAGGCCACGGCAAATAGCTTCAATATTGCCTATGTTATAAAGCTCGAAAAGAACAAACAGTATGTTCTCCAGTGCCAGCAGACCCTTGCTGTCAAGGTTGTTGGCGTTGGTATGACCACAAATCTGAACGAGAAGTTCAAAATGGAGGACTTTGATGTCGATGACTGGGTTAATGTAACGGAGGCAGAGGACAGCTATACGGGCGTTACCGCTGACTAAAAAGGAGGAGTATAGTCATGAAAAAAAGAGTGATTGCCTTCCTTCTCACACTCGTTATGTGTGTAAGCCTGGCGGTTCCTGCCGGTGCAAAAATACAGGAGGGCACATTGGACGGAGATGGACTGCATGTGGGTGACACCACTCCTGTACCCACGCCGCCCCCTTACGTTCCCCCGGTGGTTCCCCCCACCACCTACAAAGTCAACACCCCCGCGGACGTTGAGGGCGGCAGGATAACCGTCAGCCCCACCAGCGCCGTCAAGGGCTCAACTGTGATGATTACTGTCACCCCCGACGAGGGCTATGAGATAGAGGGCGTGACCGTCACCGATGCTAACGGCAAGACTGTGACTACAACTGACGTTGGGAACGGGAAGTACACCTTCACCATGCCCGGCAGTTCCGTGACCGTCGGCGCCACCTTCAAGAAGGTCGACGACACACCGGAGCCGCCCACTCCTCCGGTGTGGGAGAACCCCTTTAAAGACGTTAAAGAGAGCGACTGGTTCTTCGACGCGGTGAAGTATGTCAACCAGAATGGCCTGATGGTCGGCGACAAGAACGGCCGGTTCAACCCCCGCAGCAACCTGACCCGTGCGGAGTTTGCCCAGATCCTCTACAAGAAGGAAGGCAGCCCCAGCGTCACCTGGACCGCCAAGTTCCCCGATGTTAAGGAGAGCGACTGGTTCGCCAAGCAGATAATCTGGGCGACGAACGAGGGCATCCTGGCCGGTTATGCCAACGGCAAGGCCGGTCCCAACGACCACATCACCCGCGAGCAGCTGGTGAGCCTGCTGTGGCGCTATGAGGGCAGGCCCGCTCCCACCATGACCACGCTGAACTTCCCTGACGCTAACAAAGTTAGCAGCTACGCCAAGGAGGCCCTGCTCTGGGCTGTTGAGAAGGACATCATAAGCGGCCGGACCAACGGCGAGCTTGACCCCAAGGGCAATGCTTCAAGGGGCGAGGCCGCGCAGATGCTGATGAAATATTACAGCATGAAGTAATTCAGAGTACAAGAAGAAAGCTTCCACTATAAACGGAAAAGCCGCCCTTTGGGCGGCTTTTCTGCTGTTCTATTCTATAGTTGGCAGTAAATATGCTCGAACACCGCCGCCAGCAGCTTGTCCGCCTCCCGGCTCTCCGCGACAATAGTAACCACGGCGTTTTTGTCTCGCATTAAAAGGGAAAACTGCCCGTACTTGCCGTCCGCCCTAAAGGAGCCGTGCTCGCCGCCCCAGAACAGGTAGCCGTATCCATGTCCGCCGTTCTCCGCCTGCTTGCTGGTGGACTCTCTAACCCAGCTCTCCGGCACAAGCTGCCTGCCCTGCCAATTCCCCTTTTGCAGGTACAGCAACCCGAACTTGTGCAGCTCGTCCATGGTGAGGAAAAGCCCGCCCGCGCCGAAGGTGTTCCCCAGGGGGTCCGTCTCCCAGGTGGGCAGCCGGAGGCCCATGGGCTCAAAGAGCCGGGGCATGAGATAGTGTACCAGGTCGCAGCCCGCCCGGCGCTGGACCAGTACGCCCGCAAGGTAGGGCCCCACGTTGTTATAGACAAACTTCGTGCCGGGCTCATAGGAGAAGGGCTGGGCCAGGGCCAGCCTGACCCAGTTCTTTTCCGGGTAATAGGGCCGGTCCTCCCCCATGAGGAAAGCCTTCGGCTGGCCCAGGCACATGGTCAGAAGGTCCCGTACCGTGGCTTTTCTGAGGTTCTCCGAAACGGTTACGGGCAGCTCCTCCGAAAACGCGTCTACGAGCCGCTCCTCCAGAGAGAGCAGCCCCTCCTTTATGGCTATGCCCACCGCAGCGGAGGTAAAGCTCTTGCTGGCGGAGTAGATATTCCGGCGGCAGGCCCCCTCCCAGGTGTGGCGGGCGGTCTCCCGCCCGTTCTGGCTGACAACCACCCCCAAAGCCCGCAGGGGGGTAGCCGCTTCAATAAACGGAGCAAGCTCAAGCATTGCGGACTCTCCTTTCCATAACGTAATCGTCCATCACAAACCCGCCGCCGATGTCCGTCACAGTGCTCTCGACGGTCTCAAAGCCCCAGTGCTCGTATACCTCCTTGGCGTGGGTATTTCCCTTGTTCACCGTCAGGCGTATGCGGGAAAGGCTGCGGCTGCGGGCCTCGTGCTCTATGAGCTCAAAGGCCGCCCGGGCGGCGCCTGTGCCCTTCATATGTGGGAGCAGATAGAGCTTGCTTAAAAACAGCTCGTCCCGTCCACCGTAACCCGGCGCAAAGCCGGTAAAGCCGCCGGGCTCGCCGTCGCCGTATATCAAATAGTATATATAGCCCTCCTTGTCCATCTGCTTCCTGACCGCCGGCGGCGACAGGAACTTTTCCACCATATACTCCACCTGCTCCAGGCCCAGCAGCTCGCTATAGGCCTGCTCCCAGGCCTCCTTTGCCAGACGGCAGAGGAGGCCTATCTCCTCCGGGGTATTAACCGGCTTTAGCTCTATGTTCATTCAGATTTCCTCCTCTGTGGAAAGCTCGCTGTAATTGCCCAAAAACGAGAACCTGGGCAGCTCCGCCTTTAGGGCGCAGATAAGGTTTAGGGTAGAGGGGTCGTGGATACAGCCGGTAAAATCCAGGTAAAAATCATATTCGAAGGAGCGCCCGGGGAGGGGCCGCGACTCTATCTTCGTAAGATTCAGCCCTGAGCCCGCGAACCTCCGCAGTACGCTGTGCAGGGAGCCGGTGGTGTGGGGCAGGGAGAAACAGAGGCTTATCTTGCTGGCGTCCACGGGCAGCACGGCCTCCCTGGACACGGCCACGAACCTGGTGGTATTGTTGCGCACATTTTGAACGCCCCGCCGGAGTATTGTAAGTCCATAGCGCCTTGCGGCGTCCTCGGAGCATATCACACCCAGCCCCGGCTCCTGGCTCTCCGCAACGGCCTTGGCTGCGGCGGCGGTGTTGCTGTAGTCCTCCGTTTCATAGCCCTCCCTGGAGAGGAGCTCTGAGCACTGGGCCAGGGCCTGGGGATGGGACAGCACCCTTGTAATCTCCCCCGGGGCTGCGGCGGCAAGGCAGTGCTCCACCCGTATATCAACGGCGCCCACAATGTAGAAGCGGTACTTCAGTATCAGGTCGTACACGGCCGTCACCGAGCCCGCGGCGGAATTCTCCACCGGCACCACCCCCAGCGCGCCCTCTGAAACCTCACGGAACACCTCGTGAAACTCCGGCACGAACCCGATCTCCGCTCCAGGGAACAGCCTCTCTGCCGCCTGATGGGAATAGGCCCCCCGCACCCCCTGGCAGACCACTTTCCCGGGGCTCTGAAGCTCTCGGTTCGCCCTTTGCTCCAGCTCCAAAAGGTCCGGGTCGCCGCCCATGAGGTTGTGCTCCCTGTCTCGGCTTATGGCCATTATGGCCCGGTAAAATTCTGCGGCGCTCTGGCCCATCTCCCCGGCCTGCCGGCTGACCCTGTCGATTATCTCCTGCTCCCGGGCGGCGTTTCGCACGGGCTTTCCGGCCTGCCGCTTTAGCTCTCCTACCCGCTCCACACAGCCCATGCGCTCTAAAAACAGGGGCAGAAGCTCCCTGTCGATGCGGTCTATCTCCCGGCGCTCTACCGCCAGCTTTTCTTGAAATTCCTGTTCCTTCATGCTTTGCTCCTCCCTATAGCATACGGCTCTGGGCCAAAAGGTCCAAAACCGCCACGGCTGCCGCCGCCTCCACCGCCGGGGCGGCTCTGGGGACCACGCAGGGGTCGTGGCGGCCCGTAACCGTCAGCTTGGCGTTGGTCCTGTCCGCCAGGTTCACTGTGTCCTGCTCCCGGCTTATGGAGGGGGTCGGCTTTAAGGCCGCCCGGAATATTATGGGCATACCGTTTGCGATCCCCCCCAGAATCCCGCCGGAATTGTTGGTGCGGGTTCTTATGGAGCCGTCGTTTTCCATATATATGGGGTCGTTGTTTTCGCTGCCGCGCATATCCGCCACGGAAAAGCCCGCGCCGAACTCGATCCCCTTTACCGCCGGTATGCCGAAAATTATAGAGGCTATGCGGTTCTCCACCCCGTCGAAGATGGGGTCCCCCGCCCCCACCGGCATACCTAGCACGGCGCACTCCACTGTGCCCCCCACGCTGTCCTGGCTGAGCCGCGCCCCTTCAATAGATTGGCGCATACTCTCCTTAGCCGCCGGATCTATCACCGGGAAATATTCGTTTGATAGCCTGTCCAGAAGCTCCGGTGACACTCCCACAGGGTCAAAGGACCGGTCGCCTATTTCCGCCCCGGCTATTTTCAGCACATGGGAGCCTATCTCTATCCCACGCCGCCGAAGTATCTGCCGGGCCACGGCCCCCGCGAACACCAAGGGCGCCGTGAGCCGCCCGGAGAAGTGTCCTCCCCCCCGCACGTCCTGATGGCCGCCATACTTCACTTCGGCGGTATAGTCCGCGTGGCCGGGCCGGGGCAGGACCTTTAACTGGCTGTAGTCCTTTGAGCGCTGGTTGCTGTTCTCTATAACGGCGCAGAGGGGCGCGCCGGTGGTCACACCGTCCAGAAGGCCGCAGAGAACCCGGGGTTCATCGCTCTCCTTTCGGGTGGTGGCGGTCTTGTCCCGGCCCGGGGCCCGGCGGGACATCTGCTTTAAAATCTCCGGCCAGGTTATCCTCTCCCCGGCAGGCAGGCCCTCTATATTCACGCCGATGGCCGCCGTATGGCTGCCGCCGAAGATGGATATCCTGATACTGTTACCCCAGCTGGAGGACATTGGCAATGCCTCCTAACCTTCTGTATTCCTCAAAAAATGTGGGATAGGTCTTGTTGATGCTGTAGGCCTCCGTGACCTCTACCGGCGCTTTACTGCGGAGTCCCGCCCCGGCCAGGGCCATCACCACCCGATGGTCGTTGCAGCCCTGGGCCCTGCCTCCCTCAAGGCGCTCCACCCCGTGTATCACAAGAGTATCGCCCTCCTCGGCGGCCTGTCCTCCAAGGGCGTTTATGGCCCGGCACATGGCGGAAAGCCTGTCGCTCTCCTTAAGCCGCAACCGGCTTCCGTTCTCAAAGCGGGTCTCCCCCCGGCAGAGGGCCGCGCATACCGCCGCCGCCGGGACCATGTCGGTGATGTTCGATACGTCCAGCTCCTGCCCCACAAGGCCGCCGAAGGGCTCCCGGGCGCTTTTATTCCGCGCCACAAGCTCCTCCCCCTCCCAGCCGATATCCAGGCCAAAGCGGCCGAATACCTCTACACAGGCCCGGTCCCCTTGTAGAGAGTCAGGGCGCAGGCCTCTTAGGCGCACTACTGCCCCTATGGGAGACAGCGCCGCCATATTAAGGAAAAACGCCGCCTGGGACCAGTCGCCCTCCACCCGATAGCCGGACCTTTCATACCTCTGCCCGCCGGGCACGTGCCAGCCGCCCGCTATTGGGTCAACTCTTACGTCGAAGTCCCGAAGCACCTCCAGGGTCATGTCCACGTACCCTATGGACTCCAGGGGCGAGGTCAGTACCAGTTCGCTGTCCCCCTCTAAAAGGGGCAGGGCCATCAAAAGGCCTGTTACAAACTGGGAACTGATATTTCCCGGCAGACAGAAGCGCCCCGGAGCAAGCCTGCCCTCTATCTCAAGGGGCAGGCCAAGGCCCCCGGTCCCGTTTTTGAACGCCACGCCGTGGGCGGGAAGAAGCTCCGCGTACACCCCGAGGGGCCGCTGGGGCAGCCGCCCCCGGCCCGTGAAGCGCCAGCGGCCCCCAAGGGCGGCGGCGATGGGTATTATAAAGCGCAGAAGCGAGCCGGATTCGCCGCAGTCCACCTCTCCACCGCCGCCGGCACAGAGGATACCCGCGGCCCGCTCCGTGGCCGTGATGTCCTCGCTTGGGTACAGGTTCTCAATAACGCATTCCCTGCCGCTTGTGCAGCGGGAAAGGGCCCCGCAAAGCAGCGCCCGTATGGCGGCGGACTTGCTGGGGGGCACGGTAAGGCTCCCGCCGGCAAAGGCGGAGCCGTAGCTTACACAATACATAGGTATTCTCCTTTGTGACAACAGGCTGTCTATTTTATTATACCAGCTTTCGGGGCTTCTTGCAAGAAAAAACGGGGCGTAAAATGCAAAGGTAAAATGCAAAGTTGTGCTTGCAAACGCCTATCGGTTGTGGTATGATGTGTACAATTTATTCAACTTTGGAAGGAGAAAGACCATGTCCATACCCCGTCCTGAATATCCCCGCCCTCAGATGACAAGGGGAGAAGAAAGCTGGCTGAACCTTAACGGCAGCTGGGAGTTCGAATTTGATTTCGGAGACAGCGGCATTGAGCGACGCCAGTGGGAAAAACCCTTCTCCAAGGCCATCACAGTGCCCTTCTGCCCGGAGAGCAAGCTCTCCGGCATAGGCTATACGGACTTTATCCCCGCCGTATGGTACCGCCGCAAGGTCGATATTACCCCGGAGCAGGCAAAGGGCGCAGTCGTGCTGCGCTTCGGCGCGGTGGACTATAAGTGCACCGTCTGGGTCAACGGCAGGGAGGTGGGAAGCCACAGGGGCGGCTATGTGTCCTTCGCTTTTGACATCACGGCCTATGTACAGCCCGGCGAGAACACCATTGCCCTCTGCGCCCAGGACAACGTGCGCTCTGGCAAACAGCCCAAGGGCAAGCAGGCCCATCTGCACTACTCCAACGCCTGCGACTATACCCGCACCACCGGCATATGGCAGACGGTATGGCTGGAGTTCCTTCCCAAGACACATATCGTCTCCTATAAGGTCTACCCCCAGCCCGATAACAGCTCCGTCTCCCTACAGGTATCTATAAAGGGCTGCACTGAGGGCTGCGCGCTAAAGGCCGCCGCCTTTGAGGGCAGGACCGTGGGCAGATGTGAGCGCGCGGGAGTCGGCCAGCTGGCCTTTGAGCTCTCCCTTTCTGAGAAACATCTTTGGGCCCCGGGGGAGCCCAACCTCTACGATTTGGAGCTTATTATTGAAAAGGACGGCGCTGTGATCGACAGGATAGACGGCTACTTTGGTCTTCGCAGCCTCCGCTGGGACAAAAAGGCCATCGAGATAAACGACAGGCCAATATTCCAGCGGCTGATACTGGACCAGGGCTTCTATCCCGACGGCATTTACACCGCTCCCAGCGACGAGGCGCTGAAAAAGGACATAGAGCTGAGCATGGACCTGGGCTTCAACGGCGCAAGGCTGCATCAGAAGGTGTTCGAGGAGCGGTATCTCTACTGGGCGGATAAGCTTGGATATATCGTCTGGGGCGAGATGGCCAGCTGGGGCTGCGACATCTCCACCCCGGCGGGCCTTGAGTATTTCCTGCCCGAGTGGATAGAGTCGGTGGAGCGGGACTTTAACCACCCGGCTTTAGTGGGCTGGTGCCCCTTTAACGAGACCTGGGACCACCCCTATACAGGCGCCCGGCAGGACGACGAGGTGCTGCGGGCCACCTACCTTGCCACCAAGGCCCTGGACCCCACCCGCCCGGTGATAGACACCAGCGGCAACTTCCATGTGATAACCGATATCTACGACATACACGACTATGACCAGGACCCGGAGTCCTTCAGGGAGAAGCTTGCCCCCATGGCCGAGGGCGGCCCTGCCCACGAGACTTTCCCGAACCGCCAGAAGTATGAGGGCCAGCCCTACTTTGTCAGCGAGTACGGCGGCACCTGGTGGAATCCCGCCCCCGAGGATGAAAACAACTGGGGCTATGGCAACCGGCCCCAGAGCGAGGACGAGGTGCTGCGGCGCTTTGCGGGCCTTGCCGGAGCAATGCTCGAGAACCCGGCAGTGTGCGCCCTGTGCTATACCCAGCTCACCGACGTGGAGCAGGAGCAGAACGGCCTTTACTCCTATGACCGCAGCCGCAAGTTCTCCGACAGGATATATGAGGGCATGAGGACCGCCATGTCTGCCCGGGCGGCCATAGAGAAGTGAGCGCCTGGAATAGAAATCTATAAGCATAATAGTAAAGCCCCCTATGCAGAACAAAACTGCATAGGGGGCTTTGAGCTACAAAATATTTGCGGAGCCTATCTGTCAAAATGCGCGGAAACTTCCTTCAGCTTCTCGATGATGGGCAGGTGCTGGGGGCACATCTCCTCGCACTGGCCGCATTCAATACAGTCCTTTGCCTTTCCAAAATTCTTTGTCAGATTGGCGTAGTTGGAGAAGTTCACCGTCCAGCCCTTCTCCTCCAAATGCTCACGCATATCCTCGTTATATAGGGAGAAATACTGGGGTATGGCGATCTTCTGGGGGCAGCCCTCGGTGCAGTAGGAGCAGCCTGTGCAGGGCACGGCGATCCGGCTGTTGATGATCTCTCCGGCCTTCATTACCATGGCCTTTTCCTCCTCAGTGAGAGGCTTGAAGTTCTCCATAAAGCTGAGATTGTCCTCCATCTGCGCAAGGCTGCTCATGCCAGAGAGCACCATCTTCACCTCCGGCAGGCTGGCGGCAAAGCGGATGGCCCAGGAAGCCGGGGACAGGCTGGGGTCGTGGGCCTTGAACAGCTCCTCCACCTCTGCGGGAACTTTCGCCAGAGTGCCGCCCTTCACGGGCTCCATAACCGTCACCCACTTGCCGTGCTTCACCGCTACATCGTAGCAGGCTTTGGATTGTATCCACTGGCTGTCCCAGTCCAGATAGTTTATCTGTAACTGAACGAACTCGAGGAAGGGGTACTTGGTAAGAATCTCGTCCAGCAGCTCCGCCGTGGCGTGGAAGGAGATACCCGCCGTTTTCACCAGACCCTTCTCCCTCTTATCTTTCAGCCAGCTAAAGCAATCGAACTGTTCATACTTAGGCAGGCTGCCGGACTCTATACCGTGGAGCATATAATAGTCGAAATATTCCACGCCGGTCTTGCAGAGCTGCTGGTTAAAGACGGTGTCTCTGTCCTCCAGGCTGTTGAAGAAGCCGTTATGCAGCTTGCTGGCCAGGGTGAATTTGTCCCTGGAATAGCGGCTGGTGAGCACCTCCTTCACCGTGGGCTCGCTCTGGAAACCGCAGTACATCCAGGCGGTGTCAAAGTAAGTAAAGCCCTTTTCAATGAACAGGTCTACCATCTTCTTGACCTGCTCCACGTCGATAGCGCCCGCATTGGACGGGTCGGTGGTGGGCAGGCGCATTAGGCCGAAGCCGAAATTTTTCATGGCGTAAACTTCCTTTCATATTTTTTATCCATTATACAACCTTGACCGCTCTCCATGTCAAGACCTATTTCCAAAAATGCCTTGCAGCTTACTCTGCCGGGGCTTGACCTCGCGCAAAAAACCTCTTGCTATTCCGCGCAATATGGTGTAAAATGTAGTCGAGACACAGAAGCAAAAAAGGCAGGGCGCCGGGGACCGCCATCCCCAACGCCCCTATGCAGGAGCGTACTCTCCCACACAGCAGAATATCTGCACCATATCTATTATAAACAATCCCCTGTTTTTTTACAAGGGCCTAAGTGGATTTTGCGTGTAGCTTCCGGCGGTGTAGGGTCAAGTTCCCTGCGCCGCTTTTGTTGTCTCAGCGGCGAAGCCCATGGGGCGGGCCTGGGGTCTGCCCTTTGGGGGGTGTCGCTGGGAAAATATTTTTAGGAGGCTGCACTATGAAAAAATCCATCTTAGCACTGCTTTTAGCCGTACTGACGGGGCTGACTGCCTATGGCGGCAACGCCGGCAGCCCTGCCCCGGAACCCCCGGCCGGGGCCCGCTCACTTAAGCGGGAAGGCGCTTTAAAGAAAGAATGACGTTACAAAAAGAACAGTACGAACAAGTAGCAGACTGCTTTCCAAAACAGCGTAAGCCAGCGAAGATCAGTAATTTGAACGTGTTGAACGCAGTGCTGTACATAGTGGAAAATGGGTGCAAATGGAGGGGCTTACCCAAAGAATACGGAGATTGGCACGTGATCTATGTTCGGATAAACCGCTGGGCGA
>ERZ777305.1397-NODE-1397-length-28973-cov-3.325749_pt1 | contig 28973 bp, 16 predicted proteins | sample MGYA00374965_ERZ777305 | MGnify/ENA primary metagenome ERZ777305 (study PRJEB29328, sample SAMD00013331) | mouse gut metagenome | study: EMG produced TPA metagenomics assembly of the Metagenome analysis of fecal microbiota from mouse which was promoted... | reverse complement strand
CCTCTTTCGTAGGACGTGGCGTATAACCGATATTGCTCAATTCTTCCGGTTCGAGTACACAAGATACCGGACCGTACAAGTCATAGAAACAGAACATCAGCCATGCACGCAATGTCTTCGCCTCGGCTATCTTGGTAGCCTTTGCCGCTTCGGGCAGACCACCCACCTTCTCCAGCTGGTCGAGAATGAAGGTGCACCGCGTAATGTTACGGCTGATGGTATAAGTCATGAACGTGTCCCAGGCACCTGCCCAGTTGAAATCGTATAAGCGGTTGCTCTGATGGCGGCATTCGTCCGAAGTAAATTCCGAATAAGCCCACCAGCCATCGCCTGCCGCATAGATAGGCATGGCCCAGCCACCGTTTGAATCATCCCACATACCGCCTGAATTGGCCTTGAAATTGGCATACATCCCTACCATCAACGCATCAATATCTTCTACCGTTTGCGGAAAGTTTGCATTTGTCAGGCTCGAAAATACTTTTTGGTCCAAGTCGCATGAGTGGAGCATCACACCCATGCACAAGGCAACCGCCCAACTGATTATCTTTTTTGTTTTCATCTCTTCTTGGTATTTTAGTTTAGAAATTAATGTTAACACCCAATACGACTGTAAACGGAATGGGGAACGGTGCAAAGTTGGTTCCCATTTCCGGATCCAGACCCTCGTAATTTGTCAGCATCAGCGTGTTCTGCAAATCCACGAACACAGAAGCATCCGAAGCAATCTTATTTCTCTTCAGGAATTTCTCAGGCAGCATATAGGTCAACTTGATATCTTTGAAGCGCCAGAAATGTACGTTCTTCAGTGTAAAGTCGTGCATGCCGGTCTTATTATTTCCGCCCGTCACATCTTGTGCAATACCGGGATACCAGCCGGTAGGATTGTAGGAAGTCCATCTGTCCTTTACGCGTACACTGGTGTTATCGTCACCGATGCCTCTGAAGTGCCATGCATCATGTGATTTTCTGCCCAATACACCATACGTGTCAATATCCAGCATCCAGTTCTTGAAGCGCAGACTGGCACCCAGACCGAAATTGGCCTTCGGGTCCCATGTACCCAATTTCACGATGTCATTATCATCCATCACACCGTCTCCGTTTACGTCCACATACCTCAGATTACCCGGTTTGGCATCTGGCTGGAGCACCTTGCCATTCGAAGTATAGGCTTGCACCTCTTCCAAAGAGTGGAAAATTCCATTGGTTTTCCAGCCGTAAATCGGGCTAAGATCATCTTTTTCCTTCAGCCACGGGCTGATAGCCACTTCCGGATTACGTTCTACCCACTTGGAACGGTTATGCGCCACATTGGCATACGCCGTCAGCGTCCAGTCTTTCTTGTCGATGAGGGTACCTTTCAATGACACCTCGATACCTTGGCTTCGGGTAGAACCTACATTCTTGGCAATATTCGTCACCATACCAGTCACGGGAAGCGGAGTGAAATTGAGCAAATCCTTAGCTGTGCGCACGTAGTAGTCTACACTACCGGTCAAGCGATCATCGAAGAAACCGAAGTCGAGTCCGGCATTTATGGTAATGTCCGTTTCCCACTTCAAATCCGGATTACCTTGCTGTTTTTGGATGATACCCTTATGATAAACTCCACCGAAGTAGTAATAGTCACCGTTAATGGCATTGCCATACGTAGTCAGCGAATAAGTACCGCCGGTCAGGATGCTTTCGTTACCGGATGTACCGTAACCGGCTCTCAACTTCAGGAAGCTCAAGGCATCAAAGTCTTTCATGAATTTCTCCTCAGAGATAATCCATGCAGCTGAAGCGCCGGGAAACCATCCCCACTTGTGATTATCGGCAAATACGGAAGAGCCGTCGTTACGGAGCGTAACTCCCAAAATGTAACGGCTCTTAAACGTATAGTTCAAACGGCCGAAGAAAGAGAGCTTGTTGCGCCAGGTCTTCCACGAACCCAGATTGCTTCTTTCAAGGTCGGCCGTAGAGCCGATGTTGTTATTCTCGTATACATCAGTAGGAAAGTTATAGCCCATCACGTTGTGCGCCTTGGAAGTGGTGATGTAGTATCCCGTACCCACCACTGCATTCAGGTGATGATTCTTGGCGATGTCCTTGTCGAAAGTCAGGTATTCTTCTATTCCGTAGTTGTCGTTGAACGAATCGGAGAAACCACCGTAGTTCTTTTCTATCTGTGCCGGCAACTTAGCCTTAGATGAACCGAAAATCTCGCGGTTCTCGTCTGTCTTGTCCACGCTCAACTGCACGTTTACCTTGAGCCACGGCAGGAATTTCACTTCCAGATTGGGCGAGAACATCAGGCGCTTTGTCACAGTCTGGTTCTTGATGTGGAACCAAACGGCCGGATTAGGCGTCAGCGGAGAGATGGAAGTGGTCGTATTTCCGTTTTCATCGTATAGCGGCATGTTTGACGGGAAATAAATGGCAGCGTTGGTCTGCACCGCCTCATTGGCATTCGAATGGGTACCCGCATCTCCCGCCGACGGATTGTTTGCCGACAAATGGGAGTACATGCTTGCCACGCTCAGCTTGACGTTTTTATTGAAGTTGGCCTCAAAGTTGAGACGGCCGCTGAAACGTTTCATGTCACTGACCTTCAGAATGGAATTCTGGTCGTAGTAGTTGAACGAAGCATAAAGCCTGAACTTCTCCGAACCGGCATTAATAGCCACATTGTGATTATGAATAAGTCCGGTACGCGTAATCTCGTCCACATGATCGTAAGTCTGCGCATTGCGTATTTCCTCGGCCGTAAATGCCTCTGCCCACCCCGAAGCTGGAGCCGGTTCCGTACCGTAAGGGAAGTAGTTGCCGCGATAGAGGAACTGCTCCATTCTGGAAAGGTTGACGTTGGTCATGTATTCCTGAGCATTGAGTACGTCATAATATTTACTCAGCCCCTGCACTGAAAAAGAGCCATTGTAAGAGATACGGGGCTTTCCGGCCTGTCCTTTTTTGGTGGTAATCAGAATCACACCGTTGGCAGCAGACGAACCGTAAATGGCGGCAGCACTGGCATCCTTCATCACATCGATGGAAAGGATGTCATTGGGATTCAGCGTAGCGAGCGGACTTCGGTCGGCACCGTCGCGCAAGCTCAACTGGTTGGGACCTCCGTTGGAAGCCTTGTTTCCGGTACTGCTTATCACCACACCGTCAATGACGTAAAGCGGAGAGTTGGAGCCGTTGGGCGAGAGGTTTCCACGAATGTTCACACTCATTCCCGCACCGGGCTGTGCAGAGTTCTGCGTAATGGTAAGACCGGCCACCTTGCCTTGCAGCAGATTGTCGGCACTCACCGCATTGGGCGCTTCAAGCTCCTCGGACTTTACGGAAGAAATGGCACCCGTCACCGAGCGCTTCAATTGTGAACCATATCCCACAACCACCACTTCTTCCAGCAACTCGGCATCGTCCTGAAGAACGACGGTATATTCCGACTTCGAGTCTACCGGAAAAGCGTAGGTCTTGAAACCGATAAACGACACTTCTATCACCTGCCCTGCTCCGGCAGAAATCGTAAAGCGTCCGTCTATATCCGTTATCACACCCGACGTAGTGCCTTTCACTATCACGTTGGCACCAATGACCGGTTCACCGGTCTTGTCTTTCACCACTCCGGTCACATTCTTCTTTTGTTGTACCACTTCCGTCCCGTCTGCTGAAGGATTTACTGCTTCTGCGTGTAGGCCCTGAACCGAACCGAATGAGAACAAACCTACCATTCCCACCATCTGGAGAAAACGACGGCCACGGTATGTTCCGTTCAGGATTGTGCTTACCAAAAGCGTTTCATGCTTTTTCATAATACGAATGCATTTAAGAATTAAATAAAAAATTTGCTGCAAACTTACCTGCAAAAAAGATTAAAAAAGGATAATTGCTCTTCAAAAAAGGCAAATATCCGCTCATTCATGCGTTTTGAACAGTTTGTTTTCATCCTTCACCACCTTCACCTTTTCCCTCAACCTGCCTATCCACAGGCTTTTCCAGTGAAACCGGTTTTACCCTATGCCGCTTTCCCGATGAAACCTCTTTTCTTCGCACTTCCAATTCCCGACAACTCCAAAAACATCTGCAGTTCAAATCTGTTTCACTATAATATAACTATGTATAAATCAACAGATAATTACTGCAAAATTCTGCAATAGTTTTGCAGTAACACTGCAACCATACTTGCAGTAACGCTGCAATAGTTTTGCAGTGACGCTGCAACCATACTTGCAGTAACGCTGCAATAGTTTTGCAGTGGCGCTGCAACCAATTTGCAATGATGCTGCAAATCGGTTACAGTGAAGTTCGTCGCCGGCAATTGACAACTCCCGAAACATAAACGCGAGTAGCGAACACAGAATTAAACCGGTTTCACCGGAAAAGCCTATGAATAGAGGGATTGAAGGAAAAGGTGAAGGAAGTGAAGAATAAAAAAAACGCTTTTATACCCATGCCAAAGGAGTGAACCGTCGAGGCGAGACGAAGCGGATACAGAGCAGACGCAGTCCGGGCGTCGCCGTAAACATTCGCCCATATCCTTTGGTTATTAAGATTTTAATCCGTTACTTTGTAACCGACTGACAGTAACAACAAAAAAAGAGGAGGAGAAAACATGTCCAACTACATCCGTTTTGACTGGGCCATGAAACGACTGCTGCGAAACAAAGCGAACTTCGCAGTGCTCGAAGGGCTTATGACCACCCTGATGAAAAAGAAAATCATCATCAAGCGACTGCTGGAGAGCGAAAGCAACCAGGAAAGCGAGTACGACAAATACAACCGCGTGGACCTCTTGGCCGAGGACGAGCAGGGAGAACTGCTGCTCTTCGAGATACAGAACAACAACGAGTATGCCTACTTTCAGCGGATGCTCTTCGGCACATCCAAACTGGTGACCGAGTACATCAACCGCGGAGAGGGATACGAGAAAATCAGGAAGATATACAGCATCAACATCGTCTACTTCGCCCTTGGCAGCGGCACGGACTTCGTCTACCACGGAAAGACCGAATTCCGCGGACTGCACAACAACGAGCTGCTGCAGCTGTCACCCTTCCAGAGGCAGACCTTCAAGGCAGACGAGGTGAGCCAACTCTATCCGGAATACTACATACTGAAGGTGAATGACTTCAACCGGTGGTCTAAGGTGCCCTTGGAGCAATGGATATACTTCCTGAACACCGGCGAGATACCGGAAGACGCCACCGCGCCCGGACTATCCGAAGCCAGGGAAAAGCTGCAACTGGACAAGCTCTCTTCCGATGAACTGAAAGCTTACTACCGCCATCTGGACAATGTGGTCATCCTAAGGGACAACATCCATACCGAAAGGGCGGAAGGACGTGCGGAAGGAAGAGCAGAAGGAAGGGAAGAAGAAAAAAGAGAAATGGCACTGAAGATGAAAGCGGAAGGCATCTCCGTGGAAATCATAGCACGGTGCAGCGGACTTTCGGTAGAAGATATAGGGGCATTATAACTCGCCCAAGCAGGCGTTCATCACTATCCTTCGGGAATTAGGATTTGGTTTCCTCAGCATCTTCTGAGAGTTGTTTTCGGTCTTTTTATCTCTTTTTCTTCGTCACATAGCCCACTATGCTCCTCGGTAAAACAGATAAAAATCCTCAAAGACAATTCGAACTGAATGCAATCAAGCTTGCTTGAATTGCTGAAGTGAAGCTTATCTTCCATAAAAACAACTCTCAGAAGAAAGCTGAAATAAAACCAAAACAGTTTCTAAAAAAGCAATCCGAAAACGGGATTAAAAGACACCCCCTATTTACCGATACGTTGAACCACCTCCTGATACAACCGGTCGAAAGCAGGTTTCAGATGGCAGTTTCCGGTCTTTACACCCGGCTGAAATCCGTTCTGGTTGTAAGTGGCGTCTATTCTCTTCATCAATACCTGAAGGGCCCCAGCATGGGATGCGGCTTTCTCCAGTTCCGTCTTTTTGCCGTCACACTGTGCCGCCAACATACACAGTACTTCTCTTCCATACTCACCCAGCAACTTGAACTGCATCAGCCAAGGGCTTATTTCCTTGATTAATGCCGGATTTTCATCGGAAGCCAGCAGCAGATTGGCAGAAGCAATCATACGTTCGCACTCCTCGGTTACAGCCGATGCAGCGGCGACCTCCCGCTTTCCTTCGCGGCAATAAGCATCCAGCAACCGTTCCAAAGCAGGACGAATCTGTTCTGACTCTTCACGACGGAAATCATGTTCGTTTCCGCCAAGGTCGGCATTATGCGAGGCAAAGACCTGAAGAGCTGCGGCATGGCCGGGCATCAGGCACCGAACAGCTCTTCTCCACGATGCATCACTCTTATAAGCATCCATGTTCCAAGCATAATCGGCTATACTGAAAAGGGCGATTTTTGAGGCCTCGGCATGTTCCATAGGATTGGATATAAAAGCACTTATGTCGTCATTGATATCTGTTCCATTACCATAGACGGCCCCCATCAAAAGGCGGTCGCGCACATAGTCGGATACGGGAAAATTCCACCATATGAATGCTTTACGCTTCAACAGCGGATTGACAAACTGCATCGTAGGCTTATCAATACAAGCCACCACTTTATCGCCCGTCCACAAGATGCCTATGTCCGGATGAAGCTTGCCGCCCAGCGTCGCGAGATAACCGCCCTCGAGTTTAGTCCACAAACGGTTGTACTCCGTAGGACACATCAGCAACGGAGCAACATCCCCTTTCACTTTGACGAAGTTATGATAAATATCATTCAACAGTTCCACCTGCTTCTCCGCCGAAGTCCCTTCACCGGAAATGTCATCAAAGAAGACGGCAAAGGCCCTTATCCCCAAACGATACATGCTTTCGAACTTTTCCATCAGCAAATCGCGATCTTCCGTATTCCAGCGGATGTCCTTTCCCGGATGGATGGCCCAATAGAAAAGCACTTCATTCTGCCGCGCACGTTCCACCAGTTCTTTCAGCTGTTCGGCTTCCTGAGCAGGATAGGGTTTGCGCCAGCTGGGCGAACTGTGGTAAGGGTCGTCCTTAGGACCGTAAATATAGATATTCATCTTGTTGCGGCCATAAAAATCAAGCTGCGACAAGCGTGCTTCCCTGCTCCAGGGAATGCCATAGAAACCTTCCACCACACCACGGTAGGGTACGTCGGGATAGTCCGTCACCTCCGCCAGCGGCAGTTTGGGCAATGCAATCAGTTGGGCCAGTGTCTGCACACCGTAAAAGGTTCCTCTACGGTCGGCACCGGCAATGACAATACCTTCCTTGTCTATCTTCAGATAATAACCCTCTGCCTGTTTAGGGATACGTGCAGCATACTTCCTCACGGACTTATCCCCCTTCATACCGATACAAACGGAAAAATCGGCAGTCACCGCGGCATCCGGAAAAAGACCGGCCAGCAACTGCTCCGCTGCACTTCCCCGCAAAGCGGCTCCTACCTGCAAACTATATTTTGCGGGGATAGAAATAGAATCCTCACTTCCCACATATTTCTGCGGAGTGGGCTGGAGGTGAAAATCCTGCGCATCGGTTTCTGCCCATGAACAGAGAAACAAAATGCACAAAAGCAATACCATGTTTTTCATCGATACCATATTTTTTTAAGATTCATACTCACAGCAGAAGCCTACGCAACTGCCGGATGCAAAATAAGGGTATTTCCCATGGAAAAAAGAAGAATTTCCGACCGAAAAAGGAGAATTTCCGCATCCATGTGGTAATCTCGTGCCGATTTCAATCATCATTCGCACGTGGCGTCCCCGACGGTTTGCGCAACAGCGTATCCTGCTTCTGCGGACATCCCAGTATCGGAATACCGTCTTTGTCCCACTCCACCTTCTGCATACAGACTTCATACTTGTCCAGAGAGATGAACATGTCTTCCAGATTCTTACGCACATTATACAGATAGTAATACTCCGTCTCGTCCGGCGAAGGTATGAAACAGACGATGCTGGGAGCATAAAGTTTATCGGCGGTATTCTGACTGAATACCGGAACCGGACATTTCTTCCATGAAGTGGAATCGAGCAAATCGGCAGAAGCATCAGCCATCAGCATGCCCTCACAGTAATAAGGCGTCCAACGGCCACTGGCTGCATAATAGAGCAGAATCTTGTCCTGACGAAGCGACCTAAACACTTGAGGACACTCATTCACATAAATCGGATAAGCCGTGCGGTTGCCGTCAATGCCTACCCACTGGCACTCCCACTCGTATTCGGGCTTCGATATCAGCACACGCTCCGAAGACAAAGTCCAAGGATTCTCCATTTCGGCAATATAGATACATTGGGTTTCTTCATAAATCCTGCGGGAAGGCCAGCCGCACCACACCAGATACAAACGGTCGTCCTGCTGGAATACCGTAGAGAACATGGCCACATGATTCTCCTTATCGGTGTCAATGCGCCCTTTCAATCTGAACGTACCCTTCAACGGATCGGGCGAATCATTCTCCAACACATAGATGCAACGATTATCCAGATTATTGTCATTCCCGGTGAAATAAACATACCATTTGGAATCAATGTAATGCAATTCGGCATCATCTATGTTTCCGACAGAAGGATCGGCAGAACTCCACACATTCCTGAATTCTTTCTCCTTAAGCAAAGTGACATCTTCCGCCATACGCAAGTATATACTCGACATCCATCCCTGAATGCAATAATACATGCCCTGATGAAACAAGACATGACGCCCCAGGAAACCCACAGAAACTGGATTGACATAGAACTGCAAGGAATCTACTCCGTCCGCGTTCTCAGAACGCTTTCCCGAATGGCAGGAACTGAACCACCCAACAAGCAAACAAAAAAAAGCATACTTGATTCTCATCATACGGAAATCATTTAATTTAGAAACTGCCTTGATTTTATTTCAGTTTTCTTCCAAGAGTTGTTACCGAGGATTCTTATCTGTTTTACCAAGAAGCATGGCAGGCTATGTGACGAAGAAAAAAAGATAAAAAGACCGAAAACAAGTTCAGAAGATGCTGAGGAAACCTGAAGAAAGAAAATCAAAACTGTTTCTTAAGATATATATACTCAAACAGAAATATCCTGAGACTATTTCTACTCGACTCTAAATCTTCCAAAGCCGTCGCAAAGTAATGGATTTTATTCTTAAGAAAAAGCAACTGAAACAAAATTCGTCTTTTTTGGTCGGTTTTTATCCTTTCATAAAGACTAATTGGAGCACCTTTGCCCAAATTCCGCACAACAGACGGAAACAACTATAATTTATAAACAACAGATTGTTATGAGAATGAAAAAATTGGCGTTAGCATGTGCTTTGGTATTGGGTCTGCAAACCACTTCCCTTGCCCAATGGAAACCGGCAGGCGACAGAATAAAGACGGAATGGGGAGAGAAACTGGACCCTGCCAACGTTCTGCCGGAATATCCACGCCCGATGATGGAACGAAAAGAATGGAAAAACCTGAACGGACTGTGGAACTATGCCATACGCCCGTGCGGAGAAGCGGAACCGAAAACCTACGACGGCGAGATACTAGTGCCATTCGCCATAGAATCATCGCTATCAGGAGTAGGCGTGCACTTGGAAGACAGTCAGGAATTGTGGTATACACGGCAATTTGAAGTACCTGCCGGATGGAAAGGGAAAAGAGTACTGCTGCACTTCGGTGCCGTAGACTGGAGAGCCCATGTGTGGGTGAACAATATCAACGTAGGCAAGCATGAAGGCGGTTATGCTCCTTTCTGCTTCGACATCACCGATGCACTGCAAAAAGGAAGCAACAAACTGACCGTACGCGTATGGGACCCCACCAACAATGGCCCGCAACCTGTAGGAAAGCAAGCCAACCGACCGCAAGGCATCTGGTATACGGCTGTCTCAGGCATCTGGCAGACAGTGTGGCTCGAACCGGTGAATGAAAATCATATAGCCTCCATGAAAATCACTCCCGACATCGACCTCAACCGACTGCGTATCGAAGCCCGGACCGGCGAGAGCGAATGGAAAAAAGGATGCCGCCTGGAAGCGGAAGTATATGACAACGGCAAACTTGTAGCCTCGGGAGCCGCCGTCCGTGGAGAGGCGATAGACATCACCATACCCGGAGAAGTAAAGCTGTGGTCGCCCGACACACCTTTTTTATATACACTCAAAGTACGCCTGAAACAAAACGGCACAGAAACGGATGCGGTGGACAGCTATGCAGCCATGAGAAAGTTCTCGTCCAAGCGTGACGAAAACGGTGTGGTGAGAATGCAACTGAACAATCACGACCTGTTCCAGTTCGGCCCGCTGGACCAAGGATGGTGGCCCGACGGCCTCTATACCGCCCCCACGGACGAGGCTCTGATTTACGACATACAGAAAACGAAAGACTTCGGCTTCAACATGATTCGCAAGCATGTGAAAGTGGAACCCGCACGCTGGTACGCACACTGTGACCGGATAGGCATCATTGTATGGCAAGACATGCCCAATGGTGACAAAATGCACGAATGGAACCGACGTGACTACTTCACCGGTGCCGACCTGACCCGCACCCCACAATCGGAAGCCATTTACTTCAAGGAATGGAAAGAGATTATGGATTACCTCTACTCCTCACCCTGCATCGGCGTATGGGTACCCTTCAATGAGGGATGGGGACAGTTCAAAACAGAAGAAACAGCCAACCTGACCAAACAATATGACGGCACCCGACTGGTGAACGCTGCCAGCGGTGGCAACCACTATACATGCGGCGACATGCTGGATATACACAGCTATCCGGGTCCCGAACCGTTTCTATATGATGCCCGACGGGCCAACGTGATAGGAGAATACGGCGGTATAGGCTATGTAGTGGAAGGGCACGTATGGGAGGCCGACCGCAACTGGGGATATATCCGGCTCAACACCGTAAAAGAAGTAACCGACGAATATGTGAAATATGCGCAAGAACTGAAGAAACTCGCTCTGAAAGGTTTCACAGGTGCTGTATATACACAGACCTCGGACGTAGAAATCGAAGTGAACGGCCTGATGACGTATGACCGTAAAGTAATTAAAGTAGACGAAAAGCGTATCAGGGAAATCAACCTGGAAATTTGCAATTCTCTCAAATAAGCTCTACTTTCGCCTTCACCATGAAAAGACTGTTTCTCATATTGTGCTTTCTTGCCGGAATATCCGGTTATCCGGCCACTGCTTCCGAAATATTGTCGGTAAGGAGGCTCAATGTGGAAAACGGTCTTTCCTACAATACCGCCACTTGTTGCCTGCAAGACAGCTACGGCTTCATCTGGATTGGTACGGAAAACGGCTTGAACCGCTACGACGGCTGCAACAACCGGATATACCGAAGCAGCAACCACAAGCACTCCTTGGGCAACAGCCACATAAAAACACTTGCAGAACTAAACCAAGAGTTGTGGATAGGAACCGAAAACGGCATCTATATCTACCGCCATGATTCGGACGATTTCTCACACTTCGACATCACCACACAATTCGGCGTCATCATCAGCAGCGAAATACGAAAAATAGTCAGAACACACAACGGCCTCATGTGGATAGCCACCATAGGCCAAGGGCTCTTTATCTACAATCCTCAAACAAACACAATGAAGCAGGACTGTGTGTGGAACTCCTTCATCAACGACATTTGCGAAGATGAAGATGGCTGTGTCTACGTACTTTCGCGCCAGAAAGGATTGATGATATATGATGAAGACGGAAACCGGAAACCCACCGACACCCCTTTGGCCGAAATTGCCGAAGGCACCGGAATAAACTTCCTGCAATGTATCGGAGGTAACCTTTGGTTCAACCAAGGCAGCAAGCTGTACTGCTACCAGAAACTGCTGGGAAAAACCGAAGTGTATGAAATAAACGGGAAACGGTTCGGAGCCATCTTCTGCCTCATCAAATATAGAGAGAAAAGCCTGCTGGTAGGAACCGACAAAGGTATTTTTGCCCTGCAACTGCCACAACGTACCTTCGAAGAAATCAGCCTGCCCACCGGCTTCCTGAACATAAAGCAACCGCACATCAACGACCTTATGTGTGACAATGAGGGCAACTTCTGGATAATGACCAACTACAACGGAGTGGAAATCATCAACAACCAGCTGAAACGTTTCGAATTCTATGCCATTCCCGCCACAAACGTACAACCGGAAACCGGAGGAAAAGAAATAAGAGCCTTCTATGAAGACAATCAGAAGAATATATGGCTGGGCACCGCCGAAGGCTTGTGGATATTCGACCCTGCCACCGGAAATCTCAGAAAATACCTGTTTGAGAATATGCCCCAACACCAGCCCGACATCTGCTGCCTGCTGCCAAACAAGGAAGAACTGTGGATAGGTACTTACAAAGAGGGCATCTACAGACTGGACATGAGCACCGGAAAATGGAAGAACTACCGCCACTCACAGCAAACACCACATACAATACCCAGCAATGACGTATTAAGCCTATATCAAGGACACAACGGAACCATTTACGTAGGCACGAATATCGGCCTGTGCCGATATCGCGCAGAAACAGACAATTTTCTGCCTATCATACAAGTGGGGGCAATGACGGCAGTAATGGACATTCTGGAAGATTCGCACCAACATCTCTGGATAGCTACCTCGAACAGCGGGGTTTTCAAGATGACAAACCTCAATGCGGAAAGCACGGTGTGGAGTCATTATAAAAAAACATACCAAGATACCAACAGCATCATCAGCAATTCCATCACAAGTTTGTTTGAGGACAAAGATGCCCAGATGTGGTTCGGCACCAATGAGTCGGGCATATGCCGTTTTTCCGAAGCAACCGGACATTTCTCAGTCCCCCTTCCCGGCAGCCAGACATCGCTGACCGGCAACATGGCATGTGCCGTCAAGCAAGACCGCTACGGAGACTTATGGATATCAAGCAATAACGGCATCTTCCAGATACCATCGGATAACCGGAAAAACATCAGGCAGTTCACGATGAACGATGGCTTGCAAAGCAATCAGTTCCTGCCCAAGGCATCCCTGCTCTCTTCAGACAACAAACTCTATTTCGGCGGTATCAACGGATTCAATATTCTGAGCCCCGAAGATATAAAGAACAACCCATACATTCCTCCCGTGTACATCATGGAGATAGACTTCCCCCACATAAATGACAAGGAGCAAGCAGACTTTGGCAATGCACTCTACATGCAGAAAGAAATACGACTGCCGTACGAATACAACACTTTTTCTCTACGATTCGCAGCCCTTAGCTATGAAGATCCACTCAAAAACCAATATAGCTACCGTCTGAAGGGTGTTGACAAAAAATGGATTGCCAATACCTCCAGCCACTCGGCATCCTACACTCACCTGCCACCCGGAGAATATGAATTTCAAGTGAGAGGAGCCAATAACGACGGCTTATGGAACAACCGTACCGCTTCGTTGCGCATCGTCATTACTCCCCCGTGGTGGCTGAGCATACCGGCCTACATAACTTATGCACTGGCTTTCTTTTTCGTCATCGCATATATCACCTATCTCTGGAGGCTGCACATCAAACGCAAGTACCATCAGATGATGGAAGACTTCCGCACTACACAAGATAGGGAAATCTACAAACAGAAGATAAGTTTCTTTATCAATCTGGTGCATGAAATACGCACCCCACTCAGCCTGATATGCCTGCCGCTGGAGAAATTACGCGACGGAAAAACAGAAGAGCATGACAAACACCTGGCCCTAATTGAGAAAAACGTCAGCTACCTGCTCGAAATCACCAATCAGCTTCTTGATTTTCAAAAGATAGAGAACAAGAAAATGAAACTCAATCTAAAAAAACATGATGTAAACGCCATCATTAAAGATATCGCCGAACAATTTAAAGATGCGGCATCCATCAAAGGCTTTGAACTCTCTGTCAGCCTGCCTGCACCCGGGGTGGAAGCCATGATTGATAGTGACATCATCCGGAAAATCATAGTCAACCTGATGAGTAATGCACTGAAGTATGCCGCATCAATGATTGAGCTAAGCCTGAAGGAATCGACCGACCGCATTGTAATTTGTGTCAACAACGACGGGCCCCAGATTCCCGACGAACAAAAGGAAAAGATATTCCAAATATTCTATCAGATACCGGACAGCCGGAAACAAATGCCGGGAACCGGCATCGGACTTGCTTTCTCCAAATCGCTGGCGGAGTCTCACCAAGGCACTCTATCCGTAGAGAATCTGCCATCAGGAGGATGTTCGTTCATCCTCTCACTCCCCCTGAAGAAAGCTACGGAAGCACTTCCGGAAGCGGAAAGCCATCCGGAAAACGAAGGGCTTGAACCGGACTTGCCCCTGGCAGAGAACAAACGCCACACCGTGCTGATTGTGGAAGACAACATCGAATTGCAGAATGAAATACAGGAAGCATTGGGACAATGGTATAAGGTATATACCGCCAACAACGGGAAGGAAGCGCTGGAGAAACTTGAAACGAATGATGTCACAGACGTTATCGTCAGCGACGTCATGATGCCCGAAATGGACGGTATAGAAATGTGCCGCCACATCAAGAGCAACCTTGCTTACTCACACATCCCTATCATCCTGCTGACAGCCAAGACCAACCTGGAGTCAAAGACAGAAGGCATGGAAAACGGTGCGGAGGTATATATGGAAAAGCCGTTCAGCATCAGTCAACTACACAACCAGATAGAAAATCTACTGAAATTGCGTCTGGCCTTCCACGAGCTGATGCTACGTTCGGCAGGAACCACACACGAAACGCCTTTATCGGAATATATCCTGTCTGAATGCGACATCACCTTCATGAAAGAGGTGGATACCACCCTTACAAAACATCTGGACGAGGAGAGTTTCTCCGTAGACAACCTGGCCGATGCCATGAATATGAGTCGTACGAACTTCTACCGGAAAGTAAAAATGCTGACCGGAATGGCTCCCAATGTCTATATCAAGAACTTCAGGCTCAATCAGGCAGCCGAACTGCTTACCCAGAACATGCGCATCAACGAAGTGATGTTGCGCGTAGGCTTCATGGCTCCATCCTACTTTGCCAAATGCTTCAAAGCCAAATTCGGCAAACTGCCTAAAGAATATCAAAACACTATCAACAAGTAAGCATGAGAAAACTACTTGCAAAAAACATATACTGATATGAAACCACTATCACAGAAGTTATGGAAAACCGGATTATCCCTCCTTTGGGGCACGGCAATATGGCTGTTCTGGAAGATAGTCTATCCGGCCCACCTCCAATACCACGAGCAATACCAACTTTTTTTGTCCGACATGGAATATTGGAGAGAAAGAATCGCCATCCCCGGCGGATGGGCCGACTATACAGGCGAATTTCTGGTACAGTTTTACTATCATACGTGGATGGGCGCAACTATTCTGGCGCTCTTGTTCATAGGACTGCAACTCCTGACATGGAAATTAGCCAAAAGACAAGGAACACCGGAAATGTATTACCCGTTGAGTTTCCTACCGGCAATAGCCGTATGGCACTTTATGTGCGACGAAAACGCCATGTTGTCGTTTGTGGTGGCGTTGCTGATGGCATTGGCTGTCAGCTATTTCTATACCTTCCTGCACACCAAATGGAAACGTGCGATGTACGTGCTGGTATGTTTTCCGCTCCTTCTTTGGATGGCGGGAGCAACACATCTCATCTTTATGGGTTGGATTATCATCAGCGAACTGCACATCTGCTTCAGAAAGAGAAAATTCCTCCAAGGAATCGGAATCATGGTAGGGATGTTCGCATTGAAAGCCACCTGCACGCTACTGACAAGCATGCAAGTACAGAACCCTATCTACCAGCTAAACGGATTCCTCGGCTACTACCGTTTCCCTGCGGTGATTCCCCAGATAGAAATGACAATCATTCTTCTGTTCATCATACTCCCCTATCTTCTGGCCCGGCTGCCCCGGACTCACAAGCATGTATCTGTATACATGGCATTACAAAGCATGGCATTAGTAGCAATAAGCTACCCCTATATTATTTCAGGCTGCAATTTTAGCAAGGAAGAGGCGATGGAGTACGATCAATTGGCAAGAAACCGGCAGTGGAACCAAATCATAAAAAAAGCGGAAAACAAGTCCCCGGTTTCCCCGCTCAGCGTAACTTGCCTGAATCTGGCTCTGAGCAAGACCGGACAACTGGGCAACCGGATGTTCGAGTTCTACCAAAACGGAACGGAAGGTCTGATAGCCAAATTCCAGCGAAACTTCGTCACTCCGCTTCCTACAGGCGAAGTATTATACCATCTGGGGATGATTAACGACGCACAGCGTTTTGCCTTCGAAGCCATGGAAGCCATTCCCAACTTCCGAAAAAGCGGGCGCTGCCTCAAACGGTTGGTCGAAACAAACCTGATTAACGGACAGTATGAAGTAGCGGCCAAATACCTGCGTATTTTAAGCAAAACACTGTTCTATAAAAGCTGGGCCGAAAATACGATGACCTATTTATACAATGAAGAGAAAATCGAAGCACACCCGGAATGGGGACGGTTGAGGCAAATGCGATATACAGAGAACTTCCTGTCCGGAAGCCACGAAACGGATATCCTACTGGCACGCTTGTATGAACAAAACCGGCAAAACCGGACGGCTTTTGAATATCTGCTGGCATATACACTGCAAAAACGCGACCTGAAAGGTTTCATGAATCACTATCCTTCAGACGCAAATATCGGTCATGAACCCATTCCGCGCAGTTACCAGGAAGCGCTGGTATATATATGGGGGCAGACTCACAAGGATTTCCGGGATATACCCTGGAAACTATCTCCGCAAGTAATACAGGATTGCAAAGAATTCATGCGGATTTACACATCACAACCGAATGGGCGGCAAATGCTGCAAGCACGGTATACCGGCACATTCTGGCATTATCTGTTATTCCCAAAAAAGGATAAAGAATGAAGAAGTATTTGATTTGCATATTATCGGGATGGCTGCTGACAGCTTGCAGCCATCCGGTAAACAATCCGGAGAAGACGGAAGAATGGCCGGAAATCTATCCCGACTACATAGGAGTGACAATACCCGCCACCATTGCTCCGATGAATTTCGACTACATCGGCGGAAAACATGACCGCATAGACGTGACCGTAACAGGAAGCAAATCCGGAAAAATACACGTAAATGCCCGAACAGCCTCCTTTCCGGAGGACGAATGGCACAAACTCCTGGAGTCCAACAAGGGAGACAGTCTGTTGTTTACAGTATCTGTCAAGAACGAAAACAAATGGAAGCAGCATCGCCCTTTCTCCATGTATGTCGGTGACGCTCCCATAGACTATGGAGTGGTATACCGCAAAGTCATCCCGGGATATGAAATATATAGCAAAATGGGAATCTGTGAACGGAACCTTTCATCCTTTGAAGAACGCGTCTTGCTGGAGAATGCGATGGTACCGGGCATGTGCCTGAACTGCCATGCCTTCAACCGGACAAATCCCGGTCACCTAGGTCTGCATATACGCGGACAGCACGGTGCAACCCTCATGCAGATAGAAGGAAAACGCGAACTTCTGAATACCAAGACAGACTCCACACTCTCTGCTTGTGTCTATCCTTATTGGCATCCGGAAGGAAAATACATTGCCTATTCGGTAAACCGGACTACACAGTCCTTCCACACAGCCAAGGCGGAACGCATCGAAGTGATGGACATGGCCTCGGACGTATTGGTATACCAACCGGAGACACACGAACTGGTGCTTTCTCCCCTACTGCAGAAAAAAGAAGTTTTTGAAACCTTCCCCGCATTCTCGGCAGATGGAAAGAAATTGTATTTCTGCTCGGCAGCGGGTAAACCGATGCCCGAGAAATACGATGAGATACGCTATAGCCTTTGCTGCATAGACTTCAATCCGGACAACGGCACGTTCGGCGAACGGATAGACACGCTGATAAATGCCGAAGACCTGAGAAAGAGTGTTTCCTTTCCACGTCCTTCATACGACGGGAAATATATCATGCTCACATTATCCGACTACGGAAACTTCTCCATCTGGCACAAAGAAGCAGACCTATGGCTGCTGAACCTGCAAGACGGTACCATGCACGCCATTGAAGAAGCAAACAGCAACAATACGGAAAGCTACCACAGCTGGAGCAGCAACTCACGCTGGTTCGTATTCAGCAGCCGACGCGACGACGGGCTATATACCCGCCTCTATCTGGCATACATAAGACCGGACGGCCACGTATGCAAACCTTTCATGCTGCCTCAGGAGAAACCGCTGGAATATTACGACCGGCTGATTTACTCTTACAATGTGCCGGAGTTTACAAACAGACCGATACAACTGGAACATCGTAAGATAGAAAATGAGATTGTATCAGGCAAGCGTGTAAAGGTAAAAATCCACAAATAGTAAAGCACCATTTCCCATCAGTATTATGCTGATGTGGAAAACTTTAGCTCATACCACGTTAAAAAATAATAATTCTATTGCGCATCAAATGTCTTTATATACTTTTGCAAAAAAATTATAAAGAATCACTCCATACTAAACAATAGAAAGAGTCTTTATATTCTATGAAACGGGTCATTGTTGTATCTCATTTAATACTATTTTTCTGTATCAGTACCTGTTTGTCTGCGCAGGACACGAGTATACACCGGGACACATTATATGCAAATATCAAGTTCCGGCAGGGATATTCGCAGGTAGACTCTGCTTTCAGTGACAATCAAATGCACTTGGAACGTCTGATTACATTACTGGACAGCACAGCACTCCACTCATCTTCAGTCCTCAAGTCCATAACCATAAAAGGGAGTGCCTCGCCGGAAGGATATACCCCCATGAACCGCAAGCTGTCGGAAAAACGTGCCCGCAACATGCAGGCATACATCGTCAACCACACATCCCTGAAAGACCTCAATGTAAAAACCGCCCCTTCGGACGTAGATTGGGAATTGCTGAGTGAGATGATTGCCGGTACCGACCAGCCGTGGCGTGACGAAGCCATGAGGATTATCGCCAATACTCCTATCTGGGTTTTCAAAGACAAGAAAATTGTGGACGGAAGAAAAAAACAGCTCTGCATGCTGCAAGGAGGACGTGCGTGGGAATACATGTCGAAGAACTTTTTCCCCACCCTGCGCAACGCCCGGTTCCGGATTATGTGCGAATGGGAAACAGAAGAAAGATTCGCCGATACCGGCAAGGATTCGGCAGCCACGTTACCTGTGCCCATAGCCGACACCGTCTTCACCGAATCCGTCGTCCCCCCGGCAAAAATAAAAATAGAGAAAGACCGGAAGTTTGTCATGCTATTGAAAACAAATATGCTGTATGACGCTATGGCTATACCTAATATAGGAATAGAGATACCCATCACTTCCAAGTGGTCGGCAAGCGCCAACTGGATGTATGCCTGGTGGAGCAACGACGCGCGCCACCGCTTTTGGCGGACATATGGCGGCGATGTGGAACTGCGGCGTTGGTTCTCGCCCCGACGCGAGAGCCGTTCACTGATGTGCGGCCACCACATAGGCGTGTACGGGCAGATACTGACCTACGATATCGAGTGGGGCGGACGCGGATACCTGGGCGACCGCTGGAGCTGGGCTGCCGGGCTCTCCTACGGATATTCGCTGCCGGCAGGAAGACACTTCAACATCGACTTCACACTGGGAATAGGGTATCTGGAAGGAGACTACAAGAAATACCATCCGGAAGACGGATGTTACTTCTGGGAATCGACCCACCGACGGAAATGGTTCGGACCCACCAAGGCCGAAGTTTCACTAATCTGGTTTATAGGCGGACGTTACCAACGGAAAGGAGGTGAACAATGATGCGTTCTGTAAGATACTTGTGGGCAATGCTCGCAACATTGGCGTTTCTCACTCAGTCGTGCGACCACAAAGACCTTTGCTATCGCAACGAGCACCATACCGAACTCGAAATCAAGTTCGACTGGAGCAACGCTCCCGACGCACAACCCCGCACCATGGTGGTGCAGCTGTTCCGCATGGACGGAAGCCACTACCAGCGCCGCGAGTTCACCTCGCGCGAAGGCGGCAAAATCAGCATCGAGAGCGGCGAATACAAGATACTCTTCCACAACGGGGAGATGGAATCCGTGACCGAACGCGGAAACACTTTCGACGACTATCTGCTTGCCACCGTGCCGCAGCCGCTTCTCGCCCCCATGGGACGCGGAGACCTCAGCACGCCTCCCCTGCCCGAAGGAGCCGAAAATCAACCCGTGCGGGGCGTGCCTGCCAGCGTATGGGGCGGCAAGTGCAGCTACCTGCAAGTGCAGGAAAACGTGTCCGGACAATCGCTTATCCTGACCCCCGAAGCGGCTACTGTGGAATATACGGTAGAGGTGCGGAACGTGGAGAACCTGAGCGACCTGATTGACTTCAGCGCCGCACTGAGCGGCATGTCCGAGGGATGGAGCCCGGCAAACGGACAGCCGACCGGAGAACCGGTAGTTATGCCCCTCGAAATGCAACGGCATACTGATGAGAAGATGCTCTCGGCGCGCTTTGCCACCTTCGGCCACTGCCCCCACGGACAAGAAGGAAAGCACATACTGACCATCTACACTTCCAATCAAAAATACTTCCACAACGATGTCACCGGGCAGCTGCACGAAGCCGCCGACCCCACCCACATCCATATCGTGATAGACGGGTTGAAGATTCCTTCGGGAGGTGGAGGCATGAGCCCCGACATTTCGGGATGGGACAACATAGTGGAAACAGACATTGATATGAATTGAAAAAATAACAATAAACTTAAGGGAAACAGATTATGAACGGAAATGTAAAATTACTGGGAATGGTTGCTACCGCCTCCATTATGCTTGCCTCTTGTTCAAACGACGAGTTGAAGGAAGTTTACAAGGGCGAAAAGATTTCATTTACCACGCAGGTAAAGACGCGTGCCACAGAGACAACTATCAATAACCTTAACGGCTTTTATGTCTATGCAGATGCTGACAACTATGAAGATATGTTCATAAACGGACGACCGGCTAAAAAAGAAGCAGGCAAAGACAATACCTTTACAATCAAAGACGAGAATGGAGGCGATTATTTATGGCCGACCGGAGTAAAAGAGGTACGTTTCTGGGCATACGGTCCCGACAATCTGGACACAAAAACGGCATTCAAGCCTACCATAACCACACATACACAGCAATTTGAAACTCTTCTGGAATCTTCCATGGAAAATGGAGGTACGAACCAACAAGACTTTATTGTAGCTTATCAGAACGTAAGACAGGAAAACGTAACGGGAGGCGCCGTTAAGTTGGACTTTTATCATGCGTTATCGCAAATTTGTATCAATGCCAAGTGTCCGGACCACAACAATAGAAAAGTGAACATCAAAGGAGCATGGCTGGTAAACATAAATCAGAAAGGCATTCTTTCATTCTCAGAGAGTGCAACAGATACATACCACATGCAATGGACACCCAGTCTACCAAGCACTTATGGCGTCAAATTCGAGAATCTGCCATTGCTTACCAGCGCAAATACCACCCTAATAGGACAAGCAGAAGGAACTACCGGAGATAAATCCAGCAGTCTGATGCTTATTCCGCAAAAACAAGATAAATGGACGACTGACAAACCTAAGGGAGCATACATTTTGTTTCTTTGCCGTATTGAGGCCATTCACAAAGGCACAGTCCATTCCGATAAAGATAGCAACGGAGCGATACACGTAGAAGGAGATTACCATTATCACCAGCTATTCCCTACTCCTCAATCCGATAAATGGAATCGCAACGAATACGGGTATACCTGTGTAGGTATTGATATCGACTGGAAGCCCAACCATAAATATGTATATAACGTCATATTCTGCGGACAAGGCAGCGGCGCGGGTGTTTATCCTCCTATTGAATTGCCTGATTTGCCCAAAATAGAGGGTATAGAGATTGTACCCAACAAAGATAAAGATAAAGTAGGAGAAACAGTACTTGATAGCCCGCTATCTTTCGACGTAACAGTAGAGGCTTGGGAACAAGGAAACACCGGAAACAATGATGGTAATACAAACATGGACTAATCGACTAACATCAAAAGAAACGTGATTATGCGACATTTTCGTATATTTCGACCATCCTTCGGGCTGATGCTCCGTATGCTTGCAGGTGTTGCGGTCTGTGCCGTGTCGTCCTCTTGCACGGACGACACTTTCGACAAGCACGGACATCAGGGTGCTTCGGGCATGCTTGCGTTCGATGTGGCGGCACCGGGCAGCTGGGCTGATGGTTCGGCGGCCACGCGCGTTGCCGACAAAGACATAAGCATCCGGAAGCTGACACAGTCCGAAGGGGGGAAACCCTTATATTTAGTTACTGAAATTGCGGAAGCTGCTGTGGATACAGCGGCTTCCAATGCTATAACCCGCGGCACCACGACAACCGGAGAAACATTTAAGAACCATAGCTTCGGACTCTCGGCGACATGCTACACCGGAGATTGGCCCGGAGAAGAGGAGACAAACAAGTGGACCACCAACTTTGCCCACAACATAAAGGTGAGTTATACCGAAAGCGATAGCAAATGGAAATCCGAAAAATCCCTGTACTGGGTAGGTTCGGAGAATATCAAATTCTTTGCCTACTCCCCCTACTCTGCTGCCGCACCTGCATCTTCCGAAGAAGGCGCGGCTGATGCCGACGACGCCACTCCCTCCGTCATCCACTCGGCAGCGGATGCCACCGGTATTCCCACGCTGACTTATACAGTTCCTACAGACGTGACCAAGCAGATTGACCTGATGTATGCCACCGCAGACTGTGGCGGAAACGGCACGGGAGACGTCCGGAATGGAGCAGTGCAATTGAACTTCAAGCACGCACTGACTGCCGTCACCATAAAAACCGGCGAAAAGATGCTTGCCGGAAAAGTGACCAAAATAAAGATTTCCGGAGTGCATGGTAGCGGCAGTTACCCGATAGGAGCAACTAGCTGGACCATTACAGACGAAACCGCCGGACGCACGTTCAGTATAGACAATGAAACTGCATTGGACGGGAATAAAGACAAGAATGAAATCATGACCAAACCCGGCACCATACTGAACGGTGACGATAAGGGATACACGTTCATGATGATTCCCCAAAAACTCACGGATGATGCAAAGTTAACAATCTCGTTCACAGACAAGCTTACAAATACGGAACGTACTCTTACAGCCAAACTAAAGGAGTTTACGAAAAACGGGATATGGGAAATAGGAAAGCAGTATACCTACTCCATCAACTCCACCGGAATCGTTATTACACCGGTGATTGAATTGAAAGTCAACCGGGATAATACACTGTATCCTAATGGAGGCTATAAAGGAACTTGGAGCGCAGGTAATCCGCATCCTAATTCTCCATCTCTATACATAGAAATGACAGATGAAGAAAAACAAGCATATCTTCCGGTCAGCGGTGTTCTGAATGATGTAAGTATTGCCGCATACATGAAGGTGGCACAAGCTAATGCAGAATCAGCAGCCGCGAAAAAGCAAATAAGGAAACTTGATTTCACGATTGAGTGGTCTATTGATGGCGGCACAACGTGGAATTCATCGAAAGAGAGCCCTGAACTGGGCTGGAAACCGGCCACCGGTTCCCAAAGCAGGGCGGACGATACCGACCCGACGCAGCCCGTAAGCGGAAGCATAATCCTGCCTGCCCAATCCCAATTTACATACATGCGGAATTTCTTGTACGGGAAAGGAACCACTATAGAAGGCCAAACACCGGGCAAGACTATTACCAATGCAGGAAATGGCTCGAAAGACGCCCCATACGATTTGGTTGACCGCAATGTGGTAGCACAAGAAAGTGCCAACTGCTATATTGTGAATGACCATGGCTACTATAAGTTTCCGACTTACTATGGCAATACTTATAATAAAGAAAGCGATACTTCGTCTTACAAGTATGTAGGTGACATAGATACTATTTCAGACGCAACTCGCAAGTTTGTACTCAAAGAGTTCGTGAAACATGATGATAACCCCGTTACAAGTGGTGAAATTTCAGGAATAGAAGATGCAATACTACTATGGCAAGACAGTCCGGACCTTGTAACAGAGGTGAAATACGATAATGGCTGGGTATCTTTCCATGTGCCCGAAGAAAGCATCAACCAAGGCAATGCCGTGATTGCCGTACGCGGTTCTGAGGGTATCTTATGGAACTGGCATATATGGGTTACCCATCGCAAATGGGACAAATCATCTTGTCATACAATGTCGGATGATAACCTGAATCAATATGACAAGCCATTTATCATAGCCCCTTGCAACCTTGGTTATTGCGAGCCACATGTCGAAGACGTTGAAAGAAATATGCTCATACGTTTTGTAGCCAATGGCGAACAAGTAGGTGATAATGAAATTGCACTAACCGTCAGCGGAGCATCGCAACCCGGGAAAGATGAAAAGAAGGGCATCATTACATTTACCCAACCCGAGATTGCAGCATCCGCAGCAGGCGACAACACTTATTACCAATGGGGACGTAAGGACCCGATGCTCCCGGGCATTCACAATAATAACACTTACAATACTGACAAAGAATTAGACATGGTAAACAAAATGTTCTATTCTACTGAGCAGTATCGTTTCACTTCATCAGAAAGTGCTAGAAGTATCGGAGAAAGCATACGATTTCCATATCAGTTTTTTATGCACCAGCGGCCACTATCTGATGATGCTACTGAGCAGAATAAGATTGATAACTATAAGCGACGCCACTGGCATGATGGAAGAAATGCTTCATATGGAAATAGAACCATCATGAACTATTGGAATACACAGTTGACAACAAGTGGATACGCTAACTTTATCTATGGCAAAGAAGTCCAATATTACAAGCAATCCCCTAATAACCTATATGTCATCAAAACAATATACGACCCCTCACCGGCAGGATTTAAAATTCCGCCTATTAAGGCTTTTGCTGATTTTTTTGATACTGTAGAGTTAAAAGAAGCGGATAAAAAAACCGTAAGTGAACGCCCAAATGTAACTGAATCCACGCGGTTCAATGGATGGACAATTCAGATTAACGACCAGGACTTTTATTTTCCCGCTACCGGAGTACGTGATATGGGAGTAAAGAAACGAAAGGTAAATTATGGTACATTTCCAGGCTTCTCTTCAATAACATATATAGCAACATCCGGATTTCATGGTAAATATACGGGAGATGATAATGCCAACTCCAGTTGCTTGATATTATCTATTGATAGAAGAGATGGAGATTTTAAAAACTGTACCAAGCCTATTGAAGGAACCAACAACGCATACGGCTTTACCGTCCGCCCCATCCGCGACGGTCAGAAAAACTAAAGCCGCCACCTAAAGAGGAATGTGTCAGAACCCTCTTTTTAACAAAATCACCCTTGCACAGATATCTGTAGCAAGGGTGATTTTCATATTTTTGGTGTTTTGACACATCCCCACAACTTTCATTCATCCTGCCATACCGGGCCAGCCGGCCGGCAATCTTCTCCATCCTGAGAGAGGCGCCTCCCGCAAGCCGGGTATGGCAGATTTTCTGTCTACCCAAAAATCTCCATCCCCCTCTTTTACCATTTGTTTTTTTTGCCTACTTTTGCAGAAAATACAAGGAAAACAACAAACTTCAAACATCATCCATACTATGTTTAGCAAGAAGAAGAACAACAACGAAGAGTATCTCAGCCCCACAGCCCAACCCTTGAAACTGACCACCATAGCCGTAGGCACCATCCTGAAAGGAACGGTGGACGTGGAAGGAAGCCTGCGCATAGACGGAACCATCGAAGGAGACATCACATGCCACAAAACGGTGGTGGTGGGCCCCCAAGGAAAGGTGACGGGAAAGGTGACTTCCGCCTCGGCCATACTGGAAGGCACGCTGAAAGGAGACATACATATATCGGACAAACTCATCCTGAAATCGGGATGCCTGATGGAGGGAGACATCTATACCTGCAAACTGGAAGTGGAACCCACCGCCTGCTTCAACGGCAACTGCAACACCATCAAAGAGAGCAAGCAACCTGCCGCCCCCACACCCGAACCTCCTGCAAAGAAGAAATAAACCGGTTTACCGGATAATACCCTCTGCCGGTATGCCCTTACCGGTAGAGGCCACCACAGAACCAGAATGAAGAAAATACTCAATCTCGTAGGAAGCTTCATAGTCGGAGCGTGTATCGGCGCGGCAGGAATGATAGGCGTAAGAACGCTGGTCATAGGAGACTCGCTCGACAGTGTATGCAGCAGGTTTTCCGAATTCGGCGCCCTGCAGATGGCAGGAGTCTTTCTGGCCGCCATACTGCTTCTGCTGCTCTCCATCTTCCTGCAAGTGATTCTGCACGAAGGCGGGCATCTTGTCTGCGGACTGGCCACCGGCTACCGCTTCGTCTCCTTCCGCATCTTCAGCCTTACCTTCATCCGCAAAGACGGAAAATTGTGCATCAGGCGCTTCAGCATTGCCGGAACGGGAGGGCAATGCCTGCTTGCCCCGCCCGAAAAGCCTCTGGCATACATCCCCACCGCCTTGTACAACCTGGGCGGAGTGCTTGCCAATCTGTCGGCCGCCATCCTTGCCTTCCTTCCGCTGCTCACCGCAGACGGACTGCCCTATCTGCTGAAATTCTTTCTCCTGACGTTCTCCCTGACGGGCCTCTTCCTTGCACTGATGAACGGAATCCCCATGAAGATAGGAGGCATCGGCAACGATGCCGACAACATGCGCTTGCTTCTCAAGGACAGCAAAAGCAAGCAGGCACTGGTCACCCAGCTACGCGTCAATGCACTGGTGCAGGAGGGCATGCGCCCCAAAGACATGCCTGCCGAATGGTTCGGCCAAGCGGAAGGCATCGACTACAAGAATGCCCTGCAAGCCACCATAGCCTTGATGCACGCCTCGCGCCTGCTCGACCTCGAAGAATGGGAAGCCGCCCACCACGCGTTCGGCAGAGTGATGGACCACCGGCACGAAGTCATCGGGCTCCTGATAAAGGAAACCGCTTGCGAACTGCTCTTCACCGCCCTGGTGACAAACAGGACCGCGCAGGCAGAAGAATTATATACCGACGAACTGAATGCCTACATCCGGCAATACAAGGATGTGACGTCTTCCAAGCAGCGCTTGCTCTGCGCCCTGGCACTCTGCCGGGACAAGGACGCGGCAAAGGCAAAGGAAATTTACGACACCACCTGCCGACGGAAAGACAAATACCTGATGCAGGGAGAAGTCCGTTCGGACATAGCGCTGATGAAATCAATCCTTACCGCCGCGAATGTCTTGTAGCGGAAATGCCCCTTGTAACAGGAATATGTCTTGCAAAATGAAACAACTCCTCTTCTGCCTGCTACTGCTGCCGTCGGCCTGCGCGCTGCAAGGCTGCGGCGGGAAGCAACCGCCGCAAAGGCAAATACAACGCGCGGACACAATGGAAAGGGATGCCGCATGTTCCGACTCCATAGAAGAAGCCCCCGCCCCTCCTGCCCCGGTCAAAAGCCGTACGGCCCGCTATCTGGACTCCCTCGGTTTCGTCAACATTGCCGAAGCGGACAGCAGCATCGCCATCGACCTGATGTACACCCGTGCCGACAACTTCACCGGAACCATACTGTACGAAGACCTGAAAGAAGCCTACCTGCACCCCGATGCCATGAAGAGTCTGAAGCAGGCACAACGCCTACTGAAAGAACAGTACCCCGGCTACAGCCTCATCGTCTACGACGCGGCGCGCCCCTTGTCCGTACAGCAGAAGATGTGGGACACAGTGAAAGGCACCTCCAAATACATCTACGTCTCCAACCCCTCGCGCGGCGGCGGCCTGCACAACTACGGGCTGGCAGTGGACATCAGCATACTGGACGACAAAGGCCTCCCCCTGCCCATGGGCACCCCCGTAGACCATCTGGGCAAAGAAGCCCACATCACGGAAGAAGCCGCACTCGTGGCACAAGGCAAGCTGACGGAACAAGAACGCGCCAACCGCCTGCTGCTGCGGCAGGTAATGAAAGAAGCCGGATTCCGCCCGCTACCCAGCGAATGGTGGCACTTCAACCGCGTCAGCAGGCAGACGGCAAAGGAGCGATACCGGGTCATCCCTTAACTCTCACCCCCAGCTTGTCCGGAAACTTAAATTTGCTATCGCTTTGACGCGGATGACGCAGATGACGCGGATTTTTAATATTCTTAATCTGTATTATCAGCGTCATCTGTGTCTGAAAAATAATCAGACAGAAAGCTGCGAATTTATGCCCCACTTTGTCCTTTTTGAGATAACTTTGCATCAGAATAAATAAGCCAAGCCATGCCTTTATCCCAAGACACCCTCCGCTTCATCCGCGAGCATCGCCGCGACGACGTGCGCAGCCTTGCCTTGCAGGCACGCCGCTACCCTTCGGTAGACATGCCCGCCGCCATCACACAGATTTCAGGCCGGCAGATTGCCAAAGAGAAGATACCCGCATGGGCCGAGAACGAGAACATACTCTACCCCGCCCACCTTTCTCTGGAGCAATGCTCCTCCCAGGTGACGGCACAATATAAAGCGGAAATCATAGGCAACCTGCCAAGAACAGAACAAGAACATCCCACGAAAGCCGGCACTCACGCGAAAAACAGCACTCCCGCATCAACCGGCACCCTTACCGACCTCACCGGAGGTTTCGGCATCGACTGCGCCTTCCTCTCCTCCTGCTTCGGACACGCCACTTACGTAGAGCGCCAGGAAACACTCTGCCGGATAGCCGCGCACAACTTTCCCGCCCTCGGCCTGAACCACATCTCCGTCTGCCACGCAGACAGCGTCTGCCATCTGCAAGAGATGGAACCCGCAGACTGCATCTTCATAGACCCTGCCCGCCGCGACGGACACGGCGGAAAGACCGTAGCCATCGGCGACTGCGAACCCGATGTGTCCGCCCTCGAAGAACTGCTGCTGCGCAAGGCACGGCACGTGCTGATAAAGCTCTCCCCCATGCTCGACCTCACCCTCGCCA
>ERZ777305.1396-NODE-1396-length-29035-cov-53.049689_pt1 | contig 29035 bp, 27 predicted proteins | sample MGYA00374965_ERZ777305 | MGnify/ENA primary metagenome ERZ777305 (study PRJEB29328, sample SAMD00013331) | mouse gut metagenome | study: EMG produced TPA metagenomics assembly of the Metagenome analysis of fecal microbiota from mouse which was promoted... | reverse complement strand
CCGACTTATACCCCAAAATTCGATGTTTTCAAATTTTTGTCATGTACTTAACCGCACCTTACAAAATTCCAGTTGATGTCGTTATTGTTATTATTAAAATTCTCTACATTAAATTTGTTTCCGTCTACGGTGGTTGACCATGCCGAAGTGTAATTTGATACACCTTTGCTGTTGTAGTCCTTTCCGAACAGACAGGTGTAGAATGTTTCAGCCGCCTGTGCCGTAAATCCTCCCGCCACGCAGGCCGCAGCTGCGAGAGCGAATGAGAGTAAAAATTTTTTCATAAGAGGTGATGTTGGTTTATAGTTGTGATGTTTGGTTAGGCATGGATGCAAAAAAGCGGCGCGCTCCGACTATGCTTTGGGGCATAATCGGAGCGCACTTATAGCTCGTGTCTGCGGACGTATGTCGCAGATGCTTGAATATTAAGCTTTTACAAAATGGGGGGGGGGTAAAATCTCAGCGCTTGCCATCAGGCGGGCATCATGAAATAAGGATATGTAGCGCTGAGTTTTCATGCCGCAAAGTTAAGGCTTTAATTTGATGTGTGCAAGCGTCTTCGCTTTTTTTCGTATATTTGACTCCGTCCTATATACTCTCGCTCGGCAAAACTCAAATATTTGGTTTTGCCTCGACTTATTCGTATATTTGCACCTGTATAAGCACGAAAAGGATGAGGATAATATACACATGCCAGTTGACGAGCGTGGCCGGCGGCCTCGAGCGCATTATGTGCGAGAAGGCCTCGGCCATGGCACAGACGGGGCATGATGTGTGCATAATAACGAACAACCCACCCGGATGCAGCCAGGCATATGATATAGACGGACGCGTAAAAGTCATTGACCTGCGGCTTTCATATCCCGTCGGAATATGGCAACGGCTATGGTTCAAGTTGCGCCAGAACCGCCGGATATATGCCGAGATGCGCCGCTTCCGGCCCGACATCACCGTGGCCGCCCCTACGTGGCTGACTACGGCCGCATTGCTATGCCCCGGGCGCCTGGTGCTTGAATCCCACAGCTCGCAAGTCGACGCATTCTCCGGCGAAAAACACTCCGCCTACAAACGCCTGAAAACGGCCTTTGCCGAACGGCGCGCTTCCGTCGTAGTATCGCTCACAAAAGAAGATTCGCAATATTGGCATTCGGCACGCAGGCTCGAAGTAATCCCCAATTTCAGCGACATGGCACGCCACAGCAATGCAAAAACGCGGCATGGAGCACTTGCCATAGGACGCCTCTCTCCTGTCAAGCGCTTCGACGTGCTCATCGACGCATGGGCGCTTGTTGTGAAACGCCATCCCGAAGCCCGGCTCGACATCTACGGCGAGGGTGAGCTAAAAGATGCGCTCATCGCACAGATCATGCGCCTCGGCCTTCGGAACCACGTGGTGCTGAGAGGTCGCTCCGACAAAATGCACGAAGTCTACTCCTCTCACGAATTTCTGATTGCGAGTTCGGACCACGAAGGATTACCCCTCGTGCTCATCGAGGCCATGCAATGCGGATGTCCGTGTATAAGTGTAGACTGTCCGTGCGGCCCGCGTGAAATCATTACCGACTGCGAAGACGGCATGCTCATTCCATTCCGCGGCATTCCGCGCAATGAGATCACGGAAGCAATTGCCGATGCTGCATGCCGCATGATTGAAAACCCCGAACTGCGCCTCGCATACGGCGAAAAAGCACGGACCAACGCCGCACGCTTCAACAAAGACAAGATAATGCGACTATGGGAGTGCCTGTTCAAGGAAATCGCACAATAGAAATATCTTCCGACAAATATACGCATAAGTTGAGCGCGAAATGTGTTTTTTTATCTGTTTTTTAGACAAACTATAGAATTTAATGCCGTAATTGGACGAAAAATTAGTAACTTTGCACTCACCAGTAGCGTGCATATACGGACGCTTGTGCTAATACGTTAACGTTCCAATACTTACACATCAAATGAGATTTTTCTCTCTCACGAAAGAAATTGCAATCGACCTTGGCACTGCCAATACGATTATCATACACAACGATAAAATCGTCATAAACGAGCCGTCGATAGTAGCCCTCGACACCCGCACCGACAAACTCATAGCAGTGGGCAACGAAGCTCATCTGATGGAAGGCAAAGGCCATCCGGGCATCCGCACCGTGCGCCCGCTCCGCAAGGGTGTCATCGCCGACTTCAATGCTGCCGAGCTGATGATTCGCGGCCTTGTGAAGAAGGCAAGCAGCAAGAGCAATTGGTTCTCACCGTCGCTCCGCATGGTGGTGGGCATTCCTTCCGGCTCTACCGAGGTGGAGATACGCGCCGTGCGCGACAGCTCCGAACATGCCGACGGCCGCGACGTGTACATGCTTTACGAGCCCATGGCTGCCGCGCTCGGCATCGGCCTTGATGTGGAGGCGCCCGAAGGCAGCATGATAGTGGACATAGGCGGCGGCACGACCGAAATCGCTGTTATCTCCCTTGGCGGCATATGCTCCAACAAGAGCATTCCTATTGCCGGCGACGACCTTACGGAGGACATTCAGAACCACATGCGTCGCGCACACAATGTGAAAGTGGGCGTGCGCACGGCCGAACAGATCAAGATGCACGTGGGCTCGGCGCTCACCGAACTGGAAAACCCGCCGGAAGACTACATCGTGCACGGCCCGAACCTCATGACCGCGCTTCCGATGGAGGTGCCCGTCAGCTATCAGGAAATCAGCCACTGCATAGAAAAGACCATCTCGAAAATAGAGGCTGCCGTGCTCGGCGCTCTCGAGCAGACTCCTCCCGAACTTTATGCCGACATTGTGCGCAACGGCATATACCTTGCAGGCGGCGGAGCGTTGCTGCGCGGTCTTGACAAGCGTCTTACCGATAAAATCGGCATACAGTTCCATGTGGCCGAAGACCCGCTGCTGGCCGTGGCGCGCGGCACCGGTGTGGCTCTGAAGAATATCGACAAGTTCTCTTTCCTCATCCGCTAAAGCGCAGCCTCAGCCGTGCACGAGCTTTTCACTTTCTTTGCGCGCAACAGCAAGTGGTTTGTGTTTGCCGTGTATGTGGTGCTGAGCATCATGATGCTTGTGGGCGGCGACCCGTACCACAGGCATATATACCTGACTTCCGCCAACCGCGTGACGGCTTCGGTGTATGATTTCAGCAACAATGCCACCGGCTACTTCAACCTTCGCGAGCGCAACGCCGACCTGAACAGGCGGAATGCGGAACTGCAGAGCGAATTGCTCGCCCTGCGCGAACGCATCCAGCTCATGGCCGAACAGCAGTGCACCGACACTATGCCGCTTGATTCGGGCATGATGCCTTTCCGCTTCGTCGTGGCGAATGTGATAAACAACAGCATTGCGCGTCCGTTCAACTATCTTACTCTCAACAAAGGCGAGCGCGATGGTGTGCGCCCTGAAATGGGTGTCATTGACGCTTCCGGTGTGGTGGGCATAGTAAGCGTGGTGGGGCCCCACAGCTCGAGGGTAATCTCGTTGCTCAATCCCCATTTCCGCCTGTCGTGCAAGTTGAAGCGGTCAGATAGTTTCGGCTCGCTCGTATGGGACGGCCGCGACCCTGAAGTGGCTTTGCTTGAGGAACTTCCGCGCCACACGGTGTACAGCCCCGGCGACACAGTGGTGACATCGGGCTACTCGGCGGTGTTTCCTCCGGGGCTTCCGGTGGGCATCGTGCTTGACGATGACTATAACGACCACGAGAACTTCTTTACCTTGAAAGTGAAGCTGCTGAGCGATTTCACTTCGCTCAACAACGTGCAGATAGTGGTGAGCGACATAAGCGCGGAACTTAAAAGTCTCGAAGCGGGAGAGGCCGAGGACGAACAACGTGCAAAAAAAGCATTCAACTGATGAGCAAGACGATAATAAACGCCCTTATCCTGTTATTGGTGCTGGTGCTCGCGCAGGCCGTGATATTCAACAACCTCGCGATATTCGGAGTGGCGCTTCCCATCGTGTTCATATACGTGCTGATTTCTCTGCCGGTGGTGACTGGCACGAATCTTGTGCTGACAATAGGATTCCTTTCGGGACTGGCCGTTGACATCTTCTCGGACACTTCCGGCCTGAACTCTCTGGCATGTACGATAATGGCTTTTGCGCGCCGTCCGGTGCTGCATCTTTATCTGCCGCTCGACGACGAACTGGGCCCTGCGCCTCTCGGCCTGCGTTCGCTCGGGGCCGAGACTTATCTCAAATACATGCTCACGATGGTGCTTGCATATTGCACGCTTGTTTTCACGATAGAGGCTTTCGAACTGTTCAACCTCCGTCTGTGGATTCTGCGCATAGTGTGCAGCACTCTCTACAGTTTTGTTTTCATATACGCTTTCGCAAGTCTGGCCAGCCGTACACGCCGTGAGAAAAAATTATAACCTCGAAAAGAGAAAATATATAATCGGCGGCTTCATAGCCCTTGTGGCGCTTATTTATCTCGTGCGCCTGTTCGACTTGCAGATCAACGACGGCAAGTACAAGCGTAGCGCCGACAGCAACGCCTTTCTAAAGAAAACGGTGTATCCGTCGCGTGGCCTTATCTATGACCGCAACGGCGAACTTGTGGTGTACAACCAGCCGGCGTATGACGTCATGCTGATTCCCCGCGATGTGCAGCCTTTCGATACTATTGATTTCTGCGAAGCCCTCAATATCACTCCCGAAGGGCTTCGCAAGAGATTTGCCGACATGCGCGACAAGCGTCTTAATCCGGGCTATTCGTCCTACACGCCGCAGCGCCTTATATCCCAGCTGTCGAGCCAGGATTACGGGCGACTGCAGGAGAAGCTTTACCGTTTTCCGGGCTTTTTCATACAGAAGCGTATCTTGCGCCAGTACAACCATGCCACGGCGGCGAATGTGCTCGGCAACATCCGCGAGGTGAATGCAAAAGACATCGAGCGCGACGATTATTACGCCCCGGGCGACTATACCGGCGACCTCGGAGTGGAGAAAAGCTACGAACCCTACCTGCGCGGCCACAAAGGAGTGGAAATACTCATACGAGCCGCCAACGGCCGCATTCAGGGGCGTTACGAGGACGGTGCGCACGACATAGCTCCGCTGAGCGGTCGCGACCTTCGCCTGAGTCTCGACATCAAACTTCAGGAGTATGCCGAATCTCTGATGGTGGGCAAGCGCGGAGCTGTCGTGGCCATCGAGCCGGCGACCGGCGAAATATTGTGCCTCGTGTCGTCGCCCACCTATGACCCGCGCTTGCTTGTGGGCAGACAGCGTGGCGAGAATTACCGCAAACTCGTCAACGACGAATCGTGGCCGCTGTTTGACCGTGCGCTGATGGGCGCCTATCCTCCGGGTTCGACATTCAAGCCTACGCAGGGACTGATATTGCTGCAGGAAGGCATAATCGACCTGCACACGACATATCCGTGCTACCACGGATACATAAACGGCGGCTTGCGGGTGGGCTGTCACGCCCACGGCTCGCCGATTCCGCTAAAACCGGCATTGCAGACGTCGTGCAACGCATTTTTCTGTTGGGGGTTCAAAGCCATGGTGGACCGCCGAAGCAAATACGGAAGTTCCGCCGAGGCATTTGAGGTGTGGAAAAAGCATCTCGTGAGCATGGGCTACGGCTATAAGCTCGGGGTGGACCTTCCGGGCGAAAGCCGCGGTTTTCTGCCTAATGCGAAATTTTACGACAAGTTCTATTCCGAAGGGCGCTGGAGCGCCAACACCATAATTTCGGTGTCGATAGGCCAGGGCGAGATACTTGCCACTCCGTTGCAGATAGCCAACTTGTGTGCCACCGTGGCAAATCGCGGGTGGTTCATCACGCCGCATATCGTCAAAGAGATTCAGGACACGGTGATGCCTGCCGAACTGCTCGAACGGCGCCGGCCCACCATAGACCTCCACTGGTACGACGATGTGGCGGAAGGCATGCGCATGGCTGTCACGGGCGGTACGTGCCGGAAAGCCGCGCTGCGCGACATAGAGGTGGCCGGAAAAACCGGCACGGCGCAGAATCCGCATGGCAAAGACCACTCGGCATTCATGGGCTTCGCGCCTTACAGCGAGCCACGCATAGCCGTGGCCACATATGTGGAGAATGCCGGTTTCGGAGCCACGTTCGGAGTGCCTATCGGAAGTCTTGTTATGGAGAAATACCTCACGGGGTCGATTGCTCCGGAGCGTAAATACATGGAAGAACAAATGCTGAACAGCACGTTGTATTATGCCCCCGCAAGAAAGAAATAAATTCGCGATGACTCTGCGCAATCTTGACTGGCTCACGGTTGCGATATACCTGCTCATGGTTGTGGCCGGTGCGATAAGCATATACGCTGCAAGCTACGACTTCGACGAAGCCAGCATTTTCTCGTTCGACGAGTTTTCAGGCAAACAGTTGCGCTGGATAGTGCTTTCGTTGGGACTCGCTTTCGTTTTGCTGCTTGTCGATGCTCGCATGTATGAGACGTATGCATATCCCATTTATATATTCATGCTTGTCCTGCTTGCCGTGACGCCTTTTGTGGCTCCCGACATAAAGGGGTCGCATTCATGGATAGTGATGGGGCCGGTGAGTCTCCAGCCGGCTGAGTTTGCGAAGTTTGCGACAGCTCTTGCCCTGGCAAAGCTTTTCAGCGGCTACCATTTCACGCTGAATGCCAAGGCCGGCAATTATCTGCGTGCCATTACGATAATTATTTTGCCGGTTGTGCTTATCCTTGCTCAGAACGAAACGGGGTCGGCGCTGACTTTCATGGCATTGTTTTTCGTGCTGTACCGCGAGGGCATGAGCGGACTCATATTGTTCGTGGCTCTGCTTTCGGTGGTGGTATTCGTCGTCGTCGTCAAGTTTTCCGAGTCGGTTGTGATAGGTATCCCCGGCGGAGAGTTCGCGGTGCTGGCCTTGGTGCAGGTGATGACAGCGGTTATGGCTGTTGTGTACAGCAAGCGTTTCGAGGTGACACGGAATCTGGTGCTATGGTTTGCCGGCGCAGGATTGTTGCTGTGGGTGTTGGCCGGTCCGTGTTCTGTGGAACTGCCCGGACTTGCATTGATGCTCGGCATTGAAGGCGTGGCGGTGGCTTATCTTATTGTAGAGGCTATAAGGCTCCGGTGCAGCAAACTGTTCATAGCGGCCGGAGCGGCGGTCTATGGCGTTGTGTTCATGTTTTCGGTGCATATGGCGTTCAATTATCTTCAGCCTCACCAGCAGATGCGTATAAAGGTGGTGCTGGGCATAGAGCAGGATTTGCGCGGCGCCGGCTACAACGTGAATCAGAGCAAAATCGCCATAGGCTCGGGAGGACTCACCGGAAAGGGATTTCTTAACGGCACTCAGACAAAACTGAAATATGTGCCCGAACAACACACCGATTTCATTTTCTGCACTATAGGCGAGGAGGAGGGTTTTGTGGGTTCGGTTGTCGTGACGGCACTGTTCCTGGCTTTGATATTGCGCTGCATCTCCATCGCGGAGCGGCAACCCGGAGTGTTTGCACGTGTTTACGCCTATTGCGTGGCGTCATATTTCATGTTCCATTTCTGCATCAACATAGGCATGGTGATAGGCCTGTGTCCGGTGATAGGCATACCTTTGCCGTTTTTCAGCTATGGCGGCTCATCGCTGTGGGGCTTCACCATTCTGCTGTTTGTCATGCTCAGGCTTGATGCCGCGCGCCGTTGGCGTTAAGAGGTTGTTTAATAATGCTTGTTAATGACAGGGCCGAAATTTTTCAGATGGATTTATTCCTGTGGCGAAGGAGCATAGCGGGCTATGCGACTGAAGCAAAGGGATAAAGACACTCAAAAATTTCGGAGGGGTTGCCAATTCCATTGTTGACAACCTTAACAAAAATTTAAAATTACTTCTGCATGGCGTCTTTTATGTTAACGCACATTTACTCGTCGGTCACAATGGAACCCCATTGCTCCCTCCTCATAAACTGCACCTTAACATAAAATACACCACCCTGTCGTTAACAATGATTATTAAACAACCTCTAAGCGTGCTGTCAGTCGTCGTTCTCAAGGTCGGCAAGCATGCGTTTTGCCATACGGCGCTTGCGGAAGTTGAGCGTAAGGCCTATGGCGAGGCCTGCTATAAGGCCTGTGGCGGCGCCTATAAGCACGCTGTTGTTTCCAGTGTTGTAAAAATGGAAGAAAAGGGGCACGAGAACGACGGCCGCCAAAAGCATTCCGGCGTTTCTCAGCCGGCTTTGGTACAGTAGCACTTTATGGGCGTGTACGATGGCTTCTTTTACGGGCATGTCAATATAGTCTGTCCGGCTGACGAAAGAGGCGAACAATATATCGAGTATTCCGATGGCGATGCCTGTGCATCCATAGAGTATGCACATCCAAAGCGGTATGGACATTCCGCTTTTATACAGCATGTAGCCTAAAACAGGCAGAAGGATTATGCCTGTCAGCCCCATGCCTCTATAAAACCCGGCGAGTTTATGCTGCTTGGTGCCTGCGCGTTCGGCGCTGAGGCGTTGCATAAGCTGCCGGTTGGTGCTTTCAAGACGCTGTTGGTTGGTCTGAATCGATTGCCATTGGCGTCGTATGTCGTCGAGTTCGTTATCGTGTGGGTTCATGTTTTTCTGCATTTTTTGCGAGTTTTTCCTTTATGCGGTGTAGCCTTGTCGCCACGTTGGCCACGCTCAGTCCGGTCACATCTGCTATTTCTGCGTATGGTTTGTCGTCGAGCCACATCGTCACAATTGCCTTTTCCATAGGTTGCAGAGCGGCTATCATATTATGTAGCATACGGTATTGCGCCATGCGTTCTTCGGCTTCCGCTCCGTCGTCGGCCACGAGCATGGCTGCGTCTATGCCTGTATGAAGGCTGTGGTTGCGGTTGCGGCGCATGCATGTGATGCACGTGTTGATGGCCGTGCGGTATATCCATGTCGAGATTTTTGATTCGCCGCGGAAGCGGTCGAGCCCTGTCCATATGTTTGCGGCAACTTCCTGGTATAGGTCGTCCATTGTGGCCATGGGCGAGGAGTAGACATAGCACACTTTGGCTATCAGTCCGTTGTACTCGTCCAGCAGCTTGATGAATTTTTCCTGACGTGAGGTGTCGTTTGCCATAGTACGTGTTAGACGCGAAAAGCGCCCGGAAATTACATCCCCGGGCGCTTTTTTTATGAAAATATTTTATTTTACGGAACTTCTGTGGAATGTGAGGTCTCGCTTGCCCACCTCGCAGGAAAGTATGTCGTTGACTACTTTCACGTCGTCAAGCTTCGTGAGGGTGAAGAACTGCTTTGTGGCGGCGTTGCGCACTGCCGAGCGCCAGCGGTCGGCGGTAACTGCGCTGAGCGAGTCGACCATTGGCTGCTGCGCGCCGGTGAGCAGGTTCTGGGAGAATGTGATGCCGTTGGGGTCTACATTTACCTGCATGGTGTTCCGGTCGAGGAATATGAGTATGTCGTCGTCATCGTCATCCTCAAAACTCCAACGGCCGCTTATGGTGGCAGTGGCAGCCACGCTCACTTCGTAGGGCTCTGTGAATGTGGCGAGGGTGTCGGCCTTTACAGGCTGTGTGGCATCGATTACGGCCGATACCGTCACTCCGCCCGAACGTGCGCCTTTCGGTGCGTCGAAATCGATGCTGAGCACGCTTGTGGCCTCCGATGCCGCTGCGATGTCGTCGCCGACACGCGTGGGTGTCGATGTCCATGAACCGTTTATGTCGGTACGCTCGGTGCAGGCAACGGCAGCTAAAGCAAGCGCGGTTGCGGAAAGGATGGTTGTGATTTTCATTATTAAAGAGTTTTTAAACTACTTTATGATAACACCGGCAACGTTTGTTTTGTTCGTTTCACCGCTCGTTTTCCGGCAGGGCGGAAGCTATGGCCTCACGTGATGCTTCCATGAGGGGGCGCAGGTCGTGGCCTTCGGCGCCGGCCTGTATGGGTTTGTGTATGGTGAGCATTATCCGTCCCGGACGCGGCAGCCAGGCGGTGCGTGGCATCACGCGGTATGCGCCGTCGATTGTGACGGGCACCACGGGCAGGCCGAATTCCATGGCAAGCGTATACGCGCCGCGCTTGAACGCGTGCAGGCGTCCGTCCGGAGTGCGGGAACCTTCAGGAAATACCACCACGCTGCGTCCTTTTGCAAGCTGTTTCTCTGCTGCGTGCATGGTGCGGCGTATGGCAGAAGGGGATGAGTTGTCGACGAATACCTGGCCGGACACTTTGCAGCTGAACCCGACGAAAGGAATGCGGCGGAGGCTCTGTTTCATCATCCATCGGAAGTCATGGCGAAGATAGCCGTAGATGGAAAAGATGTCGTAGGCGCCCTGATGGTTGGCTACGAACACGTAGCTCGTGCCGGGGTCGATGTTTTCGCGCCCGTGCACGTCCACTTTCACTCCGGCAAGCAAGCACCATAAGCGGCCCCACATGGATGCCGGCCGGAATCCCCACCATTTTTCGCCGCCGAGAGCGCATCCGAGTATGGTGATGGTGGCGCACAATATCGTTGCAGCCGCAAGAATCGGCAGCATGATGAATATCTGGTATATGCGGTACAGAAACATCAGTTAAGGTGTATGTCGTTTACATTTTCATATTCGAGAATCTGCATCAGGGGCAGGTCGGGATAGGCTTCGAGGCGTACGTCGCGGTCGAATATCATTGTGTGGCCTTCGCCGAGATTTATGCGGCGCCAGAAGGGTGTGATGCTGTTGTTGGGGTTGCCCGAGCGTGCGAACGAGGTCCAGCATCGGCTGATTATGCGGGCCAGGCGACGCGCTTCGTTTCCGCCTGCCCGTGAAAACTCGGCAAGCTCATGGTTGTTGAACACGAAGGGGAGTTCGGAGCTGCGGAAACTCATTGCATAGCCGTTATAAAGCGGCGATACCCAGTTGAACAGGTATACGTAGACGGGTGCGTCGCCTCTTTTTGCCAGCAGATGCGCCATGCGCAGCACGTTGCTCCGCACTGTGGAGTCGATTACGAGCACTTCGCACAGCGCCTTGTCGGGGTAGGCCGTCATGAACGCCAGTTTTACGTCTTCGGCTTGTTTTCCGTATTTTTCTTTTATCTTTTTTTCCACTTCCTCAGGGGAGAGGCGGTGCACGTCGGACTTCATTCCGAGTTCTGGGTTGTCGAGGTAGTGGCGGGTAGTGGTTTCAGCGAATGTGGAGCCGAGAATCACCGGTATCTGAAGGTCTACATTTATAGAACTGTCGGTGATTACGGGTTTTGGAAGCACGTTGCCGTCTACGACCGGGGCCAATTTGATGCTGTACAACCCTGTCTCACGGCCGAACTCGGTCCTTGCCCGTTTAATTGCGCGGGACGAGGCGTTCCACAGGCTGTCGAAAGGCAGTCCGGCAAGCTGCTGCGGGGTGTCTGTTCCGGCCTCCTCGAGTGTGAGGGCCGCTACCCTTTGTGCCGATTCACGAGGCTGGTTAAATCCCTCCAGCACTCCGCTTTGCACTATCGCTTTGTGGTATAGTCCTTTGGCCGAAGGCATAGCCATTATGGTGAGCACCTTGACACCGCCCGAGCCATGTCCGAAAAGAGTCACGTTATCGGGGTTGCCGCCGAATGCCGCAATATTGTTCTTTATCCATTTGAGCGCTGCCACTATATCGGTCATGCCTAAGTTGCCCGATCCGGCATATTCGGGGCCGTAGGCGCTGAGGTCGAGAAAACCGAGCACGTTGAGGCGGTGGTTAAGGGTCACGACCACCACATTGTCGGTGCGCGCAAGTTTTGTACCGTCAAAAGAATAGTGGTGGTGGGAGTTGCCGTAATCGAATCCGCCGCCGTGAAGCCAGACCATGACGGGGCGTTCCGTGTCCCGGTTGCGCATCGATGTCCAGATGTTCAGGTTCAGACAATCGTCGCTCATGGTGGCTACGGTGTCGGTGGGCGCGAATTCCGTGTTTTGCATCAGTGGAGGCTGCGGGGCTATGTCGCCGTATTCGCGGCACTGCATCACGGTGTCCCATTTTTCATGTTCATGAGCCGGCATGAAACGCTCGGCGCTGGCATAAGGCACGCCTTTGAACACGGCCACACTGTCTTGTATGTATCCCTGTACCCGGCCGGAAGTGGTGGTTCTAATCAGCTTCTTTGCGTCTTGCGAACCGTTAGAGCATGCCGCCATGGAAAATGCGGCCAACAATATGATGATATGTCGTATTTTCATTGTCAGAATAGTCGCAATGCGTCGCGGCAGTGCGTTTCGGCAACAAAATTATAATAAAAAAATGATTCAGTCATAGGGTTGACTGAATCATCATTGTTTTGTAATTGTATTGTAGCGGGATCGAGAATTGAACTCGAGACCTCCGGGTTATGAATCCGACGCTCTAACCAACTGAGCTATCCCGCCATTTGCGAGTGCAAAGTTACGTCCTTTTTTTGAAATAGCAAAATTTCCGCTCTTGTTTTTCGAAAAAAATGCAAAATTTTCATGCTTTTATTGCCGTTGGCTGCGCCCTGATGCTGCATTTTGGGTCTGCCCGGGGCCTACGATGGCCGTGACAAGTCCCCCTGTAAGCATGACGGCGGCACTGACTATGAGCACACACCGCATGCCGCCGGCGTGGAGGAGCAGGGGCATGAAAAATACCCCGAGGACTGCGCCTACTTTTCCGAGACAGGCGGCGATTCCCGCGCCGCGGGCACGGTCGTCGACAGGAAATATCGACGCCGGGAGCACGAATGTGACAAGATGCGGCCCCATGTTGAGAAACAGTTCGAAGGCCATGAACGCGCCTATGGTAATCCACGAATCCCAGCGCAGCTCAAACGATACGAGCAGTGCCGCAAGAGACGCACAGCTGAGGAAAAAGCCCCATGACTGCAACGGAATCTTCCCGGCACGTCGGAGCATAAAAAGTCCGAGCAGAAACCCCGGCAGGATGATGAAACTGATCCATAATGTGATTCGGACAGATGTGGCTACATGTTCTACCGGTGGAGCTCCTGCGGCGAAATGCTCAAGGCCGAGCGACGCCACGAGTACCGGCAGGAACACTCCTATACCATATACTCCAAGCCCTTCACAGGCCCATGGAATGCCGCAAAGAACCACTTTGGAAAAGTTGCGGCGTATGAAAGCAGGCGTGCTTTCCGATGCGTCCGCTGCATCGGCGGCAGATGACGGAACGGCGCTTTGTATGATGCGCACGTCGGAACCGAACAGGCTTTTTACGGCATTCTGGGCTTCGGCATTGCGGCCATGCTCAAGCAGCCATTGCGGACTTTGCACGAAGCCGATGCGCGACACGAGCATCGCAGCCGCCACGGCGGCCACTATCCACATGAGTTTCGGCCAGTGTTGCGGCGCAAGTCCTCCGCTGAGCACGCCGTAGCACAGCCCGGCGGCGAGTATGTTGCCGAGCGCGCAGGATGCTTTTACTATCCCCACCATGGTGGAGCGCCACCTCTGCGGCATAAGTTCGGACGTGTATCCGGAGTCGAGGCTGTATTCGCCGCCTATGCAGAAGCCCATAGCGAAAAGGCATGCGATGAGTACAGGCAGTGACGGAACGAACACCGACACTAAGGCCGCGGCCAGTATTAAAGCCGGACAAGCCATGAACACGGCAAGGTAACCGTGCCTGTCGGCAACGCGTCCGAGCACCGAGGCGCCTGCTGCTATGCCTGCGAGGTTGGCACAGCCCACCACGCCCTGCATGGTCGCCGACAATTCCGGGCGCCCGACAATCTGCATGAGCGGAATCACGATGCCCACCACTGTGGCAAGCGCAGTGCCTATGACTTGTCCGAGTCCGCATGTGACGAGCACACGGAAATGTCCGGGACGCAGCGGCATTGTGGCGAGATATACCTGTTGTGGTGTCATGACAGGGGGACGCATTTAATTATTGTCCTGCACGGGAATCTGCGGAGCGAGGCGCGGAAGCATGAACAGCCATGTGGCTACGCAGAAAGGAGCGGTGAGCGAAGCCAGGCCTATCGGTGCGAACAGGGCGTTCATGGCCGCCTGAACGAATACGGTGACTGCGACGCCGAATGCGGCCATGAGGGAATTGCGCAGAGTGGGGCGCCAGAATGTGGCGCCGAGGGCTATGCCCGTCAGCACGGCGCTGAATCCGTAAAGACCGCCTATGATGGAGCTGCCCTGTCCTTGCCACAGCAGAGCCATGCATAGGGCTATGAGCGACGAAAGCGCACCCCATAGTGCAGCGCGCCACGAGGCTATGGCGAGACCGATGAGAAACAGCAGTCCTGTGAGCCATGAGTCGATGAGAAACACCTGTGCGATGCCTTTGAGCCAGTAGATTCCGAAATCGAGCACGTTGTGGCACACTATCGGGGCTATGGTGTAGTCTATTGCCGGTTTGCTCATGTGCACGCCCGGCATGCCCATGAATTCACGCCCGGCGAGCAGGAAGCACCATGTGCAGAACACGAAAGGAAATGTGAATGAGCTTATGCGCCACGGGGAGAGTATGTTGTTCATGCCTGTGCGCACCCATGTGGTGAGCGCCGCGCATATCACGAGTGCAATCCACATCCATATGGTGGGTTCGAGGAAAGTGGGCAGTGCGCAGCCCACGAGTATGCCGTTGAAGCCCCACAGGCCGTCGCGCCCGTCGGCTGTCGGAAACCGGAAAAACATTCCTGCCAGCGTACTTGTGACGAGACCCGCGAGCGCTCCCCATGCCACGACAGGCATGCCTTCGATGTACGAACCGGCGAATATGCCGATGATAAACAGCAGCCCTGTCCATGGGTTGTCCTGGAACATCACCTGTGCGGCTCCGCGGCTCAGTGCCCACGGTGCGGTGCGCACGGAGCGTGGAATGGAATAAGATGTAGACGACATCGTAAATGTGTATTAAGTATATATGATTTTAAGATAATATTAGAACATCGGCGGGGATGATAATGTTGTGTATAAAACAAACAGCCTCTGTGCGTGTTTATATTTCAAAGTTAACTAAATTTTTGGAAAAATATAAATAACAGAAAGGGATCACACTATGCACATGTCCGACGGATTAATATCCACACCTGTTGCCGCCGTGGCTGCCGTAGCTGCGGCAGCCCTCATAGGCGTTGCCGGTTTTAAAGTGAAAAAAAGTACACGTCCCGGCATTGTGCCGCTTACGGGTGTGCTGGGAGCATTTGTGTTTGCTGCGCAGATGGTCAATTTCAGCATACCCGGCACAGGTTCTTCCGGCCATATAATCGGCGGGGTGCTGCTGGCGGCGTTCCTGGGGCCGTGGGCGGCGTTTCTCGCGTTGAGCTCGGTGCTTATAATACAATGTCTGCTGTTTGCCGACGGCGGGCTGCTCGCGCTTGGCTGCAATATAGTCAATATGGCGGCTATGAGCTGCCTTGTGGCTTATCCGCTCGTGTTCCGGCCGCTCATTGGCCGTGGGGCGTCGACGCTGCGGTTGATGTGTGCGTCGGTGCTTGCATGCACGGTCGCTCTTGAGCTTGGAGCATGCCTCGTGGCCGTCGAGACTAAACTCTCCGGGGTGACGGCTTTGTCTACAGGCAGTTTCCTGTTGCTGATGACCGGTATACACCTGCTCATCGGGATAGGGGAAGGTTTGGCCACCGGTGCTGTGCTCGGATTCGTGCGCAAGGTGAAGCCTTCGCTGCTTGAGCCGGAGGACAGAGGCGTTTCGCGGCGCGTTCCTCTCGGAGCCGTGGTGGCGTTCGCTTTGGCGGCCGCAGCGATAGGCGGCGGGTTGTCGATGGCCGCGTCCTCCGACCCGGACGGACTTGAATGGTCGGTGGAAAAAGTGGCCGGAAGCAGCGATATTCCGTCGGCCGGAGTGGTGGCCGATGCTGCGCGGCGTATCCAGTCGGGCACAGCCGCCATGCCCGACTATGACAATACATTCTCGGGCATAATCGGTGCGGCTTTGGTCATGCTGACGCTTTGGGGTTTCTGCGCTCTGCTCACACGCCGTCGTGCGGTTGCGGCACATGTGCCCGACGAACATGTAAAGGAATGAGAACTTAAGAGTTTGTCGGAAAACCGATGGGAAAGATAGACAAGGCATTGGACACACTGCACGCGATGGAGCGTGGCAGCGAGTCGGCGGCACTGTCGTATGCCGCCGGCACGCGGGCCGGCATGGCTGTCACGCTGGTGTATCTGTGCCTGCTCTTGTCCGTGCCGCTACAGGATTTGCAGCGGCTGGTATGGTTCGCTGTCTATCCCGTTGTATGGGCTTCATTGGGAGGGGTAGGGTACGGCCGTGTCATGCGCCGCTCGCTCGTGGTGTTGCCGCTTATCGCGTTTGTGGGCATATTCAACCCCATCGTCGACACGTCTCCGGCTTTCAGCGTAGGCTCTGTGGTTGTGAGCCGTGGCTGGGTCAGTTTCATGTCCATTCTCATTCGCGGGATGCTGTCGGTGCAGGCCGTGGTCACGCTTATGAGCGTATGCGGTTTCGCCGACGTGTGCCGTGAGTTGCGCGCTGTGCATGTGCCGTCGTCGCTCACTACGCAGCTCCAGCTTGTCTACCGCTATATAGGTGTTCTGCTTGAGGAATTGCAGACTATGGCACGCGCGCGGGCTGCGAGGGGCTACGGACGCCGGTCTTTTCCATTGCGGATGTGGGGCACGATGACAGGACAGCTGTTTCTGCGCTCGGTGGACAGAGCCGAGCGCATCCACCGCGCCATGCTTGCCCGCGGTTTTGACGGAAGCATGCCGCGCTACACTCCGTCCGAGCGCCATGGCGCGCACGGCGTAGGCTCGGTCGTATGGGCTGTTGCGTGGACGGGCGTGCTGGTATGGCTGCGGTTCGCGCACATTGGTTCAATTTTTAATATTGTAAGATGACAGAGATAATCCCCGATATGGAATTCCGTCAGGTGCGCTACTCTTATGAAGGCAGTCGCGAAGAAGCCTTGCGCGGTGTGGACTTTAAAATAGGCCACGGAGAGAAAGTGGCTCTGCTTGGGCCTAACGGCGCGGGTAAGTCGACTCTGCTGCTACACACCGACGGATTGCTGTTGCCGGCGTCCGGCGAGGTGGTGGTGTGCGGCATGCCTGTCGAGCGAAAGACTCTTGCCGATGTGCGGCGTCGTGTGGGTATGGTGTTTCAGAATCCTGACGACCAGCTGTTCATGCCCACGGTAGAGGAAGATGTGGCGTTCGGCCCCCTCAACATGGGGCTTGATGCCGGCGAAGTGGAGATGCGCATATCCGCCGCCATGCGCGCAGTGGGGGCCGAAGGCTTGCGCAAACGTTCGCCCATGCAGCTGAGCGGCGGCCAGAAGCGTGCCGTGGCATTGGCCGCCGTGCTGGCTATGCGTCCGCAGATACTTGTTCTCGACGAACCCACCGCGAATCTCGACGGACGCACGCGCCGCTCTCTCATGTCTGTCCTCGGCCGCATCGACTCCACATGCATCATAGCCACCCACGACCTTGCTATGGCCCGTGCGCTTTGCACGCGCGCCATAGTCATGGACGAAGGGCGTGTGGTGGCCGACGGCTCGTGCGCCGAAGTCATTGCCGACCCCATGGTTGCCGACCTGCTCGGAGCGGTCGGATTCAAGTGTTAAGTAATATCCTTAATAAATAGTAAAGCGTTATGGCTACCAAATCTCCTTCTGCATCATCCGGCGTCGGAGGCGCGCCCAATGCCGCTCCCACGCCGCGTCAGGATTCTGCGTTCACAACGCAGAATGTGCTCAATTTCCTGCACATAATCGTGCTTGTGCTGTCAGTGCTGCTTATCGTGACTATTTCCGTGGACACGTTCAGGAACATCCGCTACAACAGCGAACCGGAGTTTGTGAAATTCGAGTTCTGGATATGCATCGTCTTTCTTGTCGACTTCTTCTTCGAGATGGCTGTGGCACGCAACAAGGGCGCGTTCTTCTTGCGCAACATCCTGTTTTTCCTTGTATCAGTGCCGTATCTGCCTCTGCTGAAATATTTCGACGTACATATCGGCCACACTGCCGACTATGTGTTGCGCTTCGTCCCGTTCCTGCGCGGCGGCTATGCGTTGGCGCTTGTCGTGAGCTGGTTTATAAACAACCGCGCCGCCAGCCTGTTCGTAACCTATCTTACCACGCTTTTCTCAGGCGTGTATTTCTCGAGTCTGATTTTCTATGTGTTCGAGCATGGTCCCAACACGCTTGTCACCAAATACACCGACGCCCTGTGGTGGGCGCTCATGGATTGCACGACCGTAGGCTCCAACATAGTGGCCGTGACTCCTGTCGGGCGTGTGCTGTCGGTGCTTGTTGCGGCTTTGGGCATGATGATGTTTCCGATATTCACCGTCTACATCACAAGCGTAATCACCAGATACCATAGTTCGAGCCACGACGACAGTGCCGACCCCGGAGCGAACATGTAGCCGTTCAGGGGTTCAGCAGGTCTTTGTTGTAGAAATCCATCACATCCCGGGCCATGGCCAGGGCGGTTGCGGCTGCAGAGTCGGGGCCGTCGAGGGCTGTGGCCCGCTCGTAGTCGGCCATCGCGGCCGCATGGCGCTGCATGCGCCATAGCAGACGGCCTCTCTGCAGGTAAAGTTCTGCCGACGGCTTGGCCGCTATCGCTGCATTGAGTCGCTTGAGTTCGTTTTCCATTTTGCAAATATACGCATAAGTCGAGAGCAGAACCAAATTTATTTGAGTTCTGCCGAGCGAAAGTATATAGGACGCAGTCAAATATACGCATAAGTCGAGAGCAGAACCAAATTTATTTGAGTTCTGCCGAGCGAAAGTATATAGGACGCAGTCAAATATACGCATAAGTCGAGAGCAGAACCAAATTTTTTGAGGTTTGCCGAGCGAAAATGGTTTTTCAATGCCGTTTATGGTACAGGCCTTAAAGGGAAGGCGCATAGCGCCAAGCAGCCGCGTAGCGGCAAGTCCAAATGTTAGCCTTAGGCAAAGGCCGCGTAGCGGTCGCAGCCTAAGGTAGCCGTAGCGCGGCACATCTTCCGCAGAGCCGCATAGCGGCGGCTCTTGCCCAACACGTTCGCCACAGAAAAACTTAATGTGGTTTTTGCCAAAAAAATTAGAATAAATCAAAAATATGTGCTACCTTTGCGGCATGAACACGAATATGCAACAGCAATCGTATGGTTCAGCTCCGTTTAAGCGACGGATGCCCGACGATTTTGTGTTCAGCCATAAACAGATTCATGATTTTTGTGATTATAGCTCCGGCAGTGCTCGACCCGGTCGTGCCCGCGCGGGGCTTTTTATTTGCCCCAAATTCAGTTAACCCAATACTTTAACCCAATCAAAACTCTATGAAGAAATTTTTACTCTCCATGGTTGCCGTGCTCGGCGCCCTGACCGCATCAGCCGATGTTACAGTGGATTTTTCGGCAGCTACGACTCTGCCCACCGCCGAATCCGACACCCCCACTGAAGCTGTGGTTGATGGTGTGAACTTCTCGTTCGTGAACTGCAAAAAAGGTACTTATAAGGAGGCATCTTATCTGCAGGTTTCCGGAAAAAATCACGAAGGAAACGCATATATGGACATCACGCTTCCCGAAGCCACAAAATCCATCGTGCTCACTACCGGCACGAACGCATCAACCAATGTGCAGGTTCAGCTTTCCGCCAACGGCACCGAGCTGGGCGACGCAGTGAAACTTAGCGAAAAAGGAGCAGAGTTCACACTCCCTATTCCTGAAGCAAACCAGGCAAAAGGCACCGTTGTACGTCTTGCCGTAGTCAACAAGTACAACGCTCAGATCACCAAGATGGTGTTCACCACTGATGGCGGCACCGTAACTCCCGATCCCGAACCCACTCCCGATGTGGTAACCAAATCCGTTAAGGAAACCATCGCTCTCGCCAGCGGCACTCAGTTCACCACTGACTACGCTCTTACCGTAGGCTGGAAATATGGCAGCAACGTATTCGTATGTGACGAAGCCGGTGATTTCATCCAGATCTATCACAAGGACAACACGCTTAAAGTAGGCGACGTTATTCCCGCCGGTCTTAAAGGTACCTACACGCTTTACAAAGGCGTGACCCCCGAAATTGAAAAGATAACCACACTTCCCGAAGCTACTGCCGGCACATTCACTGCAGCTGTAGTTCCCGCCAAGGACATTACCGTAGCTCTTGTGAACAGCGTGGTTACAATCGATAACGTTGTTATCGACGCCGCCACTCCCGGTGCCGACGTTGAAGACAACAACGCTAAGAACTTCGTAGGTAAAGTAGGCGATGTTGAACTCAATCTCCGCAACCACTACAATCTTGAAAGCGTACCTGCCGGCACTTACAATGTTACTGTAGTTGTGACTGTCTTCAACGAAGCAACCTCACTTTATGTTACTGAGTTTGCCACGGCCACCGGCATCGCCGACATCACCGTTGACGAAAACGCTGCTGTTGAATACTTCAACCTCCAGGGCATCCGCGTGGCTCAGCCTGAACAGGGCGGTATCTACATCCGTCGTCAGGGCAACAGCGTGAGCAAAGTGCTCGTTAAGTAATAACGCTCTTATTTGATATAAAAAGAGGCGCGACCCATGCTTGGTTGCGCCTCTTTTGTTTTACACCCTTTGAAATGAAAAAGTTTGTCTTGTGCCTGACGGCGGCGTGTATTGCGGCCGCGGCCAGTGCCGAAACTATAATAGCGAGCAGCGATTTTGCAGCCGACGGCAACGGAGTGGCGGCCATGGTGAATGGTTTCACGGTGTCGGCGTTGAAAAACGGCGGTTCTACGCCCCCGTCGGTGCAGAACCTCGATGGCATGCCCACTTTGGTGGTGTATGCGAAAGGTTCTGTCACGGTGGCGGGCGGCGATATTGCAAAAATCGTGTTTACACTCAACGGCGCTTCCAATGCCAGGCGCTATGCCCTTTTCACACCCGACACAGGGGCGCTGCAGCCGGCGCAGAGTGCGGGAGATACGGAAATATCGTGGGAGGGCGATGCGCAAAGCGTCACATTCACGGTGGGCGATTATGCCTCGATGGGGACCGACGGAAGCCATAAGGCGGGGCAGATACATGTTGTGTCGGTAGAGATACATGGCAGTGCCGGGTCCGGCGGCGTTGCCGACATTATCGTTGACGAAGACGGGATGCCGGCAGAATATTTCACCATGCAGGGCGTACGTGTGTACCATCCCGTGCGTGGCGGCCTTTATATCCGCCGCCAAGGGGGGCGCGCAAGCAAGGTGTTCGTAAAGGCGACTGAACCAATATAGGGCGTTCCGTAAAGATTCCGTATGCTTTCGTTTGGCAAAACTCAAATATTTGGTTTTGCCTCGACTTATTCGTATATTTGCAGTGGATAAACCGATTATTTCTCAATACCATAAATTATACGTAAAGATTATGCATACTTCATTTTTTAAATGCATGCTGCCGGCTCTTGCGCTTGCCGCATGCACAGGTGCGCCGGACAGCCGCCTGACATCGCCCGACGGCAGAATAGCCGTGGAATTTACTTCCGGCCCGGCCGGAGAAGCCGTTTACAGCATGGTGCTCGATGGCGACACCATAGTGCGCCCCTCTGCGCTCGGTTTCCGCCTGCTCGGCCATGAAAAAGACCTTACAAGCGGATTTGCCGTGGAAGGTGTGAGCTTCAACTCCCACGACGGCAAATGGGCACCCGTATGGGGCGAGAACGACTCCATCGCCGATGTGTACAACTCTATGACCGTAAGCCTTAAGCAGAAAGACAGCGGACTGAAGATGGATGTGGAATTCCGTGCCTACGACGACGGCATCGGCTTCCGCTACGTGTTTCCTGAGCAGCAGGGTGCAGACTCGCTGTTCATAGCAGAGGAACTCACGCAGTTTGCCATGACCGGCGATCATACGGCATGGTGGATTCCTGGCGACTATGACACGCAGGAATACGAATACACGGAATCTCCCCTCAGCGGCATACGCGCCAAGAACAGCAACGACCAGCCCGGCAATGTGTCGCAGACCGGTTTCTCGCCCACAGGCGTGCAGACGTCGCTCCTGATGCGCGACAAAGCCGGCCGCTATATCAATATCCACGAGGCCGCCCTCATCGACTATCCGGCTATGCACCTCGACCTCGACGACACCACGATGACGTTCACCTCGTGGCTCACACCCGGCATCCCCGAGGCCAAAGCCGAGGTGGCGCTGCCTTTCGCCACTCCGTGGCGTGTGGTGATGGTGGGAAGCGCGACCGACATACTCGCCACCGACATCATATACAACCTCAACGAGCCGTGCGCTCTCGACGACGTGAGCTGGATTCATCCCACAAAGTACATGGGCGTGTGGTGGGAAATGATTACAGGCAAAAATCAGTGGAGCTACACCAATGCCGAGAATTTCGACCTCGCCACTTTCGACTATGAAAAAGCACGTCCGCACGGCAAGCATGGAGCCAACAATGAAAACGTGCGCCGCTACATCGACTTTGCCGCCGACAACGGCTTCGACCAGTTGCTCGTGGAGGGCTGGAACGTGGGCTGGGAAGACTGGTTCGGCAAGGAGAAAGAGTATGTGTTTGATTTCGTGACCCCTTACCCTGACTTCGACATAAAAGCCCTCAACGACTACGCCCACAGCCGCGGCATCAAACTGATGATGCACCACGAGACAAGCGGGTCGCCGGCCAACTACGAAGCACACATGGACACTGCCTACGCGCTTATGAACGCCTATGGTTATGACGCCGTGAAAAGCGGCTACGTGGGCAATATCCTGCCCAAAGGCGACACTCACTACAGCCAGCGTATGGTGCGCCATTATCTCGACGCCGTGAAGCGTGCCGCCGACCGCCGTATCATGGTGAACGCCCACGAAGCCGTGCGTCCAACGGGTCTTGCGCGCACTTATCCCAACCTTGTGGGCAACGAAAGCGCCATGGGCACCGAGTATCAGAACATGAGCACTCAGCATGTGACCATACTGCCTTTCACACGCCTCAAAGGAGGCCCGATGGACTTCACCCCGGGTGTGTTCCGCATGGACATAGGCAGTTTCTCTCCCGGCAGCAAAGAGCATAAGAAAGCCACCGTGGCCAACCAGCTCGCCCTGTATGTGACCATGTACTCTCCGCTCCAGATGGCTGCCGATCTTCCCGAACACTATGCAGAGAAGGCCGATGCGTTCACCTTCATCAAGGACGTGCCGGTGGACTGGAGCGAGAGCCGCTACCTCGATGCCGAACCCGGACAATACATCATAGCCGCGCGTCGCGAAAAAGGCGGCGACGACTGGTATGTGGGCGGAGTGAACTCCGACACGCCCCGCACTCCGGAAGTTCCCCTCGATTTCCTCACCCCCGGACGCGAATATGAGGCCACGATATATGCCGACGCACCGGATGCCGACGCGTACACCAACCCGGAGGCCTATGCCATACGCACCGAACGCGTCACTTCGGAGTCGGTTCTGAACATGCCTATGGCCCGCGGCGGAGGTTTCGCAGTGTCGCTGAAAGCCGTCAAATGACAGAAATCCTAACAATTATACCCATTATACCATGGAATTAAAAGAAAAAATCCACGCCGCCTTTGAGCAGCGTTTCGGCAGCGACGGCAAGTTCTATGCCTCGGCCGGACGTGTCAACCTTATAGGCGAGCACACCGACTACAACGGGGGCTTCGTATTCCCCGGAGCCATCGACAAGGTGATTATGGCGGAAATAAAGCCCAACGGCAGCGACCGTGTGCGCCTTGTCAGTGTCGACTATGACAATTCTTACTGCGAGTTCGGGCTTCGTGAGGAAGATCTGCCGCAACCGCAGTGGGCGCGCTATGTATTCGGCGTATGCCGCGAAGTGCTCAAGCGCGGCGGCCATGTGAAAGGCTTCGATGCCGCATTTGCGGGCAATGTGCCCAATGGTGCAGGCCTCAGCTCGTCGGCCGCTCTGGAGAGCTGCTTTGCATTTGCCATAAACGACCTGTTCAACGACAATAATATAGACAAATTCGAGCTTGCCAGAATCGGCCAAAGCACCGAACATAATTATTGCGGCGTGAACTGTGGCATAATGGACCAGTTTGCAAGCGTGTTCGGAAAGAAGGGCAATCTGATGCGTCTCGACTGCCGTTCGCTCGAGCATGAGTATTATCCTTTCAACCCGCAGGGCTACAGCCTCGTGCTCGTGGACTCGCGTGTGAAGCATGAACTTGCCGATTCGCCCTACAACAAGCGCCGCGCCTCTTGCGAACGTGTGGCCGCACGGCTCGGTCTCGAGACTCTCCGCGATGCCACGGCCGAGGCGCTGAACGCTATCAAAGGCGAAATCACAGCCGAGGACTACATGCGCGCGAAATTCGTCATCGAGGAAAAAGAGCGTGTGCTTGCCGTGTGCGAGGCGCTGGTGGCCGGCGACTACGAGACTGTGGGCCGCAAGATGTACGAGACCCACGACGGACTTTCGAAAGATTATGAGGTGAGCTGCGAAGAACTCGACTTCCTCAACGCTGTGGCGCGTGAATGCGGAGTCACAGGCTCGCGCATTATGGGCGGTGGCTTCGGAGGCTGCACCATAAACCTCGTGAAAGACGGGTTGCGCGACTCTTTCGTAAAGACTGCGGTGGCACGCTTCGCCGAAAAATATGGCCACGAACCGAAAATCTACGACGTGGTGATAAGCGACGGCGCCCGCGCCCTCTGTTTTTCAGAACCATAAAAATAGTCTGCGCTGTAATTCATTTTACGGCGCAGACTATTTATATATATTCTTTATCTACAGCAGCTCTGCAAGAAGCAGCAAGGCTTCCGTGGCTGCCCGGTCTATTACCCGTGCGCGGTTGCCGGGCAGATGCAGCAGGCGGCATTCTGTGGCATGTGGCGTGGATGCGGCTATCCACACCGTGCCTACAGGCTTTTCCGGCGTGCCGCCTCCGGGACCGGCAACGCCGCTTGTGGCCACCGCGCAGTCGCAGCCTATCTGCGAGCGTGTGCCGTGAGCCATCTGTTTCACAACTTCGCGGCTCACGGCGCCGTGTGTCGCTATAGCCGACGGCTCTACGCCGAGGAGGGCTGTCTTTGCGTCATTGGAATAGCTCACAACGCCGCCAAGGAACACATCGGAGCATCCCGCCACGGCAGTGATGCGTTGTGCAATGGTGCCCCCTGTGCAGCTTTCGGCGCAACCCATAGTGAAGCCGCGCCGCCGGCATGCCGCGAGGGCTATTTCCGCTGCGGTGGCATCGCCGTCGTAGCGCAGGTTGTCGCCTAATAGTTCTTTTAGACGCGATGTTTCGCGCTGCATGTCGGCGTCGAGAGTGCCGGCATCGCTTCCGCGTCCGTCAAGACGCAGGCGTATCAGTCCGGGCACGGGCAGGTATGCCAGATGCATGTGTCCGGGCAATGCGCTCTCCCAGGGCTCGAGGCGTTGGGCAAGCGCCGATTCGCTTATGCCGCCTGCCATAAGGCAGTGGTGGCGAAGTACGGCGTCGGAGTGGAAGTGCCTGCACACTTCAGCGGCCACCTCCGGCAGCATGCCTTCGGTTTCGAAAGGGACGCCAGGCATCGACACGAGCACATGGCCGTCACGTTCGAACCACATTATTGGTGCGGTGCCGAAACGATTCTGAATCACGCGACATGAGTCGGGCACGTCGGCCTGACAGGCTGTAAGATCGTTCATCTTTATGCCGCGCAGGGCGAACACACGCTCTATGTTGGCGGTGACGGATGCATCGCGCACCATTTTCCCTCCGAAAATTCCGGCGAGTGTGTGTTTGGTAATGTCGTCTTTTGTCGGGCCGAGGCCGCCGGTGCATATCACGAGTTCCGATTCGACAAGTGCGTTTGCGACGGCGCTGCGTATGTCGTCGGCGTTGTCTGCCACGGTGCGCACGCTTGCAATGTCCCACCCCAACGGGCCGAACGTGCGGGCTATGGCGCCTGAATTGGTGTCGGTGACTTGTCCGATGAGAATTTCGTCGCCGATTATGATTACGGAGAGTTTCATAGCGTCACGCGTGCGAACGGCACGGCATCGTAGCCGCAGAAATCCGAGTCGAGGTATTTGTAGTAGCCGGCTATGGCCACCATGGCTGCATTGTCGGTGGTGAAAGCCCGCTCAGGGATGAATGCCTTGAGGCCGTGGCGCTTGCAGTAGTGCGCCACGGCGTCGCGCACGCCGCTGTTGGCCGACACGCCGCCGCCGATGGCCACGGTGCGCACGCCGGTCTGCCGCACGGCTTTGTCGAGCTTGTCAAGAAGGATGTCTATTATCGTGGCTTGCAGCGAGGCGGCAAGGTCGGGCATGTTCTTTTCCACGAATCGAGGGTCTTCGGCCACGGCATCGCGAAGGGTGTACAGGAAAGACGTCTTCAGCCCGCTGAAGCTGTAGTCGAGTCCGGGGATATGCGGCTTGGCGAATTTGAAGCGCTTGGGGTCGCCCTCGGCGGCAAGGCGGTCTATGTGCGGGCCGCCAGGGTAGGGAAGTCCCATTACTTTGGCGCATTTGTCGAACGCTTCTCCTGCGGCGTCGTCGATAGTCTGCCCGAGCACTTCCATGTCGCGGTAGCTTCGCACGAGTATAAGCTGCGAGTTGCCTCCCGACACGAGCATGCAGAGAAATGGGAATTCGGGCACTTCGTCGTCGGCCTCGCGGCGCACGAAATGGCTGAGCACGTGCCCGTGCAGGTGGTTCACATCCACCATGGGCACACGCAGACCCAGCGACAGGCCTTTTGCGAAACTTGTGCCCACAAGCAATGAACCCAATAGTCCCGGGCCGCGGGTGAATGCTATGGCCGACAGTTCTCTCTTGTCTATTCCAGCGCGTCGCAGAGCCGTGTCCACGACGGGCACAATGTTTTGCTGATGCGCGCGTGAGGCAAGTTCGGGCACTACGCCTCCGTATTCTTCGTGCACTTTTTGCGAAGCGATGACATTGCTTAGCAGCAGTCCGTCGCGTATCACAGCGGCCGAAGTGTCGTCGCATGACGATTCTATGCCGAGGATGGTTATGTTTTTGTTGTCGTTCATGGATGCTTCAGAAAATATAGCCGAATACGGCGCACAGAGTGGAGCCGGAATAGCTTTTGATGAGTGTGTATCTGCCTTCGAACCCTAATTTCAGCCTGCGGCCGCAGCGGATTTCGAAGCCGGCGCCGAAATTTACGCCGAAGCGGCTGTGGTGGAGGCTCTGCTTTTTAGTGCCGTCGTGGAACACTTTGTTCCACGACGAGTAGTTCAGGCCGGCCAATGGGTAAAGCGCCACGCGCTCGCCCGTGAATGTGAAGGGCGTGTGCACGTTGAGGTCGAGGTTGAATGCGTCAAGTCCGTGGTGCTTGATGGCCCATCCCAGCTCGGGCGACAGGCGTATGTGGTTCGATATGCTGTATTGGAATATCATGCCGATGGCCAGCGATTCGTTTTTGCCTGCGTATCCTGTTTTAGCGCCTATGCTTTTTTCTCCGCGTGCAAACTGGGCGTTGGCCGTCGCGGGGCACATCATGAGTGCCGAGAATACCAGCAGAACAGCGGTTGCGAATTTGTGTGCTTGTGTCATAGTTGGGGATTTGATTCTGCAAAAGTACTAAAAAAACAGGAATAAGGTCGGGTGTTCTCGCCTGGTGGCAACAAAAAAGCGAGTCCGGCCGGACTCGCTTTTTTGTTCGTTACGCTGTCGGTGCTTATCTGACAAGCATTTTCTCTGTTTTTGCAGAGCCGTCGGAATAAACGGTCTTGCGGATGAAAATGCCGTTTGCCGGACGTCCGATACGCATTCCCTGCACATTGTAGTATTCTTCGGCAACGATGTCCGCCTCATCTTCCACCGGGCTGGTAATAGATGCCTGGCCTGCGAGATGGCGGAGCGCTCCGTGCACGCTGTAGAACGATTCTTTCGGATTCATGCTGCTGTCCCAGAGCAGGGGATTGCCCTTGCGCCATGAATCGTCGTCCTTTATGCCCCATATCATTACAGTCGGGCAGTTGGGCTCGGAGAGAGCCGCATTCACGGTCTCGCAATACTCTATGGCCTGACGAACGTCTGCGCCTTCCGAGCCGGGGTTGTCCTGTGCGATGTCCAGTTCGGTGATGATGCACTTCAGACCTATTTCTTCAAAGCGTCGGATATTGGCCACAAGTTTGTCGGCTTTTAGCTCGCCCACGGTGATGTGGCATTGCAGGCCTACGCCATGGATAGGCACACCCTTTTCCACAAGCGATTTGGCAAGGTTGTAGAACGCTTCGGCCTTGGGCTGGCCCATGAATTCCACGCCGTAGTCGTTAAGGTAGAGCTCTGCGTCGGGGTCGGCCTGATGAGCGTATTCGAATGCTTTTTCTATGAAGTCGGAACCGATGCCGAGCTGCCATACGGACTGGCGCAGCTTGAAGGATTTCGGGTCGGTCCATACGATGCTCTGGTCGTCGTCGAGACATTCATTCACTACGTCCCACTCGCGTATTTTCTTTTTGTAGCGCCCTGCCACTTTGTCGATGTGCTCTTTCATGATAGTGAGCAGTTCGTCGCGGGTGTATTTGTGGGAATTTATCTTTCCGTCGGAGGTGAGCCATCCGGGCACCTGTTTGTGCCAGACGAGAGTGTGGCCTCGGACGGCCATGTCGTTCTTGATGGCGAAATCAACGAGCCCGTCGGGGCCGCCGAAGCTGTAGCTGTCGCGCGAAGGGTGTATGGCGTCGAATTTCATGCAGTTCTCAGCCACAACCATGTTGAAGTTGGTGGAGATGAGCGATGCTTTGTCGGGCTGGTCGAGATAGCCGCGCCAAACGGGGACGGCTACTCCGAGTCCTTTGCCTGCGCGGTTGGCGTATTCACGCATGGGCGTCGTGTCGCTGAAGTCGTAGTTGTAGTCCACGAGGTAGTCGGAGTTGTCGGTTTTGTCGCCGCTTTCGCCGTCGTCGTAGATGGTGTCGCCCTGTCCGGAATATTCAAGGGATGTGACTTCGGCCACTACGGAATAGCCGTTTTCGGACGTCACTTCCTCCACTTTCCATGTATATGCTTTGGGATATTGTATGCGGTAGGTCCATGCTGCGTCTGCTTCGTTGACCGCCGTGCGGCCTGCTGCGGTGAGCAGAGTGAACTTGTCGCCTACTTTGAGTGAGTGCTTGTAACTATTCAGCGGACGCGCCGATGTAGTCGCCGTTTAGAAAAGGGCGAGGA
>ERZ777305.1395-NODE-1395-length-29049-cov-13.622577_pt1 | contig 29049 bp, 27 predicted proteins | sample MGYA00374965_ERZ777305 | MGnify/ENA primary metagenome ERZ777305 (study PRJEB29328, sample SAMD00013331) | mouse gut metagenome | study: EMG produced TPA metagenomics assembly of the Metagenome analysis of fecal microbiota from mouse which was promoted... | reverse complement strand
CCGCGACCCCGACCTTGGCAAGGTCGTGCTCTACCAACTGAGCTATTTTCGCATGTTGATAGGAGTTTGAGACTTTTAGCTCTCTGCAAGCATCAAATTCAAAGAACTTGGAGCGAAAAACGGGACTCGAACCCGCGACCCCGACCTTGGCAAGGTCGTGCTCTACCAACTGAGCTATTTTCGCATTATTTTAAGGGTCTTTTGCTTTCGGGAAGTAGTTGTTTCCGTTTTGCGAGTACAAAATTACTGCCTTTTTCCGAACTGACCAAATTTTTTCAGATAAATTTTTGGATTATTTTGTGCTGTTTTTATTAACGTGCATAATATCAGCTAAATAAAATGCAGTCCGATGTGCTCAATTTTTGGTTGATTGAGGCTTTTCCCAAATCCAACAGTCAGAATAGTCTGCACGGAAATCTTTGTTGCGCATCATGGCCTGAAGGTCTTCTCGTACCGATGACGCGGCAGCCGCCACGCGCACCATCTTCCCGGACGCTACGCTGTGGAGGCGGGAATCGTTGTTGTGGGATATGAATCTGTCGGCTTCTGTCTGAGTGCGGAATGTCGCTACAATAAGGAAGAACCTGTCTGTGTCAGCCTGGTGGTCGGTTTCAGAAATGGTTTTTGTCCTGACTGCGGGTTCTGGCCTTGTTGCAGATGCCTTTTTAGTTTCTTTGGGAGAGACTGTTGTCTGCGGAGCCTTGACTGCTACAGGGACTATGGAGGCATATTGCTGTTCGTTCTGTATGGTCTGCCTGCCAAGCATCAGGGACAGTGAAACTGCAGCCACGAGGGCGAAGCATACGGCGGTTCGTGCGAATACCTTGTTGATTGCTATGTAATAGTTGCGGTCAGTGCGGAATTTGCGTGCGGTTTTGCCGCTTTTTTCTCCCTCCTGTTTCTTCGTTTCATCGTCAGAGGTGATGCCTGCAAGTCTGATCGGTGGCATTCCAATTGCTTCTGCGTATGCTTGGGCTGAGCGCAGAGGATGGAAGGTGATGGTGCCTTCTTCCCCACGGCGGAGAACACCCACACGGCCGATTGTCGCCTCTCCGTAACTGTCGATTGCCGTACGCAGGGATTCAGACTCTTCGGCAAGCACCAGTCTTGCTTCTTCAAACGAAAGGCGGTTGCGTCTGGCAAAAGAACTTGCGAGAAGGCCGTCGTCGTTGCAGACCGCCGAATTGAAAAAAAACTCAACAGAAGATGGCAGGACGCCTTCCGGAGAATATGCTGCACGTCTCCGGCTGGCGAGAAATGCCCCGAAACCGGGCACAATCACGCAGTCGTGGCGTTTGAGCAGATATTCTATGTGGAGTGCGAGTTCCTGCATCGTGGTATGGTTTCCCTTTGGAGGAAAATTGGTGCAAAGTTAGCGATAAAATGGGAAACGGGCAAACGGCTATTTGCGTTTTTGTCTGTGGTTCGGGAAAAGCTGGTTGAGGAGTTCGAGGCTTGCCGAGTTTTCCGTTGCCGTCCTGATGTCCGTTTCCATGTCCTCCGGCCGGTAGCTGAGCTGGTGGAGCCGTGCGCGCAGCAGGTACAGGTCGCCGTAGCGTGGAAACTCCTTTATCGCCTCGCGCAATGTCTCGGCGGCTTCCGGGAGTCTTCCTGTGTCTATCTCAAGTGAGGCTTTCACGCAATATCTGTCTGGAGTGGGGGCAAGGCTGAGGGCTGCTGCTGCCATTTCCAAGGCTTTGTCGGGTTGGCCTTCTACGATTTCGCACTGCGCAAGGCCGTCGTATGCTGTTGCGTTCTTTTTGTCGTATGAAGCCAGCAATGTTAGGTCGTGGCGTGCTCCGGCGATGTCGCCGTTTCCGAGACGCAGAAGGCCACGCATCTTAAGCGGCATGGTGCGGGTTGAGTCTATTGCGAGAGCCGCATCCAGGTCTTTCATAGCTTCTGCTGTCTTTCCTGCGGATGCGTAGGTGAGGGCCCGGTTTGAGAGCACCACTGCCGATTTCGGGGCGATCGAGAGGCTTACGTCATAACTTTCGAGAGCATCGTCGAATTTTCCGAGCATAGTCTGCACATATCCGAGATTAGACAGCAGAAGTGCATTTCCGGGATTTGCCGGTTCGAGCCTCAGGGCTGTCTTCAGGTTTCTCTCCGCGTCTGCCCACCGCTCCGCCTTTATATAATGGTCTGCCGAATCGGCACGCTCCACATAGGCGGGTGTGAACCCTTGGGCAAACGACTCTGTGGCGAAACACAGGCTCGCTATGGTTATAATTGTCTTGAACGTCATATCCTTTTTGCTATCTTGACGGCTTGGTTGTCTGCATTTTCAGGAACTTTCGCATGAACTCGCGTCCATATATCAATATGAACATATGCCAGAAACGCCCCTCATAAAATGCCTCGAAGCTTATGCGGTGGGTCTTGGGAAGCATATGCAACGGGAATCGGTTGCGGCACCGGTGCAGAAAAGGATGTTTCCGTTGGGAGTGGAACCATTCTTTCAGTTCGTTCAGAGGCATGCCGGAAAGGAAGAAGTTCTTGACGAAAGCGCGGACTATGTCGATTGCATAGCGCATGGCATATTCGCGGTCGCGGTCGCTGAAACCGTCTTCTACAATCATTCTGTCCATCTCCTCTGCGGTTTTGAGGGCACGCTCTATCATGTCGGGAGCCGGCCTGTGGGAGCGCGAGGCGGGATTTGTGCGGTAGTGATAGACTATTTCTGGGATGACTCCGGCAGAATGTCCGTGTATGAGGCATTTGTAGCAGAACAGGTAATCCTCGCTGACTGTGTGTGGCCTCTCTTCAAAACGGATGGATGCTTCGTTGACAAGACTGAGTCGGAAAATGGCCGAACATGCGGATCCGCCGAAGTTCAGGTCCTGGTCATTGTCCCTGACGGGATAGGCGAAAGTGCAGAGTGCCATTTGGCGCAATTCGTCAGGTTCGGAGAAAACCACCCGTTTGTCTGAAAAAGGAGGCACTTTCCATGGTTCCGGATTTGAATCCGTGAAGTCTGCCATGGCTCCGCGCGCTATGTCGAGATTCTCTTTGGCGGCAAAGTCGTAGAGGTTTTGGAAAGCATCCGGCGGTATAAGGTCGTCGGAGTCCATGAAACCGAGGTATTCGCCGCTGGCAGCCTCGATGCCACGGTTGCGTGCTATCCCCGGGCCGCCGTTATTCTCCATCGCCATCACCCGGACACGGCTGTCTCTGGCGGCGTAGCCTCGTGCCACGTCAAGCGATCCGTCGGTGGAGACGTCGTCCACGATTATAAGCTCCAGGTCGCGCAGGGTCTGCCCCAACACGCTTTCTATGGCGGGGGCGAGGTATGCGCCGGCATTGTAGACCGGCATTATGACGCTTATCTTTACCAATTGAGATAAGTAGGTGTTAATTGTTTTTTCAGGAACTTGACGATTCCATACTATATAAGCTGCTCCAGTTGCCCGGACGCATCTTTTGTATTGACTTTGTTGATTATGTGGGTTACCGAGTGGTTTTCGTCAAGAACAAAAGTAGTGCGCACGATGCCCATGTATTCGCGCCCTGCCATCTTCTTCATTTGCCAGACTCCTGCCTCTTCACATAATATGTGGTCAGTGTCGGCTATCAGGATGAAGGGCAACTGGTGCTTGGCTGCGAACTTCTGATGGCTTGCCGCGCTGTCTTTGCTGACCCCGATTACGACATAGCCTCTGCCTGTCCATGATTCGTAACCGTCTCGGAGGCTGCACGCCTCGGCAGTGCAACCGGGGGTGTTGTCTTTCGGATAGAAATATACGATGAAGCGTTTTCCTGGAAAGTCGGAAAGTTTCACGTCTCTGCCCTCGGAATCGGTTCCGAGCACGTCGGGGAATATGTCGCCTATATTCATTTTATCTTTATGGTTTTTATTTATTAATGTGTATGGCTGCGACTTGTTGCAGCCGTTTTTATTATCAATGCGATTGGCCGTTCACGTCGGCTGCGTTATGATGAAGCCCTGTCTGTCGAAGTTTCTCGAAGGCCTGCCTGCGTCCTTCGTCCACCTTTTCAGGCCAATGTGCGTCGCTGTTGACCGCTATCGGCATTTCCGCGTCTTTCAGCTTCTGCCACCATCGGTCATGCGGGAAGAAACGGCCTTTGTCGTTGATGTATTTTGTATTTATTTCCACCACCACGCCTGCTGTCTTGGCATGGCTCGCCACATCGTCGATAAGGGCTTCATACCAAGGCTGGTTCTCGATTTCAGGGTCGGCTACAGATGCGTTTTGTGCAATCTTGTCGAAATGCCCGAGCATATCGAAGCCTCCGCGTTCGAGCATAGTCAGGACTTGTTCGAAATATTTCTCAACGACATAACGGAGATCGCCGCCAAAGGCATCCTTGAGATAACGCAGAAACCTGTCCGCGCTTCCGTCGCAGTCCACAGAGATGCCATCCTGGTTAGGGACGAAATGCACCGACCCGATGCGGTAGTCGAGCGGCATACGCTGGAACATGTCTATATGCGGTCCGAAGTCAACTGAGATGAAGTCTATCTCCATGGCTGCATAAAGCTGCGGCAGTTCAACAGGCAATGATTTGAGGCGGTTGACTTCATCAAGATATGCATTGACGTTTTCATGGCTCATATTGGCTCCGGATTCGACGCAGATAGGTGAGTGAGGCGAGAATCCATAATGGAGCATACCGCAATCGGAGGCGGCGCGGGCCATCGTCTCCATTGGCGCGTGTCCGTCGCAGAACTGCGTGTGTGAATGCAGGTTGTAGCGGTCGGTCGCCGCAGTGATTTCAGTTATCAGACTCATGGTTCAGGCTGGTTTTAATGTGGATTTGCGGAGGCGGAGGAAGCGGGCGAAGAGGAGGAGCATCACTGCGGCGGCAAGCAGCCCGATGCAGAGAGATACTTCGTGGCCTATCTTAAATCCCCACAGCTTGTCGGTCAGTGCGCCGAATCCTTCTGGTGCGAAGAAGATGTATGTAACGGTTACGCATGTCATAAAAAGAGCCGGTATAAGCGTAATGATGTAAGGTTTGGCCTCTTTGGCAAGATAGACCGTTATCGTCCAAAGAGTGAATACTGAAAGCACTTGGTTGCACCATGCGAAATAACGCCATAGAGCGTCATAAGGGAGAAGCATGATAAGGAAGCAGAGGCCGAAAATCGGCAATGAGACGGCCAGGCGTTTCGCAATCTTTCTCTGTTTTATGCCCATGAAGTCGGCGGCAATCAGGCGAGCCGAGCGCAAAGCCGTGTCTCCGGATGTGATGGGGGCGGCTATCACGCCGAGGATTGCGAGGATGCCGCCGAGCGTGCCGAGCCATGAGCGCGAAAGCTGGTCTACGAGCAGAGCGGGCGAACCGTTGCCGAGGAAATCCTGAAGCCCGTCGTAGCCTCCTGTGAACGTGATTGCTGCAGCTGCCCATATTAAGGCTACGATCCCTTCGGCCACCATCGCTCCGTAGAACACGGGGCGAGCGTGTTTCTCGTTTTTGAGGCAACGCGCCATCATCGGGCTTTGCGTGGCGTGGAAGCCGGAAATCGCTCCGCAGGCTATTGAGACGAACATCATCGGGAATATCGGGTTGGCCTCAGGGTCGGCCTTGTGGTTGTAGAACTGATGCCAGATTTCCGGCACTGCATCGGAATGCACGAAAAGCATGGCCATTATTCCGAGTGCCATGAAAAGCAATGCCACTCCGAAAAGAGGATAGAGCTTGCCTATCAGCTTGTCCACAGGCAGAAGGGTGGCGGCCATGTAATAGACGAAAATAACGACAATCCAGAAAAGCCTGTCGAGGCTCTGCGGAGTCAGCATCGCGAGAAGGTCGGCGGGATTGTAGACGAACACCGCGCCAACGAGAATCATGAGCAGTAGCGCGAACACGCGCATGACGTTCTTGACCTTGCTGCCCAACTGGTTTCCGACGATTTCCGGAAGCGATGCGCCGTTTTCACGCAGAGAAAGCATTCCGGAAAGATAGTCGTGGACAGCACCGGCGAATATGGTTCCGAACACTATCCAAAGAAACGCCGCCGGGCCGTACATCACGCCCATTATCGCACCGAAGATAGGGCCGAGTCCCGCTATGTTGAGGAACTGGATGAGAAAAATCTTCCAAGTCGGCAAAGCCACATAGTCCACGCCGTCGGCCATCGTATGCACGGGGGTGGTGCGTTTCGGGTCGGCACCGAACACATTGCTCACGAACTTTCCGTAAGTGAAATAGCCGATTATCAATATCGCCAGAGCGATTACGAACGAAATCATATTGATTCAGGATTTTTGATGTTGGTTCTGTATTGCTGCATCTGCATTCAGTGAAGACATTACCTTGCTTCGGCGCGAAAGACATCGCTTCTCAGTCTGCGCAGTCGGCCGAGGTCGGTCTCAAGGGCTTTTTCTGCCTGTATGATTTGTGAGGCGAGGCGTTCGGCTGGATTGTCTGCGTAGTCGCGGCGCAACTTCTTCAATGCCTTCTCATCATGGTCGTATTTCTTTTTCGCCTCCAGATACCTTTTCATTGCCTCCCGTCCGGCTTCGGTCTTGAAATCATCGAGCGAGGTGCAGACGCGACCTTTCCCCATCGGGAAACGGAAGTCTGCCTTCTTTACTTTGGCATTAGGGTCGATTTCTGCAAGCGCGGCGCGGATTTCCGAAAAGTCCTCATTGCCTTGAGTGTCGGCTATGCGGTCGATGCGTGCCAAAGCCATCACATCGTCTTCATCGGGATTGCAGTTCTTGCGCAGGTCGTTGGTCTTGAAGACGTAGACTGTTACTTTGCCGTCGAGGCGGTTGCGGTCTGTGGCCCACCATCCCACACCGTTGAGTTCATCTATGGCAAGCATAAAATCGTCATACGGGGAATTATACGGCATGCCCATATTCTGAGGCTGGAGATATTCGCCCGTGGCGGCGTCGCGAGAGGCCACGAAAATGTCGTAGCCTCCTATCGATTCCGGGCCGTCGTTGGCGAAATAGAGCGTCAGCCCGTCGGCCATCATGAACGGATAGTCTGAATCTCCTTCGAGAAGCCCGTCGCCCGTGAGCATCGGTTTGTGCCAAGTGCCGTCGGTAAGTCTTATCGACTCATAGATTCGTTGCGTGCCGATTGTGTCAGGTTCGGCCCACATTGCGAAATCGCCCGCCTCGTTGAAGAATGCCATTGAGGCCGGTTGTCGGCTTTCTTCTGCGGGAATGGCCTCCGGGTCGGCAAGCCTTCCGGCAGAGGCCGGAAGCCGGTAAGCCTTGTGGAAGTCTTCGAAATCGACAGCTATGCTGTCAATCACTGCAATCTTCTCTACGCGGTCGAGGAAGCCTTCAGCTGCGGATATGCGGTTCTCCTCCTCTTCCGCCTCAGGGGCTATGGGCTTTTTTGCCCGGTTCTTCATTTGGCGGTACTTGGCGTAAAGTTCCGAGGCCATCGGGAAGTCATAGTCAAGATAGGCGAGCCGTCCGAGATAACGGTAGGCATCGGCCACGCCTTTGGCCTTGGCGGTGTCGAAGCGTTTTCTTGCTCCGGCGTAATCGCCGAGTTCAAAACGGCATTCGCCCAGGAGCTGGTTGAGCATTCCAGCCTGGCTGCTTTTCGGAGCTCGGTCGAGTTCGGCAGTCAGAATCTGCTCGGCGGCTTCGAAGTCTGCGCCGTCCATAAGCTCACGCGCATCAGACACCACATCTGCCGAAGTGCCGAAAGCCGAAAACAAAGCCATTGTGGCGGCAATGGTCTTCTTAATCCGTGAAAAAGAGGTTTTGGTTTTCATCAACCGCAAAGTTAGTCAAAACATTCCTATTGTCATAAAAAACACCCATAAATTATCGTAAAATGCCTCCGGAAAAACTACTGTATGGATGAACTGATGCCTAATGCCAGTTGATGGCTGCTTGCAAAATGCAGAGTACGAAAAATATGGCTTGAATCCAGATTTGGCAAGGTTCGGTCTGCACACAATGTGGATTTGTGTGCATTTTTCGGGCCGGAATTTCGTCAGTTGTGGGAAAAGTGTTACCTTTGCAGTCGGCTTGATTCCGAACCGCAGGTCCGGAACGTTACGGCTTGTCCGGACAAGCCGCCTCAAAGGATTGAGGCCCATTGATATAGACAATATAAATTAACAACATAAACTTCACAGTTATGAGTTTGAATATCATTGTGCTTGCAAAGCAAGTGCCTGATACCCGAAACGTAGGCAAGGATGCCATGAAGGAGGACGGTACAATCAACCGTGCCGTCTTGCCGGCAATCTTCAACCCGGAAGACCTCAACGCTCTCGAGCAGGCCCTTAAGCTGAAGGAAATGTATCCCGGCTCGAAGGTTACGCTTCTTACCATGGGACCCGGCCGTGCTGCGGAAATAGTGCGCGAAGGTCTCTATCGTGGGGCAGACGGCGGCATCGTGCTTTCCGACCGTGCCTTCGCCGGTTCCGACACGCTTGCCACTTCCTATGCCCTGAGTGCTGCGGTGCGCAAGATTGGCGATTTCGACATCATCGTGGGCGGACGCCAGGCCATCGACGGCGATACGGCACAGGTAGGCCCGCAGATAGCTGAAAAGCTCAACCTCCCGCAGGTTACATATGCAGAAGAAATCATAAGCGCAGAAGACGGCAAAGTGGTGGTGAAGCGCCGCATCGAAAGCGGTGTGGAGACTGTGAAGGCTCCGATGCCCCTCGTGGTTACGGTCAACGGTTCTGCCGCTCCGTGCCGTCCGCGCAATGCAAAGGCTCTCCAGAAATACAAGTACGCAGCCGCTCCTTCGGAAGTCGCTGCCGACGAGTCCCGCAAGGAGTTCATCTCCAAGCGTCCTTATCTCGGCATCGGCGAATGGAGCGCGATGGATGTGGAGGCCGACCTCTCGCAGTGCGGTCTTGCCGGTTCTCCCACCAAAGTGAAAGCCATCGAGAATGTGGTCTTCACCGCGAAGGAGGCACGCAATATAGAGAACAACGACGTTGAGCTTGAAGGGCTCATCAAAGAACTCATAGCCAACCATACCATCGGCTGATACCAATCATAATAACTTCAGAACAATGGCAAATCAGAACAACCTCATAGTTTATTGCGAATTCGAAGACGGTAAGGTGGCCGATGTGAGCCTTGAGCTTCTGACCAAAGGCCGGCAGCTTGCCGACAAGCTCGGTGTGAAGCTCGAAGCCGTAGTGGCCGGCGACGACCTCAAGGACATAGAGAAGCAGATTTTCCCTTATGGCGTGGACACGATCTATAAGGCCGAGGACAAGCGTCTCTATCCCTACACTTCGCTTCCCCATTCGTCGCTCCTCATCAACCTATTCCGCGAAATCAAGCCGCAGATTGCATTCATGGGCGCGACTTCAATCGGCCGCGACCTCGGCCCGCGTGTCAGCTCCTGCCTGCACAGCGGCCTGACGGCAGACTGCACGAGCCTTGAAATCGGCGACCACACCGACCCGAAGACAGGGGAGGAATACAAGAACCTTCTCTATCAGATACGTCCGGCTTTCGGAGGCAACATTGTGGCCACGATCGTCAACCCGGAATGCCGTCCGCAGATGGCCACGGTGCGCGAAGGGGTCATGAAGCGTGAGGTGCGCGACAGCAATTATAAAGGAGAAGTGGTCAACCTCGACGTGAACAAATATGTGAATCCTGAGGATTTCTGCGTGGAGATCATAGACCGCCATGTGGAGAAGTCGAAGGTCAACCTCAAGGGTTCCCCGATTATCGTGGCCGGTGGCTACGGTGTAGGAAGCAAGGAGAATTTCGACCTCCTTTATCAGCTTGCCGAGACGCTCGGGGCGGAAGTTGGCGCAAGCCGCGCCGCAGTCGATGCCGGATGGGCCGACCATGACCGACAGATAGGGCAGACCGGCGTGACGGTGCGTCCGAAGCTTTACATCGCATGCGGCATCTCCGGCCAGATCCAGCATATCGCCGGTATGCAGGAAAGCTCGATCATCATTTCTGTCAACTCCGACCCCAACGCTCCGATCAACGCCATCGCCGACTATGTGATTACCGGCAAGATCGAAGACGTGCTTCCCAAACTCATCAAGTATTACAAAAAGAACTCAAAGTAAGCCATGGCTAATTTCTATACAGACAACCCTTCGCTCAAGGTGCATCTGACGCACCCCATGATGAAGAAAATCGTGGAGCTTAAAGAGAGAGACTTCGCTGATGCCGACAAATTCGACTATGCGCCTCAGAATTTCGACGACGCAATGGACTCATACGACAAGGTGCTTGAGATCGTCGGCGAAATCTGCGGAGACATAATCGCCGAAAACGCTGAGGATGTTGACCACAACGGCCCACGCGTGGAAAACGGCCGTGTCGTATATGCCGAAGGCACCAAGAAGAACCTTGACGCCTGCCGCAAGGCCGGACTTATGGGCATGGCGATGCCTCGCCGCCTCGGAGGCCTGAACTTCCCCATCACGCCGTATATCATGGCTGCCGACATCGTGAGCCGTGCAGATGCGGGCTTCGAGAACCTGTGGGGACTCCAGGACTGCGCCGAGACGATATATGAATTCGCTTCCGACGAGCAGAAGGAGAAGTACATCCCGCGTGTCTGCGCAGGAGAGACCATGTCGATGGACCTCACTGAGCCGGATGCCGGTTCCGACCTCCAGTCCGTCATGCTCAAGGCTTCCCAGAAAGAGGACGGTTCGTGGGTGGTGAACGGCGTTAAACGCTTCATCACCAACGGAGACAGCGACATACACCTCGTGCTCGCACGCTCGGAGGAAGGCTCCAAGGATGGACGCGGTCTTTCGATGTTCATCTACGACAAGCGCAACGGCGGTGTAACCGTGCGCCGCATCGAGAACAAGATGGGCATCAAGGGTTCGCCGACATGCGAACTCGTGTACAAGGATGCTCCCGTGGAGCTTGTAGGTTCACGCCGGATGGGGCTGATAAAGTATGTGATGGCTCTTATGAACGGTGCGCGCCTCGGCATAGCCGCTCAGTCGGTCGGTCTCAGCGAGGCCGCTTACCGTGAGGCTCTTGCTTATGCCAAGGACCGCCGCCAGTTCGGAAAGGCCATCATCGACTTCCCGGCTGTGGCTGAAATCCTTTCGCTGATGAAGGCCAAGCTTGACGCTTCCCGCACGCTTCTCTACGCTTGCTCGCGCTTCGTGGACATGTACAAGATATACGACGACATCGCGAAAGAGCGCAAACTCGAACCTGAAGAGAAGGCCGAACAGAAGCATTTCAGCAAGCTGGCCGACGCTTTCACCCCGCTTGCAAAAGGCATGACTTCGGAATACTGCAACCAGAACACATATGACTGCATACAGATCCACGGCGGTTCAGGCTTTATGAAGGACTATGCATGCGAACGTCTCTACCGCGATGCGCGCATCACGTCCATCTATGAAGGCACCACCCAGCTTCAGGTTGTGGCCGCAATCCGCCATGTGACCACCGGCACTTACCTCAGCTTCATGCAGGAGGCAGAGAAAGAGGAAGTGTGTGCCGAGGATCAGGACATCAAGAGCATCCTCGTAGAGATGTCTCAGCAATATGCCGCTGCCGTCGAGGCCGTTACCGCAGGCAAGGATCCCAAGTTCGTTGATTTTATGGCTCGTCGTCTCGTGGAGATGGCCGGACACGTGGTCATGGGCTACCTGCTTCTTGCCGACACGCAGCGCGACGCCGAGGTGCGCCGTTCGCTCCGTGTCTATGTGAAGTACGGCCAGGCCGAGGTTGCCAAGCATGCCGGCTTCATCGCCAATTTCCGTCCTGAACAGATGGACGAATATCTTTATTGATTAAGAGGCTCTGTCGGGCCTATGACTGAAATAAAACAGATTGACAGGGATGCGCCTCTATCCGGCGCGTCCCTTTATCAGAATATGAAACAGGAATACACGGAATCGCATTTCCTGTCCGCAGGAGAGGTAAACGCTGAGGGAGAGATGTCATTGCCGATACTTGCCTCGAAAATCATAGACATCGCGACGGCTCATGCCAATTCTCTCGGAATAGGCAATCCCGATATGCCCGACACGGATATGGGCTGGGTGCTTTCGCGGCTCACTGTCGAAATGGAGCGGTGGCCGCGTGCCGACGAGACATACTCAATCACCACCTGGATTGAGGAATGGAACCGTCATTTCTCCCTGCGCTGTTTCTGCATCGCCGATGCAGGCGGAAGCACGCTCGGATATGCGCGTACCGTATGGATGGTGATGAATACGCGCACTCGGGAGAACGCAGGTCTGTCCCGACTCAATCTTGCGCCGGAAATGGTTTCCGCCCGCGAATGCCCAATAGACCGCCAGGCTAAGCACCGGACTATCGTCGAGGCCGGAAATATGGAGAATGCTCCACGCAATTCGTTGACTGCCACGGAGGAGACTGGCTGTTACCGTTTCAGGTATTGCGACATAGATTTCTACAGGCATGTCAACACTGTCCGGTACATCGACCTCCTGCTCAACCGGTTTCCTCTCGAGCGTTATGACCGCGACTTCATAAAGCGTGTGGAACTGAACTTCCTCCATGAAGCGAAATACGGCACGGAAGTGCGCATACTCACGTCTAAGAGCGAAGAGAATCCGGAACTCTTCAATATGGCACTCGTTTCCGATGATAAGACTCTTCTCTTCGCAAGGCTGCTTTTCGCAGGAAGATGACCTTTGCAACCGATGTGCAGCCGATTGTGGTTAACTTTGCATCATAAAAACAAAAGGAATATGCCACACGAACATCAATGCTGTAATTGTCATAACGACAATAACCATGCCTATGGCCAGGCCGACAAAGGCCGTCGGGGTTTTTCCGGTCTGTTTCGCACATATTTGCGCGAAATCCTGTCCGGTGTCATGCTTGTGGCCGGAATCGTGCTTTCCCGTTTCGGTGTGTTCGTCGGCTTAAGCGAGGCTTCCGGCTATGCTTTCGACTGGGTGTCGCTCTTGTGGTTCATGGCGGCGGTCGCTCCTGTGGCTGCGGTGATTCTGGCCGATGCATGGAACGATTGGCGCAAAGGGGACTTTATGAACGAATTCACCCTTATGACCCTTGCCGCCGTCGGGGCTTTCTTCATCGGAGAATATCCTGAGGCGGTTGCTGTGCTCCTCTTTTATTCTTTTGGGGAGAAGATGGAAGGCACCGCTTCTGACGATGTGCGTGAACGCATACGCTCCCTTATAGGACGTCTGCCCGACAAGGCTTATGTTGTGGGTGCGGACGGAAATCTGCACGAGTCCGATCCAAAGGGCGTTGCCGTCGGAACGCTGATAGCAGTGCGTCCCGGCGAACGCGTCCCCATCGACGGAACGCTGGAGGGAGACTCGGAGATTGATTTCGACACTTCGGCCATCACCGGCGAGTCGGTTCCGAGGTCGTACGCTCCCGGCAGCCTTGTCCTTTCCGGTATGATTCCGCTTGACAAAAGCGCACGTCTGACCACCGCAAAGGCGTTTGCCGACAGTTCTATGAGCCGTATGATGAAACTGATAGAGGACGCGGCTGCGAAGAAGTCGCCCACGGAGTCGATGCTGCGGCGAATTACCCGATGGTATACGCCTACCGTCATGGTGTTGGCGGCGTTGGTGTTTGCTGTCCCTTGGCTCATTTCTCTCTTTCCCGGCACTTCTCCGTTCGCTTGGCATGTATGGCTTGAGCGTGCTCTCGTGTTCCTTGTGTGCAGTTGTCCTTGTGCATTGGTTGTCAGCATTCCGCTGAGCTATTTCGCGTCTATGGGCACTGCTTCGCGCCTCGGACTGCTCTTCAAGGATTCAGCCCACATAGACCGGATGCGTAAGACCGACACTGTGGTTTTCGACAAGACCGGTACGCTGACCACAGGACAGTTCCATATCGTAGGGATTTGCTCCGCCGAAGGTTCTGCGGAAGAGGAAGTCCTTTCGCTTGCAGCGGCCGTGGATGCCTCGTCAGCCCATCCGTTGGCTCAGGCCATCATGAAAGAGGCCGCCGACATTCCAAGACCCGAAGTGGAAGGAGCTACAACGGTTCCCCACGGTATGCAGGCCACTCTCGACGGCAGGCTTATACTTGTCGGTTCAAGGAAGCTGCTGCACGACAACGGCATCGCTATGCCGTCTGAAAGCCGTCCGTATACCGAGGTGTGCGTTGCCGCAGGCGGACGCTATATCGGTTCTGTTTATCTTGAGGATACGCTTAAGCCGGAAGCTGCCGATGCCGTAGCGCGTCTGCATAAGACCGGAGCTGAAAACGTCATCATACTGTCTGGCGACCGTGAACAGGCGGTGGCGTCAGCGGCTAAAGCAGCAGGTGCCGACAGCTGGCAGTCGCAGCTTCTCCCGGCCGACAAGCAACGAATCATAGACCGTCTCCGCTCTGAGGGGCATGTCGTGGCGTTCGTGGGCGACGGCATAAACGATGCGCCGTCCATAGCTTCCGCCGACATCGGGATAGCAATGGGCACGCACGGCACGGATATGGCGATGGAAAGCGCCGATGTGGTGATAGCCGGAGACAATCTGTCCACGCTCCCGAAGGCCATGCTGCTTGCGAGAAGGGTACACCGTGTGGTCGTGTGCAATGTTGCATTCGCCCTTGGAGTGAAAGCCGCAGTGATGATTCTCGGAGCTTTCGGAATAGCTTCGCTATGGGCGGCGGTATTCGCCGACACCGGAGTGACGGCAATAACAATCATTTATACGCTTCTCGCCCTGACCACATTCGGAAACAGACATACTTCATGACCAACCGATCTGAAATAGAATCCAGGCTTCAGAAAGCCGGAATACGCCCTACGGCCGTCAGAATACTGATAATGGACGCTTTGGGGAAATTAGACCGGCCTATCTCGTCGCTTGAGCTTGAGATGCGGCTCGATACCGTAGACCGTTCTTCCATATCGCGCACCCTTGCGCTTCTGCTCGACAAAGGGCTTGTGCATACCATCGACGACGGGAGCGGTTCGGCAAAATTCGAGCTTTGCCATTGCCATTCGCACAGAAGCCTTGAACAAGAATCATCTGCGCATGACTGTTTTCTTGGCCACAGTGATCTGCACGCGCATTTCCATTGCGTGCGTTGCGGCAAGACCGTATGCCTGCCTGACCAAGGGCTTTACATACCGCAGCTTCCAGCAGGCTACGTGGCCACAACGGCCAACTTCGTCATCACCGGCCTTTGCCCGGAGTGTTCAATCGTCCAAGGTCAGGGACGGCTTGAGGCGAAAGATGAATAAGGATGCTGGAGGGCTATGTATTCTCCCTGTGAATGATTGGCATAGACAGGAAATAGGCATGCGTCGGCCATTCGTTGACGCAGCTGGTCTTCATCGTCGGCCAGGCAGAAATGCATAGGAAAGAAGCGTGCCACGTCAATGATGCGGACGAAATGATATGCCCCAGTCCAATAGTCGGTGCCTATGCGGGAATCGACAGGAAACATCGCGAAGTCAATCGAAGAAGACCTTTCGGCAATCTTCTTCACGATTGACAGGTAAGCGTTTTCAGCCTCCTCAATTTCTTTCTCTGACGACTCGTCTTTCCATATCCATGCGTTGAGGTCTCCGGCATGGAATGCGGTCATTCCATTGGCGTCCGTCAGAAGATATGAGTTGCCAGTGTCGGTCGAACCGAAAGCGTCCACCGTAAGCAATGAATCCGAGAATGACTCGCCCGGACGGAGCACCGTGACCTTTTCCGTTGACGGTTTGAATCCGTTGTATACGGTCTTTTCGCGGAACATAAACCTGGCAGCCCGCTCCGTGTCTTTGCTGATTATGAACCTGATTTCAGGGTGGACCTGTTCCCAGTTGAATATGGAACGGTGGAAATGGTCTTTGTGGTGATGGCTGACCAGCACGTAAAGCGGCTTGTCCTCGGGTATCGATGAGAGAAAAGCGGGAGGTTCGCCGGAGGCCGCAGACCTGCGCCCGTCTTTCCAGAAATCGAAGACGGCGGCAAAGGCTGGGGTCTCAAGCACGAAGCAGTCGTGCCAGATGAATTTCAGGGTAATCATATAAGTAGCTGTTTGCTTTTACAGATAACGCTTAAGAGTCGTCGTTAGCGTTGTGTTTCGCGGAAATCTTATGAATGCCTCTGATGTTTTTTCGTAAAAAGAACCGGAGGGAGGCTTCGCAGCTTCCCTCCGGCATGTTTTCCATAATACTTTATTCAAACTAACCTAACATCATGAAACGATTTTCTGTCTTGATAACGCCGTGTATGTCCTGATGGTTCACTTCCCTCCGGTTTTCGTGAGTTGTGAGTTATGAGTTGACGCGTCGGCATATTGGAATGAGACAGTATGGATTTGGAACTGAGGGGGATTTTTATTAATTTTGTGGAGAAATTGGCAGAGTGTGCCGTTAGGGCATGTCCGTGTCAGTGTTTTTGGATTATTCTAATCAGATTTCTGAGATGAGAAACATATTGATTGCCGATGCCGGTTCGAGCAAGGTGAAATGGTCTGTTGTAAGCAGCAGCCCGGAGTCCTTCACGTTCGTTACCGACGGGCTCAACGCCCTTCTTGCCGAGCAGGAGGAGGTGAACGCCAAGCTTGCCGAGGTGCGTTCTCGTCTTTGTGGCATGGAAATCGCCGATGTCTGGTATTACGGTTCCGGATGCGCGATTCCTCGGGTCTGCCGAAAGATGGACGAGTCGCTCAGAAATATTCTGGGCGTGGAAAAGGCTCATGTGAACAGCGACCTCCTCGGGGCGGCCCGTTCGCTTTTCGGCCATAGGCGCGGAATCGCATGCATACTTGGCACGGGTTCCAACTCCTGTCTCTACGATGGCGAGGAGATAGAACGCAATGTTCCTTCACTGGGGTATGTGCTCGGTGACGAGGGCAGCGGCGCGGCTTTGGGGAAACGGCTCGTGTCCGAGGCTTTCAAAGGACAGCTTCCGGCAAATGTGCGTGAGAAGTTCCTGGATACATATCAGCTGACGCTTGCCGACATACTTGACAAGGTTTACCGTTCATCGGCACCTAACAAGTTCTTGGCTTCTCTTGTGCCTTTCCTGAGCGACAATCTGTGGAATCCCTATGTCTATTCTCTTGTGCTCGAGGAGCTGATAGCGTTCGTGAAGAAAAACGTTGCCATGTATGACGGTGCGCACTTCCTTCCCGTGAGCTTCATCGGCTCGATTGCCGCCAATTTCGAGAAAATCCTGCGGGAGGCTGCGGCATCGCAGGGATACACCGTAAGCGAAATCACCGCCGACCCCATGGCCGGTCTCATCAGATACCACAGAGATGAAGTCTGAGGCTTGGTTGGCCTTATGTATGGCCGCGTGTGGATTTGTGGCCGGATGCAGTCCGGTAAGCTGTTTCGCCGAGAGCGAGTACTGGCACCAGCGCACGAGCCTTTTCGATCTTCTTCCTGTCGGGGAGGACGACATAGTGTTTCTGGGCAACTCGATTACTGACGGAGGTGAATTTGCCGAGCTTTTCGGTATGCCTGACATAAAGAACCGGGGTATTTCGTCGGATGTGGTCGGCGGCGTGGCCAAGCGTCTCGGCCAGGTGCTTTCGGGCCGTCCCTGTAAGATATTCCTTCTCATAGGCATCAACGACGTGAGCCATGGCCTTTCAGCCGATGAGATTGCATCTGAATACGAAAGCCTTGTGGAGCGTATACGCATGGAGTCACCGACTACCCGGCTTTACGTGCAGTCGGTGATGCCGGTCAACAATGATTTCAGGCGTTATAAGAACCTTGTGGGGCGCGAGGGTGTGATACCTCATCTGAACCGGAGGCTTGAAGATATTGCCACGAGGCACGGTGCCGTCTACGTGGACTTGTGGCCGGCGTTGGCCGATGCCGGGACAGGCAAGCTGCGGCGTGAGTTCACCAACGACGGGCTGCATCTGACAGGAAAAGGCTATGCGGCGTGGGTAAGGCTTTTGAAGGCGTATGTAGAGGAATGAACTAAAGATGAAAGTTATGAAGAGATATATTCTGGCATTGACTGTTCTTGCTTCCGGGGGGCTGGCGTTCGCCCAGTCCGGAAGCGAAGCGACTGATTCTGTGAATCAGGAACAGTCGCAGACCGTAGTGAAGGCCTTGTTTGAATATCCGGTGGCTCCGGCCGAAATCACAGGGCTTCAGGAAAAATCGGACTGGCTTATGGAGCATTTCTGGGACGGCTTCAATCCCAAGAAGCTCAAGTCGGTGGATCAGTCTGCCCTCAACCATGCGTTTTTCGTATATGCCACGCCTATGCAGTGGGCCGACAAGGAGAAGTCGATAGCGTCGGTAGACCGCCTGATAGAATCGCTTAAAAAGAATCCCGCATTGATGCTCCAGATGACAAAGGCCGCAGAGGAGACGCTTTACGGCCCGCGTGCCACGATGTGGATTGACGAGATTTATGTGCGTTTTCTTGAAGCTCTGGTGAAACAGAAGAAGCTCAAGGATTTCCACAAGGCGCGTTATCAGTTCCAGCTCGACAGGCTCAAAGGTTCGATGGAAGGCTCCGTGGCTCCTGATTTCAGTTTCGTCAAGCCCGACGGCACTCCGGCAAGGTTCACCCCGACGGGCAACTACACGCTCATCGAGTTCGGAGACCCCGACTGCTATGACTGCACTATGGCCAAGCTGAAGCTTGACACGGACGCCAAGGTGTCGGATCTCCTTCGTACGGGCCGGCTCAACATCTGCTTCATAATACCCGGAATGGATGAAGGATGGCAGGAACAGCTGAAGGATTATCCGGAAAAATGGGTGGTTGGCGCGTCGGAAGACGTTGACGAAATCTATGACATACGCCTGACTCCGACTTTCTACATCATCGGCCCTGACCATAAGATTCAGTACAAGAACCTGCCGCTGGACCGTGTGGTTTCGATTCTCAAGGCGATAGAATGATATGGTTATGGGAAAGTTGGTGAAATTCATAAAGCGTTATTACATACGCACCACAGGTTACAGCTACACCAATCTGGGTCGCCTCTTCCTGCGGCTTTTCGTAGGCGTGATGCTGATGCAGTTCGGCATCCGGCAGATGGTGCATTTCCTGGAGATGCAGGATTCGTTCCCGGCGGTGCTCGGGATGTCGTCGGCCGTTTCCCTTACGGTGATGACAGTGATTGAGACCGTGTGTTCGTTTTTCATAATGGTTGGTTTCATGACGCGCATGATGATAGTGCCGCCGTTCGTGGCCCTGTGCATAGCCGAGTATTATGTGCTCCATGACTATGTGGCCCAGGCGGCCTACACGCTTTCATGGCAGCAGCAGGGTTATCTGCCCGTGATGTTCCTCGGCATATACTTCTTCCTGATGCTCGTAGGGCCAGGGAAGATTTCGATAGACTACTTCCTTTCGTTGCATATCATCCATACCGACAACAAGAGCGAGTCGGAACTGGAGGAGGTGTGAGATAAAGTCCGGTGCCGGGGGAAGGAAATGAAAAGTAAGGTTGCAAAAACAGACATTCAGAATTGAAGATAGCAGTATTGGTTTCCGGAGGCGTTGACAGCGCGGTCGTGGTCCATAGGCTCGTCGCCGAAGGACACGACCTTCATCTGTTCTATATACGCATCGGGATGGACAACGGCGAAGGCGATTGTTCAGCCGAGGAAGACATAGAGATGTGCCAGCTCATAGCGCGCAAGTATGGCCTTCCGCTTCAGGTGGTCTCGCTGCATGAGGAATATTGGGACTATGTGATGGACTATGCGCTGAAGACCGTCAAGGCCGGGCTGACGCCGCATCCCGACATGATGTGCAACAAGATGATAAAGTTCGGCTTCTTCGAGCAGCGGTGGGGCAAGGACTTTGACAAGACTGCCACCGGGCATTACGCTTCGATAAAGGAGAGGGACGGCAGGCTCTATCTTGCCACGGCCGCGGATCCCGTAAAGGACCAGACCGATTTCCTCGCCGCCATTTCATACGATCAGCTGAGCCATCTGTTGTTTCCGCTTGGCGACCTCCCCAAAAGCGAGGTGCGCCGCATAGCGTCCGAAGCGGGACTTCCGAATGCGTCCAGAAAGGATTCGCAAGGCATATGCTTCCTTGGAAAGATCAATTACAATGATTTCATACGCCGTCATCTCGGCGAGCGTCCCGGCCCTGTTGTGGAGATTGAGACAGGACGCAAGATAGGCGGCCATAAAGGGTACTGGTTCCATACCATCGGACAGCGGAAAGGACTGGGTCTTTCCGGTGGGCCGTGGTATGTGGTGCGCAAAAACGTGCGCGACAATGTGGTCTATGTCAGCAACGGTTATGGCACGGGAAAGCAGTACGGCCGCACGATTCATCTTCAGGAGATGCACTGGATAAGTGCCGACCCTTTTGAGGAAGACTCGCTGGGCATGCGTTGCGGAGATGGTATCCGCATAGCGTTCAAGAACCGTCATTCACCACAGTTCATTCAGGCTGATATGGTCCCTGTGCCAGGCGGGGGATATGTGATAGAGTCTGAATCGGACGTGCAGGGAATCGCCCCGGGGCAGTATGCCGTGGTTTACACTCCAGACACCGCCCTTTGCCTCGGAAGCGGTATGATTTCCTCCGAGCCGCCACGGCAACGCAAACATAAAAAGGCAAATTCAGAAAATCTCTCAATATGCGATACAGACTCAATGTGATAGGGATCACCTACAATCAGATAGAATCGGGAGTCTATGCCCTTGTGCTTGAGGCAGAGGGCACTGACAGGCGCATTCCGATCATCATCGGCGCGCCGGAGGCTCAAGCCATAGAGTGCAAGCTGCAGAATGTGGTTACGCCACGTCCTCTCACCCACGATATGATAACCAATCTGCTCGATGCTTTCCATTTGCAGCTCAAAGAGATAGAGATACGAAAGCTTCCTACAGGGGTCTTTGCCGCCGATTTGGTGATGACCGACGGAATCGAAGAACGCCGCATTGACTCGCGTTCTTCCGATGCCGTGGCTCTTGCAATCCGTGTCGGGGCGCCCATCTACACGTCGGCCGAAGTTCTGAGGGAGGCCGGTTTCGATTCGGATTCGGCAGACGGCTCACGGCGTCAGTCCGCATCGCCCCGGATCACGCCTCTTGAGGAATGTCCGGAAGATGAGTTGCGCGAGCTGATGCGGCATGCAGTAGACCGTGAAGACTACGAGACTGCGGCGGAAATCAAGCGCGAACTTGAGCGCAGAAATGATGAATCCGAAGAGAATGACATATAAATTATGTTAAAATAAAGATTCTTGGGTGCATATTGTTTCATTAATAAACAATATTCGCTATTTTTGCATTGTCATGACGCAAGAAATGGCCTGTAACGCAGGAAGCTTCAGCAGGCAAAGAATCAAATGACGAATCTTGAATATGAACAGTGCAAATTAAAGGAATTGTCTTATGAAAAATCGTAAACAAAGAGTTGAGCTCATATGCGACCTTATCCGGACCAATTGCATAGCCAGTCAGGATGAGTTGTCCGAGATGCTTGCCGAAAGGGGCTACAAGGTAACTCAGGCCACGCTTTCCCGCGACCTGAAGATGCTCAAGACAACCAAAGTGTCTACAGACCGGGGTACGTATATGTATATCCTGCCAGACAGCAACATGCTCAAGGACAAGCTTCTTTCCTCAGGTCAGATTGCCATGAACGCGAACTACCAGAGCGGTTTCGTGTCTCTCCAGCTTTCAGGCAATATGGCAGTGATCAAGACGCGCAACGGATATGCCGCAGGGCTTGCCTACGACATCGATATGAGCAATGTGCCGGAAATACTCGGCACTATTCCCGGCTCAGACACCATATTTGCCGTCTTCCGTGAAGGCATAACCCATGACAAGGCGCGTGAGATTCTCAATCGTCTCTTGCCGCTTGAACAGAAAATACCGCAGTTCTGATGCCTCCCAATCCAAGCTATCACGTATTGCCGATAACCATAGAGAGACGGCAGCAATGGCTTAAGGCTATTGCTGTTGTCGCTCTTTTTTACTTTACGAGCCATGATTAAAGCAGGAATTGCCGGAGCGGGGTCTTCCGTGGCCGGCGAGCTGATAAGGATTCTTGTCAACCATCCCGAAGTGGAACTGGTCCGGATGTGCGCCCCGGAATTTTCGGGCAGGGGAGTGTCTTCCGTCCACCACGGGCTTATCGGAGAGCTGGACAAGGATTTTTCCGACCACATCGTTCCGGAAGAACTTGATGTCCTTTTTCTTTGTGCCTCCCGTGACGAAAGCGTTTCTTTGACAGACCGTATCGATTCCCTTGGTCTGACAGATCTCAGGATTGTGGATCTCAGCGGTGGGGCATACGGTAAGCCGGACTTCGTATGCGGTGTCTCCGAGATTTTCCGCAAACCTATGGTCCGTGGGGCGAAACGTGCCTATATCCCTTCTGCGGCCGCTGCCGTTGCGCTGATCAGTCTGTATCCGTTGGCCGCCAACCTTCTTCTCAGCCAGGACATTGAGATAAAAGTGTCTGCGCCTGAAGGCATGGATATGACGGAAAGCAGTTTACAGACAGAGAGTGTGCTGCGTTCCGTTCAGAATTCTTTTTGCGGTGCGGTCAGGTTTTGCCATGCTCCGGACGGAGAGGACGATTCTCGGGGAATGCGGATTCGGTTCTCGCTTCCTGTCGCTATGCCGATTGAGGAGATAGTGAGGCTTTATGAAGGCATTTATGATGACCACAATTTCACTTATCTCTCTTCCCGAAGGCTTGACAAACGGGAAGCGGCAGGGACACACAAATGCTTGATTTCATTGATGATGCCTGAACCGGGAAGGTTTGAGGCGGAGGCAGTGGCCGATGCGCGTATGCGTGGGGGTGCAGGCGACGCTGTGCATGCCATGAATCTGCTTTTCGGGCTTCACGAACGCACAGGCCTGACTCTTAAGGCTTCGCATTTCTGAAGTGTTGACTTAGAGTGTGTTTTCAACAGTTTAAAACCTAAAATTGACAAACGATGTCGGTAAACAAAGTGATACTTCTCGGCCACGTAGGCGGCGACCCGGAGCTCCGTTTCCCGGAAAAGGATGTGGCGGTTGCCTATTTTTCTTTGGCCACCAACGAACGCTACGGCTCTTCTCAGACGGAAATCACCGAATGGCACAATATAGTCGTTACGGGGCAGAACGCGCGGCTTGCGGAGCGTTATATCCGCAAAGGGACGCGACTGTATCTGGAAGGGAGGCTTCGCACGCGCGAATACACCGACCGTTTCAAGATAGCACGCAAACGCACAGAGATATTCGCTGATTTTCTGGAAATCGTGGGCCGTGCCCAATGACTTGCGGAAATCACTTCGTTTTATCTGTAAATCAGATTTTACCATCTGTTTATTTACAAACCAACCTATATATAAACCCGATTATAACCCAGACAACAAGATATGAGAAAATGGAGAATTGAGGATTCCTCTGAGCTTTACAACATCTCCGGATGGGGATTGAAGTATTTCTCGATCAATGAACGTGGACACGTGCAGGTTACCCCTCGTGAAGGATGCGTTCCGATCGACATCCGCGACATAATGGATGAGCTTAAGCTGCGCGACGTCTCCGCTCCGTTGCTGCTCCGTTTCCCCGATATACTCGACGACCGCATCCGCAAGATTTCCGGTTGCTTCCGCATGGCTGCGGAGGAATACGACTACAAGGGACAGAACTTCGTGGTCTATCCGATCAAGGTCAACCAGATGCGTCAGGTGGTTGAGGAGATAGTCAGCCACGGCAACAAGTACAACATCGGCCTTGAGGCCGGATCGAAGCCTGAGCTGCATGCCGTGCTTGCGGTCAACACGCACGAGAACTCCATCATAGTCTGCAACGGCTACAAGGACGAGGACTACGTGGAGCTTGCCCTGCTTGCCCAGAAGATGGGCCGGCGAATATTCATAGTCGTGGAGAAGCTCAACGAGCTTAAGCTGATAGCCGATGTGAGCAAGCGTCTCAATCTGCGTCCTAACATCGGAGTCCGCATAAAGCTGACCTCTTCCGGAAGCGGAAAATGGGAGGAATCGGGTGGCGATGTCAGCAAGTTCGGCCTCAACTCCTCCGAACTGCTCGACGCGCTCGACTATCTGCAGAAGGTGAAGATGGCCGACTGCCTGAAGTTCATACATTTCCATATCGGAAGCCAGATCACCAAGATACGCCGCATAAAGAATGCTCTGCGCGAGGCGATGCAGTTCTACGTCCAGCTTTCCAAGATGGGATATGCCATCGAGTTCGTTGACATAGGTGGCGGTCTCGGTGTGGACTACGACGGGACACGTTCGTCGATGGGCGAGAATTCGATGAACTATTCCATTCAGGAATATGTCAACGACTCTGTGTCGGCCCTTGTGGACGTATGCGTGAAGAACAACCTCCCGCAGCCCAACATAATCACTGAAAGCGGCAGGTCTCTGACCGCCCACCATTCGGTATTGATAATCGATGTGCTTGAGACCACGCAGCTTCCACAATGGAACGACAACGATGAGATTGGAGAGAATGCCCATGAGCTTGCGCGTGAGCTATACGACATCTGGGACAAAATCAACCCTTCACGTGTGTTTGAAGACTGGCATGACGCTTTGCAGATACGCGAGGAGGCATTGGAACGCTTTTCGCTCGGACTGCTCGACCTTACCACCCGCGCCCAGATAGAGAAGCTTTTCTGGAGCGTCGCCAGAGACGTCAACGATATGACCCGCTCCATGAAGCATCCGCCGGAAGAGCTGCGCAAGGTGGCACGGATGCTTCCCGAGAAGTATTTCTGCAATTTCTCGCTGTTCCAGTCGTTGCCGGATTCGTGGGCGATAGACCAGATGTTCCCCATCATGCCGATCGCACGCCTTGACGAGAAGCCGACGCGCAACGCCACGCTTCAGGACGTAACGTGCGACAGCGACGGCAAGATTTCCAACTTCGTGTCGCCGCAAGGGGCTTCGCATTCTCTTCCGGTGCATACGGTGAAGCACGGCGAACATTATTACATCGGTGTCTTCCTCGTAGGCGCATATCAGGAGATACTCGGCGACCTTCACAACCTTTTCGGCGACACGGCGGCGGTTCACATATCGCTCACCAAGGACGGCTACGAAATAGAACAGGTGGTTGACGGAGAACCGGTGGCCGATGTGCTCGAATATGTGGAATACAGTCCTAAGAAGCTCGTGCGCAACCTTGAGGCATGGGTGTCGGCTTCGATGAAGCGCGGCGCGATCACTCCCGAAGAGGGCCGCCAGTTCCTCAACAACTACCGTTCCGGCCTCTACGGAATCACTTATCTGGAGCGGGACTGATGCGTTGCTTCCTGCATCTATCTTACCGCGGAGAACCGTTCCATGGATGGCAGAGGCAGCCCAATGCCGTCAGCGTCCAACAGACGGTGGAGGAGGCGTTGCAGACCGTGCTGCGCGTGCCTGTCCCGATTGTCGGGGCTGGACGTACGGACACCGGTGTGAACGCACGGTGCATGTATGCCCATTTCGACCTGCCTGAGATTGAGAATCCGGAATCGAGAATCCGGAATTCTATTCAAGGGCTTAACAGGCTTTGCGGGCGCGACATATCAATACACCGGATAATCCCGGTGTCAGATGACGCTCATGCGCGTTTCGATGCTGTGCAGCGCACGTACAAGTATTTCGTTACCACCGGGAAGTCGGCGTTCCTGCATCCTTTGTCGTGGCATTCACCGTCGCCTCTCGATGTTGACGCGATGAACGATGCTGCCGCCACGCTTCTGCAAGACACGGACTTCACGTCGTTCGCTAAACTGCATTCCGACGCTAAGACCAACGTCTGCGATGTGCGGGAGGCGCGGTGGGAGCGTACGGCCTGCAATCTCACCGGGGAGGAAATGCTCGTGTTCACCATTTCCGCCGACCGTTTCCTGCGCAATATGGTACGCGCTGTGGTAGGCACGCTCGTGGAGGTAGGGCGCGGCAAGATGTCGCTGCTCGGGTTTCGCGATGTGGTGGAGGCCCGCGACCGTTGTTCTGCGGGAACCTCTATGCCTCCGCAGGCGTTGACCCTGTGGGATGTTCGCTATCCTTATATAGATTGAGAAATGGATTACACTGACAGAATAAACAGGCTCAGGGAAGAGCTTAACCGACATAACCACAATTATTATGTGCTGAACGCTCCGGAAATCTCCGACAAGGATTTCGATATGCTCATGAAGGAGCTTGAGGCTCTTGAAAAGGAGCATCCGGAGGCTTACGATCCGCTTTCACCGACGCAGAGGGTAGGCTCGGATCTTACCAAAGGTTTTGAGCATGTGGCGCATGCGCGTCCGATGATGTCGCTTTCCAATTCCTATTCGGCGGAAGAGGTGGGCGAATGGTTCGACCGCGTGTCGCGTCAGCTCGGCGGCGAGGATTTCACCGTGGTGGGTGAGATGAAGTTTGACGGCACGTCGATTTCTCTTACATACCGCGACGGCAGGCTTGTCCGTGCCGTAACGCGTGGGGACGGAACCCAAGGTGATGACGTTACGGCCAATGTCAAGACCATACGAAGCATCCCGCTGCAGCTTGCGTCCGGTTCATGGCCTGAGGAATTCGAGATTCGAGGTGAGATTCTGATGCCGTGGGAGGTTTTCGAGCAGCTGAATGCCGAGCGAGCCTACAACGAGGAGCCGCTTTTCGCCAATCCGCGCAATGCCGCTTCAGGCACGCTGAAGATGCAGGATCCGCGCGAGGTGGCTCGCCGCCGTCTCGACGCGAGGTTTTATTATCTCCTTTCGGACGATATGCCTTCAGAAAGCCATTTCGATTGCATGGAGGCCGCCCGTAACTGGGGCTTCAAGGTGTCGTCGGCCATGCAGCGGCTTCATTCCCTTGAGGAGGTGGAGCGTTACATCGCTTTTTGGGACGAGGAACGCAGGAAGCTGCCTGTGGCCACCGACGGTCTTGTGTTCAAGGTCGATTCGCTGAGGCAACAGCTCAACCTCGGTTATACGGCCAAGTCGCCGCGTTGGGCCATAGCCTACAAGTTCAATCCTGAAAGAGCCTGCACGCAGCTGAGGTTCGTGTCGTTTGAAACGGGGAGGATGGGTATAGTTACGCCTGTCGCCAATCTTGAACCGGTGCTTCTGTCGGGGACGGTGGTCAAGCGTGCATCGCTCCATAACGATGACATAATCCGTGAACTCGGCATTCATCAGTCAGACTGGCTGTATGTGGAGAAAGGCGGCGAGATTATCCCGAAAATCACTGGAGTGGAGATTTCCAGGCGTATGCCGGAGGCTGAGCCGGTTAGGTTTGTGAGCCATTGTCCTGAATGCGGCACTCCGCTCGTGCGTGTGGAAGGGGAAGCTGCGTGGCGTTGTCCCAATGCATACGGATGCCGTCCGCAGATTACTGGCAAGATAGAGCATTTCTGCGCCCGCAGGATGATGGACATAGACGGGATAGGCGAGGAGACCGCAGAGCTTCTGTTCGCGAGCGGTCTTGTAAGCGGCATCGCCGACCTGTATGACCTCGATGAGGAGAAACTTGCGCGGCTCGACCGGGTTGGTGAGAAGACCGCATTGCGGATAATCAAGGGCGTCGAGGCCTCGAAGAAGGTGCCTTTCGAGCGCGTGGTGTATGCGTTGTCGATTCCTAATGTCGGAGAGACCACTGCAAAGCGGCTTGCTTCGTCGGTGAAGAGCATGGACCGTATGATGGAGATGAGCGTGGAGGAACTGACCGCGGTTCCGGATGTCGGCCCTGTAATAGCGCAGTGCATCTACGATTATCTGCGCGACCCTGTCTGTGCAGACAACATCGCACGTTTGAGCCGGGCCGGAGTGCAGATGCAGCTTTCGCCTGACAGGATGGAGCCTAAAGGTGATGCCTTGGCTGGAAAGACAATAGTCATTTCCGGGACTTTCGCGCGCCATTCCCGCGATGAATACAAGGAAATGATAGAGGCCAACGGCGGCAAGAACTCCGGCAGCATCTCCAAGAAGACGAGCTTCGTGCTTGCCGGTGAAAATATGGGGCCTGCCAAACTGGAGAAGTGTCGGTCGCTCGGCGTTCCCATCCTCAATGAAGAGGAATTTTTGGCTATGGTTTTATAGGCTGTCCCGTTAACCGGTTATTCTGCAAGTCCGCAGAATGATCCGTTGACGGGTGCGTATGAATCAGTGGGCGCGTATGAAGCGGAAGATTGTGTCGTAGGCGGATTCGCGTGATGCAGGTTCGCTCAGAATCAGGTCGTGCATGCCGTCAGTGATTGTTGACACCTGGCGTGTGGACTTCTGTCCGAGCTTCATCCCGCGTTTCTGTAGTTCATGCGGGTTGAGCACCGCATCCCCTTTCTGAAACTCCGGAGTCCAGCCGCATCCTTCCACGCGCCGGCTGCTGTGCATCACAAGAACAGGGACTGTGATATGTTCCGCTTTCTTCATGAGGTCGCTTTGGGCGCGGTCTATGGAATGCAGCCATCCTGCGGTTACAGGCGGCGAATATACCATTTTCCATACAGTGTCATATTCCCATTGGCCGTGGTGGTTTTTAAGCAAGGAATATGCGTAGCCGTCGCATCGGCTCTGTTTTATCTTTGCCTCTGGAGCCAGCTGTCCGAGAAAACCGACCACAGGGATGGCCACATTCCGCATAAAGGCCGGAAAGTTCCATTCGAGGAAAGGTGAGTCGGTAACAACGCGTTTCACTCCGCACCGTGCGCCTTTCTCTGCTGCGAACAGGGCCACGGTGAGGCCTCCTGTGCTGTGGCCTGACAGCGTGATGTCGGTGTTGCCGTCGCGGCGCATCTGGGCCAAGGCGGAATCGATGTCGGCAAAGTACTCGCGCTGGTTGCGGACGTCGAAAGGATATTGCCATGGCTCAAGGCTGCGCCCGTAGCGGCGCAGATCCACTGCATAGAAGTTGAACCCCGAATCCACGAACCGTTCCCCCATCTCGCTTTGGAAGAAATAGTCGTTGAATCCGTGGACATACAGGTATGCCTTGCGGGATTTCTGCGGACAGAGCTTTCTGACTATGGTGGAGCGGCAGGGGCCGTCGAAGCTTTCCCCTTGGCTGACATAACGCGCCTCGTAGCCTTCGAGGATGTCGGGATGCCACGAGAAGTCGGTGGTGGGCGTCTTTGGCCCTTCGTATTTCTTCGTGTAGTCCCATCCTCCGAAGGCTGCCGAAGCCGCTATGGCAGCCATTAAAGTTATTGCAGCGGTTCTTAGAGGCTGTTTAAAAATCATTGTTAAACGCAGAGTGGTGGATTTTTTGTTAA
>ERZ777305.1394-NODE-1394-length-29070-cov-4.056488_pt1 | contig 29070 bp, 27 predicted proteins | sample MGYA00374965_ERZ777305 | MGnify/ENA primary metagenome ERZ777305 (study PRJEB29328, sample SAMD00013331) | mouse gut metagenome | study: EMG produced TPA metagenomics assembly of the Metagenome analysis of fecal microbiota from mouse which was promoted... | reverse complement strand
ACTCATATGTCTTTTTCAATGCAACTTTGTTGCACTTCACATTTAAATTAACATGCCTAAAAATATTTGCAAAAAAATTGAATATATTATATAATACCTAGACAAAAGAGGGGAAAAATTATGACCGATTTACAAAAAGAGTACCTAAATAAGCACATTGAAGATCAAGATTTATGTACTTGCATCCAAAAATTAGATGATTCCGAAATAAAACGTATTATTTATCTATATGAAGTTATTGATAACATAAATATCGCTTATGACAAGGCCAAATTAGACAAATTCATTAGTGCCTATATCACTTTAAATAAAAGTGGCAAGAGTCATATTATGGCATCACTTCTTGCTGAATCCTACTTTATATGTCATATTAATGAATTAACAGAAGAAGAAATACAGGATTATATAGCCCTATGTACACGTTCTAAATTAGGTAAATTAGTATATAATCCGATTTTACTTGCCAATTATAGTGCCAAAGATCACATCAGAATATGTGAATTCCATTATGCATTAGGTGAAAAATATTACTTAGACGAATTTATCATTATGGCTGCTCGACATAAAGCTAAACCTGCTTATATTGAAAAGATGTGCCAATTTAATCTTCAATATCGTCCTAAAGGCGAATTAATGGACAAAATATTGGAAAGCGAAAACTTTTATCTTATCAAATCTGATTTTGAGAGACTAATGGTCTTAGAATACCTATCTAAATGCGATGACTTCTATGTTGAAGCACTTCTTCGTCATATCATCCTTACACCAGATTTCACTTTAAAAAACAGCGTCTTTGACATACTTGATTTTATCAATATTTTAATAAAAAATGTTTTAATAAAACAGGAAAATAGACGCCATACTGATAACTTTATGTTGAAGCTAAATCAAAGGCCTAAAATCTTAGAAACATATACTGTTAATGAACTAGGTCAAATGTACACAATTATAATAAATGATAGCTCCACTCAAGACTTTTTCTTCAATAAATTTATTTTAGAATACCTAAGCGGTGCTGAAGTCTTAAGCATATATAATAATCTTGTCATTGAGAAAAAAGAAAAAGTTTCCGATGTATTGAGAAAGATTCAAAAAATAATATTAAAAGATGGAAAAAAATCAGCCGCTTACCTTGAATTATTAGAAAGCGAAAACGCCACTTTAAAGTATTCGCCTAAAGATTCAGGACAGTGGGTAGATATCATGTCTAACAATACTTTACATGTAGATTAGGAGAAAAAATATGTTATTATTAAATGATATTAAAAAATTAAGAGAAAAAACTGACAATATAAATGTATTAAAAGCAGCATTCGATGCCGGAAGTAATAATTTATCTTATATTATTCGTATCTACGAAATGCTAGAAAATGACGAGTTTAAAATTCCACAAGAATACAGAGACTTATTAGCAGAGTGCTATGCCACTGAACGTCTTTTAAATGACAAGATTGCTATCGAAAAGTTACTATCATCAGGATATTTTCTCAAGAAAATTGCCAGTATGAGTATTGATGAAGTAAATGCTTATATTGAACTATGTCGTCATGAGACCTATAATGACATGCTAATTAATTCTTCCGTCATTAATAATTATTCGCCTAAAGAACATCTAGAAATTGTCAAGTTATATGATGAAATTAAGGACTTAGAACCAGAAATAAAAGCTACTTTTGTAACAGCTGTCAATCTTAAACAGAATATATCAACTATAAAGATAATTATTAAAACTCTTAAAGTTGGTCTAAATGAAAGTAATAGGAAATTGCTTAGTTCACTCTTAACTAGCAACGATTTCTATGCCAAATACAATAGTGCTGTCATAATTGAAATAATCACAGCCATTATGGAAACAAAAGATGTAAAACTAGCAACAATTATAGCAACTATTGCTCTTAATGGTTTTTGGTTAGATACGGCATTTACTTTCCAAAATGTTTTATCTTTACTAGCTCAATGTAAGGAAAATACGCGATATATTCTTACATGTTCTAAAGTTTACACTTATAGTCAAGAAAACCTAACACAGATTATTGAGTTAATCAATGAATATCCGCATCTACTAAAATACTTCAATAATTCTCATTTAAATGAAGTTTTTAGTTTTGAAGAATTAATATCCCTAATGGATGAATATTCCTTAAAAGATCAAGCTAACTTCAACATCTTTGCTAAAGTATTTGAAAATATCAAAGTTGAAGATGAAAAAGAAACTATATACTTAGTATTAAAAGAGGAATTAGATAAACGACTTTACAGTTCTACTATTGGCGAGTATTTAGATTTATGTAATTCCATTGAAGAATTCTTAACTACTATAAAACCACGTTATGATGCTAATGATTGTATTTACCTAGAATCTAGTTTAACTTTGACATCTAAGGAATAAAATGTTATTATAACCTTAGAAAAGGAAGTGATATTATGAAAAATTTTAATTATTTAAAAAGCTTTATAGTATCACTTAATATTAACTAAAAATATTTAAGAGACCTTACTATAAAGTGGGTCTCTTATTTTTTAAGCATTTTTTAAAGAGATCAAATATATGAGAAAGAGGAAAAAATATCGAAAATAATAAATATATTTGTCTTGAAACAAATTATAACAAAGCTTATGTCCAAAAAGAAAACAATGTCATCGAAGTTACTCTTGCCAAAGAGTTTCATGGAATCATGAATAGAATGGTATATCCAGGAGACGAAGTCATTATCGAGGATAATACAATCGTTAAAATACTAGAGAGAAAAAATTATATCTCCCGTCAGAAAAATGACTTAACGCGTCATAATGCCAAAGTAGATACGCCTATAATAGCTGCCAACATTGATCTGGCTTTAATCGTCATATCGCCGAAAAATCCAGATTTACATCCAGCCTTTATTGACCGCTATAAAATTCTTTTAAATGCTTTCAATATCCCATCTCTTATTGTTTTAAATAAAAGTGATTTAGCCACTGAAAAGACCAAAGAAATAATAGATTTTTATCGCCATAGAGGAGAAGAAGTCTATGAGACAACATTTCATAATGCCCAAAGTATTTTAGCTTTAAAAGAACTTATTAGGGGAAAAAGAGTTATCTTAGTTGGTCAAAGTGGAGTAGGTAAATCGACACTTACATCGCATCTTACCGGTAATCATGATATTAGAGTTGGAAAAATCGGAGAAAAGACTAAAAGAGGAAGACACACGACAACAAATTCCAATCTTTATATTATTGATAAAGATACTTATATTATCGATACTCCAGGGATTCGTGCTCTTAGTCTAAAAAACATTGATGAAAAAGAGATAATGGATTATTTCAAAGAATTTGAGGGCTATAAGTGTCGTTTTAAGGATTGTAAACACATAAATGAGCCTACTAATGTCTGTGGTATCAAAAAAGCCCTAGAAGAGGGCAAAATTAATCAAATAAGGTATAATAGTTATTACAAAATAATGGATGAAAAATAAAGCTATTGCTAACAATCCTCAAGAATGCTAGAATAGAGATAATTAAAGAGGAGAATATGAATATGTTTGAAAGATTAATAACGCTTATTGGCACAGATAATTTTAAACAAATAAACGACAAGAAAGTACTACTAATTGGTCTTGGAGGAGTAGGCTCATATTCTCTTGAAGCTCTAGTGCGCAACGGATTTACCCATATTACCGTCATTGACTACGATAGAATTGATATAACTAACTTAAATCGTCAACTCATCACTACATCTAATAATATTGGTCATTCTAAGGTAATAGAAGCCATTTTAAGAGCAAAATCTATAAACCCTGATATCGAAATCGATGGAATAGAAAAAAAACTCTCTAAGGACTCTTTAGGGGATATTTTAAAACTAGAATACGATTATATAATTGATGCATGTGATGATATAGATGTCAAATTTGCTCTTATGGAACAATCTTTACATTATAGATATAAATTGATAAGTTCTATGGGTACAGCTAAAAAGCTCGATCCCACCAAATTATCCATTACCACTCTTGATAAAACTTCTAATGATCCCTTAGCTAGAATTTTGCGAAAAAAAGTTAAGGATGCCCATATCAATAAGAAATTATGGGTTGTATCGAGTGATGAAGTACCTAAGAATATTTCTGCACTGGGGACGGCCAATTTAGTTCCAAGTGTTGCTGGACTACTATGTGTTTCCTACATTTTAAATGACATAATAAAAAATAACAGTAATTAAATACTGTTATTTCTTTTGCATTAAAAATTGCGCCAATTTGTTTGAATCATCATCTTTCATGACAATATTATAAATAATATCAATAACTGGCATTTTTATCTTTTTTCTGCGAAGCAGAGTATAAATACTCTTTAAAGTATAATATCCTTCAACAGTAGTATTTTCTAGATACTCTTTAGCTTCCTTAAAATTTCCCTTTCCCAAAATTACACCATAAGAATAATTTCTTGATTTAGTGCTTGTTGCTGTCAATAACAAATCTCCAACACCAGCAAAGGAAAGAATTGTTTTCTTATTGCCACCTAATCCCTTAATAAGTTCTTTTATATCATGAAGCGATTCCGTAATTAAAAAGCTTCTAGTCGATTCAGAATAGCCTAGTCCATCTAATATTCCGGCAGCTACCGCAATGACATTTTTAATCGAACCACAAAGCTCAACACCGACTAAATCATTAGTATCTCGGAGTTTAATATTAGTGCCCTTAAAAGCCTTCAAAGCAACATTTAGTGTATCTTTTGAACGAATCCCAATAGAAAGTCCAATTGGTTCTAAATTGGCAATATCAACGGCAAAAGATGGCCCTGAGATAACCGCTAATTTTCGCGTATTGATAAAATTTAAAAATACTTCATGAACAAAGCGACAAGAATCCTGTTCAATTCCCTTAGATCCGATAATAAAATGCATCTTTTTATCTATATAAGGCATCATATCTTTGCATACACTTCCGACAAACTTAGCTGCACACATAACAAAGACTAAATCAGCATTTTTAAGTACCTCTTCATAAGATGTACTAAATTTTATCTCTTTAGGGATAGTTAATCCTCCTAAAGCCTCAAAATTTTTTCTTGAACTCTCTAACTTCTTGCGCGATTCTTCTGATTCACTCCACATAATAATTTTATTTTTTTTGTTTTGCGATAGGGCATAAGCCATTGCTATGCCATACACTCCTGTTCCAATAATTGCAATATTCATTATTTTTTCATCTCCTTATTTCCATTAACCAAACTTACTTCATATTTATTATTTAAACATGGTTTATAATATTGTTTATTTTTTACTTTATCGGGCAAGTATTGTTGTTTTACCCAGTGATTAGGATAATCATGCGGATACTTATATTCTTTAGAATTCGTCTTTATCCATGGTGGCACATCTCCCGAAAAGCCAGATTCAATATCAGCAATAACCGCATTAATCGCCATTTCTGCCGAATTTGATTTAGGTGATAAAGCCATCTCTAAGACAATGGCTGCAAGAGGAATTCGTGCCTCTGGTAATCCAATTCTTTCTGATGCTTCAATAGCAGCCAATAATTTAGGACCAATACTGGGATTGGCAAGCCCAATATCTTCATAGGCAATAACACTAAGTCTTCTATATATAATATCCAAATCGCCAATAACTAAAAGTCTCCCTAGATAATAAATTGCCGCATGCGCATCAGAACCTCGAATGCTCTTTTGTAAGGCACTTATTAAATCATAGTGACCTGATTCATTTTTATCGCCAACGATAACTGGTCGTGCATTGATTTTTCTTACTAATTCTTCCGTAATATGTTTATCGCTTGAAGAATAATAGGCTACTTCTAATAAATTAATGGCACTGCGAAAATCTCCCGAAGAAAGAGAGGCAATTACCTCTAAAGCTTCATTATCAACTTTTATTTTCGGTAACTTCTTAGCTGCCATTTTAAGTCCATCCAAGATATCATTATAATCTAAATTATATAATTCAAATATTTGGCATCTGCTGCGAATTGCCGGATTAATTTTGAAATAGGGATTAGATGTCGTTAAGCCAATTAAAATAATTGTTCCATTTTCGATATAGGGAAGTAATATATCTTGCTTATCTTTATTCATGCGATGTATTTCATCGACAATTAACACCATATCCCCATACATTTTTGCCTCTTCAATCGCCACATCAAAATCACTTTTATTATTGACAACGGCGTTGAGCAAACGATATTTACATCCCAATTCATTGACTAAAGCAAAGGCAATACTCGTCTTGCCAATACCAGGATTTCCAAATAAAATCATGCTAAATAACTTTTTATTTTTTACTAAATTATATAAGACTTTATCTTTGCCAACTAAGTGCTTTTGCCCAACAACTTCACTTAATTTTGTCGGTCTTAAACTATTTGCTAAAATCTCCATAGCATCACCAATCTAATTATAACACAAAAAAAGAATTACTTTAAGTAATCTATTAGCAACATATCCTTATCTATATCTTTATTTTCCAAAACTAACTTTTTGCCACGCAATAATTCTCTTTCATAAGATGACCATATATCTTCATCGAAAACTTTATTGGGTCTATCTAAGACATTCATCCTATGCGCCATCGGATTGTTTCGTTCATTTGGCAGCAATTCTCTTATGTCATCAAGGGAAAAGTTAAGCAAGAGATAAGTCATAAAGTTAAAGGCAAGGCGATCGACAGTTTTATAAGATTCAAAAGTTCTATACCAAAATCTCCCCAAATAATTAAGGCGAGGAGTAGCATTGTCAACTGTTAGATTATTTACATCACCAATGCGCGCGATTTTCCCATCATATAAAACATTTGCCAAAGTTAAATCCCCATGGTGCGCATTCATTTTTTCAATATATAATAAAGCTTCCTTTATTTGACATAAAATTTCGTATCTCTCATCAAATGATAAATCTTGTGTTTTTAAGATATTTGCCAAATTATCTCCGGCATCGTCCATTACATAGCCATAATATTCATAACCTAAGAATCCTAAATAGATTAATTCTCTAGGAATAGTCAAATATTTTGAATCCATTTTGCCAATAGTCTCGATAGATTCCTCATTTCTATCGCCAAAAGTAGAATTAAATATTTTATAAACTTTTCCATCCAAGTGATAAATTTCTGCCTCCGTTCCATATTTAACTGAAGCATTACGCATATAACTGGTAAAAAAATCATCAAAATTATAATATTTCTTCTCCATAGGCATCCTTCTTTTCTTGACAGCTATAATATCAAATAATTACGACACATTCAATCATTTTTGATATAATTAAAATACGAGGAGGAAGACCATGAATAACAATGATTATATCGCCGAATTTACTGTCTATCTAGAACTCGAATTGAATTATTCCAATAATACCATTTCTTCCTATGGCAATGATTTATATCATCTAAGTAAGTATTTTGAAAAAAAGGATATTCTTAATCTATCTGTAAGAGATATTGAAAACTATTTACAAACTTTAAATGACTTTTCTCCAGCTTCTATTTCTCACGCCATATCATCACTAAGAACCTTTTATAATTACTATATAAAACTAAATAAGATAAGAGAAAATCCCATGGACACCATAAGACAACCCAAACTTGGCAAACATCTACCAACTTATTTAACTATAGAAGAAGTAGATAAATTATTAACAATTCATGTAAATGATGGTTTTAGTGCCCGCAATAAAGCTATCTTAGAGCTCATGTATGCCACTGGTTTGCGTATCAGTGAAGTCGTAAACTTAGAATTTAAAAACATTGATACCGAAGAATGTATAGTCCGAGTTATGGGGAAGGGGAGTAAAGAGCGCATTGTTCCAATAAATGATATCGCCATTGAAGCTTTAAATATATACATTAAAGGATATCGTCCTAATATGCTTATTGGCAACGCCCACAATTATATCTTCGTCAATAATCATGGTAAACAAATGACGCGCCAAGGCGTATTTAAAATGATTAAAGCCGAATGTTTCAAAAAGGGCATTAAAAAAAATATCAGTCCGCATACTTTGCGTCATACCTTTGCTACCCATTTACTAGAAAATGGCGCCGATTTGCGAATTATCCAAGAACTCCTTGGACACTCAGATATTTCTACCACCCAAATATACACTCATCTGACAAATCAAAAACTAAAACAGGACTATTTAGAATATTTTCCCCGCAAATAAAAACAGATATATAAGATCATATCTGTTTTATTAATGAAACTATTCTTCTGTATTATTAGAAGTTTGATTCATTTGTTTCTTGCTTTTTTGTGTTCTGTTTGTTTTTCTTGAATTATTACAAGATTTTCTTGAATTACTATTTTTCATTATTTTACCTCCCTTAATATTATGTTCCATTATTGAATAAATATAATAATTATGTTATATTAAATTTAGAATATAGGTGATAATATGAAAAAGAGATATGTCCTAGTTTTTACATTTATACTAATAGCACTTACTAGTATTGTTATTTTAAATATGAATAAGAGTTACTCATATGGTTTGACATATGAAATAACAGGTTCTAAAGGCAATAGAAAAATTGTCTTTTACGATGAAGATACTAATAAACAAATATCCTTAGATTCTGCCATCGCGAATTATGGCATAAGTGCCTATCTTTCATTATACGATAATGGCGAGGTCTATTTTTATCGCGGACAAGAAACTAATAGGGATACTTACATAAAGGGCGTTGAAGCTGAAAAAGCCGATAAACTTGCCCAGAGTTATGGTGCCAGTGCCTACCGCGTAAAGACAACTGATCAATTCAAAAAAGCCTTTGATGATATATTTAAAAATTATAAAATAGGGGAGTACTTTTTCTTTTTTTCTAAATATGAAAATATCGATTTTAAAGCCGTAGAACAGTACTATATGACCAATTATGGCCTTTTAAATAGCCGTCAAGATTACTATTCTTATAAGATAAAAGGCCCTCAAGAGCCAACTCGTTTTCCTCTCAATTTAAGTTCGAGAAAAAACGAAGGTTATTTCAGTATGACAACTTATGATATTCGCATAAGCAAAAACGAAATGCAAGTAGTAGAAAATTTTGTAAATAAACTTCTTCCTTTGATGAAAGGAAATGGCAGTGATTATCAAAAAATCCTTGCGGCCTACACTTATATAGTTAATACCACTTCATACCTAGTAGATAATGGCTTCGTAAATGATCTATTAGCATCGAACACCTCTATATATGATGTATTTATCAATCGCAAAAGCGTCTGTATAGGTTATTCCATAGCTTTCTCATATTTAATGGATAAAATGGGCATTGAATCCTATATAGTTGATGATATAACTTCTGTTAACGAAACTAATAAGACCGCAAATTCCAGTCATAGCTTTAATATTGTTAAATTAGATGGTAAATTTTATCGTGTTGATTTAACGGGCAAACAATTTTTAACAGGAATGCGCAATTTATATGACAAAAAGTTGAATATATCTTCCACCGCCTATAATAAGAGTGGTAAGCCAACGACTTACTCATTTGATTATAATAAAATTAATTCTTATCTTAATGAGGCAAAAACGATAAAAACTACTACCACTAAAAGGCAAGAGGTAAAGACTAAGGCAACTAAGGCGCAAGCTCCTCTTAATTTAAGAACCCCAACATCAAATAATAACAATAATACTACATATCCAACTAATAAAACACCAGATAGAACGACGACTACAATCGACGATGTAACAAAACCTAGTTATACAGTAGTTACAAGCAACGGTGGATCAACTACCACATATTACCAAAATCCATCCGTAACTGAAAATCTTACTTCCCAAAATCCAGGAAGCGAAAATGCCAATAGTCATAATAGTAGTTCAACCGATAAAAACACTAGTTCCTCATCCGCCGATAAAAACAACAGCAAAGGCATCAATTTAAATTACATTTTCGGAGCGATGATTGTCTTTGTAATTTTGATATTCATCCTCTATAAATTAAAGATGAAGCAGAAGACATCATATGATGACAATATTACCGATATTCTAAATAAATATCGCAAATAATTCGCTTTCCAGGAGAATAGTGACAACTATTCTCTTTTTCTTGTCCAAAAAGGTTGACACATCACAATTTTTTTGATTAAATGTTTAATTGTGTGTGGTTTAAATCCGATACTTAATAAAAATATAACTTATATGTAATAAAAGAGAGGAGGTTTAAATATGAAGAAGGCGAAAGAAAACTATATTTATATACCAACCAATATGGCTGTAAAAAATCAAAGTCTTAAGGTCATATACCGCAAAAAGTATTTAGGCAAGACTCCTAAATCATTAATATATCTCCTAAAAAAGGCCTTATATCAATACATTATGGAATATATGAAGACTAAACCTATAAATAAGACCGCTATTTTAAATCGTGCCGAGGCCGTCATTCTCGACCAAAAATATGCTAAAATTTATACTTTAGTTGCCAACAAATATGATCACTTCGAAGAAAAGTATGAAAGACTAGCAAATGATTTTAGCTATAATATTCTAACAAAACTGCTTAATACTGGAAAATTAAGTTTAGGTTTGGCAATGAGCCTTTTCGTAATTTTAAATGATCCATCACTAACCGTTCATGATGAAAATAAAGAAGTTATCGAAGAGACATCACAATATGCCTATGAAGACCTTGATAATATCATCGAACTATCAGAAAAACCTGAAAACTTTATATCTGATCAACCTCTAATGAATTTTACTACCAATGCCAATTATCAAAAGGAAGCAATGGTTTATACACAAGAAGATTTTAATAATCATCTATTAAAACCTGAGAAACAAAGAGAATTTGAACATTATATTAATGAATATGCCTTCTATTTTAATTATAATCCCGAATATTTAATTGATCTATTTAAAAAAGCAACAAAAGATTACAGCAACATCGATTTAGTACTAGATAGCAATAGATACGACTTAACAAATCCTGAAACTATTGCCATCATGTATGTCTATTATTTCTATCGTGATCCACAAAAATATCTTGGCATTAATTTGACTGATTATGGCTATACTTCAAAAAATGATTTTGTAACGACAAATGATAGATTTATTATCGAGCCTAACTGGATGCATGACCACATTGAAGATAAATCAGTAAAAAAAGAAGATATCACTCTAAGAAATGGTCTTACTTACAGCGAATATGTTGGTCGAATGAGTGATTTAATCGGCATCCCCGAAGAATACAAATCATATGTTTTAAGTGTTTCTTATGCCGAAAGAGGAAGATATGGCAGTGAAAATTCCATTTATCTTAACAATATGGGTGGTCTAAGAGGAGAAAACGGTTTTTTCCCATATCCATCCCCTGAAGCTGGTATAATTGCCTTTGTTGTAAACCTCAGAAGATATGAATGGGTTTTCGATATTAATAGTTTAACGGATTTGGGAAATATCTATGACGGCGATGAATTTGTTGCTCAATGGGTAAAAAATGTTAGAAGTTTTCAAAACGATATTGCCAGTAATGCCAATTCCTACTTTTTAACTCCCGAAGAGGAAATTACCTACTTAGCAGACATTCAAACGTTAATTTTTGAAAACGATACTGATTATGAAGTCATAGAATTAAATATCAATTCTCCCAAAATTTTAACTTATAGAGAAGCCAATTTAGAATAGTCCTAAGAACAATGGGCTATTTTTTTTAGTGTCAAAGATTTGACAATTCATAATAAATATGGTATTATTCGAAATTAAGTGTGGTAGACCACGCCAAGAATTTAGGAAATTATTAGAAAAATAAGCAGAAAAGGGGTATGTTTATTATGGCAAATAATGAGAAATTTAAGAATATGTTTGAAAGAGAAAAACAAAAGATTGATGAACTTGTTACGAAAAGAGATCAATTATTTATAGAACGTGATAATATTTCAAGCACTGGTTCCGAAAAACGCGAAAAAATAAGAACTATTAATGCTGAAATTAAAACACTTAATCATGAATTAAGTGAAATTGGTCGTGAATTAGTTGAAAAAAACACTAGCCTACCAGAAGAACTAAAAAAATTAACAAAAATTAAGGGTAAGAAAGTCTTAGTTAATTATGAGATAAACGGCGAAAAATTAACGGCCCATGTCGTTTCCAATTCTAGAGGAAAATTTAACAATATTGCCTCTGAAATTAATTTAAATAACCAATTATTGGCTTATTTTAAAGAAACCGTAACGATTAAAGAAAATGGCATAGTATCGCAGTTTAAAATTGATGAAGAAGCCATTTTAAAGATGTCTTTAGAGGAAAAATTACAATATTATAACGAACTATGTGCAAAAATATCTAATCCAGATATCGTTAGAGATCCCGCTAAAAGTGTTACATTAGGAAAACGCTATTGCCTTGTAAATGAATGTGATTTAGAGGTCTACATTGATTGCTTAAATAGATATATAGAGGCTTTAGTTGAATTAGAAACACAAAAAAAGGATTATACGAGATTACAAGCTGTTCAAATACTTGCTAATCAAACCATAAAAGTAGATGATGTAGAATTATCTTCCTTCCATATCGATTGGAATCTAGTAAATTCTTTTGAAACATTGGAAGAAAAAGCTGAATACTTCAATAACTTGGCTAAAGAGATTGCTGCTGCTCCTAAAACAGATACTACTAAAGTTCCTTTAGGTAAATCTTTTGCCATCATCAACAAATGCGATGAAATGATTTTCTTACAATGTTTTAACGAGTATCGTAAAGCTCAAAGAGCCATATTAGCTAGCAAAAAGCCGAAATATACTATTGATTGGGATTATGTCAATTCTCTTGACTCAGCCATAAAAAGAGCTGAATACTTTGAAGATTTATGTGGACGTATTGATGCTTTAGAAAAATTTGAAACAGTTATCATACCTTTTAGAAACCATACGTTTGTCATTAACAAAGTGGACGAAGAAGTATTTAAAGAAGCTATGCATGAATTCGAAAAAAACTACCTTCAAGCTATAAAAGAAAAAAGACAGGCAGAAATTGCTCGTGCCGAAGAACAAAAAAGAAAAGAAGAGGAAGCAAGAGAAGCTCTAAGAATCGAAGAGGAAAAGAAAAAAGAAGAAGCTCGATTAGAACAAGAAAGACTCGAAAAAGAGAGATTGGAACAAATTCTTGCAGAAGAAAAAAGATTAGAAGAAGAACGTGCAAGAGAAGCCAAAGAAGCAGAACTTAGAGAACTTGAGAGATTAGCTAAAGAAGCCGAAAGTCAGAAAAATGACTTAGTGAAACAGAATGCAGTAGTTTTCATCGCAGAAGATGCCGATAAAGAAAAACATCGCCAAGAACGTGATGAAAATTTAGAAGAAGAATGTCTTTTCATTGGAGCAAATCATCAAGATAGAGTAGGAGATGCTGCATCTACTCTCGATGAATTAGGCGAAATAGAAGCAGACGGAGATGAAGAAATCGATTTCTTTGACGATGATGAAGAAGAAGCCACTCTTGAAGATGGTGAAGATACTCATCAAGACGAAGTAACTGAAGAGCCAGAATTGGATGGAGAAGTAATCAATATTGATGGTTTAGAAATTGTCGATTTAAGTCCAGAAGATAAAATTGAAGATAGTGAAGAAAAAGACAAGGAAAATCAACCGGAAGATAAGAAAAAACGCTCATTAAAAGATACACTAAGTGGATTAATAAAGGGCAAAAAAGAAAAGAAAAAGAACAATAAAGAGAATATGGCAGTTTACGAAAACTCAACATCATCCGATGCTATTGAATTCGATATAGCTGATGAAGATACGCTAAAAGTCTTAGCATCTCGTGGATATATAGGGAATGTCTCAGAATCAAAATTATATACAATTAAAAAAGAGTTATATTTATGTATAATGGATTGGATTGTTGATCAAAAGATAATTAATAAAGTCACAGTCGAAACAAAAAGGCATACTGCCCAAATAGATGCGAAATACGAGGATATATATAAATTTATCGCAACTAGATACGAAAATTTGGAAGATCGTTATGAGAGATACGCAGCTGATAAATACCATGATTTAAAAGTCAAACTTTCAATATGTGCTGGAACTGTTGCATGTGGGACAATCTTACTATTTACAGCCGGAAGAGGATTGCTTGCAAGTTCTAAAGCAGCTGATGAAGTTAATGCTATTACAAATCAAATAAAATATGAGGTTGAACAAGATACATCTGGTACTATTATTAATGCCCCAGAATATGATGCATTGAATCGCGCAAATGCCATGTTAATGGAAATAGAAGAAGATCTAAAATTACCTTCTCAAGAAGAGGATAACTTAGAGCAAGAAGTTTCTCCTTTGAGTTCTTCGGAAAACACAGCACCATCGGGAGAAACATCAACTAATATTTATACGAACAGAAATTCCCTAGAGGCCTTCAATATTGACCCATCAAAATTGGGGATTGCTGAAGAAGATGCCACTGATGAAGTAAAGAGATCTGCTCAAACAAACAAAGCGCCTCTTTATGAACTAGTACGCTAAGATAATAAAGACTATAATAATTAAATATTATAGTTTTTTTATGCATAAAAACAGGATACTGCTAATAATATTTAATATGAATATATTGACACCTCTAATAATATGCACTATAGCTGGTTTAGGAACATTAATTGGTTCTTTACTAGTATTTATACCTAAAATAGATAAAAACGGTTCTATGAGCCTTATTTTAGGGTTTTCAGGCACTATAATGATACTTATTTCTATTTTAGATCTACTCCCAACAAGTATTTCTACTATTTTATCATCATTTAGTACCCTCAAAACCTTCGTTATAGGTATTATATCCTTTTATCTAGGATATTTAATAATAACTATATTAGATAAAAAAGTAGAGAAGGAAAGTAGCTTATACAAAGTAGGTATTCTATCTCTAATCGGTTTAATGCTTCACAATTTTCCCGAAGGAATAGCAACATTTATGACTAGTATAAATAATCAAGCCCTAGGAATAAAGCTAAGCATTGCTATTATGCTTCATAATATACCTGAAGGAATATGCATATGTATTCCCATTGCCAAATCTACAGGATCGATAAAAAAGGGGATAGGGGCATCTTTTTTAGCCTCTCTTGCTGAACCACTAGGCGCCTTAATTGCCTTTGTCTTTTTACATCACTATATTAACGATATTACCATTGGCATAATTTTAATATTTGTCGCAGGAATAATGATAACTCTAAGTATAAATAGCATTTATAAAGAAGCCAAAAGGTTAGAGAAGGGGAAGTGCTTCATTACCGGAGTAATCATTGCCATTATCTTCAATTTAATAAGTATTATTTTCTTTTAGATAAAACCCTACTCTTTTTAGTAGAGTAGAAAAAGAAAGTTGTCCATTTATGTCCAATATCAGATAATTTTCTATTTTAATAATTATAGAAAAACAATATCATGATATACTCTTAATAAGGAAAGCAAATTATAAGTGATTATAAAAATAATCGATAATATAATAGCAAACACAGATATATTAGATATCTTTAATTTATATAAATATTTTTCTTTCAAAACCCCTATCAAATTATTTATTTAATCAAAAGGGAAAAGAATCAAAAACAATCTAAATAATTGCATTATAAATAGAATATATAACTAAAATCCATAAAATCCACCATATTATAGTAAGAGAATTACCCATCTTTTTTAGATTTAATCGAACTTCATATAATATATATTATGTTAACTTCCATATTTGTAATAAAAGACGCATAATTATACATCCACTTTTTATATACTCATATAGCTAATAATATTAATTATTAATATTGTGTATTTTTTAAATACATTTTAGCTTTTGTTTGAATTAAACTACCCCTCTATTTAATTAAAATTAAAATAGGGGGCTTTATATTTTTTTATATAATTACTGACTAATATTTTTATTCTTTATTATAATACTCACTAATTTGCCTACTCTTTTATTAAAATTTAAAAAAGGGGAGTTGGACAACAAAAACACTCTCTATAAAAGAGTTGCTAATAGAATAAATCAGCTATTTTTATTCTTTTAGTTCAAAGATTTTAATTATTGGTTATCAAACTCATATTATCGTTTATCAATAACATATAAATTTAACAAAAAAACACTATAAATAATTCTTCTAACTCCCCCCTCCCTTGCCTATTTAATTTACCAAATAAAAAAAGGAGCATTAAGCTCCTCTTGATTGAATCTCTGCAATCTTTTCAAATACTTCTGCAGCATTTTCTGTATTTATAACATCATATCCTAACTCTCTTAAAGCTTGTACCTTAACAGTATTTAGTTGTTGTGTTCTACTTAACTTCTCTTCATTTCTCGATTCTATTTCTTGTAAGAATCTGTTTCTTGATTCTGTAACTTTGGCTTTACTTGCCCCACCATTATTATATAGAACAAATGCTGAATGAATTATTCCTTCAAAGATATATTGCTTATCCTCATTAAATTTGAAGACATTTGGTTGTGTAAATCCATAAACCTTAGAAATATATCCAAGTAAGTATTTTAACTCTGGCACATTATCAATGCTTTGTAATAGATGATATACATATTGAAGAGTATAAAAATTTTCCTCATGATTTTCTGACTCGACAAGTTTTTCTTTAATTAAGAAAGTGATATCACTTATTAAAGCATGTTCTTCCTTTTTTAGTCCCTTAAGATCTAAATAATCATTTTCTGTTGCCTCTTTAACTCCCTCAGCTAGTCTATTTTCGACAGCTAATAGATAATCAGTAGTAACCTTAATGTTATTAACCGTACCTTCATCGCCATCTTCAATATCTAATAATTTTAATAATAATATTTTCTTTTCTTTAGGCCATTTATTTATATTTTCAAGTTCAAGGTAATTATAAACCATTTGTCTCGATACTCCTAAATATTTAGCTAATCTAACTTTAGAAATTCCTAATTCTTGTAATAATTTATTTAATTGTTCCATTTTACGAACTTCCCTTCTCTATTTTACGTAATAATCATATCAACTTACTTTACACTTGTCAATAGTTTACACTTAAAATAAAAAAATTCTTGATTAATTCTTATTATTCAATAAAAAAAGAGCCTAAGCTCTTCCTGCATATTTTCCGTCACTAGTCGAAATAATAATTTTTTCTCCTTGTGCTATAAATAGAGGAACCTTAACTACATATCCTGTCTCTAAAGTCGCATCTTTTTGGGCATTATTAGTAGTATTACCCTTTACAGCCTCTGAAGTTTCGACTATCTCATATTCAATCTTTTCTGGTAGAGAAATTCCAATAATTTCACCTTCATACATCGAAATAGTGATTTCTAACCCTTCTTTTAAATACTTAATTTGATCGGTAAGCTTCTCAGCTGGTATTTCTAATTGCTCATATGTTTCATTATTCATAAACACATATGTATCTCCCATGCTATACAAATATTGCATTGGCAATCTATCTACTCTTGCTCTTTCAATCTTAATATTTGTGTTATATGTCTCTTCTACTAATGATCCAGTTCTTAAATTACGAAGTTTCATTTTCATAAAAGCTGAACCTTTACCAGGTTTAACATGTTGGAATTCTTCAATTAAACATAATTTGCCATCAATAATAATTGTCATTCCATTTTTGATATCATTAATATTGATATTCATAACTTCACAACCTTTCTGTTACTCAGTAACTTTTCTACAATTTAAAGTTCCGTGTACTATATATTCCACGATGTCTTCTTTCTTCAAGTATAATTAACTATTTACCAATTTTGGCTTCTTTAAATACTTGAACACATTTACATCTTGGACAATATTTTCTTTGTTCTAACTTATCAGTTGTATTTTTTGTATTTTTTTCAGTATGTCTTCTCATGTAGCCACACTTAGAGCATTTCATTCCAATAGGTGTTCTAGCATCAGTTTTTTTATTTGCCATTATATTGCCTCCTCACTCGTCAAACTACAAGTATTTTAGCATACTAATAGCTATTTTTCAAACAAAATTTTTGCAATTTGTCGCGATAACCTACTATTTATGGGATATTTATAATTATTGACACTATTTTCGTAGGAAATATTTGGGGAAATTATCGTTATAGCATATTCGGGATTATCATATGGTGCGTAGCCAACAAAAGACTTCGTATAGGTTTTAACGCCATTATAATAAGTCTCACTTGTTCCGGTTTTACCAGCTCCTTTAACGACATTGCCAAAATAGCCAGATGCTGTTCCCCTTAATACAACATTATGTAAACCCGTCTGAATTCTTTCCATATATTTTTCTTCAATTGGCACTTTATTCATAATTTTTTCTGGATTAACATTCTTTTTTTCTCCATTGGCATCGATAATATCACTAACTATTCTAAGTTTATATCGGCTTCCCCCATTGGCAAGTGTCGCTATATAATTATTGAGCATTAAAGGAGTATATGTATCATATTGTCCAATGCTTAAATTTAAAAGCAAATCTCCCGTTACCAAAGAGCCAGTTATCCCCAGACTTTCTTCTTCTAAATCGATACCTGTTTTAACACCCAATCCATAACTCTTAAAGACACTTCGATACTTATTAAAATCACTAACTGTTGGGTTAAATTTCATATTATATTTGTATTTATTACCACTAACCCTAATGGCATTAACAAATTGAAAGTAATTGCTTGAATACGTTAAAGCATCAATATCATTTAAATTTCCCAGTCTCTTCCAAGAGCACTTTTCTATCTGACTATATAATTTCACACATCCATCGACCATCTTTGTCTTTTCATCTAATACGCCATTGATATAGGCAACACTCTGACTAGCTCCTTTGACGACTGATCCCACAGTATAAGAATTCGTCAAAAGTCCTATTACATCACTCGTAATCTCCTTATTATTAAGTTTCATTGCTACCAAGGAAATAATTCCTCCCGTATGCGGATCGCTTACGACAATATAAGACCCCTGATAATATTTACTCGAACTGAATTCCTTAGCTTTTTTTATTTCGCTTTCCAAAGCTTTTTCTATAGCCAGTTGTTTTTCTATATCAATATTTAAAACCAAGTCATTGCCCTTAATATCTTCACTTATTTTTGTTAAAGTATTATCCTTATTTACCTTATAATATCCCTTAGTTCCTTTTAAATAAGTTTCATAATATTTCTCGATAAAGGATACCCCTACTAAATCATCCCTTGCGTAACCATTTTCTAAATACACAGCAACATCTTCTTTAGGAATACTGCCAACTGCCCCAAATAAACTATTTAAAACGGTCTCATAATTGTAAACTCTTTCCCATTTGATATCTACGCGCATTCCCTTGATATTCGCATCATTCAAAATAGTTAACTCTTCATCTGTAATATTGCTTTTTATGACCTTATCTTGATAGACATATCCCGTATTCATTACATGATAAATATAACATGCCAATTTATTAATTGACTTTAATTCTTCATCCGTTATGAGAGAATACTTATAATCCATTAACATATCTGCCGTAATCTCTCTATTCTGATATTTTTTTAAAATATCCTTATCTAATAAAGAATCAACTTCCTGCTTATTTTTTATATAGTAATAACTTCGCATTTGTTTATCACTTACATTAAAATTTTTAATTTTAATAATATTCGCTAGAGTTTCCGCAATTTCCCATTCCTCATCAGTTGTTATATCGGGAAGTTTATGGTAAATAAGAGTCTTCACTCCTTTATTATCTACGAGAACTTTTCCCTTTACATCGAGCAATCTCCCCCTTGGAGGATAGTTAGATGCAATAACTATATCATTTGTGTTCTCATAGATATTCTTATAATAATCTTCCTTAAGAACACTTATGTCATAGACCCTAACTAAGATAATTAGATTTATAATAATTAAAAATGTTTTTAGATATTTAATATTTTTCATATTATTATTATTAACAAATAAAGTTATATTATAAGGAGGTATTATGAATAATTTAATAACGAGTTATATTGATAAGATGCAAAAAGAGGATATCGTCAAATTTGCCAAGAAGAATAATCTCGTCGTAAGTGATAAAGAAATTAACTTTGTCTATTCTTTCATTAAGTCCCATCATCAAGAAGTATTAAAGAATCCCGAATCCTTTGATATAGCTACCTATAAAAATGAATTTAGCAATGAAAATTATCAATTTATCAAAAACTTAATTGACAAATATAAAAGGATGATCTAATCATCCTTTTTTTCTATCTTTTTGCCGGAATTACCACTGGTTCTGTACTGGTAGATTCTTCCTCCTCATAGAGTTCATCTTCCTCTTCAATAGTATATTCTTCCACCACAGCTTCTTTATATTCATTTGTATAGCCTTTAAAGCGCGCTACAGCAACTTTTTTGGTTTTGGTGATTAATTCACCTATAACAGAATAATAGTTCTTATAATTGATTAAAATGATGTAATCATCCCTTAGAATAACTGTAACATCTTTATTTTCTTCATATCCCAACTCTTCTAGTTCCTTTTTGGCCAATTCCTTATATTCTTCTTGCGTTGTCAAATCTTCTGCTTCAAGCATCTTATATAGAATTGCTTTAGTATCGCGATTCAAAATATATTCATTATAAATCTTGTAACCCCAATCAACTAAAAACATTAAAGCCACAGCGCCAATGGGAATCAATATATAAAATAACCATGGACCTTGATACATCTGTCTGCCTTTATATAAATCTTTTGCCATTCTATCAACTACCTTATCTTAATCCTATTTTATAATAAATCACTTGGCTATTCAACATTTTTATTATTAAAATCTGTTAAGTATTTGCTCAAATTTTCAGCAACATTTAGAGGAATAATCTCCGCCAATTCCTCCACACTAGCTTCACTCATTTTCTTAACAGAACCATATTTTTTGATCAATTCCTTTTTCCTAACATTTCCTATACCTTCGACATTATCCAAAACACTGGCAATTGAACCCTTACTTCTCAGCGTTCTATGATAATTAATGGTATATCTATGAACCTCATCTTGAATGCGTGTAAGATAGTGAAATACATTGCTCATTCTATCAATCGGTATCGTCATTAAAGTATCGCCATCCAAAAGTTCATTCGTTCTATGCTTATCATTTTTTACCATACCACATACTTTAATTTTCTCATCTAACCCCAAATCCATCAAAGTCTCCTTAATGGCATGTATTTGGGTTATTCCCCCATCTGCCAATATTAAATCTGGCAACTCTGAATGTTCTAGTAATGCTCGATAATACCTGCGATATGTCACTTCTTTCATCGTATGATAATCATCATTCTTATCGACACTTACTTTGTATTTGCGATAATCATTCTTAGAGGGCAATCCATCTTTATAGACGACCATTCCCGAAACGGCAAAATTGCCAAACAGATTGGAATTATCAAAGGAATCTATGCGATGAATCTTCATATGTAGAAGTTCCTCTAATTCTTCATGCGCTCCACTTGTTCTTCTTATATTATTCTGAATTGTCTCAAAATTATTATCCAAGCTAATCTTAGCATTAGTTTTAGCCAAATCTAAGAGCCTTTTTTTATCGCCCCTAGTAACACTTATAAAACGCGTACCAACAGCTTCACTTAGCATATCTAAATTAAGCTCATCTACCGTTATTACCTCTCGAGGAATTTCATTTTTACTATAAAAAAGTGCAATAAAGGATTCAATATCATCGATATAATCATCATTAACAGGCATTATCTTATTCTTCTGTCCTACCAGTTTGCCATTTCTTAGGAAAAATATCTCAATCGATATAAAGCCATTGTTAAAGTAATAATTTATAATATCGCGATTGACAAAATCATGAAGTTCAACTTTTTGCTTTTCCATTACTACTTTTATATAATCTAATTCCTCTTTTAATTCTTTGGCCACCTCATAGTTTAAATTTTCTGCATGCATATTAATGAGTTCTTTTAATTTATCAATAATAATATCATCATTGCCATTTAAAAATCCCAGTATATCTTTTTCCAATCTATCTATATCTTCTTCATTAATCTTTTTTACGCAGTAGCCTAAACATTCGTGAATATGATAATAAAGACACACTTCCTTAGGACACCCCTCACATTTTTTTAAGGGATATAAACGATTAATTAAATTGACAATTCTTCGTGCCGCATACGCATTGACAAATGGTCCAAATAAATGCTTGCCATTTTTCCTTTTAACGTTTAAATATCTTACCACCTTCAAAGTTGGATAAGGATCTCTTTTATATTGGATATAGGGATAACTCTTATCATCTCTCAATAAGATATTATACTTAGGATCGTATTTTTTTATCAAATTTATCTCCAAGATAAAAGATTCAAGTTCTGAACTAGTTACAATATATTCAAAATCGGCAATTTCCGCTACCAATTTTTTCGTTTTTCCCGTCACTCTTCCCGTAAAATAGGAACTAACTCGATTATGTAAATCTTTAGCTTTTCCAACGTAAATAATAACCCCGTCCTTATCTTTCATCTGATAACTGCCAGGCAAATGCGGAACGAGTTCTAATTTTTCCTTAAACATATGTTTCACCTACAATCATTATACTATAATATTTGCCATTTTTAAATTGAATAATACCATATACTATGATATTATATCAAGCATCCAAGTTATCTAATTTATTATTCTAAAACTTTCCGTCTCCATTTAAAATGATTAATGCTATAATAGTTATTGGTGATATTATGCGTTTAATAAATGAATACACGTATGAAATTAAAAAATCTAAATTTATTGGACTTTACTATGAAGTTAGTTCTGTAGAAGAAGTTAAGAGTATATTAGATAACATAAAAAAGGAACATAAGAAAGCTAGGCATATTCCTTATGCCTATCATATTGGTCCCATCGCGAAAAAAAGTGATGACAAAGAGCCAAGTAACACCGCAGGAAGTCCCATCTATAACGTTATTGAAAAGAAACATTTAGATAATATATTAGTAATTGTTGTTCGCTATTTTGGTGGCATAAAACTAGGTGCTGGTGGTCTCTTTCGTTCCTACTCACACACAGCTAATGAAGTGACAAATATTTAAATAATAAATAAAAGGGGGTGATTTTATGCAATATCGTTGGAACAAAAGCGAACTTTATTTCAAATATCTTTTAAGCTATATTTATCGCAATCCCAACTATCGTTTTACCATAGCATCTCTTTTAAAGCAATATGATCTATCACATCCCAAAAGTCATATTGAAAAATATAGCCTAAATGAAATAGAATGTGATTTCCAATTAAAAAAGGAATATTTCTATGATTGCCTACAATTGGTATCTGAAGACGTTATTTTAAAGTGTCAAAATATATATTGTGAGTTTGAAGATGTCAATTATTTTAAACAAGATTTTAAAATGCCCAAGCGCTTTTTTACAGTAAAAGAACTAATGCGAATGCTTGATGATGTCATCGAAAATATCAATAACCCCGATATTGCAAGAATATATAGAGATTTATCTTACCCTCAAAAACATACCTTTAATATCCAAAAGGGCATAAAAAACTCCCGTGGCGAGTTATCCATATCAGGCATGACCATTTATGATTGCCTATTCCATAAAAATTATATAAATATCTTAAGAGAATATAATGCTCAAGACTTCGTCACTCTCACTCACGAAACTATGCACGCCATTTTCAACGGCCTTTTATATGAAAATGGTATTAGTTATGAGGATCAATTATTATTTACAGAACTAGAGGGATATTTCGGCTCCCTTGTTGCATCTGAATATCTAGATGAAATAGGATACCATCAAGATGCTAGGATATCCCGTGCCTCTATTTTAGATTCTATTCTCTTTTTATCCTTAGCATTAATCATTGGCGATATAATATTTTCATCATCTAATGACCAAATTGATATCTCTAAAGCAATTAAAAACGCCGAACTTATTCTTCCCCAAGATCGCTTCATCGATTTTCGTCAAGATTATGAATCATATATGATCTTTCCTGCCTTTGATATAATTATTGATATTATTGATTATGCAAGTGCCCTTGAGCTAACCACGCGCCCAATGAATACAACTATCAAAAGTATTATTGATATTAAATTGCACAATAACAACGATTTAGAAGAATCTTTAAAACGTCACAATATATCATCTTTAAATGATAATTTTGCCATTTTAAAAAAAGAGTTTACCAGAATAAAATAATGGTATTCTTTTTTAATTTTTTAATATACTTTATTAGGTGATAATATGAAGAAATACTTAAGTGTAATTTTAGTACCAGTGCTGTTCTTAATTTTAATGCCCCTTATTTTTTCGCTCATCAATCTCTTTGATATTGAAATAAAAAAGTTTTTTTACCTAGGCAGCATTATCCTTATGACTCTAGTAACCGGTATTATTCTTGGATTGAATACGCCAAACAAAGCTTACCTTAAGGGATTAATACTTGGAGCAATTATGTCGGTCATGATGTTTTTACTCAGTTTATTATTGCGAAGCAACTTTAGTATATATACCATCGTCTATTATTTGATTATTATAGTATCGGCCATGATGGGCTCTATTATTGGAATAACCAAAAAAAGATAAGTAATCTTACTTATCTTTCGAATCAATTATTATGGTAACTGGACCATCATTTAAAATATTTACTTTCATGTCAGCTCCAAAAACTCCAGGATATGTTTCGACATATTCTTTTAATTTGCTATTAAATAGATTATATAGTTTTAAAGCATCATCACCCTTCATGGCATTGATATAACTCGGCCTATTGCCATTTTTCGTCTCGGCTTGCAAGGTAAATTGGGAAATTGATAAAATACTCCCACCAACATCTAAAATAGATTTATTCATAACACCACTATCATCATCAAATATTCTTAAATTCACGACCTTTTTAACTAAATAATCAATATCTGCCTCTGTATCATCATTATGAATGCCCACTAAGATAACTAATCCCTTGTCTATTTCATTAATTAGCTTATTATCAACCGATACACTTGAGTGTTTACTTCGTTGTACTACTACTTTCATTAATACCTCTTCACCTCATCAATAAAATTTAAAGCTCGCAAATCGACAATAAATTGCTCTAGATCATCTTTATTCTTAACCTTTAATAAAAGATCATACATAATACTGCCATTGCGTTTTATCTCATTCATGCTCGTCACATTAATACCACGAACTGTAGCTTTTGCCACAATATCGACTAAACTGTTATTTATTCCATTTGTTAGAATAGTAATCTTAGAGACATATTGCTTAACATCATCACTCTTATGTTCGTTCCACTCAACATCAATCAAACGCGTCGTCATATCTTTAACATTAATGCAATCTTTCTTGTGAACAGTTATTCCCTGTCCCTTTGTAATATATCCAATAATATCATCGCCATAGACTGGTTTACAACAACTAGCAAGATTGACCAATATATCATCACATCCCGAAACTATAACATCATTTTTATAGTTTTCTTTAATTTGGGAATTATTATTCATTACCTTATCTAAAAGTAAATCTTGAACATTTCTCTTATCCTCATACAATAACTCCACAATATAAAGTGGTGTATACCTTAAAGATCCAATAAGCAAGAATACTTCTTCTAAAGAACCAACCTTTAAATCCTTAAACAACTTCTCTTGCCTTTCCTCCGTCATGGCATCGGCAAAAGAAATCTTCTGTCTTCTTAATTCTCTTTCGAATAATTCTCTTCCTCGCGTAATATATTCTTCGCGATCTTGTTTAGAAAAGAACGAGCGAATGCGGTTTTTCGCCGTTGTTGTCTTGACAAATTTAATCCAATCCTTATTTGGCTGAGAATCCTTATTAGTCATGATTTTTATAATATCATTATCTTGCAATTTATAATCTAATGGTACCATCTGATCATTTACGATTGCGCCAACCGTCGTATCTCCCACTTTAGAGTGAATGCGATAGGCAAAATCAATAGGACTTGAACCATCCGGCAATTCAACGACATCGCCCTTTGGCGTATAGACATATATAGAATTACTCAATAATTCACCTGAGACATTATTGATAAAATCATCATTATCTGTAATCTCATCGGAATTTGCATCGATTATATTTCTAAACATCTGAAGCTTTTGCTCCATGACATTTTGAATATGTTTAGAGTTCTTTTCTTTATAAGACCAATGCGAAGCTACACCATGTTCGGCAATTTCATTCATCTCTTTAGTTCTTACCTGTACTTCAATAGGATAGCCATTAATTCCGAATACTCCCGTATGCAATGATTGATAAGAATTTCCCTTAGGCATGGCAATATAATCCTTAAAGCGCTTAGGAATAGGTCGATAAAGCGAATGAATCAATCCAATTATTAAATAGCACTCACTTTCCTCCTCACAGATAATTCTTATTCCTAAAATATCGTAAATATCCTTCCATTTTTTACCGTTAGAAAGTTTGTTATGTAAAGAAGAAACGCTTTTTACTCTTCCCTTTATTTCAAATTTTATATCATTATCTACTAATAACTCTGTAATATCGTCCATCATCTCATTTAGAACTTTATTAAGTTCCTCTCGAGGGGCAGGAAGTTCATTTTCAATTTCCTCATAAGTATCAGGTTTGATATATTTAAATGATAAATCCTCAAGCTCGCTTTTTACCGAGTTTATTCCCAATCTATGTGCAATAGGAATTAAGACATTCCATGTTTCCATAGCTTTTTGTTTTTGTTTTTCGGGAGGTAATCCCTCATTGGTACGCAAATTGTGTAAACGACCAGCTAATTTCAAGATAATAACTCGCGCATCTTTCGAAAGAGCAACTAAGACCTTTCGCAAATATAGGCTAGCTGACTCGGAATATTCAATGAGATGCAAGCGATTAACTTTCGTCAAAGATTCAACAATATCCTTAACTTCTGTTCCAAATAGTTCTTCAATTTCTTCAAATGAAGACGAACCATGATCTACAACTTCGTGTATTAAAGCTGAAACTACAGTTAAGACATCGGTATTTAAATTAGCCACAATAATTGCTACATTCAATGGGTGAACAATATATTCTTCGCCATTCTTTCTCTTCATATCCTTATGTTGTTTACACGCAAAATCATAGGCCTTATTAACCAATTTTATATCGGCATCACTAAAGCCATTATCTGTTACAATCTCTAAAAGTTGTCTATATAATTCATCCATTATTCATCATCCTTAATATTTAATTTTTTTAAAACATATTCTTCATAAATGCCATTATCCGTATTTAAGACATCATCAACCATAGAGGCAATAGTCAATCCCTTGCCATTGCGCCATTTATTCTCTTTATTATAGTTCCATATATCTTTTTCCGTGACAATTTTTATTCCCGCTGCCATAAGTTCGTGTTTTTTTGTTCGAAGTGCTGGCTTAATTCTCTTATAAAGTTCTGTTTGACTATTTATTTTATTTTCCATCTTTTCACCCTAATATTTCACATTCTACTTCATATATTATTATATAACACTTAAATTTATTATTAAAGGAGAATTCATGAAAAACGCATTTATAAAATCTACAGTTATCCTAATGCTTGGTTCTTTAATTACCAAAGTACTGGGTTTCGTCATAAAAATTATATTTACTCGTATCATTGGTGAAGGCATTAATCTTTATTCTTTAATCATGCCTACATATTCTCTTTTAATTGCCATTACTCAGCTAGGTCTTCCCTATGCCGTCAGTGCTATCATGGCTCGCAATAATTATCGGGGCATCAAAGTATTTTCCTCCATTACTCCCATTGCCTTACTTTTTAATATTGTCATAATTGTCAGTGTCTTTATCTTTGCTCCCTATCTTGCTAACAATCTTCTTAAAAATCCCGACGCCTATTATCCAATAATTTCTATTTGTTTCATTCTTCCCTTTACGACTATATCGGGAATCTTAAAGGGGTATTATTTCGGCAAACAAAATATGTTTCCCAATGCCATAAGCAATATCTTTGAACAAATTACCCGTCTTATTTTATTGCTCACTTTAATTCCCTTTTTAATGCGCTTTAATATCGTTGTCGCTGTTTCGGGATACATCATAATATCTGCCGCCAGTGAATTAGTTCAAATATTTATTTATCTCTTCTTTGCTCCTAAGAATTTAAAATTTACCTTACATGATATAAAGCCCAGCTATGAAGTTGCCACAAGCATCTTCGGAATCTCCATCCCCAATGTATCTGGTAGACTAATCGGCAATATCTGTTATTTCTTTGAACCAATTATTCTCACTAATTTACTTCTTTTTGTCGGTTATTCCAACAATTTCATATTGAGTGAATATGGAATTTATAATGCCTATGTCATTCCCATACTCACTATGCCATCTTTCTTTACTCTAGCGCTCAATACCACTTTAATTCCCGAGATATCCAAAAATTATCGCGATAAATCTCATGTGAGAAAGCGTCTCATTCAAAGTCTCATAATATCTGGACTTATCGGGCTCCTTTTTTGTATTTATATTTTCTTCCAAGGAGATTTTATTTTAAAAGTCCTCTATGCCACAGATAAGGGAAGTGAATATTTAAAAGTGCTAAGTATATTTTTCCCTCTATTTTATCTCGAAGGTCCTCTAGTTAGTACTCTGCAAGGATTAAATATGTCGGCCTATACTATGAAAGTAACTCTTATTGGCTGCATCATAAAACTCCTATCTATGGCTGTTCTTTGTCTATTTAGCATTGGCATCTATTCCCTCATAATTTCGGAAATAATCGACATCATCATCGTTATTTCCCTAAACAGTCATAAACTCCATCAATTAAATTATTTATAAATCACTTTGAAATTTTCCTATATCAGTCACATTCATAGCAAAATAAGGTAAATCCTTATTTTTTTCAATTATAAACAAGCTAAAATCACTTGTCAGATAAAAAAGACGCGTATCTTTATCTAGTAATTCTTCCTGCATTGCTATGGCATCTTTATCCATTAATTTATCGCCCCTAGCATCCAATTTAAACGATGTATCGCGAATTATTTTGCCAATTTTTTCATATTCCTTTGTAAGAGGCAATTCTACACCATTTAAATCGTCAATTTCCTCATAATTATGAAAGCTAATTACAGGAACCTTTAGTTCGTCATTTTTGCCAAACACTAAAGATCCATCATAGGATTCTGTATTCTTTTGAA
>ERZ777305.1392-NODE-1392-length-29098-cov-3.098612_pt1 | contig 29098 bp, 24 predicted proteins | sample MGYA00374965_ERZ777305 | MGnify/ENA primary metagenome ERZ777305 (study PRJEB29328, sample SAMD00013331) | mouse gut metagenome | study: EMG produced TPA metagenomics assembly of the Metagenome analysis of fecal microbiota from mouse which was promoted... | reverse complement strand
ACCCGTTTCTGCTCCTTCTGTCTCGTATCATTTGTCAACCCTTGAAAAAAGTCGACTGGTTTCTTCTTATTAATTGAACAGTTACGTTTTTTATAAAATTAATTTTTTTGAAATAGTTTCATTAATTTGAAGACACCCAGAATTTTCCCTTGACAAAACGTCATAACAGGGATAATATGTAATAGAAATTTAACAAAATTGTAATAAATATAGAGAAGCAATCTATAAATCACGCGAGATAATATCGGAGGTTTTTATGTATAGACGGGGAAGAGCGGCAGGAGTGCTGTTGAGCGCATTGCTTGTAGCGGCCAGCGGGCTTCATGTAGAGGCGGCGCAGCTGGGAAAAGACTTCAATGAGGGCGTTGCAGCCAATTTTGATCAGACTACCGACAGCGAGGAGGCTATCAAAGCGGTATCCGAGGTAATCTGGGAGGGAACTCCTCTGGAGGGGTACGTAAATATCGGTATCGCCAATGTGGAGGATAGCCTGAATATCCGCTCGGAAGCCAATCCGGAGAGCAAGCTGGTAGGGAAGCTCCGAGGAGATTCTGCCTGCGAGATTCTGGACTTAGACGGCGAGTGGGCCCATATCCAGTCTGGAGAAGTGGAAGGCTATGTGAAATCGGAGTTTTTATATAGCGGCCAGGAGGCCATTGACCGGGCGTTCCAGCTGGGCGATCCGGTGGCAAAGGTAACTTCGGACGCGCTCTATGTGCGGATGGAGCCCAGCACAGAAGCCGATTTCTGGACCATGGTTCCCAGAGGCGAGGAACTGGTCGTTCTCGAAGAAGGGGACGAATGGGTAAAGATTGATATTGACGGTGAAGTGGGATATGTGGCCGCAGAGTTCGTAGATGTGAGCAAAGAGCTGAAAACGGCCCTGACGATCACGGAAGCTCTTTATGGAGAGGGTGTCACGGATGTGCGCGTTTCTATCTGTGAGTTTGCCAAGCAATATGTAGGAAACGCTTATGTGTGGGGAGGCGTCAGCCTGACCAGAGGCGCGGATTGTTCCGGCTTCGTACTGTCCGTATATCAGAATTTTGGAGTGTCCCTTCCGCATTCATCCAGGGCCCAGGCAAACTGCGGCACCCGGATTGGCGTGGATGAGGTAATGCCGGGAGACCTGCTTTTCTACGGAAGCGGTTCTTATATCAACCATGTGGCTATGTACATCGGAAACGGCAGGGTGGTACACGCAAGTTCTCCCACCCAGGGTATTATTACCTCCAATATGTATTACCGCACGCCTGTCTGTGCAACGCGGATTTTGAACGATTAGAATATAGTGGAAATGAGGGGTGCCGCAGAAGCGGTACTCCTTTTTTGTGTAAAATTTGGTTCTGTTTTTGGAGCGCTGTTCCGGCTGCTCCTTTTCATACTTTTGGCAATGATTCCGCCGGCGTTAAGCAGTCCAGCAGCGAATTTCTGCACACCCGGTAGTACAAAAACCCGGCCAAATCTGCCAGTATCCATCCGATGGGCACCGACCACCAGATTCCGACCACACCTATGGCAGGAACGGCCGAGAGCAGATAGGCCAGGGCAACCCGGGTTCCCAGGGAAATGACCGTCAGGACCACGGACATGCCGGGGCGGCCCACAGCCCGGTAAAGACCGTAGAGCAGAAAGAGGCAGCCGATTCCAAAATAGAAGGAGCCTTCGATGTGAAGGTAGCGGATGCCGATTTCCAGAATCTTTGTCTCTTCCGGCCGCACAAAGAGGAGCATCAAAGGCTTAGCGAAGACAAAGACGCACAGGCTGATGATAAAACAGAAGAAAATGGAGCACAGAACTGCGCTTTTGATTCCGGAGCGGATACGCTCCGTTTTTTTTGCGCCGAAATTCTGAGCAATAAAGGTAGAGAAGGCATTTCCAAAATCCTGCACGGGCATATAGGCGAAAGAGTCAATTTTTACGGCTGCCGCAAAAGCTGCCATTACGGCAGTTCCGAAGCTGTTTACCAAGCCCTGTACCATGAGGATTCCCAGATTCATGACCGACTGCTGAAGGCAGGTGAGGACGGAGGACTGGGCGATCTCCGTGAACACTCTTTTTTTCAGGCGGAGCTGCCTGGCAGAGGGACGGAATTCGGGAAAGGCAAGAAAGGTGTACAAAGCAAGACCTAAGCCGGAGACAAACTGGGAAATAACCGTCGCTGCGGCTGCTCCGGCAACGCCCCAGTGAAAACGGATGACAAAAAGGAGATCAAGACCAATGTTCAGCAGGGCGCAGACAGCCAGGAAAATGAGAGGTGTAACGGAGTTTCCCGCCGCCCGCAGAAGAGAGGCAAAAAAATTGTAGAGAAAGACTGCGCTGATGCCCAGGAAAATAATGCGCAGGTATTCCCGCATCATGCCGTAAATCTCCTCCGGAACCTGAAGAAGGCCAAGGAGCGGATCGGTGAGAAGGAAGACGGCCGTATTCAGGATCAGCGTGAGGGCAGAGATCATCAGAAAGGAATGGGCAATGCCGTCACGGAGTTCGTCAAAATTCCGCTGGCCGAATCGGATGGAGAAGACGGCGCCGCTTCCCATGCAGAGACCCAGCAAAATGGAGGTCAGAAAAGTCATCAAAGTGTAGGAAGAACCCACGGCAGCCAGAGCGTTTGAACCCAGAAAGCGGCCTACAATCAAGGTATCTGCTACATTGTAGAGCTGCTGCAGCAGGTTTCCCAGGATCATGGGAAAGGCAAAGTACAGCATGGTTTTGGTAATAGGGCCTTCGGTTAAGTCTCTGGTCATTTGTATGCCTCCATACACATAAAAAGATACCTCTATGGTAGTATGAAAGGGCGGAATTGTCAAATGGGGGGAGCGCCGTGCGTCCGGTTTTACATAGTAACGGACAGTTCCCTTTCAATACAGATAAAAACCCGCGAAGACTATACAAACCGCCCGGAATTTGCTATAATACGTTTCATTATATACGTAACCCAATGACAGTATCCCTTTAGCAAAAAAGGCGGATGCGGAACGACAATAAGGAGAAGACATGTTTGTATTTAAAAAGAATTACCGGGAAGTAGATCCGGAAACCGGCAATGCACCAAAGAATACAAAGCAGGATTTCAAACAGATCAAGCGCGTGGTCCTGATAACGGCGGTGCTGGCGCTTGCTTTCCTGTTTTTTAATTCCTGCTGGTTTACCATCCAGGAAGAGCAGCAGGCAGTGGTCTGTACCTTCGGGAAACCCAAAGCAGTGACGGAGCCGGGGCTGCATTTTAAAATTCCCCTGATCCAGAGCGTAACCAAAGTAAACACCACCATCCAGGGATTGACCGTGGGCTACGACGACAGGGAAGAGTACACGGACGAGGCTATGATGATTACCTCCGACTACAATTTTATCCGGGTGGATTTCTATGCGGAGTACCGGATTTCCGACCCGGTGAAGGCGCTCTACGCATCCCAGGACCCGGTGGCGATTTTGAACAACATTGCCCAGAACTGCATCCGCACTACCATCGGCTCTTACGGAGTGGATGCGGTGCTGACCACGGGAAAGAACGAGATCCAGGCCAATATCAAGCAGATGATAATGGACAAGCTGGAGACTTATGACATCGGGGTCCAGCTTGTGAATATTACCATCCAGGATGCCCAGCCGCCCACCACGGAGGTAATTGCAGCCTTTAAGGAGGTGGAGACGGCCAAACAGGGGAAGGAGACAGCCCTCAATAACGCCAACAAATACCGGAACGAGCAGATCCCGGAGGCCAAGGCAGAGGCGGACAAGATTCTCCAGAACGCCCAGGCCCAGAAGGAGAGCCGCATCAACGAGGCGGAAGGCCAGGTGGCCCGTTTCAATTCCATGTATGAGGAGTACATCAAATATCCCACCATCACCAAGCAGCGCATGTTTTTTGAGACTATGGAAGACGTGATGCCGGAGATGAAGGTGATTATCCAGAGCGGAGACGGAAGCCAGGTACAGCAGCTTCTGCCGCTGGAGTCCTTTCAGGCGGAATAGGAGGAGAGCAGTTATGAGTAAAGGAAAAAAAGCAGGAAACGTGTGGAAATATATATTGGCGGCCGTGCTTCTTCTGATGCTGGGGAACAGTCTGGTGATCTGCCGGGAGAATGAATACAAATTGATCCGGCAGTTCGGAAAGGTGCAGCGGGTGATTTCGGCTTCCGGTCTTTCCTTCAAGCTGCCCTTTGTCCAGTCGGCGGACACGGTTCCCAAGGAGATTCTTATCTATGACCTTCCGGCTTCGGACGTGATTACTTCCGATAAAAAATCTATGATCGTGGACAGCTACGTACTCTGGCGTGTGGCGGATCCACTGAAATTTACCCAGACCCTGGCAAATTCCGTGTACAATGCAGAGAACCGGATCAACGCCATCGTCTACAATGCCACCAAAAATACAGTGTCCAGCATGACCCAGGACGAGGTCATCAAAAGCCGGGACGGCAAGATGACCATTACGGTGGAGAACACGGAAGGGGAAGTGGAATCCAACGATCTGATTTTGGAGGAAAAGCAGGAGGTTGTGGAGATTAAATCACTGTCCGAGGAGATTATGGACAACATCGGGGAGGGATATCAGCAGTACGGAATTACCATTCTGGCAGTGGAAGTGAAGATGCTGGATCTGCCTGACGACAACAAACAGGCCGTCTACACCCGTATGATTTCCGAGCGGGAAAACATTGCAGCCCAGTATACGGCAGAAGGCGCTTCCCAGGCCCAGATGATACAGAATACCACGGACAAAGAAGTTTCCATTATGCTTTCCGAGGCCAATGCCCAGGCGGAACAGCTGATTGCCGAGGGAGAGGCGGAGTATATGCGGATACTTTCGGACGCTTATGCAGATGAGAGCCGCAGTGATTTCTATTCTTTCGTCCGCAGCCTGGATGCCGCCAAGGAGAGCTTAAAGGGCAGCAAGGAGAAAACCTTGATTCTGCCGGCGGATTCTCCCATTGCCCGGATTTTCATGGGAGAATAAGGGCGGGGAGCGGTCTATGCGTTGACAAGGTCCGAAAACCGCTTTATAATGAAAAAGATTGAGCTGCCCTTAGATTGTACGAAAAGAGAAAAGGGCCGGGAGGGAAGAAATGAAACCATATGGAGTAAATGAGCTTCGGAGAATGTTTCTGGAGTTTTTTGAGAGCAAAGATCATTTGGCGATGAAGAGTTTTTCGCTGGTGCCCCACAATGACAAGAGCCTTTTGCTGATCAATTCCGGCATGGCTCCTTTGAAGCCCTACTTTACGGGAGCGGAGATTCCGCCCAGAAAACGGGTGACTACCTGCCAGAAATGTATCCGTACGGGTGACATTGAGAATGTGGGCAAGACGGCCCGGCACGGTACTTTTTTTGAAATGCTGGGAAATTTTTCCTTCGGAGATTATTTTAAGCGGGAGGCCATTGCCTGGACCTGGGAATTTCTGACCCGGGTGGTGGGACTGGATCCGGACCGTCTGTATCCTTCCGTGTATCTGGAAGACGATGAGGCTTTTGAGATCTGGAACAAAGAGATTGGGATTCCGGCAGAGCGCATTTTCCGTTTCGGCAAGGAAGACAACTTCTGGGAGCACGGGGCCGGACCCTGCGGACCCTGTTCCGAGGTTTACTATGACCGGGGAGAAAAGTACGGCTGCGGTAAGCCCGGCTGCACGGTGGGATGCGACTGCGACCGCTACATGGAGATCTGGAACGACGTGTTTACCCAGTTCGACAACGACGGCCACAACCACTATACAGAGCTGGAGCAGAAGAATATCGACACGGGCATGGGACTGGAGCGGCTGGCATCGGTGGTGCAGGATGTGGATTCCATCTTTGATGTAGATACGGTCCGGGCCCTGCGGGACAAGGTGTGCGAGCTCGCCCGTGCGGAATATAAGCAGGACGAAAATAAGGACGTGTCCATCCGCCTGATTACGGATCACATCCGTTCGGCGACTTTTATGATTTCCGACGGTATTATGCCTACCAACGAGGGCCGGGGTTATGTTCTCCGCCGCCTGATCCGCCGGGCTGCCAGGCATGGGCGCCTGCTGGGCATTGAAGGCCGGTTTTTGTCTAAGCTCAGCGGTACGGTAATCGAGGGTTCTAAGGACGGCTACCCGGAGCTGGAGGAGAAGAAAGAATTTATATGGAAGGTTCTCAGCCAGGAGGAAGAAAAGTTTAATAAGACCATCGACCAGGGCTTAATGATTCTGGCGGAGATGGAGAGCCGGATGCAGGAGCAGGGCGAGAAGGTGCTTTCCGGGGAAAATACCTTTAAGCTTTATGATACCTACGGATTCCCGGTGGATCTGACCCGGGAGATTCTGGAGGAGAAGGGCCTTTCCGTAGATGATAAGGGTTTCCGGGCGTGTATGGAGGAACAGCGGGTGAAAGCCAGGGAGGCCCGGGCCGTGACCAATTACATGGGAGCAGATGCTACCGTTTACGACGAGATCGATCCGGGAGTGACCACGGAGTTTGTGGGCTACGATCATTTGACGTATGATTCCAGGATTACAGTACTTGCTGCGGAGACGGAACTTACAGAAGCTCTCACGGATGGTGAGAAGGGCACTATCTTTGTAGAGCAGACGCCTTTCTACGCTACCATGGGCGGACAGCAGGGGGACACCGGTGTGATCCGTACGGAAAGCGGGGAGTTTGAGGTCTGCGATACCATCAAGCTGCGCGGCGGCAAGGTGGGCCATGTGGGCCGTGTGACCAAAGGCATGCTGAAGGTTTCCGACAGGGCTGCTTTGGAAGTCTGCGCCAGGGGAAGAAGGGATACCTGCAAGAACCACAGCGCTACCCACCTTCTGCAAAAGGCGTTAAAGACCGTTCTGGGCAGCCATGTAGAGCAGAAAGGATCCCTGGTTACGCCGGAGCGCCTGCGCTTTGACTTCTCTCACTTTGAGGCTGTGACGGCGGAAGAGCTGGAGAAGGTGGAAGCTCTGGTCAATGAAGAAATTGCGGCTTCCCTGCCTGTGGTTACGGATATTATGGACATCGACGAGGCTAAGAAGACGGGAGCCATGGCCCTTTTCGGAGAGAAATATGAGGAGAAGGTCCGGGTGGTGTCCATGGGCAGTTTCTCCAAGGAGCTCTGCGGCGGAACCCATGTATCCAATACGGGAGCAATCACGGCCTTTAAGATTGTGTCCGAGGCGGGCATTGCAGCGGGCGTGCGCCGGATTGAGGCCCTGACCGGGGACGGCGTGTTCGCATATTATAAGGAAACGGAGCAGAAGCTTCTGGAAGCGGCCCGCACGGCCCGCACCGCACCGGCAGGCTTGAATGAGAAGATCGAGCATCTCCTGGCGGAGATCAAGGAGCTTCATGCAGAAAACGAAGCCCTTAAGAGCCGGATGGCCAAGGATGCCCTGGGAGATGTGATGAACCAGGTGAAGGAAGTAAAAGGAGTCAAGGTGCTGGCGGCCAAGCTGGAGGGCGTAGATATGAACGGCCTGCGGGATCTGGGGGATCAGCTGAAAGAGAAGCTGGGTGAAGGTGTTGTAGTGCTGGCTTCTGCCGCTGAGGGCAAAGTGAGCCTGATGGCTACTGCCACCGACGGAGCCCAGAAACAGGGCGCTCATGCAGGGAACCTGATTAAGGCCATTGCAGGCCTGGTAGGAGGCGGCGGAGGCGGCCGTCCCGGTATGGCCCAGGCGGGCGGGAAGAATCCCGCCGGCATAGAGGCGGCCATTGCCAAGGTAGAAGAGGTTGTGGCGGAACAGGTAAAGTAAAAATTTCGAAAAACTATTGACAGAGTTCGCCATAAATACTATAATAATTGTTGTGCAATCAGTAAATACCCAGACAGTTGTTGAATGCACAATATACAACTGGAGGGAGGTTAGGTGTGATACTATGTCGAATGTAATCGTAAAAGAGAATGAGACTTTAGACAGTGCATTACGTCGTTTTAAAAGAAACTGTGCAAAAGCTGGTATTCAGCAGGAGATTCGTAAGAGAGAGCATTACGAGAAGCCCAGTGTAAGACGTAAGAAGAAATCTGAAGCGGCCAGAAAGCGTAAATTTAATTAATTGTGCAGAATTCCCCGGCTTAGGTCGGGGAATTTTTATGGGAAACAGAGTGTCAGAAAAGAGTTCAATAATTTCACATTTTTTGTCACATTTACTATAGCTTTTCATCCCAAAAAAGTATAGTATATTTACGAGCTAAAATTCAGATATGGAGGAGATCCTATGGAGCAGATGGAGACTGTGATCACCAGGCTTTCCGAAATCGAGGGTGCGGCGGTGCATTTAGAGGAGCTGGCTGCGGAGCAGAAGAAAGAGCTGGCTGCGGAGTACGAGCGGAAGACGGAAGCTTTTGACCGGGAGATTGACGCCCAGACGGAGGAAAAACTGAAACAGCTGAAAGAAAGACTGATGCGGGAGGCCAAGGAAAACCTGGTAGCCATGCGGAGTGAGACGGAGCGCGAGCTGGCCGCCATGGAAGAAGAGTATGAACAGAACCACGGAAAGATGGCAGCGGAGATTTTAAAGCGCATGATAGGAGAGTAGCCATGGGAAGCCGGATACATTACAGCGCCCTGGTCACAAAGATCCGAGCCATGCAGAGCCGTCTTCTGAAGGAAGAAGATTTTCGGATCTTGGCTTCCATGGAGAACGTGCCTCAGGCTGCGGCGTATTTAAGACAGATTCCTTCCTATCAGGCGGCCATGATCGATTTGGAGGACGCGCAGATTCATTGGGAGGATGTAGAGCGCCTGATGGTAGGGACGCTGTATTATGATTTTTCGAAAATATACCGTTTCTGCAATGGAAAACAGAGACAGGTTTTGAAGCTTTATTTTGCAAAATATGAGATTGCCGTAATCAAGCGGGCCCTGCGGCGGATTTTCAACCATGGGGACCGGACCGGAGAGGCCAGGGGCTTAAGGGAAACCTTGCAGAAGTATACGAAAGTCCATCTGGCAGAGATGGCCCAGGCGGAGACGATCTCTCAGTTTCTGGAGGCATTGAGGGATACGGATTACCAGAATGTGCTGGCCAGGCTGGAGCATTCGGAGCACGCATCGCTTTTTGACTATGAAATGACCTTAGATCTCTTTTATTTTTCCCGGATTTGGAAAGAAAAAGATAGATTTCTCCGGGGAAAAGAGCTGGGAATGATGACGGCAACCCTGGGCAGCGGGATTGACATGCTGAATATGATGTGGATCTACCGGGCCAGGAAATATTACCAGATGCCGGCTGCTTCCATTTATACCCTGGTGATTCCCATCACCTACCGTTTAAAGGACGAGGAAATCCGGGAAATGGTTATGGCGGAAAGCCTGGGAAAGCTGGAGGCCCTGCTGCACCGCACCTGGTACGGAAAGCGGGCCCTGGATTTTGACTGCGGGGAACTGGAGAAGCTCTACAGGCAGATCTTAAGGAAGGTTTACTGGACGGAGCGGCAAAAAGATCCCTATTCCATGGCGACGGTGACGGCATATCTCTATGACAAGGAACAGGAGATTGATATGTTGACTTCCGTATTGGAAGGAGTGCGCTATGGCCTTTCGTCCCAGGAGATTTTATCTTATGTGGGATGAGGGCTTCGATATTTGCAGTGCGTATAACAGCGACAGAATTTGTAATAGGAGGTGTCCTAAGTGATTGTCAAAATGAAATTCTTAAGCATTACCGGCCCCAAGGATGATATTGAGCGGATGGCCGGACAGTACCTTTCCAAATATGAGATACAGTTGGAAAATGCACTGACAGAGCTTAAGACGGTACGGGATTTGCGTCCCTTTGCGGAGAAAAATCCTTATGAAGCGGAGTTGCGCAGAGCCAGGGAGTGGCTTCCGGCCGAGCTGCCCGCAGGGGAAAAAGTTCCGGATATGACTGCAAAGCGGGCGGTGGAGACGCTGCGGGAGCTGGAAGAGCAGGTGGTGGAGCTTCACAAAGACAGGGAAGAGCTGGAGCAGCAAAGAGAAGAGTGCAAGCGGTCCATGGACAGCATTTATCCTTTCCAGGAGCTTCAGTATGATGTACACGATCTGCTGGAATTTCATTATGTAAAATACCGTTTCGGGCGGATTTCCAAGGAATACTTTGAGAAATTTGACCGCTATGTGTACGATTCCTTAGATACGATTTTTTATAAATGCCGGAGCGACGAGGAGTACGTCTGGGGCGTCTATTTTGTACCGGTGGCCCTGGCGGACAAGGTGGATGCCGTCTATGCTTCCATGCACTTTGAGCATATCTATGTGCCCGATGTGTATGAGGGAACGGCCCAGGAAGCATACCAGGAGCTGCAGGAGGGACTGTCCAGGCTGGACGCCAAGCTGGCGGAGAACACCAGCGAGGTTCAGAGAATTCTTAAGGAGCACGCCGGTGAACTGACCGCGGCCGTGGAATATCTGGAGAAATTTTCCTCAAGCTTTGATATCCGCAAGTTTGCGGCTCTTACCCGGGAGCGGGGCAATGTGTTTTACATTCTCTGCGGATGGATGCCTAAGAAGGACGCGGATGCCTTCCAGAGAGAGATTGAGCATGACGATAAAACCTTTGTGGTTGTAGAGGACGATCATGACAATGTGTTCAGCACGCCTCCCACAAAACTGAAAAACAGCGGGCTTTTCCGTCCCTTTGAGATGTATGTAAAGATGTACGGGCTTCCGGCATACAACGAGATGGATCCGACGGTTTTCGTGGCCTTAAGCTATGCCTTTATCTTCGGAGCCATGTTCGGTGATGTGGGGCAGGGACTTCTGCTTCTCATAGGAGGATTGCTCTTGTATAAATTCAAAGGCATGAACCTGGCGGCCATTGTGGCCGGCGCCGGCATCTTTTCCACCTTGTTTGGATTTTTATACGGCAGCTTCTTCGGATTTGAGGATACGGTGATTCATCACGTGTGGCTGCGGCCGAAGGAGGCTATGATGACCTTGCCTGTGATCGGTCAGATGAACACGGTGTTTGTAGTAGCCATTGTCTTCGGCATGTTTCTGATCCTGACGGCTATGATCCTGCATATAGCGGTGAGTATCCGCAACCGGGATGCAGAAGGCTGGTTTGATACCAACGGAGCGGCGGGTTTCATATTCTACGGCTCCCTGGTGGCAATTATACTGCTGTTCATGAGCGGACATGTTCTTCCGGCCGGAGTGATTCTGGCCCTGGTGCTGGGAATTCCTCTGCTTGCCATGGCATTTAAGGAGCCTCTGGCATCGCTTTTGGAGAAAAAGGGAGTCCGGATAGAAGGCGGCATCGGCATGTACCTGGTGCAGACGTTCTTTGAGATGTTTGAGGTGCTCTTAAGCTTTTTCTCCAACACCCTTTCCTTTGTCCGCGTGGGCGCTTTTGCAGTCAGCCATGCGGCTATGATGGAGGTGGTGCTTATGCTGGCCGGATTTGAAAACGGAGGCGGGGGCAACTGGCTGGTGGTGGTGCTGGGAAATCTCTTCGTCTGTGCCATGGAGGGCCTGATTGTGGGGATTCAGGTACTGCGCCTGGAGTACTACGAATTGTTCAGCCGTTACTACAAAGGAACCGGGCGGGAATTTAAGCCCTATCAGTTAAAAAGTGTAAAAGAATCATAAATTCAATTTCAGAGTCGAAAGGATTAAGGAGGATAAATATCATGTCTATGTTGGTAAAAATTTTATTGGTAGCAGCTCTGGTTTTAAGTATTGTCATTCCCTTCGGAGTATATTTCTTAGGGGAAAAGAACAGAAAGCGTTATAAGAGATCCCTGGCCTGCAACTGTTTCTTTTTCTTCAGCACCCTGGTACTGGCTTCCATACTGGCCTACGGCGGAAGCGTACATGCGGCGGAAACCGCGGAAGCAGCGGCTGGTGCCGGCATGGCCACAGGGCTTGGCTACCTTGCAGCCGCTCTGGCAACCAGCCTTTCCGGTATCGGTTCCGGCATCGCAGTTGCCTCTTCTGCAAGCGCTGCTCTGGGAGCCATCAGTGAAGATCAGAGTATTTTCGGTAAATCCATGATTTTCGTTGCTATGGCTGAGGGTATCGCCCTTTACGGTCTTATTATTTCCTTCATGATTTTAGGTAAGCTCTAAAACGGCCGGAAAGGCAGGAATGCGCCATGAAAATGTATTTGATAAGCGATAATATGGATACCTGTACAGGAATGCGCCTGGCAGGCGTGGAAGGTTCTGTAGTCAGCGGAAAAGATGAATTGAAAGCGGCCCTGGACCGTGTGATGGCTGACAAAGAGATTGCCATTGTCATTCTCACGGAGAAGTTTGGGCGGGAGTATCCGGAGCTGATTGACGAAGTGCGCTTAAGCCGAAGCCTGCCCCTGCTGATTGAGATTCCGGACCGCCACGGCACCCGGAGGGAAGAAAACTTTATTACCTCTTATGTGAACGAGGCGGTTGGACTGAAAATCTAGGAAGGAAGGTGAACCGATTTGACAACGGAAGAGAAGCTGCAGCATTTTACCGCATATACCATGGAAGAAGCCAGAAAAAACTGCGACAATTCCATCCGGGAGTACACCCAGGCCCTGGAGCAGATTTTTAAGGAGCATCAGGAAGCCAAGCGGCGTCAGGAAGATCTGGAGATTAAGACGGAGACAGAACGGCTGATCCGGGAGAACAACAAGCGTTTTTCCGAGGCCCAGATGATGATCAAGGGGACTTTGAGCCAGCGCCAGAGAGAGCTGAAGGATAAACTCTTTGTGGAAGTGAAAGATATGCTGGCCCGGTTCTTTGAGACGCCGGAATACCACAAGCGGCTGGTGAAAGAGTTAAAGGAGGCCGTTGCCTTTGCCCGGGGAGAGGAAGTGATCCTCTATGTGGATCCTTCGGATGCAGAGCGGGTGACGAGCCTTACGGTGGAGGTGGGAGCACCTGTCACCGTAAGCAGTTATTCCTTTACCGGCGGATCCCGGGCCGTGATCCCGGGCCGGAACATTCTCATTGACAATTCCTTTGAGACGAAGCTGGCGGAAGCAAAAGAAGACTTCCAGCTTAAAGGAGGGGCAGGCCGTGAATAGAACAGGCGTAATCTACGGGATCAACGGTCCGGTAGTGTATCTAAAGGGCAACACAGGATTTAAAATGGCCGAGATGGTCTATGTGGGAAAGGAACGGCTGGTAGGTGAAGTGATCGGCCTCAGCAAGGAGCGGACTACCATTCAGGTGTATGAGGAAACCACCGGAATCCAGCCGGGAGAGCTGGTGGAGGCTTCCGGGGACGCTATTTCCGTCACCCTGGCTCCCGGAATCCTGAACAATATTTTTGACGGCATTGAGCGGCCCTTAAGCGAGATTGCAAAGGCAGGGGGCGCATACATCAGCCGGGGTACGGTAGTGGACGCCCTGGACCGGGAGAAGCTCTGGGATGCCCATATGGTGGTATCAGAGGGCAGCCATGTAAGCGGAGGCCAGATTATCTGTGAGGTTCCGGAAACCTCCGCGATTGTACACAAGGTGATGGTTCCGCCGGATCTGGACGGAGTGATTAAAAAGGTGGTTCCTGACGGAAGGTATACCATTGAAGATACTCTGGCAGTGCTGGAGCTGGAGGACGGCAGCGAGCGGGAGCTGACCATGGCCCAGAAATGGCCCATCCGCGTGCCCAGGCCCGCCCAGAAGCGGTATCCTGCATCCAGGCCTCTAGTTACAGGTCAGCGGATTTTGGATACCCTGTTTCCCATTGCCAAAGGCGGCACAGCGGCCGTTCCCGGCGGTTTCGGAACGGGTAAGACTATGACCCAGCATCAGATTGCCAAATGGTCCGATGCGGATATTATTATTTACATTGGCTGCGGGGAGCGCGGCAATGAGATGACTCAGGTTTTGGAAGACTTTTCCAAACTCGTGGATCCCAAGTCCGGGAATCCCCTGATGGCCCGGACAGCCCTGATTGCCAATACCTCCAATATGCCGGTAGCTGCCCGTGAGGCCAGTATCTATACAGGCGTGACCCTGGCGGAGTACTACCGGGACATGGGATACGACGTGGCAATTATGGCAGATTCCACTTCCCGCTGGGCAGAGGCTCTTAGAGAGCTTTCGGGACGTCTGGAAGAGATGCCGGCGGAAGAAGGCTTTCCGGCCTATCTGGCTTCCCGTCTGTCTGCGTTCTATGAGCGGGCGGGCATGATGATGAATTTAAACGGTACGGAGGGAAGCGTCTCCATCATCGGGGCCGTGTCGCCCCAGGGCGGCGATTTCTCTGAGCCGGTGACTCAGAATACCAAGCGTTTTGTGCGCTGTTTCTGGGGATTGGATAAGTCCCTGGCTTATGCCAGGCATTTTCCGGCCATTCACTGGCTCACCAGCTACAGCGAGTATATCTCGGATCTGGCTCCCTGGTATAAGGATCATGTGTCCAGGGAATTTATGGACTGCCGGAACCGCATGATTGTAATCCTCAATCAGGAAAGCAGCCTGATGGAAATTGTAAAGCTGATCGGAAGCGATGTGCTTCCCGACGATCAAAAGCTGGTTCTGGAGATTTCCCGGGTGATCCGTCTGGGATTTCTGCAGCAGAATGCGTTCCACCCGGACGATACCTGCGTCTCTATGGAGAAGCAGATGAAGATGATGCAGACCATTTTGTATCTGTACGATAAGGCAAAGGCTCTTGTGACCATGAATATGCCCATGTCCGTGCTGAAATCGGAAACTATTTTTGAGAAGGTCATTGCCATGAAATACGATATTCCCAACGATCACCTGGAACTGTTTGACGAGTATAAGCGGGCCATCGATGCTTTCTACGATCGGGTTCTGGAAAAGAATGCGTAAGGGGAGGTTCAGAATATGTCAATCGAATATTTAGGCTTAAGTGAGATTAACGGTCCCCTGATTGTGCTGGAGGGCGTGCAGGATGCCTCCTACGAAGAGATTGTGGAGATCACCATTGACGGGAAAAAGCGGGAGCTGGGACGTATCATTGAGTGCTACGAGGACAAAGCGGTGATTCAGGTGTTCGGCGGTACGGACAATATGTCTCTTAAGAATACTCATACCAAGCTGACGGGGCATCCTATGGAGATTGCCCTTTCCCCGGATATTCTGGGACGGACGTTTAACGGCATCGGCCAGCCTATTGACGGCCTGGGAGAAATCCTTTCGGATATTCACCGGAATGTAAACGGCCAGCCCATGAATCCGGTTATGCGGGAGTATCCCAGGAACTATATCCGCACAGGATTTTCTGCCATTGATGGTCTGACTACCCTGATCCGGGGACAGAAGCTTCCGATTTTCTCTGGAAACGGCCTTCCCCACGATCAGCTGGCGGCCCAGCTGGTGCGCCAGGCGTCCCTGGGAGAGGACTCGGAGGAGGAATTCGGAATCGTGTTTGCAGCCATGGGCGTTAAATATGACGTGGCAGATTTCTTCCGCCGTGCTTTTGAGGAGAGCGGGGTTTCGGAGCATGTGACCATGTTTCTGAATCTGGCTAATGACCCGGTGGTGGAGCGTCTGATTACGCCCCGGGTGGCCCTGACAGCGGCGGAGTACCTGGCATTTGAATGCGGCATGCACATTCTTGTTATTTTGACGGATATGACTTCCTTTGCGGAGGCCATGCGTGAGGTTTCTTCCTCCAAGGGAGAGATTCCTTCCAGAAAGGGATATCCGGGCTATTTATACAGTGAACTGGCGACCATTTATGAGCGGGCGGGCATTGTGCAGGGAACGTCCGGTTCCGTGACCCAGATTCCCATCCTGACCATGCCTAACGACGATATCACCCATCCCATTCCCGACCTGACAGGCTATATTACCGAGGGCCAGATTGTGCTGGACCGGGCGCTTCACGGCCAGGCGGTGTATCCGCCTATCAGTGTGCTGCCTTCCCTGTCCCGTCTGATGAAGGACGGTATCGGAGAAGGGTATACAAGAGCAGATCACCAGGCGCTGGCGAACCAGCTCTTTTCCTCCTACGCCAAGGTGGGCGATGCCAGGGCGCTGGCGTCTGTAATCGGCGAGGATGAGCTTTCTGCCATTGATAAGCGCTATCTTCTTTTTGGCCGGGCGTTTGAAGATCGCTATATCGGCCAGGGGCCGGAGGAAAACCGTACCATCGAGGAGACCTTAAACATTGGCTGGGAGCTTCTGGGGATGCTTCCCAGGGAAGAGCTTGACCGGATTGATACTAAGATTCTCGATCAGTACTATAAGCCCCAGGAACAGGCGTAAAGCCGGGCGGCCAAAGGCGGCTGCCATGAGGAGGTGTCTGTATGGATAATCAGTCCTTTCCCACGAAAGGAAATTTAATACTGGCCAGAAATTCCCTGGTACTGGCCCGCCAGGGCTATGAGCTCATGGATAAGAAGCGCAATATTCTCATCCGGGAGCTTATGGGGCTGGTGGATCAGGCCAGGGATATTCAGGAAGAGATCCGCACCACCTTTGCCATGGCCTATTCGGCTCTCCAGCGGGCAAACGTGGAGCTGGGGATTAATTTCGTGGCGGATATTGCCAGGACGGTTCCGGTGGAGGATACCATTGAGGTGAAGCTTCGAAGCATTATGGGGACGGAAATTCCCCTGGTGCGCTATGACGCCGCCACGCGGGTTCCTACCTATGCGTTCTACAGCACCAAGGAATCCCTGGACATTGCCCGGGTTTCCTTTGAGAAGGTGAAGGATCTGACGGTAAAGCTGTCTATGGTGGAGAATTCTGCCTACCAGCTTGCGGCCAATATCAAGAAGGCCCAGAAGCGGGCCAACGCATTGAAAAACATTACCATTCCCAGATACGAAGCGCTGACCAGGGATATTGCCAATGCGCTGGAGGAAAAAGAAAGGGAAGAATTTACGCGGCTGAAAGTGATTAAACGGATGCACGGGTAGACAGTCCGGCCTTTTTCCGTTATAATTCATCACAATGGAGAAAGACAAAGGAGAGGGCAGATGCGTGCTTTAGAATTGCTGGCGGGAAATAAAATATGGATGAGCGCTGTCACCGGGTGGTTTGTGGCCCAGGTTTTGAAAACGCTCATCCATACATTGTTTACGAGATCATTTGATCCGGAGCGTTTGATTGGCTCCGGGGGAATGCCGAGTTCCCATGCGGCCACGGTGTGCGCCATGGCTGCGGCTGCTGCGAAGCTATACGGGGCGGGTTCTTTTGAGTTTGCAATCACTGCCATCCTGGCAGTGATTGTGATGCACTACTAAATGGGCGTGCGTCTGGAAACGGGGAAGCAGGCAAAGCTTCTCAATGAGATTCTCGCTACCTTCCGCACGCTGGACGGAAAGAAGCTGACAGAGGACAAGCTAAAGGAGTTTGTAGGCCATACGCCGCTGCAGGTACTGGCAGGGGCTCTGCTTGGAATTGCGATCGGATTCGGAATGTCTTAAGGCGCTGTGAATGAGGAGGAAGAAGATGAAAAAAGAAATGACTTTGGATGAGAAATTTGACAGGCTGGTAGAGTACAGCATGCGTTCCGGCCGGATTGACGTGGGCCTTTATGCAGAGTACGATGTGAAGCGGGGGCTCCGGGATTCTTCCGGAAAGGGAGTTCTCACCGGTCTGACGGAGATCTCGGATGTGGTTTCTTTCGGCTACGTGGACGGAGAGAAGGTTCCCATTGACGGAGAACTGTATTTCCAGGGAGTGAATGTGGGGGATTTGGTACGGGGATTTGCAAGCCGGCGTTTTGCCTTCGAGGAGACGACCTATCTGCTGCTTTTCGGAAAGCTTCCCACAAAGGACCAGCTTGCGGAATTTATTGAGATTCTGGGGGAATACCGGGAACTGCCGGAAACCTTTGTGCGTGACGTAGTGATGAAGGCACCCAGTGCCAATATGATGAATACCCTGCAGAAATGCGTGCTGACCCTGTATTCTTATGACGAGAGCCCGGAGGACATCTCCGTCTCCAATGTACTCCGCCAGTCCCTGGGACTCATTGCCCAGTTCCCGCTGATCAGTGTGTACGGTTATCATGCCCACCGGCATTATCATCTGGATAAGAGCCTGATCATCCGCAATCCCAAGCCGGAGCTGTCCACCGCAGAAAATATTCTGCGTCTTTTGCGCAAAGACGGAAAGTATACGGAGCTGGAGGCACAGGTACTGGATGTGGCCCTGGTGCTTCACGCAGAGCACGGCGGCGGAAACAATTCTACCTTTACCACACATGTGGTTTCCTCCACAGGGACGGATACGTATTCCGCAGTGGCTGCCTCCCTGGGTTCTTTAAAAGGCCCCAGGCACGGAGGAGCCAACCTGAAGGTACAGGAGATGATTCAGGATATTAAGGCCCATGTGCCGGATTGGAGAGACGAGGACGCCCTGCGCTCTTACCTGTCCCGGATGCTGAAAAAAGAGGTCTTCGACCAGGCGGGCCTGATCTATGGAATCGGCCATGCCGTCTATACGGAGTCCGATCCCAGGGCAGTGATTTTAAAGGAGTATGCAGAGCGCCTTTCTGAGGAAAAGGGACTTCAAGAAGAATTTGCCCTCTACGACCGCATTGAGCGTCTGGGCGGAGAGTGTCTGATGTCGGGACGCCGCCTCTTAAAGCCGGTCTGCGCCAATGTAGACTTTTACAGCGGCTTCGTCTACACCATGCTGGGGCTTCCCAAAGAGCTGTTTACGCCGATTTTCGCCATTTCCCGTATCTCCGGCTGGTGTGCCCACCGGATTGAGGAGCTGGTGAATACCGGAAAGATTGTCCGCCCGGCTTATAAGTATGTGGGGCATCATGTGCCCTATGAGGAGCTGGAAGAGCGGAAAGGGTGAGACCTTTTTGACTGCCGCTCTAAGTCATTAAGTTAAGCTTTAAACGTCTGTGAGGATTTCGGGTAAAAACAGGCGCCTCCTGCAGATAGTTTTTCTAAGCTTAACTTAATGATAACCTGTTGTTCATACTCCGATAATGTCCTTTAAAATCCGGCAGCATTGTTCTTCGTCGCGCAGGCATAGGGCATTAGATCATTGTGTGCCATTCCGATCAGGGTGACATGAAGCGTTTCGATGGTATCCCCTGTTTTCTGCCAAAATTCATAGATTTTGTCCGGGTTTGTCTCTGAATAATATTGAGCCAATTCAGAAATTTGATGATTCATATCAAAGCTTTTCACATACTTTTTTCCGGCTGTCCAAACGTCATGAAGAATAAATTCTTTCATTTTATCGCAGACTAGATTTGCTGCGGGTTTTTTTGGTTCGGAATTCCCGATCCGGAAGAGTGGCTGCCGTACCGCCAGGATACGCGTCTTTTTAAATGCTTTGATAATGAGGATAATCCGGCAGCGGAGGAGCCGGATTACGGAAGTCTTTAAAAGAGGGAGAAGTGCGGGATGAAAGCAGGACCTCAAAACGGGGCAAAAACATTTATGATTTAAAGGCAAAAAAGAATAGTAGGAGGGGATGAAAGTGGATTATGGAGAAGAGGCTCTCAGGATGCACGAACAGGTAAAAGGAAAAATCCAGGTAACAGCTACTGTTCCGGTCGAAAACAGGGAGGATTTGTCTTTGGCCTACACGCCGGGGGTGGCACGGCCTTGTCTGGAGATTCAAAGGGATGTTGATAAAAGCTATGAGCTGACCAGGCGGCACAATCTCTGCCTTGTTGTTACAGATGGATCGGCTGTTCTGGGATTGGGGAATATCGGACCGGAGGCCAGTATGCCGGTTATGGAGGGAAAGTGTGTGCTGTTCAAAAGCTTTGGCCATGTAGATGCCTTTCCGCTCTGTATAAAGAGTCAGGATGTGGACACCATTGTGGAGACGATTTACCAGATCTCCGGCAGCTTTGGAGGAGTGAATCTGGAGGACATTTCTGCGCCCCGGTGCTTTGAAATAGAGAGGAAGCTAAAAGAGCGCTGCGATATTCCTATTTTCCATGATGATCAGCACGGAACGGCAGTCATTACGCTGGCAGGACTTATGAATGCCCTGAAGGTGGTAGGAAAGAAAGGAGAGGAAGTCCGGGTGGTTGTTAACGGAGCCGGAGCCGCATCCATTGCTATCACGAAGCTTTTACTGTCCAACGGGATAAAGGATATTATACTTTGCGATCGAAAGGGAGTCATTTACGAGGGACGTAAGGAGGGGATGAATTCCGTAAAAAAGGAAATGGCCAAATTGACAAACCGGGAGCACAGGAAAGGGACATTGGCGGATATGCTTAAGGGTGCGGATGTATTCATCGGGGTAAGTGCCCCGAAAGTGGTCACGGAGGAAATGGTAAGAACCATGAATCGGGATGCTGTTATTTTCGCGTGTGCGAACCCCACGCCGGAGATTTTTCCGGAGGAGGCAAAGGCAGGCGGAGCGGCAGTTGTGGCTACGGGACGAAGCGATTATCCGAACCAGATTAATAATGTGCTTGCATTTCCGGGAATTTTCCGGGGAGCCTTTGATGTGCGTGCAAGGGAGATCAACGATGCTATGAAGCTTGCTGCGGCAAAGGCTCTGGCGGATTTGATTTCAGAAGAAGAATTACGTGAGGATTATATCATTCCTGCCCCATTTGACGAGAGGGTGGGGACTGCAGTGGCCAAAGCGGTGGCAGAGGCGGCAAGAGAAAGCGGCGCAGCCCGTCTCCCTTAGGGGTATATGGGTAAGTATGTGTTAAGCTTTGATAAGGAGCAGATGGAAAAAGAGGACGGAATCTTGCATTTTCCAAGGAGATTTACCCGTGAACTGAAAGAGGAGGAGTACTACCCTTCCCACGGCGGGATTGATTGAAAGTGATTGCTTCAAATGGAGAGGATTTGGAGTAAAGTGACATAAACGGGGGAAGTCCGCTTTCCGTTATTTCCGTTCTTCTCTAGTCATATTTTCTTCTTTCGTTTCATTACTAATAGTAATGATAGAAAATAGAAGGGGATTTTTATGAAGAAAATTGGCATCTTCCTGCTTGTTCTATGTCTTGGCTTCCAGTCTTGTGCCTTGGCCTGCAGGCGCCGCTTGCTGTCTGCGCATCGGGAGAGGAATACCCGGAAGTGTCCGGGGAAGAGCATGTGCCTTCGGAGGAGGAAGTTTCTCCAGCAAGAGACGGGGGCGGTTCGCCGGGAGAGACAGATTCTTCCGGTGAGGAGGAGACAGAACAAAAAGGGCAGCAGGAAAGGGCCCGCACAGTGGAAATTTACCAGACAGAGACGGCGGCAAATTCGAAAGAGTCCCGGGAGACCGGGGGTGTGGCCCGGAATGTAGAGAGCCCGGGGAGCCCCGGCGGCCAGACGGAAGGAACAACGGAGACTCCGGCGCCCAGCGCAGAAGGCCAGGGGATCACGGCTCCGTCGGCCATTTTGATAGAGGCATCCACAGGGACGGTAGTTCTGGAAAAAAACTCCCATGAAAAGCTGCCCCCGGCCAGCGTGACAAAAATTATGACCCTGCTTTTGATTTTTGATGCCCTGGCCCAGGGCAAGATCAAACTGGAGGACATGGTTACTACTTCCACGTACGCAGCTTCCATGGGAGGCTCCCAGGTATTCCTGGAGGAGGGGGAGACCCAGACCGTAGAGACTATGATCAAGTGTATTTCGGTGGCTTCGGCCAACGATGCTTCTGTAGCTATGGCAGAGCATATTGCCGGGACGGAAGAATTGTTCGTGGAGATGATGAATGAGCGGGCGAGGGGACTTGGCATGAGCGACACTCACTTTGTAAACTGCTGCGGCCTGGATGTGGAAGGGCATGTGACCACCGCTTATGATATTGCCCTGATGTCCAGGGAGCTGATTACCAAATATCCGCAGATACATAATTATTCCACCATCTGGATGGAAAATATCACCCACACTACCCGGCGGGGAACGGAGGAATTCGGGCTTACAAACACCAACAAGCTCATCCGCCAGTATCCCTACGCTACAGGCCTGAAGACGGGTTCCACCAGCCTGGCGAAATACTGCGTGTCTGCTACAGCAGAGAAGGACGGAATCGAACTCATTGCCGTAGTGATGGCTGCACCCGATCCGGCCGGACGCTTCGCGGATGCGACAGCTCTCTTGAATTACGGCTACGCCAAGTGCAGCCTGTACCAGGATCTGGAGGAGCAGCCGGTAGTAGAGATTCCGGTGCAGCTGGGTGTTGCAGAGGAAGTCCGCGGAGAATACGACGGAACATTTTCTTATTTAAGCACCACGGGAGAGGATTTGAGCAGTATTGAGAAAAAATGGCTCTGTGTCAAGGAGCTAAAGGCGCCTGTGGCCAAGGGTCAGGAGATTGGAAAGCTCACCTATGTACTGGGAGGCAAGGAGATCGGAAGCGTTCCCATCCTGGCTGCACAAGCCGTCGAGAAGGCGGGATACAGCCACTATCTGGGGAAAGCCTTCGGGAGTCTTTTGCTGTAGTAAAAATGAGAATCAGGCATATCGGATGTGAAAGTCCGGTATGCCTGATTTTTTAAACAGAGAACGCATTTTCCGGTTGTTTATGGATGGAATCTTGTCGTATAATGGGAGTAACATCAAATTGAGGGAGGGAACGGGAATGGGCATATTACTTACATCAGGATATAATTTTGAAGGATATAGAATTAAAAAATATCTCGGCTTTTGTAGTGGGGAGTGCGCCTTGGGCACTGGATTTCTCAGCTCTTTGGGGGCGGGAATCGCTGATATTTTGGGTTCAAACAGTACGGCTTATAAAGAAAAGCTGGCGAAAGCAAAATCTATGGCAATTTCCGAATTGGAAAAAAGTGCGCGTTCTCTGGGAGCAAATGCAATCATAGGATTGGATGCAGATTACACAACATTTACTTCTGACATTATGGGGGTTATTGTGAGCGGAACTGCCGTAATGATAGAAAAAATAGATGCTGATGAAAAGCTTCCGTTTTCAAAGTCGGTTTCTTCCGGCATGGAGGGGCAGAAAGAGAATACTACGCTTTATTTTCCTGTCATAAATTTTTATCCGGATTTGCCATTCCGCTTATTTCATACAGCTTACGATATAAACACAAAGGAAATTCAGATCTTTATATATAGTTATCATGGTGAGCTGCATGCGATGAATGTAGATATCATTGCAAATACAATTTTTGGAACCTGTTATGAGTACACAGATGTGAACTTTATTGACTGCAGTTTTGACGTCGGAGTGATAAAAACGGAAAAAGTGTTATTAAATATTCCCTATAACCAATTCAAGGTAATACAGAGTATCAGTGTAAAAATCAACTGCTATATCCTGGATGGGAAAACATACTCTTTAGAGGATGGGTTTAAAATTTCCCCGCTGCCTCTTAAATCCTTATTGGAATTCCGGGATTTGTACGGAGAAGATGTAGAATGTGATTTTAATGAGAACGCAATTCAGTGGAGCTGTATGTGCGGACATGAAAATGCGGAAAATATCAGTACCTGCGCTTGCTGCGGCCGGGGAAAAAATATCTACACAAAAGTAAAAAGCACTGGTATGATAAATTTGAGGAATTTGCTGCCAGAACTGTCAGAGTTGAAAAATTGTGAAGAGATATATCAATACTTGAGAAACATGGAGGAAAAGCAGGAATGTCATTTTCCGGAAGCGGTCATGGAAAAACTGAAAGGACTCATAAAAACGGAACGGATGTATGGAAATATGAAAAGGGAAGGGATGCTTTTTTTGGAAACGTATATTTCGGAAAATGAATAAAAATTAGATAGAAAGATAGGGGTATATCATAGAAATGGACAAGAAAAAGAAGCGAAGAAAGAAAAAGGGATACGGCCGGATGATTGTTTCCGGTTTCTTGATGGTATTTGGCATTATAGCTGTCATCAGCGTGGTAAACGGTTCCCTGCAGGGCTTGGTGAAATCCGCAGTGGAAAAGAAAGTGGCCCAGGAGGTGATGGAGCAGGCATTAGAGAAAGCATTGGAATTTCAGGGAGATTCCCAGGCGGCGGCTAAGGCCAAAGAGATTGTGGAACACATGGAAGAAGCCGATAAGCAGAAAGCAGAAGAGATTATTGGGAAATATGCGGACAGTGAGACCTTGTCTGACTGCATGGAGATTTTGGGGGATGGAATCAACGAGGATTCTTTAGGAGAGATAAGGGAATATTTGGAGGAGAGTGTGTCTAAGGAAGATCAAGCGCAGCTAGAGGAGCTGTACCGGAAATACAGCGGGGGATTTTAAAATACGGAAGGTGAAAATATCCATGCCGACACCAAAATACTTTGAAATGTATCAGTCTTTTCTTCGGAGTCTATCACTGCAACGTAAAAAAGCACTTCCTTTTCCCAACAATTTGTGATATATTGATTACAGGGCCTATTGTCCGACAGTTACGCATAGTACAATTCCTAACTGTCGGTTCAAGCGGCTTTTGTCTTGTTTATGAATAAAAATTATCAGGAAAAGGAGTGACAGGAATGTGACAAAGATGCGGGCGGTTCTTTATCGGATATAACGATGAAAACAACGACGCGGCGGATGATGTGGCTGCCGACGAAACGGAACGAACGGAATTCAGAAAAATAAATTGGGAGTGAAAGATATGTCACCTATGGTACATAGCGGAAATGATAAACAGAAGATGAAGCGCATTGGCCGCAAAGTTGGAAACCTGGTTGCGGTTATGCTGGGCGTGAGTATCACTCTGGTTGTGATACTGTGCGTACTGATGTTCTACCGGCTCACCATGTCTATGATGCAAAACGAATGTGTCAGCGGCACGAATGTGCTGGCCTATGAGCTGTCGTCCTATTCCGGTGATGAGGATAAGACGGAACTTTTGGATGCACTTAAGCAGGAAATGGGGTGTGAGTTCACAATTTTTCAGGGAGATGAGCGGGCGTATACTACCATTCAGCAGAATGGGCAGAGGGCTGTAGGCACCCGTCTCTCCGCCGATATTGCCAAGATAGTGCTGGAACAGGGGAAAAGCTATGTGGGCCAGGCCACTATTTTGGGGGAGAAGCATCTTTGCTCATATGTCCCGACCTACGATGCCAGCGGCCAAATCAATGGCCTGATTTTTGCCGGAATCTCCATGTCTTCTGCTGTGAGGCAAATCGGCCTGACAGTAGCACTGTCCTTTTTAGCAGGCGTTGTGCTGATTAGCATCGGAATTTTGATCATTGGAGCCTATATCAAACGGACGGTTTCCAATCCGCTTTCCCAGCTGACTGCGTTGGCGCAGACATTGGAGCAGGGAGATTTGGGACTGAACCGGGACCAGACTGTGATAACGGAAATGGATTCCAACGATGAAATTGGAATTTTGTCCAAAAGTTTTCACAATACCATTGGCCGGCTGAGAAATTATATCGGAGAGATTTCCGACATGCTGGAAGCCATTGCCGGCGGTGATTTGACAGCACAGATCACCCAGGAATATGTGGGCGACTTTGCGGCTATCCGTACGTCTTTAAACGATATTCTCCAAAAACTTAATACCACGGTGGGACAGATTGTTTCCAGCGCGGAGCATGTATCCGGCGGAGCGGAGCAGATGTCTACCGCCTCTCAGGCGCTCAGCCAGGGGTCCATGGAGCAGACCGGTGCCGTAGAGGTACTGGAGGAAACTATCCATTCTGTTGCGGACAGCGTCAAGCAGACGGCAGAAAGCGTCCGGAATGCCAGGGATCAGGTAGGCGGTATGGGCAGCCAGCTTGCAGAAGGAAATCAAAGGATGCAGGAAATGATCACTGCTATGGGGGAGATCACCGATAGCTCCAATGAGATTGAAAAAATCATCAAAACCATTGAAGATATTGCGTTCCAGACCAATATCCTTGCGCTGAATGCAGCTGTTGAGGCCGCCCGCGCCGGTATGGCCGGCAAAGGCTTTGCCGTAGTTGCGGATGAAGTCCGCAACCTGGCAGCCAAGAGCGCGGAAGCATCTCAATCGACATCCACGTTGATTGGACGTTCCATTGCCGCAGTGAATCAGGGGACGCAGATTGCGGATGCAACTGCGAAGCAGCTGGAGAGTGTAGTGGCAGGTGCACATGAAATAATTGAGACGATCAATGGGATTGCGGCCGATGCGCAAACCCAGACGGAAGCGGTGGAACAAATTCAGGAGCAGATTGGGCAGATTTCGGGTGTTGTACAGACAAATTCTTCTACAGCGGAGGAGAGTGCGGCTACCAGCCAGGAACTCAGCGCCCAGGCCAGTGTATTGCGGCAGTTGGTTCAAACTTTTCGTCTTCGTCCAATGTAATGGATAGAGTATCATTTGTCCGAGAAAGAAAAAGAAAGCATCATAAAAACGGCAGGTTTATTGACTTGCCCCCCGTCTCCTATTATAATTGAGAAAAAAGCCGCCGGAAAAATCCGGCCGGTCCTGGGAGAAAGGGGAGGAGACCGCCATGCAGAAGAGAAGCAGTGACAGAGGCAGAAAAAGATTTCCCTATCTTTTTCTGCTTCTGTTTTTCGTTCCAATCCTTCCCGCCCGGGCATCCGGGAAAGACCTTCTATCGGCCTACCGGGAATACCAGGACCGTTTTTCCGCCGTAGAGCATGTAGAAGATCTGGAAAGGAACGGCTTTACGGTCCTGGAAGACCAGGTATTTTCTCCGTCCCTGGAGTCTTTTGGGGAGGAGGACTTAACCCTGATTCCGGCGATGGACACGGCCTGGCGCCGTCTGGCCCTCTTTCTGGCGGACAGGGAAGGGCAGATCTTATGGAAATGTGAGGATCTGGAGACCAATCACCGGATTCGGGGAGAACTTATGCAGACCACCCGGGACATTGCGGCCGTCTCCTTTTCCGATGTCAACGGGGACGGGCTTGCGGATATTCTGCTCATTACCCGGTGCGAGAATCCCTCAGGAGACTATGCGGGGATTCCCTATAAGGTGGGGGATATACTGTTTCAGGGGGAAGGAAGCTTTTACCGGGACTGGCGGATTTCAGATAAGCTGAACCGCTTCGGCATGAATAAGAGCGCGGATTCCATTCTGGCTTTCGTGCGGGACGGGGAGAGCACGGAGTTTCTCTACACGGCGGATACCCTGGAAGAGCTTTTGGAAAACGGTTTTCAGGTAGAAGAGAACCAGTGCTATACCAGGGATTTTGAGAAGCTGGGGAAGCTTACGGTAGTGCCGGGAACAGCAAGTGTTTCAACCTACCACACTTTTCTGATTTATTTGGTGAACGAGCAGGGGGATATTGTGTGGAGCCTTCAGCCCATGGGCGACAGCGACAGTCTTTATTCCCTCCAGGGAATCAACGGCAGGGATGTGGACGGGGACGGGCTCAAAGATCTGGTGGTGCTGGCCCGGTATGAGACGGAAGGGGAGGAAGGAGAGGCACAGGTAGAAACCAGATGCTCCATCTACTACCAGCGGACAGCGGGCTTTGAGGCAGACACGGAATTTGCAGACACATACCAGTGTACGGAAGAGGATACCATGGAAGACATGATTTGGAAAATACGGGAATACTGGGGGTGGCAGATAGAATCATGATTCGGATACTTGTTGTGGACGACGAAAAACCAATTTGCGACCTGATCGATATCAATCTGTCGGCTGCAGGCTATGACTGCAAAACCGTGCAGGACGGGCTGGCGGCTATTGAGCTCATTGAGCGGGAAGATTTTGACTTGATACTGCTGGACATTATGCTGCCGGGCGCGGACGGCTTTGACATTATGGAATATATCCGTCCTCTGAAGGTGCCGGTGATCTTTATTACGGCCAAGAACAATGTCCGGGACAAGATCAAGGGACTGAAGCTGGGGGCGGAGGACTATCTGGTAAAGCCCTTCGATGTGCTGGAGCTTATGGCCCGGGTGGAGGTGGTGCTGCGCAGATACCATAAGACGGAGCAGTTCCTGAAAGCAGGGGATGTGATGGTGGATCTGGAGGCCCGGAAGGTGAGCCGGGGAGGGAAGCCGGTGGTACTCACCAACAAGGAGTACGGGCTTTTGGTTCTCTTTATCCGGAATAAAAATGTGGCGCTGTTTAAAGAGACGCTGTATGAGAAGGTGTGGAAGGACGAATACATAGCAGACAGCCGTACCCTGGAGCTGCATGTGCAGAGGCTCCGCCGCAAGATGGGCTGGGAGAAAAATCTGGTAGCCGTGTACAAGGTGGGATACCGGCTGGAAATTTGATGGGGGACATATGAAATTATCCATAAAGATATGGCTGTGCAGCATAGCTGTCATGGCTGTGGCCTTTGGAATCGGCGGATATTTTTTTGTAAACGATGTATTTGAAGCGTCCATGGAGCGGGAAATCAAACAAGCCATGGACGAGAGCAGTATTCTGCGGTTTGCCTTTGAGACGGCGGCGCTGAATGCCCCCTCCAAGTACGGCATGCTTTCGGATTCTGCCGTGGAAAAAATCGGAGCCAATCTGGAAAAAAGCGGGCAGGATACTTTAAGGCGCCTGCGCCTGTCGGACGAAGAAGGGCAGGTGCTCTATGCCGGCGGAGAGTTTGGGGCAGATGCGGACCTTCTGCTCCGGGTGGGAGAGGATAACCGGGCTTACCGGGTGATTGAACTGGAGGGCCGGTATTTTGTCCAGACAGGGATTATGGTTCCCGCCCTGGACCGGCTCTTGTATCTGGAAACCCTGCGGGATGTGACGGAGGTTTACCAGGAGCGGGCCCGGGGGTTTTCCGTTTACCGGAGTTTGATGCTGCTTATTCTGGTGATCAGTTCGGTTTTCCTCTTTTTTATCTCCGCTTGGCTTACGAAGCCTATTCGGCTTTTAACCCAGGCGGCCAAAAAGATGACGGATGGAGATTACAGCTGCCGGGCAAAGCAGGTAAGCCTGGACGAGATGGGGCAGCTTACCCAGGATTTCAACCGGATGGCCGGTGTGCTGGAAGAGACCATTCACAACCTGGAGGAAGAGGTGCGGGCCAGGGAAGATTTTATTGCCGCCTTTTCTCATGAACTAAAAACGCCGCTGACGGCGGTGATTGGTTATGCGGATCTTTTACGCTCCCGGAAGCTGGATGAGGAGAAACATTTCCTGTCGGCCAACTATATTTATACAGAGGGAAAACGGCTGGAGGCCATGTCCCTGCGGCTTTTGGATATTATTGTCACGAAGCGGTACGCCCTGGAGCCCCAGGAGACGGATGTGGAGGTCCTGTTTTCTTATTTAAGGGACATGTACGGAGGAAACGTGGAGAACCCCTTTGTGTTCCGGTATGAACCGGGCCGTATCCGGGGAGAGGTCAATCTTCTGAAATCCGTGCTTCTCAATCTGGCGGATAATGCCTGCAAGGCTTCCTCTTTGGGAGACCGGGTGGAGGTTTTGGGGGAATGCCGG